>Ga0334896_1001022_pt1 | contig 27088 bp, 19 predicted proteins | sample GraSluR3_MG_8_FD_207734 | JGI IMG/M metagenome (GOLD analysis project Ga0334896, IMG submission 207734) | Sludge microbial communities from methane-producing bioreactor in Wageningen University, Netherlands - Granular Sludge_27_06-R3 | ecosystem: Engineered > Bioreactor > Anaerobic >... | reverse complement strand
GTGGGGCCGGTCGTTGGCGGCGAGAGCCGCCTGTCGTTCGACGTGTTGACCGGTCGTATGACGGTGGACCTCGGCGATGCGTCCGTCGAGCCCGACGCGATCATCTCCGCCGTCGCGAAAACGGGGTTCGAGGCGACTCCGTGGAGCGGCACGACGCCGTCGGCCGCGCCGACGCCTTCGCCGGCATGGCGCCGGGGGGTTCTGTGGACTTCGCTCAGCGGCGTCTTTCTCTTGCTGGGTTTGCCGATTCGAGCGGCGGTCGTGTGGCAGGTGGCGAGCGGGCCGGCCGTGGTGGGCGCCGAGCGCGTGTTTCTCGGGTTGGCGATGGTCTGCGGCCTGCGCCTGGTGGCTCCCAAGGCGTTTCGGGCGGCGCGGGCGCTGCGGCCCGACATGAATCTGCTGATGACCGTGGCGGTCGCCGGGGCGGTCGCCATCGGCGAGTATCTCGAAGGAGCCTCGGTCGCCTTCCTGTTCGCGCTCTCGAACGCGCTGGAAGCGTGGAGCATCCGACGCGCCCATCGAGCGATCTCGGCGCTGATGGATCTGACGCCGCCGACGGCACGGGTTCTCGATCGAGGCGGCACCGAGGAGGTTCGTCCGATTGGGGAAGTCGCCGTCCGCTCCCGGATCGTCGTGAGACCGGGCGAGCGCATTCCGTTGGACGGCGAGGTCGTCGCCGGCAGCAGCCACGTGAACCAGGCTCCGATCACCGGCGAAAGCCTTCCCGTCGAGAAGCAGGCGGGCGAACCGGTGTTTGCCGGGACGGTGAACGGCAACGGCGCCCTGGAGATCGAAACGACCAAGGCGGCCGACGACACGACGGTTGCCCACATCGTTCGGATGATCGAGGAGGCGCAGTCGCGGCGTTCGCCGAGCGAGCAGTGGGTCGAGCGCTTCGCTCGGGTGTACACGCCGGCCGTCATGTCGGGCGCCTTGTTCGTGTTCGTCGTTCCCCCTTTGGTCTTCGGCCTGCCGTGGAGCGATTGGTTCTACCGCAGCCTCGTTCTGCTGGTCATCGCCTGCCCCTGTGCCTTGGTGATTTCGACCCCGGTAAGCGTTGTCGCCGCCCTGGCCGCCGCCGCGCGCGGCGGCGTGCTGGTCAAAGGAGGCGTCTACCTCGAAGCGTCGGGCCGTCTGCGCGCGATCGCCTTCGACAAGACGGGAACGCTCACGGAAGGCAGGCCCCGCGTGCAAGCCGTTATACCGCTGGACGGCCATAGCGAAGCCGAGCTTCTGGAACGCGCCGCCGCCCTCGAGGCGCGCAGCGAACATCCCTTGGCCAAGGCGATCGTCGAGCGTGCCCGCGCACAGGGCGTCGACGTTCGGCCGGCCGACGACTATCAGCAGATTCCCGGCAAGGGCGCGACGGGCCGCTGGAAAGGCAAGACGTACTGGCTCGGTTCGGCGCGTCTGTTGAAGGAACGGGGGCAGGAGACGCGGGACGTTCGCCAGCGCATGGCCGCCCTGGCCGCCCAAGGCCAAAGCGTCGTCGTCGTTGGCGATGCGCGTCACGTGTGCGGACTGCTCGCCTTGGCCGACACCGTGCGGCATACGGCGAAGGCCGCCCTGACCGAGCTCAAGGCATTGGGCGTGCAACACATGGAGATGCTTACCGGCGATACCCGGGCAACGGCACAGGCGATCGGCAGGGCCTTGGGCGTCGACGCGATTCGAGCCGAACTGCTTCCCGCCGAGAAGGTCGAGGCCGTCGAGGACCTCGTTCGGCGGTTCGGCGCGGCGGCGATGGTCGGCGACGGCGTGAACGACGCCCCCGCATTGGCAAGCGCGACGCTGGGCATCGCGATGGGAGTCGCGGGAAGCGACGCCGCCATCGAGACGGCCGACGTCGCCCTCATGTCGAACGACCTGACCAGGCTCCCGTGGATCGTCCGCCTCGCTCGGCGCACGGTGCGGATCATTCAGCAGAACGTCTGGTTCTCGCTGATCGTGAAGGCCGTCTTTGTCGTCTTCACGTTCGCCGGGTTCGCGACCCTGTGGGGAGCAATTGCCGCCGACATGGGCGCTTCGCTCTTGGTCATCTTCAACGGACTGCGGTTGCTGCACGAGGGAAGAATCGCGGAGATCTCGATGGGGTGAAACATTCCCGAGAAACCTGGCGTCAGCCCGCTTTCGCGATGACGTAGGGGCCCTTGGGAATCACCGCGATCGTGGCGTCGGGGCCATAGCGGTCGAGGCAGTCGGTCACGGCGGCTTCGACGGTCGGGGCACTCTCGACGAACAAGCGGTCGAGGGTTTCGGGGGACAGGCCGCCGGTCACGACCTTGACCTCGGCCTTGCGGCGGACCTTGGCAAGCTCTTCCAACTGCCACTGGTCCATCACGAAATAGTCGGTGTGGAGGATGCGGTCCATGAAAGCGTCGAGCGTGCGGTTCTCGTCGAACAGCCGCTGGAACTCGGCGCTGCCGATGCCCTCGCTCATGCCGGCGGCCAGCACGATCGAGCCGCCCGGCTTGACCACGTCCATGGCCGCGACCATCCCCTTGACCGACTGGTAGAAGGTCGTGTCGAGCGGATAGCCCGCCGAACTGGTCACCACGACGTCGACGGGTTCGGGCACGGTGTCGGTGACGAGGCGTGCGACGAACGCGACCCCCTCGAGGAACGCCTCCTCCATGTCGCCCGCGACGACCGAGAGAATCCGTCGCTTCTCGTCGAGCACGGTATTGACGATGAAGTCGCAGCCGGCGCGCCGGGCGATCCAGGTGTTCTCTTCGTGGACGGGGTTTCCGTCGAGCACGCCGCTTCGGGCGTTGGGGTGTTCGAGAAACCGGGGCCCGTGCCACGCGCGAACCGTCTCCAGGGCCGCCAGCCCCGGGCAGATCAGCTTGCGTCCGCCGGAAAAACCGGCCATGAAGTGGGGTTCGATCAGGCCCGTGGTGATCTTCAGATCGGCCTCGACGTATCGGCGGTCGATCGCGATGGGCACGCCCCGCGGGCTCGCGCCCAGGTTGGCGTGCTCCGACGGCTCGCGCCCGCGATGGTTCTCGATGCGGTAGTTCGCGGCGATCGAGGGACCGACCATCTCGGCCAGCTCTTCCCCCTCGTTAGGGCGGTGTAGGCCCGTGGCGACGAGGATCAGGATCCGCTCGCGGGCGATGCCGCTCTGCTCGAGCGTGTCGAGGATCGGAGGCAGAACCAGCGCGTTGGGAACCGGCCGGGTCACGTCGCTGATCACCACGCAGGCGTCGCGCCGACCTCGGGCCAGTTCCGCCAGGGGCGATGTGCCGCGGGGCCGGGCAAGCCGGTCGGCAATCGCCTGCCGCGGATCGGGGAGCGGCTCTTGCGGGCGGTAGCCCAGACACTTGACCACGTTTCGGTCGGGCAGCTCCGCCTCAAGGCCGGTTCGGCCGTATTCCAGACGAACCCGCATCGACGGTTACTTCTTCTCGTCGCCCTCTTCCTTCTTCTTTTTCTTCTTCTTCATCGAGAGCTTGTAGACCCGCACCTTGGGTAGTCCCAGCGGGTCGTCGCCCTCCTGCCAGCGGTCGGCGGCCTTAAGCCGCTCGATCCGCTCGGCCCGAGTCAGCACGCTGCGGCTGCGGATCAGCCCCTGCCGCACCCGGAGGCTCTTGTCCATCGTCATCGAAAACACTCCCTGAACGTGTAGGAAAGGGCACGGGGCCGAACCGCCGTCCGGCACCCTCCCTTGGGCGGGCCATCGCAAGATGGATAAGCACTCCAATATACGGCGATCGGGGCGGGCGTTCAACGGGGGTTGACACCCGGGCCAAGCAGACCATCGGGCGAAGTCCGCCGCGAGGCGAGTCAACAATTGCCCGCCAGTCGGGCGGGTGCCGTTTTACCCAATGGGGTGGCGCCGTCGAACCATGCGCGTTGCGCGCTTGCCGCTCGCTTCGTCGCGAACGGGCTTTTCGCTGCGATTGGCGATGTCTTGGGCCGTGTGCTACTTCACCCGGCACTCGAGGATTCCCGCCGAGAACTCCGGCTGGAGCTCGACGACCAGGCGAATCTCTCGGGTCGTCACGGGGTCGAAGGTAACCCGGTTGAACCGGTCGAGGGCCACGCCGTACTCGTCGCGGGTCGCGACGGGTTTCCATGCGTCGCCGTCGCGCCACTCGGCCCGCCACGATTTGGGCACGCGGCAGTGGCCGCGCCCCGTGTCGTCGAACCAGTAGACCTCGATCTGGCCGACGGGGGCCGGCTCGTCGAGCCCGAGCGCCACCCATTCGGTCGTGCCCCGGTGGTTCCACCAGGTAAAGCGCGGGATGGTCGCGTCGCCCGAACTCCGCGGCAGCACGCCATCGTCGATGGCCAGCACGGTGTCGCCTTCCCAGCAGTGCGAAGCGGACCAAGGCGTCGACGTGCAGGGTTCCTGCCAGGCGCGGGCGTCGGGCCCTTCGCCGATGACGGGAAAGGCCGAGATCCGCAGTCGGGCACAGCCCATCGGGATGAGCGAGACCGTCTCGACCGGCTCGTCCGACAAGACGGGGCTGTCGTTCATCGGGCCCACGAGGCCGAGGTCGTCGAGCGTCCACGCCGGGATCTTCCTGGCCTTGGCGCGAAGCTCGATCGGGGCGCCGTCGGCGACGAACGGCTGTTCGTCGGAGGGCCAGCGCCCTTCGACGACCTCGAACGATCGGGCCGGGTCGTCGGGGTCGAGCACCAGGGCGTAGTTCCAGGGCGTGGTGGGATGAATCTCCAGGGCCGGCCAGTCGTCGGTTCCGCCCACGCGCACGTACTTCTCGCCGATCTTGAGCGAATAGGTCAACGGACCGCGGTGCACCGACGCGCTGTGGTGGTTCTCGGTCCACCGGGTCACGGTGATCTTCATGGGCAGGGTCAGGCGCACCGTGTCGCCGTCGGACCACGTGCGGTCGACGACGAGGTAGCTGCCCGGCGAGGCTTGCGCCGCGACGCCGGCGCCGTTGATCGCCAGGGCCGGGGCGTCGCACCAGCCGGGCACGCGCAGATAGAGGGGAAACGCGACCGGCTTCGGCGTTTGGACGCTCAGCTCGATCGCGTCGCCGAAGGGGTATTGCGTGTTCTCGGCGATGACAATCTCGGTGCCGTCGCCGACCTTGGCGCGGACCCGGCACGGGCCGTACATCGCGGCGGCCAGCCCGCCGCCGGGCGCGGCCAGCCAGAGGTGCTGTGCAAAGCGGGGCCAGCCGTGGCCGATGTTGTGCTGGCAGCAGCGGTGGCCGCGCGGATCGAACAGCAGCATGGGGCCTCGGTTCTGGAGCCCCGGCGACTTGCTGTGGCGGTCGCACAAGACCATGTTGGGGGCCGTCAGATAGTGCAGCGCCTTGAGGTCGGCCGTCATGCAGGCGGGAAACGAGTCGAAGGCCACGGTCTCGCAGCGGTCGGCCCACTTCGACTCGCCGGTGATCGTCAACAGCATCTCGCACGAGAGCATCAGCTCGGCCATCGAGCAGCTTTCGGCCGCCTGCCGGGGGCCCGTGTAGCCGGGCCGGCAGTTCTCGTCGGCGCCGAACATGCCGCCGGGCACCTGGCCGTACAGGGTCATGACCGTCTGGTAGTTCCGCTCGGCCGCGGCCCGATGCTCGGGCTGCCGCGACTGCATCCAGTAGATCGTCGGCGCGCGAAAGCACTGGCAGATGTTCACGCCGTGCCAACTGGCGATCTCCCGGTGCCAGGGGGCCATGTTGCGGTGGATCTTGGTGGCCAGGTCCAGAAGCCACCGCTCGCCCGTGCGGTTGTAGAGCCAATAGACGCAGGCCAGGTTGTCGCCCGCCCGCTGCTGCTGCCAGAACGGCGGCAGAAAGTCATCGTCGGGTAGATCGAGCTGCCAGCGGAAGTAACGGGTCATCAGGTCGATCACGCGCGGGTCGCCCGAGTGCTCGTGGTACGACTGGAGCACGTTGAGCATGATCATGTTGGGCCACAGGTCGGGCTTGCCCTCGGCGGTGCTGCGATGGCGGCCGCCCCGATTGGCCCGCGGCCCGAACCAGCCGTCGTCGGCCTGGCCGGCGAGGCTCGCCTCGATCCACGTGTGGGCCTCGGCGATGATCCGCTGGTCGTCGAGCAGGTAGCCCAGGTCGATGAACCCCTTGAGCCAATAGGGCACCTCTTCCCAGTAGCTGTGTCCCTCGCCGGTCGGACTGAGCCAGGCGTTTCCGTCCTCGCGGAGGAACCCGCTCAACTCCGACAGGCGTCCGCTGAACCCGTCGGCCTCGAGTTCCAGTTGCCGGCGGATCCATCCCTCGGGCCGGACCGCTCCCACGGGCAGCTTGACGAAGGGGCTCGGCACGAGCGGCGCCCGGTTGCCGAGGTAGAAGTGGTTACCCGGCGCGCCGTCGGGACGTTCGACCACGCCGGCTTGCTCGGCTGCCCAAGCCGCGCCCGACGCGACCAGCAGCGACAGAAGACCGATCAGCAGGGTTTGTTTCATGACGGGGATCCTCGCGGGCAGGAGGTAGATTGGCGCCCGGGTGGGCCGCGCCGAGCGACGGTTACTCCGCGCGATCAGTCTAGCGGAGCGCGCGGAGCGACGAAACGGGCGGGGGCGTCGCGGCACCCCCCGGCTTCGCGCGCGGCATTGCCCGGAGTTCGGCTCCGCCTCCGACGGTGGGGCAAGCGAACGAAAGGGAAGTGCACAGCGGCGGGGAGGAGCTACGGTTTCTGCGACGGGCAATCGTCGAAAAATGTGCTCGAAAAGGGTACAATATCTTGTTGGCCCTCAACGAATGCCCGCAGACCAGCGCACCCTCGGAGACGGAAGCGATTCATGGATTACCGACCTGAGGACGGGAAGACTCCGCCCGAGAAGACGCCCCGTCCCGCCCCGCCCCCCTCCATCGTGTGGGTTGCGTTGATCGTTGCGCTGATCGTGGGGGTTCTGTACGTTTCGAGGCAGTCGGCCGCTCCGACGGAGATCACCTACGGCCGATTCCGCCTCGAACTCGAGCGAGACAATGTCGCCAACGTCAAGGTGCGGGGCTCGCGCATCTACGGCAAGCTGAAAGACACCGGCGCAACGACCGACTTGAAGGAGGATTTCTACACCGAGGTTCCCCCCTTCGTCGCGCTCGACGGAAAGCTCGACAGCCTGCTGTGGGAGAAACTGGGCGCCGATTACGCCGCCGAGGAGCCCCCCAACCCCGACAACACCATGATGGCGATCTGGCTGATCGTGACCGTGGTCGTCCTCGTGGCCATCTGGTTGATGATACGCCGCACCCAGGATCGCATGTTCGGCGGAGGAATCCTTTCGGGATTCAGCAAGAGTCCGGCCAGGCGGTACGAGTCGGGCGAGAACCAGGTGACCTTCGACGACGTCGCCGGTCTCGAAGGCGTCAAGCACGAGCTCGAAGAGATCGTCGAGTTTCTGAAGGATCCCGAGAAGTTCCAGCGCCTGGGCGGGCGCGTACCCAAGGGCGTGCTGCTGATGGGGGCGCCGGGCACGGGCAAGACCCTGCTGGGCCGCGCCGTGGCCGGCGAGGCCGGCGTGCCCTTCTTCTCGATCAGCGGGTCGGAGTTCATTCAGATGTTCGTCGGCGTGGGGGCCAGCCGCGTCCGCGACATGTTCGCCACGGCCAAGCAGGCCGCCCCGTCGATCCTCTTCATCGACGAGATCGACGCGGTGGGGCGCCACCGTGGCGCCGGACTGGGCGGCGGGCACGACGAGCGCGAGCAGACCCTCAACCAGATTCTCAGCGAGATGGACGGCTTCACCCCGAGCGAGTCGGTCATCGTCATGGCGGCCACGAACCGCCCCGACGTGCTCGATCCGGCCCTGCTCCGCCCGGGACGCTTCGACCGCCACATCACCGTCGACCGCCCCACCCAGCGGGCCCGGGCCGCCATCTTCAAGGTCCATACCCGAAACGTGCCGCTGGCCGACGACGTCGACCTCGACCGGCTGGCCGCCGGCTCGGTGGGGCTCACGGGCGCCGACATCCGCAACCTCGTCAATGAGGCCGCCCTCTGGGCCACGCGCAAGGGAAAAGACCGGGTCGACATGAAAGACTTCGAGTACGCCCGCGACAAAGTGCTCATGGGCGCCAAACGGGAGGAAGTGCTCGTCGGCAAAGAGAAGCTGGCCGTGGCCTACCACGAGGCGGGACACGCGCTGCTGGCCTGGCTGCTCGACGGGACCGACCGGCTGCACAAGGTCTCGATCATCCCGCGCGGACGCGCCCTGGGCGTCACGCAAATCCTCCCGCAGGAAGACCGCCTCAGCATGAGCGAGAGCGAGCTTCGCGTGCTTCTGGCCCGCATCCTGGGCGGACGCGCCGCCGAGAAGCTGCAATTCGACGAGCTCGGTTCCGGCGCGGGCGACGACCTGAAGAAGGCCACCGAAATCGCCCGCCGCATGGTGACCCACTGGGGCATGAGCGAGCGCCTGGGGCCCGTCGCCTTCCGCGTGGGCGAGGAGCACCCGTTCCTGGGCAAGGAGATGGCCGAGCCTCGCGAGTTCAGCGAGCACACCGCCCAATTGATCGACGAGGAGATCGTGCGCATCCTCCGCGAGGCCTCGGATTTCGCCGAAAAGACCCTCGACGAGAATCGCGACAAGCTCGAGCTGCTGGCCAAGGCGCTCGAGCAGTCCGAGGAGCTCGACGAACGCGAGATCGAAGCCCTCATCGGCCCCTCGGCCCACGGCCCCCGCCAAGCGCAAGCCGCCCGCGACGGAGACGATGGGGCGCGCCAGGGGCGTTCGTAAACCGTCGCGCAGCCGAAGCATGCGCCATCGCACGGCGCGGACGATGATGCGCGGGGCGCGGGGGGTAGAAGTCGGGGACCTGACGTGACCCGCGGGACGAGTGCTGGACGCAACCGTCGACATGCCTTACACTTCGGGTACAACGGTGGGCTTGACAGCCTCCGTGTACCTTTGTAAGGTCTCGCGGCAACGGAGCACGAGACATGACCCGGCAGAGGTGCGGCTGATGTCAATCGGAGATCTGTTGCATTCGCTGGGCTACGATGCGTCCGAACATTTCCTACACGGGCGCAAAGATCTTAGCCGCGCGCTCGACTACGGCCATGTCTTTCGCAAAGCGATCGCCGAGTGCTCTCTGCGTGGAGTCTACACGATCGGGCGTGCACCGTCGTCTTCCGACGGACCGGTAGTGCCCTGCGTATACGTCTGCGAAGCGGAAGACGAGGCCCGGGCCCGGCAGATCCATCGTCGGGTCTGGAATCAGAACGTCGTTCCGTTCCTGCTCGTGTACACGCCACAGACCGTGCGAGTATACTCGGGTTTTCGCTACGAGCGCCCCGAATCCGTTGCCCCCGGCGACACCCTTGCCCAAGGGATCCTGCGGCAAGCCATCGCGGTCAACGAGGTAACGAAGCACTTGGGGGCGTTTCGCGCCGAAGCCATCGACGATGGATCGATCTGGAAGGAGTGGGGTGACCAGGTCACTCCCGAAACGCGCGTCGACTGGCGATTGCTCGACCGTCTCAAGGCACTCGGCGATTGGCTGCGGGACAACGGCCTGGAGAGCGAGACGGCCCACGCCCTCATCGGCAAGTTCGTCTACCTGCGTTATCTGCGCGACCGCGGGATCGTGTCGGATCGAAAGCTGGCCAAATGGGGCATCGATCCGAAACGTCTGTTCAGTCGTCACGCAACGCTCGCCGCGTTTCGCCGCCTCGAAGACGCCTTGGAAGACTGGCTCAACGGATCGCTCTTTCCGATCAGCGGGAGCGACTGGCCCCAGGTCCGCGCCGAGCATCTTCGCCGGGTCGCGGGGACGTTCTCCGGAGACGACCCCCTTTCGGGCCAACTCCATCTCGACTTCGAACCCTACGATTTCTCTCACATCCCCATCGAGACGCTCTCGAACATCTACGAGCAGTTTCTCCATGTCACGGCGGACGGGGCCGGCCATTCGCGAGGCAAGAGCGCCGGCGCCTACTACACACCCATTCCGCTCGTGAACTTCATCCTGGAAGAGTTGAACGACAAGCACCCTTTGCGCGAACGCATGAGGGTGCTTGACCCGGCGTGCGGCTCAGGCACGTTCCTGGTTCAGTGCTACCGTCGACTCGTCGAGCAGCGGCGAGTCGAACAGGCTCCCAAGCCGCTACGCCCCGTCGAGCTGCGTGATTTGCTGCAACGGCACGTGTTTGGCGTTGATCGGGACGTTGACGCTTGTCGCGTGGCCGAATTGAGTTTGATCCTCACCCTGCTCGATTACGTCGCGCCTCCGGACTTGGAGGACAACAAGCACCGTTTCAAACTGCCCGTCCTGCGCGACAAAAACATCTTCTGCGCTGATTTTTTTGCCCCCGACTCCGCCTGGACCGATTTCGCCCAAAATGCGTCGTTCGATTGGGTCGTCGGCAACCCGCCCTGGACTGAGTTGAGGAGTTCTCCCCTTTCCCAGGACGATCAATTCGCTTCGCGCTGGATCCAAGAGCATGACGCCACCCATCCCGTGGGAGGCAATCAACTGGCCGAAGCGTTCGCCTGGAAGGTGCAGCCTTACGTAGCGCCCGACGGCGCCGTCGGATTGCTGCTGCCGGCGATGACCCTGTTCAAGGATGAGTCGACGGGGTTCCGGCGAGAGGTTTTCCGCCGTAACAGGGTTTGGTGCGTTGCCAACTTCTCCAACCTGGCTTACGTGCTGTTCCGCGGATCGGAGAGCCCGGCGGCCGCGTTCTTCTTTCGTTTGCGATCGGAAGCAGAGCCCGTGCACGACGGTCGCGAGACAATCCTGACCTACGCTCCGTTGGTCGCCAATCAACAGGCGAATCGCCCCGCGCGAGCCCGAAGGCGAAAGAAGACGTGGAACATCGTCATCAACGCCAACGAGGTCCGCGAGGTGCCCCTCGAGCAAGCCGCCACCGGGAGCATGCTCCCGTGGAAGGTTGCCATGTGGGGAAGTCATTACGACTACCGGCTGCTGCAACGATTGGAGGGGCGATTTGCCACGTTGCAGGCTTTCGCGAAGGAGCACGACCTCAAGATCCACGAAGGCTTTCAACTCCGTAATCGACCCGACGTCGATGAGGTTTCGGGAGAAGAGTCCGACGAAGACCGCGAGTGGCCCGTCGAGCCGACGGTCTTCGTGGAAGAGCTTGTTGGGCAAGCAACGCTGGACTTCACTCGCTTGCGGAATTGCGGCCGGATCTTCGCCTTTCCGGAGCGCGCGCTCACCCGAATATCAAAGGAACGCGCGCATGTACGACGAGGAAGGGAAGTCCTTCCCATGCTGGTATCACGGCCTCCTCACGTCATCGTCGATGCCTCGCGTCGCTTCGCGGTCTACTCAGATGAATTCATCGCGGTCCCCGCCCGGCAAATCGGCATCGCCGGACAACAGGCCGACGCGGATCTGCTCCGCGCGTTGTCCTTGTACCTCAGCTCGGATTTCACGACGTACCATCAATTCATCCGCTCACCCGAATGGGGCGTCTCCAGCAACCGTGGGACGTTGAACGCCCTGCGCAGTCTTCCGGCCGCGCTGCCGAAGCTGAGTACCCGTGACTTTCGAAGCTGGCTGGACTTGCACCAGCGCCTGGTCGATGCGCATCAATCGGCCCGGAGCGACAAACCTCGTCAGGTTGCGCGAGAACTGCTCCAGGAACTCAACGACCAGGTCTACGACCTTCTCGGTTTGCGCGAGAGGGAGCGCAGCCTCGTGGAGGACTTGGTGCGAGTGCGTATGCCTCTGGTCAAGGGCAAAGTCAGCCCCGACGTCGTCAAGCCGCCCTCACGAGAACAGATCGTAGAGTACCTCAACACCTTCCAGACCGAGCTCGACGGCTTCGTGGAAGCCGGCTCCGACCTCCGCCACGAAGTCGTCGCGGTCTGCGACGATCGTTCCGCGATGATCGCCGTCGAACTCGTTGAAACGAACGGCGGAAAGCCTCGAGCGACGATCCTGCGTGCCGATGATGGGCTCACGCGGCAATTCGAGGGCATTCACCAGGACCTCTGCCGCACGCACAGCCAATGGATCTACGTGAACCGCGGACTGCGGATCTACGAAAACCAGCGCACCTATGTGCTCAAGCCGATGCAGCGGATGCTGTGGACCCAGAGCAATGCCCTGCTCGACGCGGATGAGCTGATCGCCGAGACGCTTGCGCAGGACCTGGAGTATGCCGACACGATCTAGCCTCGCGTACCGCGCCAGCTTCCGCTATCATGTGCAGATGCTCATCGCCATGGGCTACCAGCGTCTTGGGGAGCGGGCCCTTCGCGACATGGACGAGCCTTCGATCACGGGGAAGCTCGTCTGCGCGATGCGGGACGCCATGGCCGCCGACGATGCGCCCAGGTGGGTTGCGAAATACTCTCTGCGCGACGACCCGCCGGTGGACGTGCCCGGCAAACACGGCAGGGACCGGCCGAGGGTCGATATCGAAGTCGAACGAGTTCAACGCGGCCCGCGGCCCTGCTATCACTGGGAAGCCAAGAGGCTGCGGGACCGTTCCTCCATGGGAGCCTATCTGGGGCGCGAAGGACTCGGATGCTACCTTCGCGCGGCCTATGCACGATGGAGCGAAGAGGCCGGAATGCTCGGCTATGTCGAGGTGGACGATGAGGCAGCCTGGGCCGCCAGATTCGACCAGAGGTTGCAGGAAGACCCGAAACGGTTCTGCGTTCTCAAGAACGGGGCCTGGACCCACGCCCGCGTGGTGCCGCAGTTGGAGCATTCCTATCGAACCGAACACAGTCGGGGACGCGGGCGCCGATCGATTACCGTCTACCACGTGTTGCTCAGGTTTTGCTGAACCGACCACGAAGCCACTCCGCTTTACCGTCCCACTTCGAGTAGCAGGGAACGTGACACGGCGCGCCACGGCAGCCGGAATGATCGCCGCCACGATGAAGTGCCGCGGTCACTCGGGCGTCAGCAGTCGGCGCCAGCCGTGGCGCTTGAGCATGTCGAGAAGCACGACGGCGAGCACGATCAGGCCGAGCACGACGTCTTGGGCGTAGGGGTCGATTTCGAGAAGGTTCATGGCGTTTTGCACGACGGCGATGACGAAGACGCCGATCAGGGTGCCGAGCATCTTGCCTTCGCCGCCGGCCAGGCTGGTGCCGCCGACGACCACGGCCGCGATGGCGTAGAGTTCGTACATGCGCCCGTAGTTGGCCACGCCGCTGCGGAACTGCGAGGCGAGCATGACGCCGCCGATGCCGGCCATGGCGCCGGAGATCGTGTAGACCACCAGGAGCACGCGGTTGACGTGGATGCCCGACAGGCGCGCCGCCAGGCGGTTTCCGCCGATGGCGTAGATGTGCCGGCCCAGCCTGGTCTGCGACATGACCACGTGGCCGATCGCGTAGACGGCGACCATGAGGACCAACGTATTGGGCACTCCGGGCAGCGAGGCGCGGCTCCCCAGCCAGTCGTAGGCCTCGGGCACGTCGGCGATCGACTTTCCGTCGGAGATGATGTAGGCCAACCCGCTGGCGACCCACATCATGGCCAGGGTGACGACGAACGGAGGGATGCGGAAGATGCTGATCATCACGCCGCAGAAGCCCCCGACGCCCGCGCACAGCCCGATCGCGCCCAGACTGGCGCCAATCATCACCAGAAGCGTCGCCTGCTTGCCGCCGGTCTGGGCGATGAGCGTGGCGGCCACCACGGCCGAAAGGGCGACCAGGCTGCCCACCGAGAGATCGATTCCGCCGGTGATGATCACCATGGTCATCCCCACGGCGAGCACGGCGATCACGACGTTGCGGTTGGCCACGTTCAGCAGGTTGCTTCGCGTGAGGAAGGTGGGCCACCGGTACTCCTCGGCAAACACGACCCGCACCCGGTCGGCGGCCGACGCTTCCCTCAACACATCTTCGACGAGAAGGCGATTGGTGCGGCTCGTGGCCACGGTGTCGAGGTCGGCCCGGTCGGCCAGCAAGCGTTCGAGCCCCTGGCGCAGCGCGCGGGGCGGGCCGGTGATCGTCGCGACGACGCGCGATGCGCCAAGCAGATCTTCCAGGGTTTCGGCGAACAGGGCGTCTTCGGCGACGATGGCAATCGTGCCGGCCCGGTCCGACCCGTCGAGCCGGCCGGCCACGATCCGCGCCGCCTGGCGTCCCTCGGGCCGCTGCTTGTGGATCGTGCCCACGGTGCAGCAGGCGCAAAGCAGCAGCAACACGCCCACCATGCCGTAGTCGGCGGCCAGTCGAGAAACGTTCGAGCGGGCGAGGATCCGGGTCATCGTGCCTGCGATCGGTCGAGCGACGTGACGCAAAGCGCCTTGGCGATGCTTCCTGACGTGGGGCACGTTTCCAACGTGCCCGCAACCCAAAGGCACGTCGGAAACGTGCCCCACAACATGCGCGCCGCAACGGTGAACAAAGGCCCTATTCCGCGCGCCGGCCCTGGAGTTCCGGGTCGGCGTCGGCGTCCGACTTGCGGTAGATCGTCACGGGAATGAGGATCTCGGGTTCGACCTCCTTGCCCAGCAGGTGCTCATGGATCACTTCGGCGGTCTTCCGGCCGATCTCGCGCGGGTATTGCACGATCGTGGCGTACAGGGCGCCGTCCTTGACGGCCCGGCGGGCCTCGGGTTGGGCGTCGAAGCCGACGACCTTGATCTGGTCGGTCTTCTTCAATTCCTGGATCGCCCGAATCGCCCCCAGGGCCGAGGGATCGTTGATGCAAAAGAAACCGTCGAGGTCGGGATGGGTCTGCAGGGCGTCCTTGGCCGAGTCGAACGACATCTTGCGCTCGCCGCCGCCGGGCAGCGTCGTCGCGACCTTGATCTCCGGGGCATCCTCGATCCGCCCTTTGAACCCTTCTTCCCGGAGAATGGCCGATTCGATGCGGGGATGGTTCAACACGGCCACGTTCCCCCGGCCGCCGAGCATCTCGATGACGGCCTCGGCGGCGGCCTCGCCGCCGCCCCGGTTGTCGGTAGCCACGTGGCAGACCACCTCGCCCGTGTCGGCCATCGACGCGATGTCGGCCGTGAACACCGGAATGCCCGCCCGGTTCGCCTTCTCGATCGTCGCGCCCACCGCGCGGGAATCGCACGGGCAGAGCACGATGGCGTGGACCTGTTTCGTGATGAAGTCATCGACCTGCTGGTCCTGGAGGAGCGGCTTCTGCTGCCCCGCGGTCACGATGACGTCGTAGTTGTATTCGGCCGCCGCTTCGCGCAGACCGTCGGCCAACTCGTCGAAAAAGGGGTTGTCGGAGGTCAGCACCGACAGCCCGATCACTCCGTCGGGCGTCGAGAGCCGATCTCCAGGGCCTCTCGATCCCGGTTCGGCCGCAGGGCGGCAGCCGGCGATCGCCGCCAGCAAACCCGGCAGGCACGTCAGCAGAATGGCGATCTCGAAGCGGTTCCTCCAGGGCTGCGCCGCGCGTGTCTGGTTCGTCATGTTCGCCCAACCTGCGGTTTCACGGGTCCTGGGTCGGTAGCCGGGGCACTTTGCCGTCCGAATCGGTTATCATACAATAACTTGTGACCGCACGTCGAACAAGATTCCCCCCCAATGCGACGCACCCCGAAATCCTTTCGCCTGCACATCGGACTGTTCGGCCGGCGAAACTCCGGCAAGTCGTCCCTGCTGAACGCCCTGACCCGGCAGAACGTCTCGATCGTCTCCGACGTGGCTGGCACGACGACCGATCCGGTCGAAAAACCCATGGAGCTGCTGCCGATCGGGCCGGTCTTGTTCATCGACACCGCGGGCATCGACGACATGGGCGCGCTGGGCGCAATGCGCGTCCAGAAGACCCGGCAGGTCTTCGATCGCACCGACGTGGGCGTGATCGTGGCGGGCGACGGCGGTTGGGGCGAGTTCGAAGAGCGGATCCTCGACGCGCTCCGCACCCGTGGCACCCCCGCCATCGCGGTGTTCAACAAGATCGACCTGGCCGCCCCCGATCCGCAGGTCCGCGAGCGACTCGAGGCGTCGGGCACGCTGCCGGTCGAGACGGTCGCCACGACGGGACAAGGGCTGGTCGACCTGCGCGAGGCCCTCATCCGCTCGGCGCCCGACGAGTTCGTCAACATGCCGTCGATCGTTTCCGACCTGGTGGGGCCGGGCGCGTTGGTCGTTCTTGTCGTGCCGATCGACAAGGAGGCCCCAAAGGGCCGGCTGATCCAGCCGCAGGTGCAGACGATCCGCGACCTGCTCGACGGCGACTCGTACTGCATGGTGGTCAAGGATCGCGATCTCGGCGACGCCCTCGAGCGGCTCAATCGCCCACCCGCCCTGGTGGTCACCGACTCGCAGGCGTTCCTGAAGGTAGCCGGCGACACGCCGCCCGGCGTGAAGATGACGTCGTTTTCGATCCTCTTCGCCCGGCAGAAGGGCGACCTGAGCCAGTTCGTCGAAGGCGCCCTGGCGATCGACGATCTCAAGCCCGGCGCCCGCATTCTCGTGGCCGAGGCGTGCAGCCATCACCCGATCGAGGACGATATCGGCCGGGTGAAGATTCCCCGCTGGCTGCGGCAGTACGTGGGCGGCGATCTCGAATTCACCACGGTGCAGGGGCACGACTTTCCCGACGACCTTGCCGGCTACGACCTGCTGATCCACTGCGGCGCGTGCATGTGGAACCGCCGCGAGATGCTCAGCCGCATGCTGCGTTGCCGCCAGGCGGGCGTGCCCGTGTGTAACTACGGCATGACGATCGCCTACACCCTGGGCATCTTCGACCGGGCCCTCGAGCCCTTTGCCGACGCCCTGGAGACCTACCGGCGACTGCGCGCGGCCAGGCACGGCGTTTGACCGTCGAAATGACCTGAAAGGGGGGCGTTCCTGATCGCGGCGAGCGACCTCGCGTCGTCGTTCCGCACGCTCCGCTGGTGTCGGTGGTCCCGTGGCGGGCCGAGCAGAGTCCAAAGTCGGGTTTGTTTCAGCCCGACGGGTGTTGCCCACGCGCGTTGGGGGTGACATCGGTTTCGCCCGAGTCTCCGTCGACGCCCCGATCGAGGTACGAAGGGCGTGGCTCCAAGGGGTTGTTCATGAAGGCCCGCACGGGGGAGACCAAGGGCTTGGCGACCACCGACGACGCTCGCGAACGGACCGAGAAAGCCGAACGGGTGCACGACGCGTGGCTGGAACGGCCCGAGGCCCAGGCCCTCCGAAGGGGAAAAGGGTTGACGATTTGGTGTCGAAAGTTGTAGACTCGTGTTGTGGGTATCGCTGGCTCGCGGCCGGTCGCGTGAGTTTGGCGGCGCTGTGATCGCCGGAATCGGCCGTGGCTGCCTGCGTTCCCAGGCTTCGATTCTTCAAGGCCACCATCGGAAGGGAATTCGGCTTCGATCGCATCTGCTCAAGGGTGGCGTGGATCGCGTTGGGTCGTTTGAGGAGTTCACGTGGCGTTGTCCCAGGAAGGGAGCCCTTTTCTCATGGTCGAGGTGCGGGCGAGAGACGTTCGGCCCCAGGCCCAATCGGCGCTTGCGAACAGCCCGGTTTTTGAGCTTCGCGACCTGAGGGTCGAGCAGCGCAACGGAGCACTGCTGCTCTGCGGAGTCGTCTCGAGCTACTATCACAAGCAACTGGCGCAAGAGGTGGTGCGGGCAGTCTGCCGCGACCTCGAGCTGGACCTGGTCAACACGATTCGAGTGCGATGATTTGGCGTAATTGCCGTGTGAAGATCCGCCGCGCCCCGGCGGGGTGCTGCGTTCATCATAAGAGCTCGCTGAGTTGAGGAGCGGGAACAAGGAGGTTCCCGAAGTTATCGCGGTTGCCGTGGAAGGGATTCGAAGGGCCGGCAGCCTGCGAGGAGGGAGCCATGCACGATCTCTCATACGGCACCGTCCGATCGCGTTACCGTGATCCCGACCCGAGCCCGATCCCCGAGACTCTGCTCGAAGCGGAACGTCTGGCCGCCTCGATCGAAAGAGCCGTCTGGCGGGAGACCGGCGGTGGAGTCCGGGATCTGCACGTCGAGGTCAATCGCTCCGGCATTTTGCTGACCGGGCACTGCAGCACCTACTACACCAAACAGAAGGCCCAGCACGCCGCCATGGCCGTGCCGGCCGGCGGCCAACTGACCAATCGCATCGAGGTCGGCTAGGGCCCCCCCCACCGCGCGATCGCCATGAACCTCGCGTCCGGCGATGCTAGCTTTGCTGGCATCGCTCGCTTCTTCCGGGGCAATCCGCCCCCACTGCTTTGGGGCCCACTGGCCAGGCGTCACCCTTCGAGATGCGGGCTAGGATTGTAGTGCCTGAACTACCCGTTCCCCTCGCCCCCCCGATCGGCCGAGCTTATCATGCGGTATGCATTTCCCGCGAGTCTTTTCGTCTTGGCGGCGTCGATCGTCCAGGCCGGCCCGCCGAGCGGGTGGATGCTCGAAATGACGCTCCGTGGCGAGCGGATCGAAGGCACCCCCCTGGCGTGGAGTTCGACCGACGTGCGCCTGCTGGGCCGGGATGGGCGCCTGTGGCAGTTCCACCCCGACGAGCCCAACGACTTCCGCAGGTCGGCCTCGCGGTTCCGCGGCTATTCGACCTCGGAGCTGCGCGCCACCCTGCTGCGCGAGTTGGGCGGCGACTTCGAGGTCACCGGGACGGGTCACTATCTGGTAGCCCATCGGCGGGGCGAGCGGTCTCGATGGCCTCAGCGGTTCGAGGACCTGTACCGGTCGTTCGTCCATTACTTCTCGGTCCGCGGCTTTCCTCTGGAAGAGCCCCCGTGCCTGCTTCTGGCGGTCGTGTGCCGCAACCAGTCGGAGTTTCTCGATCAGTTGCGCCAAGAGGGCCTTCCGGCCGTGCCGGGCGTGCTGGGGTACTACTCGCTCGAATCGAACCGGATTTACCTGTACGACCAGGGCGGTCCGTCGGGCGGAGACTGGCGGGCCAGCGCATCGACGCTCATCCACGAGGCCACCCACCAGACGGCCTTCAACACGGGCATCCACAGCCGGTTCACTCCGCCGCCGCTCTGGGTGGCCGAGGGACTGGCCACCATGTTCGAGGCCCGCGGCGTGTACGACTCGCGCAGCGCGACGCAACGGCCCGACCGGATCAACCGGGGACGGCTTCGGCAGTTCGAGCAGTTGGTGATGCCCAACCACCGGCCCGAGCTGCTGGCCGAGTTGGTGGCCGACGACCGTCTGTTCCGTAGCCGGCCGGCCGCCGCGTACGCCCTGGCCTGGGCGTTGAGCTTCTACCTGGTCGAGACCCAACCCGCGCAGTACAACGACTACCTGGCCCGAACCGCGCGCCGACCCATGTTCGCCGAGTACACGCCGGCCGAGCGCACGGCCGATTTCACGGCCGTCTTCGGCAGCGACTGGCCCATGCTCGAAGCCCGATTCCTGCGGTTCATGCGGAGCCTTTAGCATCGCCATGACCCCCAGCCGATCGCCGCGCATCAAGATCTGCTGCATCCAGTCGACGACCGAGGCGCGAATGGCCATCGAGGCCGGGGCCTCGGCCTTGGGGCTGGTTTCGCACATGCCCAGCGGACCGGGCGTGATCGACGAGCCGACGATCGCCTCGATCGCCGCTTCGGTGCCGCCCCCGATCGCCACGTTCCTGCTCACCTCGCTCGTCGAGCCCGAGGCCATCGTGCGGCAGCATCTTCGCTGCCGCACCAGCACGATCCAGCTCTGCGACTACCTTGCGCCGGGCGCCCACGCGGCGCTGCGCGATCGCCTGCCGGGCGTCAAGCTGGTGCAGGTCGTTCACGTGATCTCCGAGGCCGACCTCGAGCGCGCCGTGGCCGTCGCGCCCTCGGTCGACGCCCTGCTGCTCGATTCCGGAGCCCCGACGCTGCCGACCAAGGAGTTGGGCGGGACCGGCAGGACCCACGATTGGCGGCTCAGCCGGCTCATCCGCGAACGGGTCGAAGTTCCCGTCTTTCTCGCCGGCGGCCTCACGCCCGAGAACGTCGCCCGCGCCGTGTCCCAGGTGCGCCCCTTCGCACTCGATGTCTGCAGCGGCGTGCGCACCGACGATCGCCTCGATGAGACAAAGCTGTTTCGTTTCTTCGAGGCGGTCGGACGGCTCGCTGGGTCGGCCGCGCGGGGAAAAAAAAGGGGCCATCACTGATTTATGATTCCCTTGCGAGGACGGCCCGGTCCGCGCAAGGTGAAGCCGAGGCCGAGACGCGCGGCGGTGGTCGCCACCCAGGCGGCCGAACCGAACGGTCGACCTCGCTGCACACACGCCCGCAACGCGTCGAGTTGCTGCTCCGCCATCGCGGCGTTCACCCATTCGACCCAGCCTCGCGCACGCTCCACCGGCCAGGGGCTCAGCGGCAAGCCGCCCGCGCGGTGCCGACGCCGCCAGAGTCCGCTCCACTGCCACTGCTCGGCCCGTTTCACGAGCCCGGCGCGCAACGCGTTGGCCTCGACGTAGCGGCAGAGCGTGAGAAAGCGCTCGTCCTCGGCGACGGGGAGACTCTTGAACCGGCCCTGGTAGAGATGGCCGCCGCCGCGCGTATGGTAGTGCTCGTGGTGCCGCCGGACGTGCGTCACTCCGACCCAGCCCATCCATTGTCCTAGCGCCTCGCCGGTCTTGGGCCGCACGACGAGGTGCCAATGATTCGGCATGAGGCAGTAGGTCAGCAGTTCGACCGGAAATCGCTCGCTCGCCTCCGCCAGCACCTTCTCGAACGCCTCGTAGTCGCCCGGCTTGTGAAACAGCCGCATCCCCCCGTTCCCACGGTTGAGAACGTGGTAGACCATGTTGGCTTCGACGGCTCGGGCGGTTCGTGGCATGGCGACACCTATGGCGACACGCTACCATCGCCCGAAAATGCCGTCAATATCAGTGATGTCCCCTTTTTGTCGGGATCTTGCCCGACGACTTCAGGAAGGCGATGACCTCGTCGGCCAGGGCCTCGGGCGTTTTCGTGCCCGCGTCGAGAACCAGTTCGGGCTTTTCGGGCGGTTCGTAGGGGTCGTCGATGCCCGTGAAGCCCTTCAGCTCCCCCGCCCGGGCCTTCTTGTATAGCCCCTTGGGATCTCGCGCCTCGCATACCTCGATCGGGGCATCGACGAAGATCTCGACGAAGTCGCCCTCGGCGAGCGAGGCGCGAACGCGGTTGCGGTCGGCGCGGTAAGGGCTGATGAAGGCCGTGATGGCAATGACCCCGGCGTCGCAGAACAGCTTGGCCACCGTGCCGATGCGGCGGATGTTCTCTTCGCGGTCTTGGGCCGAGAATCCCAGGCCGAAACGCTTGGCGAACTCGTCGCCATGCCGCTCGCGAAGCATGCCGGGCCCCGCGTTCAGGCCGTGGCGGATGTTGTCGCCGTCGAGCACGAAGCTGTGGATTCCCAACGAATGGAGCCGGTGGTCGACCAGGTTCGCCACGGTGCTCTTGCCGCAGGCGCTCAGGCCGGTGAACCACACGACGCAGCCACGGTGTCCGTTGAGTTGCTCGCGTTCCTGCCGGGTGACGGCGTGCTCGTGCCAGTGAACCTGAATTTGCGGGTCGTCGGTCATTTTTTCAACTTGCTCCTGTCGCTTCAGACGTTTTGGCCGGGGACGGAACCCTCCATCGTACCTACCGGCGGTCGCGGTCACAACGGCAACGAAGAGGCACCCCACCGCAGATGGGGCCCTGGAAGGGCGGCACCCCCCGCGATAGAATTCACGATTCGGAACATGACAGATAATGTGGTCACAGGTTTGCGCCGGTCGGCGAGTCGCCTGTGCCAGCCGAACCTGAGGAGTGAAACCCGATGATCGTCACGACGAAAGAGCTGTTCAAGCACGCCTACGGCAAGTACGCCCTCGGGGCCTACAACATCAACAATCTGGAGCAGACCGTGGGGCTGTTCCGCGGCAACCTGGGCAAACGGAAGTCGAACGACGACCCCACCGACCCGGCCACGGCCGCCCCGTTCATCCTGCAGATCTCGCGGGGAGCGCGCAGCTACACCGACAAGCGCTTTCTCGAAGCCATGATCCGCGCGGCCGACGAGATCTTCCCCGACGTGATCTTTGCCGTCCACCTCGACCACGGCACCGAAGAGGCGTGTTACGACTGCATCGACAGCGGCTTCTACAGCTCGGTGATGATCGACGCCTCCCACGAACCGTTCGACAAGAACGTCGAGATCACCAAGCGCGTCGTCGAGCGGGCCCATGCCAAGGGCGTGGTCGTCGAGGCCGAGCTCGGCCAGTTGGGCGGCGTCGAGGAAGACGTGGTCGGCAGCGTCTGCCTGACCGAGCCCGACCAGGCCGCCGAGTTCATCGAACGGAGCGGCTGCGACTCGCTGGCCGTGGCCATCGGCACCTCCCACGGGGCGTACAAGTTCGCCGGCGCCCAGGGCCTTCGGCTCGATCGGCTCGAAGAGATCCAGAAGGCCGTGCCCGACGGCTTCCCCCTCGTCATGCACGGCTCGAGCAGCGTGCCCAAGGAGTGGGTCCAGCGGATCAACAACGCGGGCGGTGCCATGAAAGACACCAGCGGCGTGCCCGAAGACCAGTACTTCCCCGCGGCGAAGCTGGGCGTGTGCAAGATCAACATCGACACCGACGGCCGGCTCGTATGGTGCGCGATCTACCGCGAGTCGTTCCGCGACCAGCCCGACGACTTCGACCCCCGCACGCCGGGCAAGAAGTTCATGCCCGCCTACGCCGAGTACATCATCCACAAGAACACGAAGCTCGGTTCGGCCGGCCAGCTCGAATCGGCCCGCCAGTCGCTCAAGGCGAAGTAAGGGGCCCCCTCGTTCCCAGGTCCCAGCAAAGCGGGGCCGCCCCCGCGGCCCCGCTCTCAGGTCGGCGCGCGAAGGCGCTTACCGCCGATACTGAATCAGCACCATGATGCCGGGCCAGTTGACTTCCATGCCGTGCACCGTCTGGCCGTTGTGTTTCGGCGTCGGGCCGGTGTGGAGGAGATTCTCTCCCGGCCTGAGGACGCTCAGATCCTCAAGCGGCACGCGATGGGCGTGGTAGGCGTAGCGCGGTCCCTCGCGGTCGAATACGCGGTGGCCGTTAACGTACAGGCCGTCCATGTAGCCCGGGCTCCAACTCACCCACACGATTCGGGCGGCCACGGCTTGGCGCAAGTCGCCGGTGACGCGGAACCGCTCGGCTTTCTCGCCGGATCGGGTTACCCATTTCTTCGGCACGTCGTAGGGCTTGCAGAGTTCCACCGACAGGCCGTCGCGTTTCAAGGTCAGCCCATCGGCCGCCGGGGTGAAGTAGGTCAGTCCCGTCTCGTCGGTGATCCGTGCCGCCAAACGCAGCGGCCGCGCCTGGTCGGGCACCCACGACGTATCCCAGGTCAGCTTCCAGGGAGCCGCGGCCACCGAACCCAGGTGGCCGGTCAGGGCCGCGCGCACGAAGTGGTAATGCCACTGGAAGTAAACGCCGTCGCCCTCCAGGTTCACGTCCTCGTATTCGCCCAGAAAATCGACCCGGCGAACGCGGCCGTTGGGGCTCGCGACCTCCGCTTCGAGCTCGACCTCGGTTCCCAGCACCGCGCCGGGCGCGGGCGAGAGCAGCCGGCCCGCCGGATGGGCCTTCTTGGCCGGGTCGTAATAGACGCGGATGTGGACGCCGTAGATCAAGTTCTGCGGCCAGTTCCACGGATGCTCGTTGCCCACCTTCAGCCGGAATTGGTTTCCCCCGCCAGCCCGCAAGTGGTCGAGCGGCACCGGCACGACGGGATAAACGTGGTGCTGATAATCCCAAGGCGGTTCCGGAATGCCCGGCGCTTCGGGCACGTCGATCCAGGCGTTCTCGTTAAGCGAGATCGCCAGGCCGCGCGTACCGTCGTGGCACAGCAGCTTCTCGACGACGACCTCCGCGCGAATCGCGGCGGCGAGGTCCAATTCCCGCGGCAGCGTGATGGGTCCGCCGCCGTAGTCGATGCGGCCACCCACGCGCAGCGCGCCCCCGGCGTCGCCGTCCGTGTTGGTCCACGGGTACTCGCGGAACACGTCGCCGGGACGCGGTTGCGCCAGAGCGCTCGGCGCGACCACCAAGACCAACGCCGCCGCCAACGCCGTTATCGTTCCAAGACGTTTCATCTCGTTCCCGCCCGCACGCTGCCGGACTTGCGTCTCCATCCGGACGCCGAGTATACGGCACGGGGGAGCGAAAGCCAATCCTGAGGCTTTCACCGCCATATGCCGGCTCGCGCTTGCCCCAAGGGTCGTGCAAGAGGCCGCGGCCGGAAGGACCTTCCGCACCATTGCCCGCGACCTCGACGCCGCGGGAGTCCCCTGTCGGCACGGCCGCATCTGGTCTCACCAGACCGTCGCCGTTGTTGTCGGTCGAGCAAGGCAGGCGCGGTCAGAAGCTCGCCTCCCGCCCCTTGTTCTCGCGTGCTGTGCTCGCGGGCCCGCACGCACGAACGCCTGCACCAAGAGGGGGGAGCACGTCAGCCCCAGTGGGAATTCGATTTCCGGCCCACCGAGCCCTGCGGCGATCGGGCGAGGAGTGCGTTTGCGGCCCCCTTTGAGATTCGGGCAAGAGGCTTTCACCGCTATTCGCCAATTGCTAAACTAACAGCGAGCCCCTCCACCGGTAAAGCGCCCTCAGGGGACTGGACCCCAGGCGGACCCTACCGGGCCCGAAACCGGTTCAAACAGGTAGCGGTACGCACGGAGGTGAACGCGCGAGCCATGCGTCAAGTCGTCATCCAGAACCCGACGATCAACTCGCCCTTCGAGGAGCCCCGTCGACACTTCTTCTTCGACGATGAGGGCATCACCAACCGCATCGTCGAACGGCGGCGGGTAAGTGCCTACTTCGTACCCATCGCCCAACCCAGGAAGAAGGGCAAGGGCCAACAGCTCACCCTGGGCGACTGGACGGCCGATCGCATCGAGGAAAACAAGACCATCAACTTCATCCGCGAGCGGGTGCGGATGTGGCGCGAGGGCGGCTATCCGCAGATCACCTCCCGCACTCGGCGCTTGCTCGAGCATTGGAGGCGCCCCGACCGGTTCCGCCGGCTGTTCTTCTGCCAGATCGAGGCCCTCGAAACGCTCCTCTACATCACCGAAGCCGCCGCCAAGTCCGGCGACCAGGTCATCGGCAACGATCTCCGCCGCTTCGCCGCCGAGCACAACCCCGAGCTGTTCCGCATCGCCTGCAAGATGGCGACCGGCTCGGGCAAGACGGTCGTCATGGCCATGATCATCGCCTGGCACACGCTCAACAAGCGGGCCAACCCCAAGGACAACCGGTTCTCAGATACGTTCCTGGTGGTCACCCCGGGCATTACCATTCGCGATCGGCTTCGGGTCCTTTTGCCGAACGACCCGAACAACTACTACGACGCGCTCGACATCGTGCCCCCCGATCTGCGCGACGATCTGCTCAAGGCCCGGGTGTTGATCACCAACTTCCACGCCTTCCTTCGCCGCGAGAAGATCGCCGCCGGCAAGCTCACGAAACAGATCCTCGCGGGCGACGCCGCCGATTCGGCCTTCACCGAGTCGGAAGGCGAAATGGCGCGCCGCGTTTGCCGCGGCCTGGGCAACAAGCGGAACATCGTGGTGCTCAACGACGAGGCCCACCACTGCTACCGCCGCAAGCCCGACGGCGACGAGGTCCGCCTCACCGGCGACGATCGCAAGGAAGCCGAGCGCCGCGAAGAGAAGGCCCGCGTCTGGATCAGCGGCCTCGAAGCCGTGAAGCGCAAGATCGGCGTCAAAGTGGTCTACGACCTCTCGGCCACGCCTTTCTTCCTTCGCGGGTCGGGGTACAGCGAGGGCACGCTCTTCCCCTGGGTCGTGTCCGATTTCTCGCTGATCGACGCGATCGAGTGCGGCATCGTCAAGGTGCCCCGCGTGCCCGTGGCCGACGATTCGATGCAGGGCGACGCGCCCACCTACCGCGACCTCTGGCTCCGCATCCGCGACGAATTGCCCAAGAAGGGCCGCAAGGCCGGCGACGCGGCCCAGGAGCCGAGTCTTCCCGTCGAACTCGAAGGCGCCATCCAGAGCCTCTACTCGAATTACCAGAAATACTTCGACCGCTGGCGGAAGAACGAGCAGGCCCGGGCCGACGGCCTGACGCCGCCCGTGTTCATCGTCGTGTGCAACAACACGAACGTCTCGAAGATGGTGTTCGACTACATGGCCGGCTGGGAGAAGACGCTCCCCGACGGCTCCACGATCGCCGTACCCGGCCGGCTCGAGCTGTTCAGCAACGTCGAGCGGGGGCCGGACGGCCAGAACCGTTTCACCGCCTGGCCCAACACGATCCTCGTCGATTCCGAGCAGCTCGAATCGGGCGAGGCCATGTCGGCCGATTTCAAAAAGATCGCCGCCCGCGAGATCGACGAGTTCAAGGCCGAGTACCGCGCCCGCTTTCCGGGGCGCGACGTCGAGAGCCTCACCGACGAGGACTTGCTGCGCGAGGTGATGAACACCGTCGGCAAGCACGGCAAACTGGGCGAGCACGTCCGTTGCGTCGTCTCCGTGTCGATGCTTACCGAGGGGTGGGACACGAACACGGCCAAATGATCATCGAGAACCTGCGCAAGGCGGGCGTGCAGAACACGAAGAAGAAAGAGCGTCTGAAGTTCGACGCGCTCGAACCCTATCCGGGCGAGTGGATCCACGCCGAGGGGCACTACACCGAGAACGACGGCACGGCGAAACGGGCAGCCGTGTGCATCGGCCCCGAGTACGGCACGGTCGGCCCGGAGCTGGTCAAGGAGGCCGCCAAGGAGGCGGTGCAGGGCGTGGGATTCGACCTGCTTATCGTCTGCGGATTCGCCTTCGATCCGCACGTCTCGCTGGAGGCCACTCGCTACGGCCGGCTGACCGTGCTCCCCTGCCGAATGAACCCCGATCTGGCGATGGGCGACGAGCTTCTGAAGAAGACCGGCGCCGGCAACCTGTTCATGGTCTTCGGCGAGCCCGACCTCGACGTGACCGAAACAAGCGACGGGCAACTCGTCGTCGAGATTCGCGGCGTCGACGTCTACGATCCGACCACCGGCGAGATTCGCTGTGCCGCCCGGCCGACGGATCGCAGGTGAGGAGACTCTTCGAGTGTCCGCAGAAACCGGCGGAGTGGCTGACGTTCAGGCTTTCGCGCGAGAGGCGTCAAAGCTCGGCGGACGATTTGGGGCCTTATGTGCGGCGGCCGGGAAGTCGGCTACCGGCGCACGGCGAGCGATTCGCGGCCGATGCCTGTGCCGCGAGTTCCCCGAGTCGGCGCCCGGTTTGCCGCGCTTCGGGGCGGCAACGGGCGATCAGCACGCACAATGCCGTCAGCAGCA
>Ga0334896_1001010_pt1 | contig 27374 bp, 21 predicted proteins | sample GraSluR3_MG_8_FD_207734 | JGI IMG/M metagenome (GOLD analysis project Ga0334896, IMG submission 207734) | Sludge microbial communities from methane-producing bioreactor in Wageningen University, Netherlands - Granular Sludge_27_06-R3 | ecosystem: Engineered > Bioreactor > Anaerobic >... | reverse complement strand
GGAACAATGTTGACGGTTCAGTAACAATCCACAGGACCGGCATATATTCAGTTGATTACCAGCTGTCACCCCTTGCAGACGTTGCCAAGTACACCAAATCCATGCCGGACGAGTATATAAACGAAGCAGGAAACCATGTTACGGAGGCTTTCAAATATTATCTCCTTCCACTTCTTGGGTCAGACATGCCACAGGCTCACAGAATTCGTGCCCCAAGGGTGGAGAAAAAACTGAACAGATAGATGACCGACCGGATTGCAGGAAAAAACCTGCAATCTTTTTTTTGTCTCATTTTAAACATTTTGTAACTACTATTCATCTCTGTTGTGGTAGACTTTAGTTGTCAATAGAGGAGGTGTATTGTCCTGGATGAATTTATTAGGTTAAGTCATGTTAGAAAAATATATCGTATGGGTGATGAAAAGATAAAGGCCCTGGATGATGTGAGTCTTTCAATAGATAAGAGAGAGTTTATCTGCCTTATTGGAACCTCAGGCTCCGGGAAGAGTACCCTGCTCAATATGATGGCAGGGCTTGAAAAGCCAACGAAAGGCGAAATCATAATCAACGGACATCATCTTGAAAAGATGAACGAGAGACAGCTCACTAAATTCAGGCAGCTTAACGTGGGCTTTGTGTTCCAGTCCTATAATCTTATTCCCACCCTTACAGCACTGGAAAATGTTAGTCTCGTCCTTACCTTCAAGGGTGTACCAAGGGCTTCACGGGAGAAGGCTGCTGCCAAAATGCTCAAGAACGTTGGACTAGGAGACAGGCTTCACCACAAGCCCTCAGAGATGAGTGGAGGTCAGCAGCAAAGGGTCAGCATCGCACGTGCCTTTGTCAGCAACCCACGGATAGTCTTTGCGGATGAGCCTACAGGCAATCTGGATTCCAAGACAACCTTTGAGGTTATGGACCTGATCACGGGGATGGCAAAGGAATTTAACCAGACCCTTGTAATAGTTACCCATGATGCTGAAATCTCAGACTACGCTCACAGGATTGTGCATCTTAGGGATGGAAACATAGAAAAAATTGAAATACAAGAAAACCACAAGGAGGCAACAGAATAGATGAAACGGTTAATAAGCAGCCTATTGGCATTCATTATGATATTTGCAATATTACCAATTGAGTCTTTGGCCAATGAAGGACAACCTTATATCGAGCCTAAATTGATAATGGTCAGCCCAAACACATATACAGTAGATCCTGGCGATAGTCTCCGTCTGGATGTTGAATTATACAATAGTGGTGATTATGATGCTGAAAACATAATTGCAACCTTATCCTCCGACAGTACGGGACTTGTTCTAGTTGATGGAAAGAGCTACAGAGAAGAAAAATATATCGAACCAGGAGACAGAGAGACCTTGAGATTTGATGTTGCTGTTAACAAAAATGCTCCCGATGGAACCTATACAATGAATTTGGAAGTAGTATACTATGATTACTACCTGAGTAAAGAACTTACACTTGATAAGACAATCAACATCAGGGTTATACAGGAAGATTCAACTCCTGACCTGGTCCTCACAAGAACCGATGTAATGCCCAGTACAACCGTAAACCCAGGAGACCCTGTGGTTGTAGGATTTGAGCTTCTCAACCAAGGTGAAGGACCTGCAAGAAACATTACAGTAAGCCTGCCTGAATTATCAGAGGAATCCCTGGTTCTTGCCAACGGCCTGAGCATCCAGAGGGTTCCGGACATTGCAGGCGGAAGAAAGGGCTACGTTTATTTCGAACTGCAGGCATCCAATACGATCCGATCTGGAAATCACGAGATGATGGTTCGACTCAACTACAGGGACGGGGACAACAACATTGTGGAATCCCAGGAATATTTCTCATTCCAGGCTGCTAAAAATGATGCGAGGGCATCCAAGCTTGTAATTGAGAACCTAAGCTATCCCACAGGTGCTCTTGGTCAGAACAGGGAGGTCAAGGTTACCTTCGATGTGAGGAACCAAGGCCAGTCCCCTGCGAGGGATATTGAAATTAGAGCAAACAGCCAGGATGAAAGCGGACTTGTTCCAAAGTCACTTGGGATAACAAAAACAGAAGAAATTAAACCTGGAGAAGTTAAGTCATACCAGTTCCTTTTTATTACAACCAGAACAGGAGATACCAGAAATTATCCAATCGAAATAACGGTGAATTATACCGATGAGCTGGTACAGCCTGCATCCAGGGACACCCTGACCCATATAATAGGCGTCTTTCTTAACGCCCCGGATGAAAATGCCAACCAGTCAACACCAAAGCTGATCATAGACAAGTATAGCTTCTCCCCTACATTGGTCAGTGCCGGGGAGCAGTTCCAGATGAATCTGTCCTTCTATAATACCAATAGCACAAAAACCGTAAGAAACATCAAGATATACCTGACTGCAGACGAGGAAACGGATTCGGGCTCTGTTTTTACACCGGTAAACAGCTCAAACACCTTCTATATCGACAGCATCCCTCCAAAGGGGAAAATCGAAAAGACCATAAGCATGTACACCGTACCGGATGCCAAGGCGAAGACCTACACCCTCACTGCAAACTTTGAATACGAGGACAGCCTGGCCAATCCCTACACTGCAGTTGAGCTGATTGGAGTTCCTGTTGTGCAGCAATCAAAGCTTGACACTGGGGAGGTAGGTTACTTCCCAGAAAGCTACGTGGGACAATCCACTCCAATTTCAGTTGAATTCTACAATACTGGAAAGGTTCCACTGTACAATATGATGGTAAGGCTTGAGGGAAACTTCCAGACTGAAAACGGGCAATATTATGTGGGTAATTTCAACAGCGGCAGCAGCGATTACTTTGAAGGCTATGTAATACCAAGCGAGCCGGGACAGCTACAGGGCGAGATTGTCTTTACATTTGAAGACTCCACAGGTCAAATGAAAGAGGAAAGAAAGCCCTTTAGCCTGAACGTGATGGATATGGAGCCTATGCCTGATTTCCCAATGGAGCCTCCCATGGAGGAGCCAGGTGTGGGAGGCTCCCTCAACAGGTTCCTGATCCCTGGATTGGCAGTCCTGGCAGCGGTGGCAGGCTTTGTGTTCTACCGCAAGAGAAAGGCAAAAAAATTCAATGAGGATCTGGAAATAGATGAATAACATTGATATCTTTTTTATGGGAATCAAAAATCTGTGGAGAAGAAAACTAAGGACCTTCTTGACGGTCCTGGGGGTAATCATTGGAGCAAGCTCTATTATTGTGATGCTTAGCCTTGGCTTTGGACTTTCCCAGGCATTCGAGGACCAAATCTCCCAGTGGGGAAGCCTTACAACAATAAATGTTCATCAGGGCTGGTTTGACCCCTCCATTCCCGGAGGTGCAGGCAAGGAGGATGTCAAGCTTGACGACGCTGCTGTTGTGAGCTTTAAGACCCTGCCCCACGTGGTCGCAGTAAGTCCGACCCTGGAAACCTACGGAACCATAATAAATGGGAGGTACATCTCAGGTGTTCCCATCAGAGGAATTGATCCAAGCGTAATGGAGGAGTTCGGATTTGAGGTGGCGGAAGGTAGGCTTCTTACAGCAGGGGATGAGCTAACTGTTCTTTTCGGTAGCGACATGGTCCATAACTTCTACGACCCAAAGGCTCGTGTATGGCGAGAACCCAAGGTAGACCTAATGAAGGACAGGATGACATTAACCCTCAACCCAAGCTATGGCTGGGAAGATCCAAACATTCCTCCTTCTGAAAAGGTAAACTACAAGGAATACAAGATCAAGACAGCGGGAATTCTTGCAGGTGGCAACTGGGAGCACAGCTACGGAGTATACATGCCCCTTACCGAGGTGCAAAAGCTCATGAAGGAAAAGGAGAAGGCTGAGAACATAAGACCGGCTCCCGGTCAATCCAACGACTCTCAGTACCAGAGGATAGATGTCAAGGTGGATGACATGAAGAATGTTAAGGATGTCCAGGATACAATTAAGGCCATGGGTTATGAGGCCTACAGCCTGAACGATCAGCTGGAATCCATGAAGGAAACAGCCGGGATAATCCAGCTGGTCCTTGGAGGAATCGGTGCAATTTCACTACTGGTCGCCGCCATCGGCATTACTAATACCATGGTCATGAGCATTTATGAAAGGACCAGAGAAATCGGCATAATGAAGGTTATCGGTGCAACCATAAATGATATTAAGAAGCTTTTCCTTTTTGAATCGGCTCTTATCGGACTCTTGGGAGGAATTATTGGCATAGGTGTAAGCTATCTTCTATCCTTTGGAATCAACCATTTTGGAAGCGCTTTCGGCAATATGTTCGGAACAGGAGGAGAGACCAAGATTTCAATAATTCCAATCTGGCTGGTCTTTGCGGCACTTTTGTTTTCAGCCCTGATTGGTATAGTGTCAGGATATTATCCAGCAAGAAGGGCAATGAACCTATCTGCAATAGATGCAATAAGAACGGAATGACATAAGCTCCCCATGGGGAGCTTATTCTATTTCAAAGATGCTTCTACAAAGGCTTTGAAAAGCGGATGTGGTCTCGTAGGTCTTGACTTGAACTCCGGATGATACTGGACGGCCACAAAGAATGGATGATCCTCCAGCTCTACAACCTCCACAAGGCTTCCATCAGGTGAAAGACCTGAAAATCTCATTCCAGCCTTTTCGAGAACATCCCTATAGTCCATATTGAACTCATATCTGTGTCTGTGTCTTTCATCTATCGTATGAGTTCCGTATATCTCCCTGGCTTTTGTACCTTCTCCCAGGAGACACGGGTATGACCCAAGTCTTAATGTCCCTCCCAGGTTCTTGACATTCTTCTGATCAGGCATGATATATATTACAGGGTGTGGAGTATCAGGGTCAAGCTCCGTAGTGTGGGCTCCATCAAGACCTGCCTTGTTTCTGGACAGCTCCACACAGGCAAGCTGCATACCAAGGCACAGGCCAAGATATGGAATCCTCTTCTCCCTTGCAAACCTGATTGCTGAAATCTTGCCCTCTATCCCCCTGTGTCCAAATCCTCCAGGTACAAGGATTCCCTGAGCATCTCCAAGCAGCTCCTCTGCATTCTCCTCACTGAGATCCTCTGAATTAATCCATTTTAGGTCGATATGGGTGCCATTGGCCAATCCACCATGGGTCAGGGCTTCGCATACGGAAAGGTATGAGTCCTTAAGCTCCACATATTTTCCAACCAGCGCAATTTTTACTGACCTTTGAATTTTCTCCATTCCTTCAACAAGACTGTCCCACTGGGATAGGTCCACCTGGTCACAATCAAGCTCAAGCTTTCTCTGAACCAGGTCTCCTAATCCCTCCTTCTCAAGCATCTTTGGAATCCTGTAGATACTATCTGAATCCAAGTTCTGGATCACTCCCTCAATTTCAAGGTCGCAAAGGAGTGCAATCTTTTCCTTCAATTCCCGTCCAAGTGGCTTTTCAGTTCTGCAGATAAGTGCATCTGGATGGATCCCTATGCTCCTCAATTCCTTTACACTGTGCTGGGTTGGCTTTGTCTTAAGTTCACCAGCCTTTGAAAGGTATGGAACAAGTGTAACGTGAATATACATCACATTTTCCTTTCCCACATCGTATTTGATCTGTCTGATGGCCTCCATGAAAGGTAGTGATTCTATATCTCCCACCGTACCGCCAATCTCAGTTATTACAACATCAAAGGGTTGAAATCTTGATGTCCTTACGATTCTCTCCTTTATTTCGTTTGTTATATGGGGAATAACCTGAACAGTCTTCCCTTCATAGTCGCCCTTTCTTTCCTTTGATATTACAGACCAATAAACTGAACCGGTGGTAACACTGTTGTTCTTGGTTAGATTCTCGTCTATGAACCTCTCATAATGTCCCAGGTCAAGGTCGGTTTCGGCTCCATCCTCAGTGACAAATACCTCACCATGCTGATATGGGCTTAGGGTTCCCGGATCTACATTTATATATGGATCAAATTTCTGGATTGTCACCTTCAATCCACGGCTTTTCAACAGCTGCCCAAGGCTTGCTGCAGTTATTCCCTTTCCCAGTGACGATACTACTCCTCCTGTTACGAAAATATACTTGGTTACCATAAAATTTCCTCCTGTAATATCACTATTGGATTCTAACGTTAACATTTTACATCATTAACGCAAAACATTCAATGCTTTGTCACAAAGACTTAATATCGCCATCTTCCCATTCAATGTATAATATAGATAGGATTAAATATGGAAAGGGGATAGAAATGAAAAAATTAAGTTTACTATTATTGGTATCGATTATAATGATCTCACTTCTTTCCAGCTCAGTAGCATTTGCACAGGCTAATACACCACCTGAAATATTGAAGGAGCTAGGGGTTCTCAAAGGCGACAAGAATGGAGACCTTATGCTTGACAGTTATTTGATGAGACAGGACATGGTTGTCCTTATCAGTAGATTGTACAAGGAGGAGAGCAAGGCCACAACCTATCTACTTCCTGCCAAGTTCAGCGATCTGGATGAGAATAATACCTACTATCACGGCTTTATACAATGGGCAGTGGATAAGAATCTGATTATTGGGATGGATGATGGTAGCTTTGGATTTGGGCGCAATGTGAAGGTAAGGGACTTTCAGGTTCTTCTTTTAAGGGTTCTTGACTACAGGGAGGAATCCGGTCTTTACGATTCCGTGCCTGAGATTGCAGAGAAGCTTGGCTTGATGAAAGGAATCAATGTCAATCCAAACGGTTATCTGATGAGAAGGACCATGGCAGAAATGACCCTCAATGCTCTGAAGCTGAACAAGAAGGGAAGCCCGCTGACACTTGCAGAAGTGTTGGAACTGGACCTGACCAAATATGAAAATACAGCTAACAATGAACGGTGAACAAAGTAAAAACTATTCAGTCAAGAATTAATATCTAAGAGGTTAGAGTTAACAAAATAAGCAAATAGCTAGGGTCCAAGATCCTTCGTTTTACTCAGGACGACAAGATAATTGTCACTCTGAACATGGCGAAGAGTTTTGGACCCTATTTTTGTCTTTTAACTTTCTACATAAGGAAAGTGTTTATGAATAGCGAACATATGGAAAGATCAGCTAGATTTTTCACTCGAAGTGAGAAAATCGCTTTGACTTGCATGTCTGAGCGAAGCGAGTTTGCAAGTCAATTTTCGAAACAAGTGTGATAAATCTCTGAGCTTGAATCAGAGAGCGGTTCATAACACTTTCCGAGTGAAACATTAAGACGAAATCCCCAATGGTAGTCGGGATGGCAGCTTATTGTTCATTGTTCTCTGCAATGTACTCCTCCGTAATGGCCTTAACTATCCTATCAAGCCCCTCCTTGAGGAAATCCCTTGGAGCTGCAACATTCAGCCTCATAAATCCATCTCCGCCGTCACCGAACCAGGTTCCCCCATCAAGTGCAACTTCTCCCTTTTCCACAAGCACCTTCTCCAGAGTCCTTCCATCCTTTTCATATGCTCTGAAATCAAGCCACATGAGATAGGTCCCTTCAGTTTCTGTAAAATCAATATCAGGAAGTCTCTCCTTCAGATACTCTCTTGTGAACTTAACATTCTCCTGCAGATACACAAGAAGGTCTTCAAGCCATTCTTCTCCATGGTTGTAGGCAGCCATTACAGCCTCTATGCTCAATGGTCCCTGATTTCCAATGCTGTTCTTCAATAGAACCTTTTCAACCCTGCCCCTGATTTCCTTGTTTGGGATTATGATATTTGAGGCATAGAAGCCAGCCAGGTTAAAGGTCTTGGTTGTGGACGTTGCAGTGATTGAAATATCCTCAAATCCTTTGTCAACAGAGGCAAACATTGTATGCCTGTTTTCACCAAGGATCAGATCATTGTGAATCTCATCCGCCAATACATACACATCATTTTCAAGGCATATCTCCCCCACTTTTCTTAGCTCCTCCCTGCTCCATACCCTGGATACAGGATTGTGTGGACTGCAAAGTACATAGAGCTTGTTTCTGGGATCCCTAGCCTTTTCTTCCAAATCCTCAAAATCAATATGGTATCGGTTGTCCTTCATCACAAGGGGTGAGTTGACAACCTCCCTATCATTTTCCTCAATGCTTCTTGAAAATGGATAGTATACAGGTTCATTTATTATTACACCGTCACCTTCTTCCGTAAGTGCCTGAATAACATAGTTGACCCCTGGTACAATTCCCGGTGTGAAAAGAATCCACTCCCTCTCTACATCCCAACCGAATCTTTTCCTTGTCCAGTTGATCACTCCCTGGTAGTATTCAGCTGGTCTTGCCGTGTATCCAAAGATTCCGTGGTGGACCCTATCCTCCAATGCCTTCAGTATCTCCGGAGCTGCCTTGAATTCCATATCCGCAACCCAATAGGGTAATAGTCCGGACCTTCCAAACAACTCCTTTTGCACACCCTCATCCCACTTTGAAGAATAGGTACCGCTTCTGTCCACAATTTCATCAAAATTATAAGTCATCTCTTTCCTCCTGTTTAGTATTTCATGAGATTATCTCTCTTCCCTTAATTGCTTATACCTTCAAGCTTCTTGTTGATTACTCCGTCCAGGTCTTCCATTGTCCTGCCCATAAGGATCTGAACCCCTTCCTCAACATTGTCTATTGCGTAAATATGAAAATCACCCTTTTCCACTGCCTGGATGACTTCATCCCTCAGGACCAGATTCTTGATGTTAGATCTGGGGATAACCACTCCCTGCCTACCTGTTAAGCCTATTAGTCTACACACCTGGTAGAAGCCCTCGATCTTTTCATTGACTCCTCCTATAGGCTGGATTTCACCCTTCTGGTTGATTGACCCCGTCACTGCCAGGTACTGCTTAATTGGAGTGTCCGACATTGAGGATAGTATTGCATAAAGCTCCGTGCTTGAAGCACTATCTCCGTCAACCACTGAGTAGCTCTGCTCAAATCCAAGACCTACGCTTATTCCAAGAGGCTTTTTCCTTGCATATCTCTGTCCCAGATAGCCACTTAGAATCAAGACTCCCTTGTCATGGATCCTTCCACTTTGCTTGGCCTCCCTTTCAATGTTGATAACACCTTCCTCTCCACTGTAGACTGTGGCGGTTATTCTACTGGGCTTTCCAAAGCTGTACTCACCAGTTCCCATGACTGCAAGGCCGTTGATCTGCCCCACTTTCTCACCATCTATGTCAATCAGCAGGGTTCCCTCCATAAACATTTCATTCAGCTTCTGTTCATACTTGTTGGATCTGTATATCTTTTCATCAATAGCCTTCTTGACATGCCTTTCGTAGACGTAGTCCGAGCCTTCCTCAGTTGCCCAGAAATCGGCCTCATACAGTATTTCAATTATCTGATTGAACTGGGTGCTCAGTTTGTCCTGGTGTCCGGCAATTCTGGTGCTGTATTCAACCACCCTTGATACCGCCATCTTGTCAAAGTGCTTGATGTTGCTCTCCTTACAGTGGGTTGCTATGAATTCACCCATCCTTTTTAGGTTCTCACTGCTTTTATCCATCTCAATGTCAAAGTCAGCCATGACCTTGAAAAGCTTCCTGAAGTCATCGTCATAATTGTATAGAATATTGTAGGTGTAGTCGTCACCAATTATAATTACCTTCACATCCAACGGTATCGGTTCCGGCTTAAGGGTTGCAGTCACTGCCATGCCCATAAGTCTGTTGTAGTTTTCGATGTTGATTTCATTGGTCTTAAGGGACCTTTTAAGCATTTCCCATGATATTGGATTGTTGAGGATCTCCTTCATCTGAAAGATTATATATCCCCCATTCGCCTGATGGAGAGATCCTGGTTTAATCTGTGTGAAATCCGTTGTCAGGACGCCCATCTGACTCTTGTACTCGATATGACCCATCAAGTTGTTGTAGATGGGGTTTGATTCAAGAATTATTGGGGCATTTTCAAGCTGGCTGTTGTCAACAAACAGATTCACCCTATACCGTATGAAGAAATTCTCGTCATTGCCTGTGGGCAGGTCAAACAGGGAAAAGTTCTTGGGTGCGTTCTTATTCTTGAACTTGCCCAAATTCTCAAGAATGTCCTTTTCCAGCTCGTTGAGATAAATTGCCGTTGCGGCCCTTTGACCGTATTTGTCCATAAGCTTCTTTATGTCATATCTTATTACTTCAAGCACCACATTCTGATCAAGCTGGTTAATGTTTTCAGCCAGGTCTTCATCAAGGATTCTTAGGTCATTGAATTCCTCAACTGTTGCAATTCTAAGCTCCTCGTACTTCTCCATCATGTCTTCCCGCTCTTCTATTGAAAGGGCTGCGTATTCCTCTTCATTAATGGGTTTTCCATCCTTCAGGGGAATGGAAATCAGACCCTGCTCACTTGGGGTATATACAAAACCATATTCTGCCGATTTTTCATTGAGCTTTTTAAGGACATTTCCCTTCTTTTGATTGAAAATCTTTATGACATCATTTTTTCTTGTTTCGTATTCTATTCCCGCAAAGGTTTCAGGTATGGTCCTCTTAAGATGCTCAATGAATCCCTCCAGTTCCTTCTTGAATTCCTTACCCTGCCCAGGCTTGAAGGAAAGCGCCTTGGGAGATTCCTTCCTGTTGAAATTATAGACGTACACCCAATCCAGTGGAACCGGCTCCTGCTTTGAATAGCCTTCGGCAATTGAATAGGTGAATGTGCTCCTGCCTGTACCGCTTAGGCCTGAAACATAGATATTATACCCCTTCTTCTTGATTTTCAGACCAAATCCAAGTGCCTGTGTTCCCCTGTCCTGTCCGATTATGCCCTTAAGGGGACTCATATCCTCTGTGGTATCAAAGTTAAGGTCCTCCTGGTCGCAAATACTTGTTAGCTCTTCAGCCTTCAATCTAAACTTGTCCTTCACTATCATCCCTCCCTACTAGAGTTTCACTTACAGTGTATATACCCATGAAAATCTGTAGTACCATTTATTTAAGCCATTCTGCTCCAAAAAAAGAAAAAACCAGACCTTCTGGCCTGGTTCACTGACTCGTTCTCATAATTTCTTTAGATGTAATACAAAGCATTAAGCAAAAGTGGTGCAATCATCGCAAATGCAATGACAATTACTATGACCATTGTGATTTTCTTCTTGTCCCTTATATGCATATAATATTCCTCCAATATTTTACCTTTGACTCTATTCTATACGTTTTTATCGCTTCTTGCAAGTCTTCTCCCTCCATTGATTCCCAGGAGCTGCAAGAATCCCAGAATCAGAGCAATCATAAGGGCTGCTGCTGCAAGGAGGAATGGAACCTTGCTTCCAAGTCCATAGGCAAAGCCTGCAATGATGGCTCCAGACATCTCACCCAAGGCCTTCACGGCATTGAATATTCCCGACATGAACCCAGCTCCGTGATGGGAATCCTCAACTGCAAAATTCTGTAGAAGAGGGAATAGAATGGTGTGGAATGTGAAATAAAAAAGGCTCCATATCATAAATGGATAAGTGGCATCCCTAAGGTATATCATGGTTGCAGACATCAGAGCGAGACCAAGCAATACCCTCATGGATGTCCTGAGCTCTGTTTTTCTTACAATCCAAACATTGATGGTCAGGTTGGCAACAAGACCTATTAATCCAGTAGTTGCCTTCCATATTCCATTGACTATGGGTTCAAAATTCAATTCATCTCGAAGATAATAATTGAAGGCATTGTTGTTGCTGGAATAAGCTATAAATGCAAAAAAGGTGATTCCCAGAAATGAAAGTATCCAAGGAGTGAATACTGCCTCTCTCTTCTCCTTTTCAGCAAGTATGTTCCATATGAACTGCGGCTTTGAGCCCAACTTCTGGGGCTTGTTTGATTCCTCCATAAAGAAGTATATCCCAAGTCCAATTAGGATCATTACACCGCCCTGAATAAAGAATACAAATCTTATTGGCAGATACCCAAGGGCTCCACCTGTCAGAAATCCTACAGCCATGGAAACACTCATGAGAGCTGAATAGGCGGCTATCATTTCTCCTCTTTTCTCTTCATTGCTTACATCTACTATCATGGCCATAAGCCCCACCATGAAACCCCCTGTAAACAGTCCCGCAATTGCCCTCATTACAAGTATCTGCCAAATATTATTGGCCAGACCGTATATTATCTGTGATGACCCGTATAGTATTGTCGAATACACCAAGGTCATCTTTCTGCTCTTTTTGTCTCCCCAACTGCCCCACAATGGGGATGTTAAAAAGGATGCAAATACCATCATTGCAAAGGATGTCCCAAAGACGTGGCTGGGCAGACCCAGCATTGTAAAGTATGTTGGATTCACCGGATGGTGAAAGTTGGTGGTTATGAAAATAAGAGATGAAAATAGCATCACCTTTTTGTATTTGTTGTTCAAGCTATCCCTTCTTTCAAAATACGTATAGATGTTATTCTATCACAACCGAAAGGGATAAACAATTGTTTACTGCCTCGAAATTAATCATGTAAAAACCGCCGACCAAAAGGTCAGCGGCTTTAATTTGCTTATTTTATTAGTTTACCAATTCAGCAGTTGAGAAGTCGATAGTTCCAAGAACTGATCTGTCCCATCCTACTAGGTTTGGAGAAACCAGCATAACGTCTGTATAATAGTAGATTGGCATTACTGGAAGTTCTGTCATCAGAATTTCCTGTGCTTCATAAAGTGCCTCAAAGTGCTCTGCTCCTCTTGTCTTAGCAGCAGTTGAAAGAAGCTCGTCATATCTAGCGTTATTATAGTTAGGATCGTTGTATGCGTTGTCAGTTGTGAAGATTGCAAGAAGTCCCATTGGGTCCATAAAGTCTGTCAACCATCCACCTCTAGCCATCTCGTAGTCGCCTTCTTTTCTTGTATCCTGGAATACTGCCCACTCTTGGTTCTCAAGCTTGGTGTTGATACCAAGGTTAGTCTTAAGCATTTCCTGAACAAGCTCAGCTACCTGCTGATGTCCTTCTGAAGTGTTGTACATGATTGTAAACTCTGGGAAGCCTTCTCCATTTGGATATCCAGCCTCTGCCAACAATGCTTTTGCTTCTTCTACTGCACTGGCATCAGTTGGGATTCCATATGTTCCTGCTGTCTCAGCAAAGTCATTTCCTTCATGGTCTGGGAATCCTACTGGTACGAATCCAGCTGCTGGAATCTGACCTGAAGCCATTGTCTCTGTTATAAGTGATCTGTCAACTGCAAGGTTAAGAGCTTTTCTAACTCTTACATCCTGGAACAGATCAAGGTCCATGTTAAAGTTGTAGTAGTAAGTTCCAAGCAATGGGAATACGTAGAAGTTTGGATCTTCTGCCATCAATCTTGGAATTTCAGCTGATGGTACATCAGGTAGGAAATGAAGCTCTCCACTCTGATATGCCTGGTAAGCTGTTGAAGCCTCGTCGATAAATTTACCTTCGATTCTGTCAATCTTAACTGCATCTGCATTCCAGTACTCTTCGTTTTTAACAAGTGTAAGTCCGCCACCGATTGAGTAGCTTGTTAGTTTGAAAGGTCCGTTTGATACTGCGTTAGCAGGATCTTTCGCCCATGCCCCATCTGCTCCGGCTTCAACTGCCTCTTGCTTGGTTGGCAGGAAGTGGTAGAATGAAAGCAAACTTACGATATAATCTGTTGGAGTTTCAAGCTGAACCTCTAGAGTATAGTCATCAACTGCAGTTACTCCAACTTCGTCCAGTGATCCTCCATTTACTGCATCATATGCTCCAACTACATTTGTATACTCCCAAATCCAAGCATACTCTGATGCTGTTGCAGGGTCCATTCCTCTTTTCCAGGAATAAACAAAGTCATGTGCAGTAAGTGGTGTACCGTCTGACCAGTTTGACTCTCTCAGGTTGAAAGTAACAGTCATACCGTCTTCTGATACGTCCCAGCTCTCAGCGATACCAGGATAGATCTCTCCACTTTTCTCTCTTACTAGTCCCTCAAATGTCTGGTTGATTACGTCTCCACCGTCGCTTGCTCCGTTAAGAACAGGGTCGATGGTCTTAGGGTCAGCACCTATATTCCAATGGAAAACTGACTCTTCTGAAGCAGGCTCTTCAGCTGGCTGCTCTGCTGGTTCCTCTGCAGGTTGTTCTGCTGGTTGGCTACATCCAGCCAATACTGTGATTGACATTACCAAAACCAACATTAAAGCTAATAGTCTCTTGTTCATTTTTTCCCCTCCTTAATGATGTATGTTGCCTTTATTTAAACCAGGCTCTACCTGGATTAAATACTTCTTTGAGGTGGTACATAAACGTGGTAAATGTTGAGAAAATTTTTAATATACTCTATTATACCACAAATTCATTATTTGACAAGATGGCAAGCCACGAAATGACCTGGTTCAACCTCTCTAAGCTCTGGTGTCACTTCGGTACAGATGTCCATGCAGTATCTGCACCTTGAGCTGAACCTGCAGCCTTCAGGTGGATTGATCGGGCTCTTCACATCACCCTCAAGGATTATCCTCTTGTTTATCTTATGTTGCTTTGGATCTGGTATGGGTATGGCCGAAAGCAGAGCCTGAGTATATGGATGAAGAGGATTCTTGTAAAGTTCAACGCTTGTTGTTATCTCCATCATTTTACCAAGGTACATTACGCCTATACGGTCTGATATATGCTTAACCATTGACAGGTCATGTGCGATGAACAAGTAAGTTAGCCCCATGTCATTCTGAAGGTCTTCAAGCATGTTTACAACCTGTGCCTGAATGGAAACATCAAGAGCTGAAATTGGTTCGTCACAGACCACAAGCTCAGGTTCCACAGCCAGTGACCTGGCTATTCCTATACGCTGTCTCTGTCCACCGGAAAATTCATGTGGATATCTGCTTGCGTGCTCCCTCTTCAAACCTACGGTCTGGAGCAGGTCATATATCTTTTCCAGTTTCTCCTTGCCGGAGTACAGGTTATGGGTTTCTATACCCTCTCCGATAATCTCTGAAACAGTCAAACGAGTGTTAAGTGATGCATATGGGTCCTGGAAGATCATCTGAAGCCTCTTCCTGTACTTCATCATGTCGTGCTGGGAAAGATTTGTTATGTCGTCCCCGTCGTATATGATCTTTCCTCCAGTTGGTTCATAAAGCCTTACAACACTTCTTCCAAGGGTTGATTTTCCACATCCTGACTCACCAACAAGTCCGAAGGTCTCTCCCTTGTAGATATCGAAGGAAACATCGTCAACAGCAGTCAGGTAAGCCTGCTCCCTTTTGAAAAAGCCTGTGCTCACATCAAAGTATTTCTTAAGGTTCTGTAATTGTAGAAGTGGCTTTCTCTCCTCCATATTATAAAGCCCCCTTTCTATAGCCTTCAACCTCTGGTGCATCCTCGTGCATCAACCAGCAGGCTGAAGTGTGATTCTCCCCTACGCTGAACATAGGAGGTGCTTCTTCTGTACAAATCTGCATAACATTTGGACATCTTGTGGAGAACGGGCAGCCTGTAGGTGGTGACAGCAGATCCGGCGGTGATCCGGCAATAGGCTTTAGCCTTCCTTTTTCCTCCGTATCCATTCTAGGTACCGACTTTAGAAGTCCTCTAGTATAAGGATGCTGAGGGATTTCAAAAATATCCTCAACAGACCCTTTTTCCATTGGCATTCCACCATACATGACAACAAGGTCCTTGCAGGTTTCTGCAATAACTCCAAGGTCATGGGTTATAAGAATGATCGCTGTATCAAGCTTGGTTGAAATATCTCTCATGATGTCAAGTATCTGTGCCTGAATTGTAACATCAAGAGCAGTTGTTGGCTCATCGGCAATTAAGAGCTTGGGATTGCATGAAAGTGCCATTGCAATCATAACTCTTTGCCTCATACCACCTGAGAATTCATGGGGGTATGACCTTATTCTCTTTGCAGGCTCGGGAATTCCAACAAGATGAAGCATCTCTATGGCCTTTTCCTTGGCTTCCTTGTGACTTACCTTCTGATGTCTTCTTATAACCTCAGTCATCTGGTTCTCAATCCTGAAAACCGGGTTCAAGGATGTCATTGGATCCTGGAAAATCATCGCCATGTCATTTCCCCTGATGTTTGACATCTTCTGGTCGCTGTATTCTGTTATATCCTTGCCGTCAAATATTATACTGCCTTCCTTGATGACTCCAGGGTGCTCAATAAGCTTCATTACGGAGCGGGCCGTAACACTCTTTCCACTTCCGGACTCCCCAACAATACCCATAACATCACCGCTCTTGAGCTTGAAGTCGATGCCCCTAACTGCCTGAACCTCTCCAACATGGGTATAGAAGGAGGTTTTTAATCCATTTACCTCTAATATATAGTCTTTATTATTTTCCATATCTCAATCTCCCTATCCTTTTCTAAGTCTTGGGTCCAAAGCATCTCTCAGTCCATCACCGATGAAGTTGAATGCCAGCATTGTAAACGCAATTGCCAACGCCGGGAAGAACAACTGGTACGGATATGTTGTAAGGCCTGATAGAGCATTGTTTGCCAGCGTACCCCATGATGCCATCGGTGCTGAAACTCCAAGCCCTATAAAGCTTAGGAATGACTCGGTAAATACAGCTGAAGGAATCATCATGGCTATGGAAACTATAATAGGTCCCATTGCATTTGGAATAAGGTGTCTGAAGATTATCTTTCCTTTTGACACTCCCATGACCCTTGCTGCAAGTACGAACTCCTGCTCCTTAAGGGATAGCATCTGTCCTCTTACAAGCCTTGCCATGGATACCCAGTAAACGCTACTCAGGGCGATTATGATGTTTGTTAGTCCTCCACCTCTAAACCAAACCATCAGGAGGATTACATACAGAACAAGGGGTATTGAGTTTATTATATCAACGATTCTCATCATGATATTGTCCACTCTTCCGCCTTCGTATCCTGAGATACTTCCGTATACAACTCCTATGAACAGGTTAACTATGGTAGCCACAAATGCAACAAGAAGTGATATTCTCGCTCCATACATAACCCTTGTCAAGAGGTCCCTTCCAAGTGAATCCGTTCCAAATGGAAAGAGTTTGTTAAGCTTGGTCATTGCAGGGTATTGTGCCACTTCACCATCCAGCTCAAGGGTGAAGTTGTAGTCATAGCCCATTTTGTTGGGAAGAAGGTTGTATGAAAAGTCAAGTATTACATCCTCTTCTCCCAGCTGGTATGTGTAGACCTTGTTGATCATGTCCCTTTTCATCGGGTCCAGTACAAGTCGCTCAATCAGGGTTCCATCCTCTGCAACGAGAAATACGTTATAGTCGTTTGAGACGTGGAAGTATCTTCCGTCAAGCTCATAGAGCTTCAGTGTCGGTGGAAGATTCTTGTATGCGTTGATCTGGTCTGAATATGAAAAATCCGTGAAGTTCGGCCCAATGGTTCCGAACAGTACAATAAGTATTACAACAACGATACCCATCATGGAAAGCTTGTTCTTCTTCAATCTTCTCCATGCATCCTGCCAATAAGTAAGACTGGGTCTGATGGCTTCGTTTTCTTCTCCTGTCTGTTCAATAAAAACAAATTTGTCCTTTGACATAGTCTACTTATCCTCCTTCAGCTTGATACGTGGATCTATAAAGGCATAGGCCACATCCACTATGAATATCATTATCAGGTAGAACACAGCATAGAAAACTGTGATACCCATTATGGTAGTATAGTCACGGTTACTTACACTCTCAACGAAGTGTCTACCGATTCCAGGTATTGCAAATATCTTCTCAATTACAAATGATCCTGTAAGTATAGCTGCAACCATGGGCCCAATGTATGTTACTACTGGGATAAGTGCATTTCTGACCGCATGCTTCATTATTACAGTGAATTCCTTTATTCCGTTGGCCCTTGCTGTTGTTATGTAATCCTGTCTAAGTACCTCAAGCATACTGGATCTTGTAAGTCTTGTTACAAATGACAGGGAATAACCTGCAAGCGCTATTACAGGACCGATGTAGCTTTTTGGTCCACTCAGGCCGAAGCTTGGAATCCACCCCAGCTTTCCTGCAAAGAAATATATTATAACTGTTGCTATTACAAAACTCGGTACAGTGATACCTATTGTCGCCAAAAACATTACAAAGTAGTCCAAGGGACTGTTCTGCTTAAGTGCTGAAATTACCCCCAATGGTATTCCTATGGCCACAATCAGCACCGATGCAATCAAACCGATTTTGGCTGAAGCAGGGAATCCTGAAATGATCAAATCGTTAACTGATGTACCAATCTTTGAATAGGATGGTCCAAGGTCAAAGGTCACCAGACCCTTCATGTAGTTCAGATACTGAATCGGCAGTGGATCATCCAGATTGTACTTGGCGTTCAATGCTCTCATGATTTCATCGGGCACAGGCCTTTCCCGTGTAAAGGGCCCTCCTGGAATTGAGTGCATCATTGTAAAGGTCAATGTAGTGATTAATATAATAGTTATCAACATTGATACAATGCGTTTTAAGTAAAAAGATCTCAAAATTGTTACTCCTTTCTATGTATTTTTTGAGTTGCAAATACTCTATCCTATTCTACCATCTTTGCACTGATTTTTCAAAATACTTTTTCAACTCAACCCTAGCCGGAAAGCGCTTTTCACAATTGCTTTGCTAGTCTGTTATTGCTTTGGCCCGGTAGATGACATATGTTGATATAAACGTTTGAATGGTCTCTGCAAACCTTTTCACAAGGTTCTGTGAATTGATTTTCCACAAAATATTTCATCCATTAATTTTTTTCACAGTCTTTGAATGAAAAAGACACCCTGGTGTAGATCTGCTTCACCAGAGTGCCCATGTTTTTTTATTTAACTAGATTGAACAGGGGCTATAGCCACAATCCTGACACTCGGAGCATCCCCCTGAGTGGTTCAGCTTTCCACCACACATTGGACATGTGTCCGGATCTTCCTTCAGCTGCTCCTCTGCAAGCTGCATTATTTCCTCCTGAAGCTCCTCAATCCTGTCCATGTTGCTCTTCTTGTTGTTAGTTATAAGGATACCGCTTCTTGCACATCCGTCCCTGTAGATTGTGATTCCCTTTAGTCCCTTCTCCCATGCATGAAGGTACAGCTCCTCAACCTGGTCTACGGTAAACTCGTTGGGTACATTGACCGTAGATGAAATGCTGGCATCTATATACTGCTGCCATGTGGCCTGGACCTCTATTCTCTCCTTGTAATCAAGGTTTGATGTGGTCACTATGAAATCAGGCAGCTCCTCCTCGTAGGATAGGTTGTTCTCCTCCATGTACTCCTTTATTATTGGAGTGAATACCTTGTAGTAGGTGTCCTCATGGTGTAGGGATTCGGATTTTCTGGTGTATGACACCTGGAAGATTGGCTCTACACCGTTGCTGCACCCAACAAGGGTCGAGATGCTTCCAGTTGGTGGGATTGTCAGAAGCTGTGAGTTTCTCAGACCGTGCTCCTTGATAAGCTCCAGAACATCCTCATCCGCATTCTCCTTCAGGAATGGAGATGCAAGAATGGCATCAAGATTGAATCTTGGGAAAGGACCGTCCTGCTCAGCAAGATGGGCTGATTGTCGAAGTGCCTCGTTTACCATGATCCTACCGATTTGGTGAATCAATGAGATGGACTCGCTGCTTCCATATCTTACCCCCATCTTGATGAACATGTCAGCAAGACCCATAATTCCAAGGCCGATCTGTCTAAGGTCCCTGGACATATCCCTTTGCTGCTCCAATGGATGAAGGTTCATGTTCTCATCAAGAACCTCATTAAGATATACAACCCCGTTTCTAACCATTTCGCCGAACTTCTCAAATTCAAATCTGGCATACTTTGTGAATGGGTGCTTGACGTATTCGCTCAGGTTTATGGATGAAAGGTTGCAGCTTCCAAATGCTGGCAGGGTCTCCTCTGCACATGGGTTAACCCCAGCAAACTCAAATGTGGGGTCGTGGCTCATAAGGTGCCAGGAGTCGATCTTCCCCTTGTAGAGTATGCCTGGCTCCGCCATGTTCCAGTTGTTAAGTGCCAGCTTCTTGTAAAGGTCCCTTGCCCTTATGACCTTGCTCATTTCCTCACCGGTGGATTCAACCTTGAAGAACAGCTCATAATCGGTGTCATCCTTTACGGCCTGCATAAATTTATCGTCAACGTTTACGGAAATATTGGCATAGGTAACCTTGCTAAGGTCGTTCTTTACATTTATAAAATCTTCAATATCCGGATGATTGCAATCGAGGTTAAGCATCAAGGCCCCTCGTCTTCCCCTCATGCCTATAAGTCCCGTAACCATTGAATAAAGATCCATAAAGCTCACTGCTCCGGTTGTCGTGCTTGCGGCATTGTTAACCTTTGATCCCTTTGGTCTTAACTTTGAAAGGGTAAGTCCAACCCCTCCACCGTAGGAATAGGTTCTTGCAAGATACTTTGCAGTATCGAATATGGATTCAATATTATCCTCAACCTTTGGCATAACATAGCAATTGCTCAAGGTTATCTTCCTGCCCAGCTTATCAAGTCCTCTACCGGCCAGAATCCTCCCTGCAGGCATGAACTTCTTGTCCTTTATGGCTTTTTTAATAGGATTGTTGTCTCCACTAACCCTTGTAAGGAAGTCATCAAAGGTTTCTGAATCATATCTGTATTTCTTCTCGTAAATATCCCTCTGAAGATCCGTCATGTTCCAGCCCTGCTCACGAAGTCTGGCCCTTTCCTCACGATAGATGATGTACTTTCTTGCCACCTCGGGTCTTGATTTCATCAATTCGACCTCGACGTAGTCCTGAATCTCCTCAATATTCACTGTTTCCTTGCCACTGAATGCTTCAATTGCTTTTTCACCGATTGACTTTGCCAGGTCCTCGTCGATGCCCTTCTCGGTTTCATTCATGGCCTTTCTAACGGCTATTGCGATTTTTTCCGCTTCAAAATCCACAACCTGTCCGTTACGCTTTTCAACTTTCAACATACCATTGCCCCCCTTATTACTCCGTACCTTTTACTCAAACAACTATATATTGTGTATGAACGAAGCTCTATATACAACATATATAAAATTTACCACATATACCGTTAAATTACAAGATGGGTTTTGGAGAAAAAGAGGTAAGTTTTTGTAACAAAATCTGTAGGTGTTGAGTTATGGGGATTGAAGCAGAAGTGGATTAATCTGTTCCATGTGATACAATATAATCAGGACTAATCATAACATATCTTTCGGTGTTTGTCTTTATGATAATTTGAAATGGAGGTGTATTATGAGCTACGCAGCGATACTTGACAAGATTCTAGACTCAAAGGACACAACTGTAGGCGGTGACGCAGCTTCAGCCCTTGCCGGAGCCATGGCCTGCGGACTTTTGGGAATGGTTGCAAGGCTATCCCTGATGGGTGAATACGGACTTGCGGATCATCAGTATATAAAGTTGGCGGAAGAGCTTGATGGAATAAGCTTCAGACTTCTAAGAGGCACCCAGGAGGATGTGAAGGCATATGCAGGTGTTTGCGATGCCATGAAGCTGCCTAGGGAGACCGAAGAAGAAAAGGATGCACGGGTCCACATGATTGAGGAATCAGGGGAAAGGACAGCGGAAATAGCAAAAAACAATGGATACCTTTGCAAAAGGGTCCATAAGATCGGTCTGATTCTTAGAAGCAACTCCAGCGCCAATACAGCCACTGACCTAGAAGTTGGCCTTTCATTGGCACAGGTTGGAATCGACGGTGCAGTTGGATGTATTAAGTCAAGTCTTCATCTTATAAAGGATGAAGAAAAGAAGAGCTCCCTGAAAAAGGATATCGAGGAATTGACCAAATCAGAAAATTACTACGAAAACCTGTACGACAGAAGTCACCATTAGAATACAAGGTAATATCCAACAAGTAAAAGTTAATATCTAAGAAGTAAGAAGATTAGCCAGGGAGACACTAAAGGGTCCAGGACTCTTCGCCTTGCTCAGAGTGACAATATGATTGTCTTCTTGAGTGTAACGAAGGTTCTTGGACCCTGGCTGTTTGCATATTTCTTACCTCTTACCTCTTACTTCTTACCTAAAAAGCTTGATTCCTCGACTACGCTCGGAATGACAGCTTCCTTTCAATTGTTCAATGTTCAATGTTCGCTGTTCACTGTTTCATTGACTTATCCATCTCATTTAAAGCCTTGAAGAATGTCTTCATGAACTCTTCCCGGTCAACATCCATAAGTACATGGGCATTTGGAGGTTCGTGCCTCATAAGCTCTCCCGTATCAGCAGCAGTCCTTCCCCTGTATACTCCGATGGATGTATCTATTTCAACCCTGTAGTCCTTTCCTTCAAACATTTTGGGATACAGCAGATACATTACGCTGACAACATCATGTAAAGGGTATGTACTCAATCCCTTTTTCCTGTGGAAGTTGGTGTAGCTATGGAGCAATGACCCGCTCATTCTTGAAACCAAGCCATCCGAGCTCATTAGCCTTTCTATCTCTCCATCGTTTATGGCAGCTTTGTTAGTGACCTCAAGTCCGCTCATCACTATTGGAACTCCTGAATCAAAGACTATCTTGGCCGCTTCGGGATCCGCATAGATATTGAACTCTGCAAAGGGTGTTCTGTTCCCTGAAAAAATGGAGCCCCCCATAAGAGAAATCATCTCAATCTTATCCTTTGTTTCCGGAAACACTGAAAATAAGAGTCCAATATTGGTTAATGGTCCTGTTGGAATAAGCGTCACTTTCCCCTCTGCCCCCATGATCTTCTCCTTGAGAAATACAATTCCATTGTCTGATTCAAGCTGAAAAACAGGTGCCGGAAAATCCCAGCCGTCCATTCCTGTTATGCCGTGTATCTCTCCTCCGTGAAGGGGATCCTTGATCAGGGGCTTTGCGGCTCCGCAGGCAGCAGGAATCTCTATCCTCAGAAAGGTCCACAGCTTTCTCAGATTCTTGGTGACCTTTGCAAGGGTCTGGTTACCTGAAACCGTTGTAACTCCAAGAATATTAAGCTTATCCTGGTTGGCAAGGGCCAATAGTAGCGCCATGACATCATCCACACCTGGATCACAATCAATCAACACGTTTCTCTTTTTCATTCCAAACCTCCTTTAAACACCCAGGACCTTCCTGCTGGAAGGTCCCTTAAGTTTAGAGTTGTCTTATTCAGCAAGCTCCAACGCTATTTCCATCATTTGAGTGAAGCTCTTTTCCCTTTCCTCCGGCGTTGTCTCTTCCTTGTTTACGATTGAGTCACTTACTGTAAGTATTGTAAGTGCATTTACCCCTGCATATGCTGCATTGGCATAGAGGGCGTAGGATTCCATCTCAACTGCCAGGATGTTCATGTCAATCCACTTGCTTCCGGCTTCGTCGTCCACTGTATAGAAGATGTCACTTGTCAGGATGTTCCCTACATGGTAGGGTATCCCCTTCTCCTCAGCCACAGTGGTCGCCTTCTTCAGTAGATCCCAGGATGCAATTGCAGAGTAGGTGCCTGGTAGCTTGTATTGCTGGGCATAGCTGGAATTTGTACTGGCCCCCATTGCAAAGATCACATCATAAAGCTTAAGGTCCTTCTGGTATGCTCCGCAGGATCCTACTCTGATCAGGTTCTTGACCCCGTAGAAATGAATCAGCTCATATGAATAGATTCCAATTGAAGGTACACCCATCCCCGTTCCCATAACAGATATTCTCTTGCCTTTATAGGTTCCCGTAAAGCCGAACATATTCCTTACACCATTGAACTGAACCGGATCCTCCAGGAATGTTTCAGCAATGAACTTGGCTCTTAGTGGATCTCCCGGCAGCAGTATGGTTTCAGCTATTTCTCCTTTTTTTGCACCAATGTGAGGTGTTGACATATAATCACTCCTTGTTTTCATGTAGTTTATTTATCATTCACAGTTAATGATACCCTTGTATTTGTACAGCAAACCAATTTCCACCTGTTCATCAATTCTCCCGAGAAAAAAATGCTTATTTCGTTAATTAATTAGTTAACACTCATTTAAAGCTTTAGATACTGGGTATATGTTAGGTAACATAGAATGTGATGTCCAGGTTATTTTAAAAGGTTAATTAAGGAGGCGTTAGTCATGACCAAGAAAATCCTTGTACCCATTGACGGTTCTGAATGCTCAATGAAGGCACTTGAGAGAGCTGCAGAGCTGGGCAACTTCTACGAAGCCGAGCTTACACTGGTCACTGTTATCGATAGCGGAAGGTTTGTTTCTGTTGATTTCAAGCAGGATATGATCAATTCAAGTATTGAGGCCGGCCAGGAATTACTTAAGGAATCAACCGAGAAGGTAGCGGATTATCCCTTCGGGGTTAAGTCAACCTACAGAATGGGTGACATAGCCAACGAAATCATCACCATGGCAGAGGAAAGTGATTATGACCTTATAGTCATGGGAAGCAGAGGTCTTGGAGTATTTACAAGAGCACTCCTGGGAGGAGTATCCCACAAGGTGGTTTGCCATTCACCAATCTCTGTACACGTTGTTAAATAGAAGTTACTTTAGGACCCCTGAATCAGGGGTCCTACTTTTTAAAGCTTACCTTCCCTCATGAACACTGCATTTGTACCGTTGATCCCGAAGAACTCCCCTGATGCCCTTTTCCCTATGGAATCGGGATATTCATCTACCTCAGCAAGGATCTCCCCTTCATCAACATTGACAAGCTTTCCATCCTGATAGATTACTTCCCCATCCACAACGGAAAGACAAACCTCATCCCCCCTTGCACTGTACACAAGGTTTGGAACCATGTTTCTCATGGGATAGGAATATACCGGGCTCATGGATGGCTTCTTTAGATCTATTGCAATAAAGTCGGCTCTTTTCCCAACCTCCAATGACCCGACCAAATCACCGAGGCCTATTGCCCTGGCTCCTTCAATCGTCGCCATCCTCAAGGCTCTCCAGGCAGGCATCACTTCAGGATCCGAATACTTGATCTTATTGAACAGTGCAACCAGCTTCATTTCATTTATGATGTTATGGCAATTGTTTCCGGGAGCCTGATCTGAACCCAGGGCCACATTTCCTCCCGCAGCCTGAAATGCAACTGACGGTGGCACTATCCCATCAATTATACCGATGGAGCCTGGACATAGGATCATGCCTGCTCCGCTCTGTGCAACAACCTTGGCCTCATCATCCCTGGCATCAGTAAGGTGGACTGCTATTAGCCTCTCGTTCAGGAATCCTTCTTCCTTTAGCCATTCTATGGGTCTTTTCCCATATCTCTTCTGGACCTGGTAGGTCTCCCTGTCCCCCTGCTGGGTATGCATATGGACAAGGGTATCCCTTCTCTCTGCCATGCCATAAATTTTTTCCAGAAGCTCCCTTCCTACAAAATCCGGACCCTGTGGCCCGAAAAGGACCCTGATCCTTCCACTATCCCTGTTGTGCCACTTGTCATAAAGCTCCAGGTTCTTCAACAGTCCCTGCTCTCCAAGGTCCCTGTTGAACTGATACAGCTCACCAGGCTTGTAAACCCTCTTTTCAGCCTCCCGTATCATATAGGTCAGGTTTCCCCTGGCACCCAGCTTGTTGATAAAGCCCGCCACAAACTCCATATTTGTCTCATAGTCGCCCAATGTCGTTGTACCAGCCTTGACCGCCTCAATAATCCCAAGCTTGCTGCCCTGATTTCGCTCATTATCGGTCAGTACATTGTCAAATGGCTGCAGTCCATACATCATCCAGTTTCCAGTATCCTGTGCCAGGCCTCTCATTATTCCAAAGCCGGTGTGCATGTGAGCATCGATAAGCCCTGGAAAGACAGCCTTCTTCTCAAGCTGGAGTATTCTCTCCCCATCATATGTCTCAAGAATCTCATCCTTCTTCCCAACGGCCACAATCCTTCCCCTGTCAATTGCCATGGCACCATCCTCCAGATACCCCACACCCTCACCTGTCATGGTGTAAAGATGCTCTGACACAACTACCATATCAACCCTATTCATCTCCATCGCCTCCATACTCTTTTAGAATTTCCTCCCGTGCTCCAGGGGTATTGTATACATCCATTACAAACCTTGAAATAATTTCCCCTCCAAGGGAAATCGCCTTGTGGGTCCTGTTTGTTTTCATTGCCAGGGCAAATTCCTCTGTGTGTGCATTAAGGTCCTTTCCCAGGTCAAGATAGGGATGGAATGCTGGGCATACGCTGCTGACATTTCCAATGTCAGATGACCCCCCTGTCTCACTGCTTGTATCCACCAGGTTCAATCCCAGTTCCGTGTAAATCTCCTCCAATATTTTCTCCCCACTGATATTCCTCCTGAGGCTGTCATACTTTTCCCCAATTTCCTCAACACTCCATGAGGTCCTTGTTGCAAGGGCGGCAGCTTGTGCACAATCCATTACCCACTTGCTCACCTGGTCAAGGTACTCCCTTTTTTCCGCTCTTACAAGAACCTCCGCTTCAGTATGGTGGGGGACTATATTAGATGCATCCCCTCCCTTAACAACATATCCGTGCAGCCTTACATCATCCTTGAGATGCTGCCTCATCATATCCATAGCATCAAAGAAAAGCCTTATTGAATTAAGGGCATTTCTTCCCTCCCAGGGTATGCTTGAAGCATGTGCCGGCTTACCATGGAAGGTGAACTTGTAGGCATCCAGGGCTAGAAACCTTGAAAAAAGTGCGTTCTTGTTGCTCATATGGATCATTACAGCAAAATCCATACCATCAAAAACCCCAGACTTGACCATCGGAACCTTACCACCATGCATCTCCTCATCCGGAGTTCCGATCACATGGATCTCAGCTGGAATCTGATCCCTCACTTCGTTAAGTACCAGAGCAGCAAGGATACTGATTGAACCGCTTGCACAGTGCCCGCATGCGTGTCCCAATCCCCTTAGGGCATCGTACTCAACCAGAATTGCCGCCTTTCTTGCCTTGCCTTTGTTGATTATTCCCCTAAAGGCTGTCTCCATCCCTGCAAATGGGTATTCAACCGGAATCCCATGCCTCCCAAGGAGCTCTACCATCCTCCTGGAGGCCTTCTTTTCCTCACCGCCTATTTCCGGGTTGTCAGCCATAAAATCATTCAAGGATATAATTTCATCATGGTATTTCCGGATCAGCTCTTTCATTTAACATCCTCCTGTCAAAAAATTTACCTATTTAGCTTATCATAGCAAATTTGACTTCCCAGGTATAGTGAACTTGGTGTTTTTTTCCATAATAATACTCAATTTACGTCTCAATCACATTTACCTGAGTTATATTGGGTATATAGTTACGGAACAGCAAATACAAATGGAGGTGTGACAATGAAAAAAATTCTTGTACCAATTGACGGATCCGATTGCTCAAAGAAGGCTTTGCTAAAGGCAAGAGAGCTGGGTAAGGCCTTTGATTCCCACATTACCATACTAACCATCATAGACAGCATCCGGTATCTTGATATGGATTTTAAATTCGATGCAGTCAGGGATGGCATTGACCTTAGCAAGCAGCTTCTTGTAAGCGCCTTGGAGGATTTCAAGGATTATCCTGGTGAAGTTGAAAC
>Ga0334896_1001009_pt1 | contig 27384 bp, 18 predicted proteins | sample GraSluR3_MG_8_FD_207734 | JGI IMG/M metagenome (GOLD analysis project Ga0334896, IMG submission 207734) | Sludge microbial communities from methane-producing bioreactor in Wageningen University, Netherlands - Granular Sludge_27_06-R3 | ecosystem: Engineered > Bioreactor > Anaerobic >... | reverse complement strand
TGCTCTCGCGGAACCCCGTGCGGTTCATGTCGTCGAGCAGGTCGATCGTGGCCCGCCGTCCGAGGATCTCGTAGCAGTCGGAGATCACCGTGGCGAGGTTTCTCGACCGCATCGGGTAGTTGTAGAAGGGCATGCCGTCGGGGAGCATGGCGTTGAACATGACCCGTCCCACGGTGGTCTCGATCGTCGACCCGACGCGGGTGTCGACGTCGGACTTCACCTGCCGGTCTTTGGGCAAGCGGAGCCGGATGACGGCGTGGGTGTCGATTTTTCCGAGCGAGTAGGCGAGCTGGACCTCCTCGGGGGAAGCGAAGACCATCCCCTCGCCGCGCCGGCCCGCGAGCGCCATCGTCAGGTAGTAGCAGCCCATCACGACGTCCTGGGAGGGGCTGATGATGGGGGCGCCGTTCGCCGGGCTGAAGATGTTGTTCGTCGCCAGCAGAAGGGTATGGGCCTCGACCTGGGCTTCGATCGACAGGGGCAGGTGCACGGCCATCTGGTCGCCGTCGAAGTCGGCGTTGAAGCCTCGGCAGACCAGGGGGTGCAGCTTGATGGCGTTTCCCTCGACCAGGACCGGCTCGAACGCCTGGATGCCCATGCGGTGCAGCGTCGGGGCCCGGTTGAGCAGCACGGGGTGGTTGCAGATCACCTCCTCGAGGATGTCCCAGACCTCCTCGTCCTTCCGCTCGAGCATCTTCTTGGCGCTTTTGATCGTGTCGGCGTGCTGCAGCTCCTTGAGACGCCGGATGATGAAGGGCTGGTAGAGCTCCAAGGCGATTTTCTTGGGCAATCCGCACTGGTGTAGGCGCAGGGAAGGCCCCACGACGATGACGCTTCGAGCCGAATAGTCGACGCGCTTGCCCAGCAGGTTCTCGCGGAAACGGCCCTGCTTGCCCTTGATCATGTCGGTGAGCGACTTCAACGGCCGGTTGCTCGACCCGAGCACCGGCCGCTTGCAGCGGTTGTTGTCGAACAGCGCGTCGACCGACTGTTGGAGCATCCGCTTCTCGTTCTTGATGATCACTTCGGGCGCGTTCAGGTCGACGAGCTTCTTGAGGCGGTTGTTCCGGTTGATGATGCGGCGGTACAGATCGTTCAGGTCGCTCGTCGCGAAGTTGCCCGAGTCGAGCAGCACGAGGGGGCGCAGGTCGGGGGGGATGACCGGGATTACGTCGAGCACCATCCACTCGGGGCGATTGTCGCTGTCGCGGATCGACTCGACGATCTTCAGCCGGTTGATGAGGTCCTTTTTCCGCTGTTTCGAGTTGGTCTCCTTCAGGTCGCGGCGCAATTGCTGCGACAATTGGACCAGGTCGAGGTCCATCAGGAGCTTGCGAATCGCCTCGGCGCCCATGTCGGCCTTGAAGGCGCTCTCGGGGTACTCGAGGCGGGCCTTGCGGTATTCCTCCTCGCTGAGCAACTGGAACGGTTTCAGCGGGCAGGCCTCGGGGTCGGGCACCTCGGTGACCACGTAGTCCTGGAAGTAGATCACTTTTTCCAGGTTCGTGGTCTTCATGTCCAGCAGGGTTCCCAGGCGGCTGGGCATCGCCTTGAAGAACCAGATGTGCACGACCGGGGCGGCCAGCTCGATGTGCCCCATGCGCTTGCGGCGCACGCGGCTGTGGGTGATCTTGACTCCGCAGCGGTCGCAGATCATGCCCTTGTACTTCATGCCGCGGTACTTCCCACAGGCGCATTCCCAGTCCTTCTCGGGGCCGAAGATGCGTTCGCAGAACAGCCCGTCCTTCTCGGGGCGGTAGGTGCGATAGTTAATCGTCTCCGGCTTCTTCACCTCGCCGAAGGACCAACTGCGGATGTCGTGCGGCCGCGCCAGGCTGATCTTCACCGACGCGTAATCGTTGATCCGGTCGTAGGTGGCTTCGCTGACGCTCACTGGGGGAGCTCCTTATCCGGAGGAAACGAAAGGTAGTCGTGACGGGGAGCCGGAGGTCGCCGGGGGGCGGTCTCCGGCCGGTCTCGCTGGCGCCTTACATGCGTCCCTTCTCGAGCACCATGTTCAGTCCCAGCCCGCGAATCTCGTTGGTCAGCACGTCGAAGCTGGCGGGCGTGCCCGCCTCCAACGTGTTCTCGCCCTTGACCATCGACTCGTAGATCTTGGTTCGCCCTTCCACGTCGTCGCTCTTGACGGTGAGCAGCTCCTGGAGGATGTAGGCCGCCCCGTAGGCCTCCAGGGCCCACACTTCCATCTCGCCGAACCGTTGCCCGCCGAATCGGGCCTTTCCGCCCAAAGGTTGCTGGGTAATCAGCGAGTAGGGGCCGGTGCTTCGGGCATGGACCTTGTCGTCGACGAGGTGGTGGAGCTTCAGCATGTAGATGTACCCGACCGTGACCTCCTGCTCGAGCGGCTCTCCGGTGCGTCCGTCGTAGAGCGCGGTCTTCCCGTGGCGGGGCAGGCCCGCCTCTTCCAGCGCGGCGTTGATGTCCTCCTCGTTGGCCCCGTTGAAGACCGGCGTCACCGCCTGAAATCCCAGTTTCGCCGCCGCCCAGCCCAGGTGGGTCTCGAGGATCTGGCCCACGTTCATTCGGCTGGGCACGCCCAGGGGGTTGAGCAGGATCTGGACGGGCGTGCCGTCGGGCAGGAAGGGCATGTCTTCCTTGGGCAGGATCTTCGCGATCACGCCCTTGTTGCCGTGCCGCCCCGCCATCTTGTCGCCCACCGAGATCACCCGCTTCGCCGCGATGTACACCTTGACCATCTGCAGCACGCCGCTGCGCAGCTCGTCGCCGCGCTTCATCGAATTGAGGCGCCGGTCGCGGGCGTCGATGGCCGCCTCGACGGCGGGCCAGGCGTTCTTGTAGATCTTCTCCACGTCGGCCTTGCGCTGCGGGCTGCGGACGTCGAGCGACTCGAGCCGGAACTGTTGCGCCTGCTGGGCCACGTAGCGGTGGTCCTGGTCCTGGACGAGCAGAGTGCCGTCGTCGTCGGTGAGCTTTTTCTTGAGCACCTCTTCCATCTGAACGATCATGTCGCCGAACGCCTTGGCGATTCCTTCGTTCCCCTGGGCCTCGGCCTCTTTCAGATCGTCCTCGAACTGCTTGCGCTCCTCTTCGGTGAGGCTCATGCGGCGCGAGAACTTCTGCGTGTTGATCACGATCCCCTCGATGCCCGAGGGCACTTCGAGGGAGTCGTTCTTCACGTCCTCGCCGGCGCGGCCGAAGATGGCATGAAGGAGCTTCTCTTCGGGGGTCAGCTCGGTTTTCGACTTGGGCGAGACTTTGCCGACCAGGATGTCGCCCTGGCGGACGTAGGTGCCCACCGAGACGATCCCGTTCTGGTCGAGGCTTCGCAGGGCCTTTTCGCTGACGTTGGGGATGTCGCAGGTGAACTCCTCCCGTCCCAGCTTCGTCTCGCGGATTTCGGCGTCGAACTCCTCGATGTGGATCGAGGTGTAGGTGTCGTTTTCGACCAGCTCTTCGCTGATGATGATGGCGTCTTCGTAGTTGAACCCGTCCCAGGCCATGAAGGCCGCCAGCACGTTGCGTCCCAGCGCGAGTTCACCCTGGTGGGTGGCGGCGCCGTCGGCGATCACCTGCCCTTTTTCCACCTTCTGGCCCAAGGAAACGATCGGTCTCTGGTTCTGGCAGGTTCGCTCGTTCAGTCCGGTGAACTTGCGAAGCGGATAGACGTCGCTGCCGATCTCGATCCGCCGGGCGTCGACGTAGGTGATCGTGCCTTTGCGCCGCGCGCGGACCAGCATGCTGGAATTGCGCGCGGCGTCGACCTCCATGCCGGTGGCGACCAGGGGAGGCTCGGTCACCAGGAGGGGAACGGCCTGGCGCTGCATGTTCGACCCCATCAGGGCCCGGTTGGCGTCGTCGTGTTCGAGAAAGGGGACCAGGCCGGCCGAGACACCCACCATCTGGCTGGCGGCGACGTCGATGTACTGCACCCGATCGGCGGGAACCAGGAAGAAATCGCCGTGGTGTCTGGCGATGATCGTGTCGCCCACCAGGCGGCCCTTCTCGACGAGGGCATCGGCCGGCGCCAGGAAGGCGTCGTGCTCCTGGTCGGCCCGGAGCCACTCGATCTCGTCGGTGAGCTTGCCGTTTTTGACCACCTGGTAGGGCGTGATCAGAAAGCCGTAGGCGTCCACCCCGGCGTAGATGGCCAGGCTGGAGATCAGGCCGATGTTCGTGCCTTCCGGGGTTTCGATCGGGCAGATGCGCCCGTAGTGCGAGATGTGGACGTCGCGGACCTCGAACCCGGCCCGTTTGCGATTCAACCCGCCCGGGCCCAGCGCCGAGAGCCGACGCTCGTGGGTGAGCATCGAAAGCGGATTGGTCTGGTCGACCACCTGGGAGAGTTCGCCGCGCCCGAAGAAGTATTCGATCGCCGCCGAGATGCTTTTCGGGTTGACGAGGCTCCGGGGGGTCATGTCCTGGACGTCCTTGAGGCTCATCCGCTCCTGGACCGTGCGGCGGAGCTTCAAAAAGCCTTTGCGCAGCTCATCGCACGCCAACTCGTCGATGGTGCGCAGGCGCCGATTGCCCAGGTGGTCGATGTCGTCGATCTGGGCGTCGGGGTGATCGCTGCGAAGCAGCAGCAGGTACTTCATGGCGGCGATCAGGTCTTCGGGGCGGAGCGTCATCTCGCTTTCGGGCACGTTCAGCCCCAGCTTTCGATTGATGCGAAAGCGTCCCACCCGGCCCAGCCGGTAGCGGTTCGTATCGTAGAACTTCTCGTGGAACAGGGCGCGGGCCTTTTCGAGCTGGGGCGGATTGCCCGGCCGAAGCCGCTGGTAGATGCGCAGCAGGGCCTCTTCGTGGCTGGCCGTGACGTCGTCTTCCAGCGACTGGAGCAGGAGCCGGTTCTTCTGCTCCGCCATGACGTGCACCGACGTGAGCCCCGAGGTGCAGATCAGCTCCGCGGCGTTCTTGGTGATCTTCTGGCCGCACTCGACGAGGATCTCGCCTGCGCGGGGGCTGTCGGGCGGATAGACCACGTCTTCGACGGCCAGCTTTCCTTCGATCTTGCTCGCGCTGCGCCCGTCGACGATGCTCTCCTCGGACGTGTTGTAGAAGGCCCGCAAAATGGCCGAATCCTCGCTGTACTGCGGGTCCATCGCCCGAAGCAGCGTCATGGCCGAGAACTTGCCGCTCTGGTCGATCCGCACCGAGAGGCTTTCCTTGCGGGTCACGTTCAGCTCGATCCAGCTTCCCCGCTCGGGAATGATGCGGCAGCTATGCAGTCGGCGTTCGCCCGCCTCGACCTCCGCGACGAAATCGACGCCCGGGCTGCGGTGCAACTGGCTGACGACGACGCGCTCGGCTCCGTTGATGATGAACTCGCCGCCGCCGAGCATGATGGGGATATCGCCCAGGTAGACCTCTTCCTCGATCGGCTCCTCCTTGGTCAGACGGAGCCATACCTTGAAGGGCCTGCCGTAGGTCAGCCGGAGTTGACGGCATTCGTCGGGCTCGTATCGGGGTTTACCCAACTCATACCGGAGGTACTCCAGGCGCAACGACTTGTCGTAGCTCTCGACGGGGAAGATCTCCCGCAGCACGCCCTCCAGCCCGTGGTCCTTGCGTTTCGGCGAGGGCGTCTCGTACTGGAGAAACTCGGCGTAGCTCTTGGTCTGCAGCGCCGTCAGATCGGGAATCTCGTGCATGGCGCGCGCGATGCCGAACTCGCGTTTCTGGGTCGGTTGCAGACGACGTTGAGCGGTGGTGGCCATAAAGAGCTACCCTCCTGATGGAGTAGACCGGTCAAGAAAACCGCGAAGCGGCCGCGCCGGGAGCCCGGCGCGCACCCGTCCACGCGGCGGATACCCGTCCGCGTCAGCGGGCCTGTTGGTGTGCTTGCGCAATTCGTGCCCACGCACCGCACCGTGTCCCCTCGGCTGGGTGCGCCCGTGAAGGGATAAGTAGTCTGGTGGTCGACAACACGCTACTTGATCGACACCGTCGCGCCGGCCTCTTCGAGCTCCTTCTTCAGCTTCTCGGCATCCTCTTTCGAGATGCCTTCCTTGATCTTGGAAGGAATCGCCTCGACCTTTTCTTTGGCCTCCTTGAGCCCCAGCCCGGTCGCGGCGCGGACAACCTTGATGACGCCGATCTTCTTTTCGCCGAAATTCTCCAGAATCACGTCGAATTCGGTCTTTTCTTCCTCTTTGGCGGCTTCGCCGCCGCCGCCGGCCCCCATGGGAGCCATCATGACGCCACCGGCCGCCGGCTCGACGCCGTGGGCCTTCAAACAATCCCTCAACTCGACCAGCTCCTTGAGCGTCAGCCCCATCAGCATGTCGACGCGGCTCTTGGTCTCGGAAGAGAACTCCTGGGCGGGTGCTTCTGCAACTGCTTCGTCTGGCATGGTTTACAAATTCCTTTCGGTTCAAACGCCGCCCTCACGCGTTGGCGTGTCGAGCGTAGTATTTGGGGCCGCTGAAAACTATGCCGGAAGGCATCGCGCCGGCGCCTTCCGGACCTCGAGGTGCGCCCCGCGACTAGGCGGGCGCTTCCGGCTGCTGGCCGTCTCCTTCCTTCCGCTGGATCAGCTCTTCGATTTGGCTGGCGATCTGCGCGGCCGGCGCGACGAGCTGGCCGGCCACTTCCGAGGCGACGCCCAAGAGCTGGCCCGCCACGATGCTCAACAGCTCGGGCCGGCTGGGCCACTTGCTCACCTCCTCGACCCGCTCGGCGCTGAGCCGTTCGCCGTCCATGACCCCGCCGCGGGGCTCGAAGGCCTCGTACCGCTTGTCCTTGGCGAGTCGCACGACCTCCTTGGCGAGGCTGACGACGTCCTCGGCTCCCCAGCAGACCGCGCTGGAGCCGCCGAGGCCCTCGAACATTCCGCCGAGCCGGGTGCCCTCGGTCGCGCGGCGGGCGAGGCTGTTCTTGACGACCAGCAATTGGATGTCCTTTTCCTCCAACTCCTTGCGGAGCCGGTTGTTCGCGTTGGCGTCCAGGCCGACGACGTTGACCAGCAGCGCGTCGTCGATGTCCTTGAGACGGTCGCGCAGGTGGTCGGTAATCAGATTCTTGACGTATTTGCTCATGGCGGTTCGCCCGGCCGAATCACCGGACCTGGTAGGAATAAGCAGTTAGGCAGCAACCCGCACGCCGGGCGACATGGTGGCACTGATGGCGACTCCCCGCAGATACTGTCCGCGGACCGCCGCCGGTTTGAGTCCGAGCACGTAGTTGATCAGGGCCTGGATGTTCTCGACCAGCTTGGGAGGGTCGAAGCTCAGCTTGCCCACGGGGGCGTGCACGTTCCCTCCCGCGTCGTTGCGAAACTCGACCTTGCCGGCCTTGTACTCTCGGACGGTCTTGCCGACATCCGGGGTGACCGTGCCGGCGCGGGGCGAGGGCATCAGGCCGCGCGGTCCCAGGATGCGTCCCAGGGGCCCCACCACGCCCATCATGTCGGGCGCGGCGATGCAGACGTCGAAGTCGGTCCAGCCGCCCTTGATTCGTTCGGCCAACTCGGGGCCCCCGACCTCGTCGGCTCCGGCCTCCTGGGCCTCGGCGACCTTGTCGCCCTTGGCAAAAACCACCACGCGTTGCGACTTGCCCAGCCCGTTGGGCAGAACGATCGAGCCGCGAACGAGCTGATCGGCTTGTTTCGGGTCGATCCCCAGGCGCAGGGCCACTTCGACGCTCTGATCGAACTTCGTGTTGGCGAAGGTCTTCAGCAGCGCCACCGCCTCATCGAGGGGCAGGGATTTCTTGCCCGGGGCCTTCTGCCCCAGGCTTCGCATTCGTTTGGATCGTTTGACCATTTCGGTGCCCGTGTCGGAACGGGTCCCCGGCGGCAGGCCGCTGGCTCGCCGAGAGAGACCCGCTCGGGTAATGTGAAATTCTCTCAGTCCTCGACGTCCAGGCCCATGCTTCGGGCGGTTCCCTCGATGATGCGTCGGGCGTGCTCCATGTCGCGGGCGTTCAGATCGTTCATCTTCCGCCGGACGATCTGCTCGATCTGCGCCGAGGTCACTTTGCCGACCTTTTCGCGCGGTGGGGTGCCGGCGCCCTTGGCGATTCCCGCCGCCTGCTTGAGCAGGTCAACGGCCGCCGGGCTCTTCGTTTCCATCTCGAACGAGCGGTCGTTATAGACGCGAACGACCACGGGGACGCGAAGCCCCTGATCCTCTTTCGTCCGGTCGTTGAACTGCTGAACGAACTGCCCCAGGTTCACGCCGAACCGCCCCAGCGACGTGCCCACGGGCGGAGCCGGCGTCGCCTGGCCGCCGGGCACTTGAAATCGGACTTGTCCAACCAGTTGTTTGGCCATGATTCTTCGTCAACTAGATCGATTCGATCTGCCAGTATTCCAATTCGACGGGGGTGCTGCGGCCGAAGATGTTGATCATCACCGTCACCCGGCCGTTCGTCTCGTCGATCGTGTGCACCTCACCCTCGAAGTTCTCGAAGGTTCCCTCGTTGATCTTCACGCGGTCGCCGGCGCTGAAGGCGATTTTCAGCTTGGGCGCCTCGTCGGCTTTCTCCTCCTGGCGGGCCAGGATCCGCGCCACCTCGTGGGGGAGCATGGGCGTCGGCCGGCCGGCCGCTCCCGTGAAGTCGCCGATCCCCGGCGTCTCACGGACCAGGAACCATGTCTCATCGTTGACCACCATGTGCACGACGAGATAGCCGGGGTAGAGCTTGCGCTTGCTGACCCGCTTGCGGCCTCCCTTGAACTCGGTCACCTGTTCGACGGGCACGATCACGTCGCCGAAGTACTCCTCCAGCCCGGCAATCTTCACCCGGCGCAGCAGCCCCTCGCGGATCGAGTCCTCCCGGTTGCTTTGCACCTTGAGGATGTACCAGTTCATCTCCTCCGACTCGTCGGCCGGCTTGCCCTCGTCCGAGGAGGCTTCCGGCTCCGACGGAGCGGTCGCCGAATCGGGCGATTCGGGTTCCCCGACCGGCTCGGCGCCGGGCCCGTTCGCCCCCGCGCCGGCCTCGGCCGATGGCGAGGGCGCAGCTTCGTCCCCGGAGCCCCGGGCCGCTTCCCGGAAGGGCTCGTCGCCGGCCTGCTCGATCGGATTTGTCGGCTCGTCAGCCACGACTGACTCCCCTTGGTTGGGTGCGGGAAATCACGCGCGGTACCGCGTCGGTCGGGGTCCGCCCTCGGGGGTCCGCTTGCCCGCCGACGGGCGCGATCACAAGATCTGGGTCCACTGAAACAGGGATCTCCAAAAAAAGTCGAACGCGAACAGCACCGCCGCCAACGCGAAAATGGTCACCAGGACGACGATCGAACTCCGGTACAACTCGGTCCGCGTCGGCCACGAGACCTTGTTCATCTCGGCTTCGACGGCGATGAGAAAATCGGCAAACGCCGGCACGTTGACCAAGCGGTAGGCCGCCCACGCGCTCAGCAGCAGCAGGGCGCCGGGCACGCCGAACTGCACGGCCGCACCCCAGTCGATCAAGGCATCGCTCAACCGCCACAGTCCGACCGCCAGCACCGCGATCACGCCGGCGCAGGTCACCTGGCGGGTCACCCGGCCCTGGCTTCGCTTGTAAAGCCCGACGTGGAACAATTCCTGCAAGAACGCGTTCACCGGTGAAGTCTTTCCCGCCCTTCGCCTCGCGGGGCGAAGAGATTGGTTTCCGTGTTCCAGTCCAAAACGATCCGCCGACGTTCTAAATGGCAGGGGCGGGGGGACTCGAACTCCCAACCGCTGGTTTTGGAGACCAGTGCTCTACCAGTTGAGCTACACCCCTGCACCGATCGATCTCCGTTGACGATCCCCGGGTGGCCGGGAGGGCGGCGTCTTCCCTCCCGCCCCGTTCGCAAAAAAAGCCGGCAGCGACCCTTTCGACCTACTCGAGGATCTTCGTTACCACGCCGGAACCGACCGTCCGCCCGCCCTCGCGGATGGCGAACCGCACGTTGCCTTCCATCGCGATCGGGCTGATCAGTTCCACCTCCAACTTGACGTTGTCGCCGGGCATGCACATCTCGGCGCCCCCCAGAAGCTTCAACGAGCCGGTGACGTCGGTCGTCCGGAAGTAGAACTGCGGACGGTATCCGTTGAAGAAAGGCGTGTGCCGGCCGCCCTCCTCCTTCGAGAGCACGTAGACCTCGCCCTCGAACCTCGTATGCGGGGTGATCGAGCCGGGTTTGGCCAGCACCTGGCCTCGCTCGATCTCGTCGCGCTTGATGCCGCGAAGCAGGCAGCCGACGTTGTCGCCGGCGATTCCCTCGGGGAGCGTCTTGTTGAACATCTCCACGCCGGTGCACACGGTCTTCCGCGACTCGCGGGCCAGGCCGACGATTTCGACCTCGTCGCCGGTCTTGATCACGCCCCGCTCGATGCGCCCGGTGGCCACCGTGCCGCGACCTTCGATCGAGAAGACGTCTTCGACGGCCATCAGGAACGGCTTGTCCCTCTCGCGCTGCGGCTCGGGGATGTTCGCGTCGATGGCGTCCATCAATTCCTGGATGCACCGCGTCGCCTCGGGGTCGTCGGGCTTGTTGTACGCGGTGAGCGAGTCGCCGCGGATGATCGGAATATCGTCGCCGGGGAACCCGTAACTGCTCAACAGCTCGCGCAGCTCCAGCTCGACCAGCTCGAGCAGCTCCTCGTCGTCGACCAGGTCGACCTTGTTGAGGAAGACCACCAGGGCGGGCACGTTCACCTGGCGAGCCAGCAGCACGTGCTCTCGGGTCTGCGGCATGGGTCCGTCGGCCGCCGACACCACGAGGATCGCTCCGTCCATCTGGGCGGCCCCGGTGATCATGTTCTTGATGAAGTCGGCGTGGCCCGGGCAGTCGATGTGGGCGTAATGCCGATTCTCGGTCTCGTATTCCACGTGGGCCACGGCGATCGTCACGGTCTTGGTCGCGTCGCGAACCGTGCCGCCCTTGGCGATATCGGCGTAGGTCTTGGGCTTCGCCAAGCCCTTGGCCCCCTGGACCGCCAGAATGGCCCCGGTCAGGGTCGTCTTCCCATGGTCGATGTGCCCAATCGTGCCCACGTTCACGTGGGGCTTGGTACGCTGAAATACGTCCTTGGCCATGCTATCTGTTTCTCCCTGCGTTCATTCAAGCGGGTACGGTTGGATCCCCGGTAGGACGGACCGACGTTGTGGACGAGTGGACTATCCGCAACAAGAGCTGCTGATGGGACTCGGACCCATGACCTCGTCCTTACCAAGGACGCGCTCTACCGACTGAGCTACAGCAGCGACCATCACGGGCCCCACGAAACGCGCGTTCTTCACGTTGCCCCATCGCGCCTCTGCCACGGGGGCAAAGAGGCATCGAAACAGCGGGTGAAGGGAGTCGAACCCTCGTCTTTAGCTTGGAAGGCTATGGCTCTACCGTTGAGCTACACCCGCAGGCCGCCCGCGGGCCAAAAAAAAACTCGCATCTCTCGTTGCCCACCCGCGACAATGCACGGCTCGGATATGCCCCGTCGGGGCGGTTCGGCTCCGATCGCTGTAACAATGGGGGGTGCAGGATTCGAACCTGCGAAGGCTTCGCCATCAGATTTACAGTCTGACCCCTTTGACCGCTCGGGAAACCCCCCGAATCAACGACTCCATTTCCATCCGCTCGCCAACGAAAATCCCTACAAGGAGGGGTTATCTCCGTCCTTCGTGTGTGCCAAGTGGTTGCGGGGAATTCCCTTACGAGCTAGCGGAGGGACTTGAACCCACAACCTGCTGATTACAAATCAGCCGCTCTGCCGATTGAGCTACGCTAGCCGGCCGCCGACCAAACCATCTAATATAGCCGTCCACCCATACCGTGCAAGGCGGATGGAGGACAAAAGACCGACCATGAGCCCAGAACGCGCCACCATCCCCCTCTAGGGAAGGGGCAAAACGCCCTCGAGCGATCAGATGCGCGCAAGATCACAAAATGAACCGAGACTATCGGGGTCGATCGTTGCGCCCCGAGGGCCTCGGCTTGCGTGCGCCCCGACAACGCGTACCGACGGCTAATTCGGCTCCGGGAGGTCGATTCTCTCCTCTTCGGCTGCTTTGCGCAGCTTGTTGAGTGCTCGGGCCTCAATCTGCCGAATTCGCTCCTTCGTGACGCCCATCTCCGCCCCCACCTCCTTGAGTGTTAACGGCTCGCGGCCACGCTGAAGCCCGAATCGGCTAATGATAATCTGTTGCTCCCGCTCGTCAAGGCGCTCCAGGATCTTTTCGACCTGCGCCTCGCGGCGAATCTGGGCCGTCTCCTGCTCGTACTGGTCGGAGCGAACGTCCTCGGCCGTTCCGAACATCTCGCCGTGACTCGTGCGAAACCGGTCGCGGCGCCGGTGCTCGTCGGGAATCGTCCGGGCGAAATTCTTCATGATCGCCCAGCTCGCGTAGGTGCTGAACTTGTTTCCCCGGGCGAAATCGAACTTCTCGACCGCCCGGATCAACGACATGTTCCCGTCGCTGACCAACTCGAAGAAGTTCTCCGTGGGGCCGACGTGCCGCTTGGCGATCGACACGACCAGGCGGAGGTTCGCCGAGATGATCTCGTTCTTCGTCTGCACGGCCCGATCGTAGAGCGACTCGATCTCGTCCATCAAGGCCGTCTTCGGCTTCGACGGCGAGAGCGTCTCTCGGAGCTTGCTCGCCTTGTACTTCAGGTAGTTCATCCTGCGGAACAGGTGCATCTCCTGCTCGCGCGTCAGCAACGGAACTTCGTAGAGGCTCGCCAGATAGGGGGGGAGCCCGCTGGGGATCCTGGTCTTTCGGGTCGGTTCCTCGCTGGGCGGGACGGGGCCCAGGATCTCCCGCTCCCGCCGCTCCGTCCGAACCTCGTCGAAATGCTCGTTGGGGATGTAGTCGAGCGGGAGGTCCAGAATCCGCTTCGCCCGCATCTCCGCCACGATCCGGTAGATGCTCGTCTTCGTGCGGCAGAATTTCTTGGCCAGGGCCTCGGCCGACTCGCCCCGCCGGAACTGCTGATAGATCTTGCGTTTGGTCTCCTCGCGCAGGGGACCGCTGTTGTCGGGAAAGATGGCCAGATCGGGATGGTCGCGGTCGAACTGCTTCAGGGTGTAGCGGATCGTCTCGACGCTGCGACCGGTGGCGCGGGCCAACCGTTTCGTCACGTCGGCCGGGCACCCGCCCGCGTGCGCCAGCCGGCGCGCCCGCTCGATGATCTTGAGCCGCTCGTCGGAGGTCAGTTGACTGAACCGCGCGCCCCGCCGAACCCGCTCCCGATTCTTTTCAACAAAGCGATCCACGGAACTCTCCAGAAACCCAACCCGCTTTCGGCCGTCGAACACGAATCGCCGGCTCACCAGCCCCTGGCGCCGCCAGCGGGAAATGGTCTTCGTCGAAACTCGAAAACGCTCGCTCAACTCGTCGACGGTCAAGACCCGCTCGCCGGCGTCCTCCGCCGGCACGTTCGCCGAGTCGGAAAGATCCTCGACAAAAAGCCGCAGGTCGTGACCGGCCTCCCGGCCGTTCATCTTCATGTCCGGATACGAATCCGGGCGGTACTTCGTGATCCGGTAGCAGAGATACTGATAGGTATAGGTTCGCGCAGGATCGAGCTCGCTCAGGAGCTTCTCGGCGAGATCGATCTGCTCGAGCTTCTTCTCTCGGGGAGCAAAACGCACCTGCTGATCCCGAAGCTGGCGAATCGCGGGATTGACGTAGTCGGTATGCATCGGCGGTGTACCTCCTTTGCCGGTCCGCGGATCTCCTTGCGATCGACTCGCTCCGCCACCCGGCCTCGTGCCGCAGCCGCCTTCGTGGCACGCCCATCCGAACCGTTCGGCACGTCGTACTATAACGCCTCCGGCTAATTTTGACAACAGTCGCTTGCAAAATTAACGTCCCCCAGCAGCGGCTCACTCCGCCATGACTCCGATGGGCCGGAACAAGCCCCTCGCGTCAAGCACGCCGAACCGGACACGTCGCTTCGACCTACCTACGCCTTTGTACGTGCCTCCCCGACATTTGGTCCACCAGAAATCCGGCCCTTGCTTCCGGTAACCCAACCTTGGCAAGATCCCCCCCTCCTGGCGGCTGGCATGCAAAACAGGCTCCGTCCATTAGACGCCGAACCCGGCGCAAAGGTTACCGGCAATCTGCGATCGATCGGAGGTTTCCTCCAAAGTCGTCTGAACTCCTCCAACACGAATAGTCGATCTAGCGACTGCCAATCTCCGATTGTCCAAAAGTGCTGCGCGAAAACAATTTAGAAAAGCAAGCGAAACTGCGCAAGCGATCTCCACTGGTTTCCGGCTTGCCCTGACGTTGGGAGTTGAGTTTCATGACCAGCCAATGCAAGCTGCTCGTCGGCTGTTTCGCCCTCGTTCTTCTGGCCTCGCCCGCCGGACACGATGCCCACGGGGCCGACGCGACGTCGACTTCCCACGTCCTGCGGTCGGCTCGGACCTCCGGGACGGTCGATCTGGTCGAAATCGTTCTCGAAGCCGGAGGCGACCTGAACTACACCCGGGACGGCAAAGTCCAGCAAGAAAAGATGAACGTGGTCGCCCGATTCGCCTACCACGAGAGATCGGTCGAAGCGCCGCGTGATCCCACGAGGCCCTGGCGGTCGATCCGGCACTACGGCAAGGCGACCGGCACGGTCAAGTCGGGAGGATTCGCCTACGAGCCGAACCTGCGGAGCGATCGGCGGCTTATCGGGGTCGAAATCGTCGGCCGCGAGGCGACCCTTTACAGCCCCCAAGGTCCGTTGACCTGGGAGGAGCTGCAACTGATCGACGTCCAGGGCAACAGCCTGCTGCTCGATCGGCTGCTGCCCGACGTTCCCGTTGCGGTCGGGGGCTCCTGGAAACTCTCCGACGACCGGATCGCCGCGCTGCTGGGTCTGGATACCGTCGCCGAGAACACGGTCGAGAGCACGTTGAAGCAAGTGGCCGACGGCAAGGCCCAGGTGGAGCTCTCGGGCCGGGTCGAAGGCACCGCACGCGGGGCCGCCGCCACGATCGAGTTGCTCGGCAAGTACCGTTTCGACCTCGACGCGAAGCGAATCGGCTGGGCCGGACTGCTCATCAAGGAGAAGCGTTCCGAAGGGCACGTCGACGCGGGTTTCGACGTCGTCGCGCGAATCCAGGTGCGCATCACGCCGGGCAGGACGTCGGGCCATTTGACCGACGCCGCCCTGGCGGGCGTCGCCACCGAGGCGTCCGAGGAGCTGACGCGCCTCGAATACGAGTCGGAAGGAGGCGCCTGGCGCCTGCTGCACGACCGCCGCTGGCACGTGCGCAGCCAGGGCGCGGGGCGTGCCAGCCTGCGGCTCGTCGACCGGGGCGACAAGCTGGCCCACTGCAACGTCACGTCGCTGCCGCCGTCCGCCGACGCGACGAAATCGACGCTCGAAGATTTCCAGAACGACGTCAAGCAGGCCCTGGGCGAGCACTTCCGCCAGTTTGTCCGCGCCAGCCAGTGGCACAGCGATACCGACTACCGCGTGTTCTGCCTGGTCGCCGCCGGACAATCGTCCGACCTGCCCTTCCAATGGATCTACTACCAGGTGATCGACCAACAGGGGCGGCGCGTCGTGTTCGCCTTCGTCGTCCAGGAAGAGCACCTTCCTCGCCTCGAGGAAACCGATCGCGAGCTGGTCGATACGCTGCTGTTGACGAGCGACCCGGCCTCGGAGGTCGCCTCGAAGCCTTCGGGCACGACGGCCCGTCCGTAGGGCGCGTCGAAACATCAACCGGTCGCTGGGCGGTGCTGGGGCAGGCGTCGCGCCGGCACACACCAGTGCGCACGAAAAAGGCCGCCCTCGACCCGATTCGGGAGGAGAGCGGCCGTGGAGTCAAACCTCCCGCCCATTGCGACCGGATGCGTCGCTGCGAGACGAGCGAGGGTCGGGCGTGCTTGCGCACCAGCCGTTGGGTGACCCCGGCTCACGCGAATGGGTTGGCACCTCCGTCGGAATAAAAAACGGGAGGCTCGATTCCGATCTCATCGATCATGCATCAGGTATCGGCAAACGGCCCGCGGTTCCGCGACCGAAATCGGGCGATTTCGAGCCCGGGCGCCGCCGGGACATCGCCGAATCCCGACACTCTAATTCTACTCCGCGACGGGGCGTGGGGCACGTGCTTTTTCCGGGACGTCGCGAACGTTCTCCGCGGGGCAGCGCCCGCGCCGATTGGGACCGAATCCTTCTTGACGAGCCAGATGTTGCGGTACTGCACGTGGCAGCCGTGCCCTCGCAGGTCGATCCCCGCGGCGCGGGGCCTTCCTCCTGGCGACCGGAGGTAGCGCCCGGCAACTCGACGTCTTGAACCACCACCCCGTTGTGGTGGATCGTAATCCGCGCGTTGGCCACTTTCCCGCCCGCGGTGTACCTGGGCGCGGTGAAATCGACGTCGTAGGTCTGCCAGAGCAAGGGGGGCAGGCACACGTCCACCTTGGGGCAGCTGACCTTGTACAGCCCGCCCCACTCGTTGTCCATGCCCTCCAGGCCGAACGAGTCGAGCACCTGGATCTCGTAGCAGTCGAAGACCTCCAGACACAAAGTCTGCTCGTCCACCCCGAACTGCGGTGACCATCCACGCCCTCGCCGTTGCTCCGGATTCGCGAGAGCCATCTCAGAATAGCTCGTCTCCCAGGGCGACGCAAACGGCCGGGCTGGCTCGACCGGTGGGAACGAAGCGGGGAGGGGCGCGAAGATGGGGAGGGTCGCGAAGATGGGGAGGGGCGCGCGAAGACGCGAAGACGCGAAGAGCCACGCATTTCGCGGCTTCGCGCCTTCGCGTGAGGTCGTCTCCCCGCGTTTTTCTATTTCGCGCGAAATGGGAAATCGCGTGGCGGGAGCGGGTCGATCTCACTCGCCCGGCGCGACGACGATCCAAGCGTGCCCGAGGGTCAAGGAGGTCGATCATTCCAGGACGGGGAGGGGCGCGCGAAGACGCGAAGAGCCACGCATTTCGCGGCTTCGCGCCTTCGCGTGAGGTCGCCTCCCCGCGTTTTTCTATTTCGCGCGAAACGGGAAATCGCGTGGCGGGAGCGGGTCGATCTCACTCGCCCGGCGCGATGACGATCCAATCGTGCCCGAGGGTTAAGGAGGTCGATCATTCCAGGACGGGGAGGGGCGCGCGAAGACGCGAAGGCGCGAAGAGCCACGCATTTCGCGGCTTCGCGCCTTCGCGTGAGGTTTCCGGGCGCATCGCCGCGAGCCAGAAGCGCGACGGGCAATCGGCGCCGTCCTGGCTACGCACCCTTCCTATGCATCACCAACAGCGGGTCCCGGCCGAGCCAGCCGGCTTGCTCGATCGCGAACCATTCCCGGGCGGCCTCCGCGAAACCCGCCCGCGTGTAAGGAGGTTCCGAACCGAACGCGGCGGCCTTGTGTCGCAGGCGCGCGGGCAGTCGCGCCACTTCCAGGCGCGCCGAGAAGACCACGCGGTCGGTGCTCAGGCCGGCGAGCCGGCAGAGTATCTCCCGGTGCCCGTGGTACGCTTTCGGGCTCAACTCGCTGCCCCAGAAGAGATAGTGGTACGTGCCGATCAACAGGATTGTCTGGAACGGGCCGCCATAGGCTTCGGGTTGCCGGGCGACCTCGTCGAGCGTGGCAAGATGGAAGGCGGTTCTCGCGAGGCCGAGTCGCCGGCTCACGTCTTGCGCCGTCGAAACGAAGGGTTCGTGGACGTCGATCCCCACGGCAACCGGGCAACCGAGGCGCCGGGCGGCATCCATCACGTAGTATCCGCGGCAGCAGCCGATATCCAGAAAGCTCTCCAGCGGGCGGGGATAGCGGCGAGCGACGGCAACCGCCCTCTCGTAGAGGCGAAAGCAGGGCACGAGGCGCCCCGCATCGAGCCGATAGTTGTGGTTTCGGGGGTATCCGCGGAGCCGGGCGTTCAGGTCTGCGGCCAATGCGTCCGAATGCCCTCGCCCGACGCGTCGCGCTCGGAACAGGGCGTACCCCAAAGCTGCCCGCACCATGTGGCCGATTCGGTGGAGGAGCCTCGGTATTGTGGGAAAGAACGGCGATTCGGGCACCTTGGAGCGGCCCATCGTTGCTGCCCTGATCCGCCGGGCACGTGCGGATTGCCCGACTCCAACAGCCGGGACTCACCCACCGATCGCTACGGAGGAACCGCGCATTGTAACCCTGGCCTGGGGGTGCGGGAAGCAACGGCGCCGCGTGCGCTCGTGCTTGAGAAAAAAATAGTCCGGGGGGCCCGCGAGATGGGGCCGACCCCGGACTGCTTCCCCCCCTGGGAACATGCTTGTGTGTCAGGTCGGGTCGACGGGGCTGATGAGCCCCTTGCGTCGACGAATGGTGTCATCGGTTGATTCGGCCGTTCTACTTTGGCGATCTTTGCCGGTTGCCCGGATTCTCGCCGTTTCCGGGCCGTTGCCGAAGCGACGCGGGCAAGTCCCCTCGAATGGCAGCACGACCCGCGGCAAGGCAAGCCCAAGGAACGCACGCCTTGCGGGCCGCCGGGAGAAGGCCAACCCGGTCAACGCAGTTCGCCCCGATCGCCTGCCTTCGCGATCGCATCGGCTTCTGACTGTTTCTACTCACAAACCGTAGCGATTGTTCCGATTTTGACGTTGACGCCGACCGGTCTTCTGGAGAACTTTTCGTTCTCGAACCGTCGCGAGACCGCCTTCGGCTTTGGTCGAGCCCGACGCGCCGGATCCGCGGACCGATCGAGCACTGCCATTCCCGAGCAAGGAGCCGATGCCCGTGTCGCAACTGAATAGGCTGTCACAAGCCCTGTTCCGCTCGCCCATCCTTTGGGGGGCACTGGCGTGCAGCGGGTTCTACGCGTTGCTCAAGCTGCCGCTTCTGCAAGACGAGTTGATCGAGCGGTATTTCGCCAAGCATCCCGTCGAGTATGTGGCCACGGCCATGTTCTTCATCGGCATGGCCGCCCTGGCGATCAAGCTGGCGGAGCTGGCCGTTCAATACGCGGGGCTCGAAGCCGCGTTGCTCGAGCCGATCGGCCCGGGCGGACAGCCGGTGGCCGACTGCGAACGTCTGCTCTCGCAACTGGCGCGACTGCCCGCCGGCCGGCAGCAGGGCTACCTGGTGCGCCGGTTGCGTGACGCCCTCGAGCACGTCCGCCGCACGGGATCGGCCGACGCGATCGACGAGCGGCTCAACCATCTGGCCGATCTCGACGCGGCCCGGGCCCATGCGAGCTACGGGCTGGTGCGGATGTTCATCTGGGCGATTCCCATTTTGGGATTCCTCGGCACGGTCATCGGCATCGCGCAGGCGATGGGCAATCTGGCGCCACAGGCATTGGAAGACTCCCTGCCCCAGGTCATGGCCGGCCTGACCGTGGCCTTCGACACGACGACCCTGGCCCTGGGGCTGTGCGTCGTGCTTTTCTTCTCCCAGTTTCTCACCGACCGGGCCGAATCGGCCTTGCTCGACCGGGTCGACCAGCGGGTCGAGGCCGAACTGGTCGGACGATTCGAGACCCCGCCCGAGGGGCTCGACCGCGAGTGGGACGGGCTGCGGCGAATGACCGAGCGGTTGACCCAATCGGCCGACGAACTGGTCCGCCGCCAGGCCGAGATCTGGCGGGCCTCGATCGACGCGGCCGGGGAGCGTTGGAGCACCCTGGCCGATTCGGCCGGCCACACGCTCAAGACGGCGCTGGCCGCCGCACTGGACGAGAGCCTGCGCTGCCACGCGCAGGAGTTGGCGGCCGCCGAACGGACCGCCGCCGAAAGCAACCGCCGACACTGGCAGCAGATGCAACGGGCCCTGATCGAGAACACCGAGGCGGTGGCCGGGCTGCAGCAGATCGTGTTCGAAAAGGCCACGGTCCTGGCCCGCGCCGTCGACGCGACCGACCAGGTGACCAAGCTTCAAGCGGCGCTCAACCAGAACCTGCGCAGCCTGGCGGGGGCGAAGAACTTCGAACAGACCGTGATCAGCCTGGCCGCGGCGATCCATCTGCTCAACGCCCGGTTGCGGGAACTGCCCGGCGAGGTGGATGCCATCGAGTTGGAGAGCGTCGATAACGAGCAGGCGGGACAGGCCGCATGAGACGGGTCCTGAAAACCCGAGCCCAACAACAAGGCACGACGGGCGTGTCGTTGTTTCCGTTCCTGGCGGTGCTCATCTGCACGATGGGGGCCCTCATTCTGCTGCTGGTCGTGATCGCCCGGCAGGCGAGGCTTCAGGCGGCGGAGGACACGGCGGCGAAGCAGGCCGACGCGGTCCCGCGTCTGCGGGACGAGCAGGAATGGGCCGAGGTCGAGATCCGCGAGTACGAGCGGGCCCGCCACGAAGCCGAAGCCCGGTTGGCCGAAGCGCGCCGGGCCCTGGGGCACATCGAAGACCACGCCCGGCGACTCCGCCAGGAGCTTGCCCGACTCGAATCGACCTGGGCCGAATTCGACGCGCAAGAGTCGACCGGGGGCCGCCGCGCGCGCGAGTTGGAGGAGGAGTTGAGGCGGCTTCGCGCCCGGGTGGCCGAGGCCGAGCGCGGGGTAGCCGAGGCGCGCCGGAAGGCGGCCCAGACGCAGCGCTCCTACGCCATTGTGCCGTATGAGGGGCCGAACGCGACGCGCCGGCGCCCGATCTATGTCGAATGCCGCCGCGACGGCGTGGTGCTGCAGCCCGAAGGGATCGTCTTCCGCGCGAGCGACTTCACCGGGCCGATGGGGCCGGGCAATCCGCTGGATGCCGCGTTGCGCGCGACGCGGGAGTATCGGACGCGGCTCCGGCAAGTCGGCGAGGCGGAGGAGCCCTATCCTCTGCTGCTGGTCCGCCCCGAGGGCATCACCGCCTATTATGCGGCTCGGGCCGCCATGGAATCGTGGGGTTCGGATTTCGGATACGAGTTGATCGGCGACGACTGGAAGCTCGACTTCGATCCGCCCGACCCCCAACTGGCGCAGGAAGTCACCCAGGCCGTGGCCGAGGCCCGCATTCGCGCGCAGCGGCGGATGGCCGCCGCCCCCGCGCTCCGCAGGGCCGCGCCGGGCTACGTGGTCTCGGCCCACCGGGGCGGCCTCGTACCGGCCGGCGGGGGCAATGCCGGCGGCTTCGCGTCGAAAAGGCCGGCCGGCCGGCCCTACGATCCGTCGGCGCGTGACTCGGCGGGCGACGGCTCGGCCCGACGCGACGAGCCCCGACGCGACGACCCGCCCCCGCATCGCGCCACCGCCGGCGCTTCGCAGGGACCAGCGGTTGGCGAACCGGCCACGGGCGCGGCGCTCGGGGGCTCAAACCACGGGCGCACGCGTGAGGGCGCGGGGGGCGGCACGCCGGGCACGACTTCCACGCCCGGGCCCGAGGGGCAACCGGGCGGTGCGGGAGACGGCGCCGACGCGCCGGCACAGCCGTCCCCGGCGATCTCCCTGGTCACGAAGAGCCTGGCCTCGGCCCGAGGCCGCAACTGGGGATTGCCTAGCGCCGCGGTGGGAGCCGTCCCGATCACCTCGCCGATCCGAATCGACTGTTACCCCGACCGGCTCGTGCTCGTGCCCGAGGCGGGGCTCGGCGAACCGAAACGCGTGCCGCTGGGCGCCCGCACCGAGGACGCCATCGACGCGCTCATCGCGAACGTCTGGGAGTACATGGATCGTTGGGGCTCGGCCGGCTCGGGCATGTACTGGCGCCCCGTGCTGACCTTCCACGTTGCCCCGAACGCCGAGACGCGCTACCGCGACCTCGAGATCCTCCTCGAAGGCAGCGGCCTCGACGTCACTCGACAAACCGAAGACTAACCACCAGCCGCGAACCACCAACCACGGCCTCTCCATGCGCCACGCGATCCGAGACGACAACGCCGCGCCGGGCCACGATTCGTTTCTCGACGTGGTTTCGAACATGGTGGGGATCCTGATTATCCTGGTCATGGTTACGGGACTGCGCGTGCGCAACGCGGCGGTCGAGGCGGCCACGTCGAACGACTTCCTCGAGACCCAGCTTGCCCAGTTGCAGGATCGCAAGGCAACGGCCCGCTCGATGCGCGACGACGTGTTGCAGGCGACCGCCCGGGCCGAGCAGCTTGAACGCGAGAAGGCGATCCGCCAACTCCAGCGCGATCGGCTGGCCATGGCCGTGGCGGCCTGGGAGGCCAGGATCCGCCTGCACGGCGAGCAGCTCGACGCCGAGGCCCGAAAAGCCTACGACCTCGGACTCGAATTGGCCGGCGCGCGGGCCGAACTCGAATCGCTCGAGCGCGACCGTCGGGCGGCCGAGGCGGCCGAGAGCCCGCCCGAGGTCATCCACAGCTATCCCACCCCGCTGAGCAAGACGGTCGATCAAGACGAGGCTCACTTTCAGCTTCGCGCCGGCCGGATCGTCTTCATCCCCTTGGAGGATCTCTTGGATCAGGTGAAGCAGAAGGCGCATCGGCTCCTGCATCGCCCCGAACTGAGCGACACGGTGGGCCCGGTGGGCGGATTCCGGCTCCGTTTCACCCTCGAACGCTACGATGTCCCCATCGAAACGGCGGCGGCCACCGGCAAGGGCGGCAGCTACGTGCGACTCGGGCAGTGGACGCTGATTCCCGCCTCGAGCCAGTTGGGCGAGACCGTCGACGTCGCCCTGTCGGAAGGCTCGGAGTTTCGCCGGGTGCTCTCGCGACTTCGCCCCGGGCGGAGCACGATCACGGTCTGGACGTACCCCGACAGCTTTGCCGAGTTCCGCCGCCTGAAGGAGGACCTCTATCACCAGGGCTTCGCGGTGGCCGGGCGCCCGCTGCCCCACGACGTGCCCATCGGGGGCTCCCCCGAGGGCAGCAAGTCGTCGGCCCAGTAGCCGACCTCGAAACGCCCGGTTCCGGGGCTTCCAGGGCACGCCACCGAGGCGGTCGCATCGTGTACAATGGGCGTTTGCCGGTGGAGCGGCCGGCCGGGAATCGCACGGCGGAGCGAACCTGAGCACGGCCGCGCGGGCGCGGGGCTGGGACGGCCGGTCGAACGTGAGAGGTCAGCTTACCCTTGGAATGAGGAGCGACACGATGGAAATGAGGCCGAGTCTTAGCCGCCGAAGCTTCCTCCAACGCAGCGCGGCGACGGGAATGGCGCTGGCCGCGCCCATGGTTTTGCCCGGGCGCGTGCTCGGCAAGGGCGCGCCGGCCCCAAGCGATCGCATCGCGATGGGGGTGATCGGATACGGCGGGCGGTGCGCGGCGATCCTTCCCCACTTCATGGCGTTCGACGACGTCGCGTGCGTTGCCGTGTCAGACTGCCGCGCCAACCGGCTCGCCGCCGCCAAGAAGGCCGTCGACGATCACTACGGGAACCAGGACTGCGCCGTTTACCGCGACTTTCGCGACCTGCTGGCCCGTCCCGACGTCGACGCGGTGCTCATTGCCACGGGCGACCGCTGGCACACGCCGCACTCGGTCCTGGCTGCCCGAGCGGGCAAGGACATCTACTGCGAGAAGCCCGTCTCGCTTACCATCGGCGAGAGCCGCGCCATGGTCGACGCGATGTCGCGCTACGGCGCGGTCTACCAGGCCGGCCACCAGCGGCGTTCGGTGGGGTCGTACCGTTTCCAGGCCGAGGTCGCCCGCAACGGCATGATCGGCAAGGTCCACACGATCATCTGCCAGGTGTGGGAGGGCCCGACCGTCGGTTTCGACAAGCCCCGCCCCGTGCCCGAGGGATTCGACTACGACATGTGGCTCGGTCCGACGCCGTGGCATCCGTTCACGAACGCGCGCGTGAGCGGGTGGAATTACTTCTGGGATACGGGGGCGGGGCCGATCATCGGCATGGGCTGCCACTACACCGATCTCGCCCAGTGGGCCCTCGAGCGCGACGACACGGGCCCGGTGGAATACGAGGGCACGGCCACGTGGAAGCTCGACGCCTTCAGCGAAACGCCCGTCACCGCCGACTGCACGTGCACCTACGCCGACGGCGTGAAGATCGTCCTCCGCTCCAGCGGCCTGTTCGCCGACCGCTACATCCGGTTCGTCGGCACGGAGGGCTGGGTGCAGGTCGACGATCAGACGAACGCGGTGACCGCCGAGCCCGAGTCGATCCTGAGCACCCGGAACATCTCGGCCCTGGGTTGGGCCGAGACCGGCGGCCACGTGCGCAACTGGCTCGACTGCATCAAGTCTCGCGGCCGCCCCATCTGCCACCCCGAGAGCGCCCACCGCGCCACCACGATCTGCCACGCGGCGAACATCGGGCTGCGCCTCGGCCGCTCGCTCAAGTGGGATCCCCAGACCGAGCGCTTCCTCGGCGACGATCAGGCCAACGCCATGCTCGTGCGCGCGATGCGGGCGCCCTGGTGCCTGATGTAACGCCGGAAACGCCGATGCCCCGACCCGTTTGCCGCGAGAAGCCCCGACATGCCAACATCCACGATCCCGGCCGGCGACGAGTTCACTCTCGACATCGTCGCGCCTCACCTCGAGGGATTTGAGCCCCCCGTCGAACCGTGGGATCCCCAGGCCGACGGGCGCCTGACCTACGGCATCTACACGCTGGCCATGCGCGGCGCCCGGCTGGGAACCCTGGGCATGTCGCGCCGCAGTCTCGGCGACGGCACGGTGTCGCTGACGGTCGACTACGACAAAGCCGTCCCGGGAAACCATCGCCAGAAGATGGCCGCCGAAATCGTGTGCCGGACCGACGCGATCTCGACGCCCCTGCGCTGGCAGTTCACGTCGAAGACCGTGGCCCCGGGCGGGAAGACCATCGCGGGCACCCGATGGACCAAGTCGGGCCGGGTCGTCGACGGCGGTCTCGAAATGACCGACGCGCGCTCGACCCGCCGCGTTGCCCTGCCGGAGGCCCACACGGTGAATTGGGCCTTGTTCGACGCCGTGATGCGACTACCCCGCCGGCCGTTCGATCCGATTCATTTTGCCCTGGTCGACCACTTCGACCAGGTCAAGCCGGCACATCGTCTCTCCTATCGCAAGACGGTCGACGTCGTGTTCCCAAGCCCCGCCTCGCCCAAGACCGAGACGGGACCGGCGAGCAAGGCGCCGAGGGCCAGGCCGTTGCGCCTGCACGGGTACGACCAACTGGGCCACGGCATGGTGCCTTGGGTGTGGTGGGTCGACGACCGAGGACGGCTCCTGTTCGCCGTCTCGGGCCTCGAAGCCTATTTGTACGAGCGCGCCGAGGGTTGAGCAAGCACGAGGCCCGTCGGCACAAGCGGACCGACGGGCCAAGGAAAGAAGATCATGCCAAACGACGACTCCTCAAGCGGCAAGCCCGCCCGACCTGGACCGTCTCGCCGGCGGTTTCTGCAAACCGGGGCCTTGGGCGCCGGCGGCTTGATGACCGGCTTCGGGCGCGGTTTCGGGACTCCGTCCCCGTCCGGCCAGCGGCCCAACTTCCTCATCCTGGTCTGCGACCAGTTGGGGCTGGATGCCATCTCGGGCCACGGATGCGCGGACGTCCGCACGCCGAACATCGACCGGCTCGTGCGGCGGGGAACCACCTTTCTCGAATCGCACAGCACGAACCCGGTCTGCTCGCCCGCGCGCAGCTCGCTGTTCACCGGGCGCATGCCGGTCGAAACCGGCGTCATCAGCAACAACCGGCCCATCCACCCCAGCGTGCCCAACATGGGCCACTGGCTCGGCCGTGCCGGCTACGAGAGCGTCTATTGCGGCAAGTGGCATCTGCCGGGCGGGTATCCGACCGAGATCGAAGGATTCACCGTGCTCCCGTCGGGTGGGGGCCAAGGCGACCTGGTCGATTCGACCGTCGCGCGCAACTGCGAGGCCTATTTGAAGAACCGCACCGGCGCCGAACCGTTCCTGCTGGTCGCCTCGCTGTTGCAGCCGCACGACATCTGCTATTGGGCGATCCAGCACGAGGCGCTCGTTCCCGAAAACCTGCCTTTCGAGCAGCTCGCCGATTCACTGCCGCCGCTGCCTCCCAACCACAAGGCCCGGCCTTCCGCGCCGGAGAGGCTCGACAGGATGATCTACGAGAACTTCTCCGACGAGCAGTGGCGTTATTACCTCTATATCTACTATCGCCAGGTCGAGATGCTCGACGGCGACGTGGGCCGCATCCTCGACGCGGTCGACGACTCGGGCCGGGCCCGCGACACGGTGATCGTTCTGACCGCCGACCACGGCGACGGCCGGGGGCGACACCAGCACGTGCAGAAGTGGTATCCCTACGAAGAGTCGGTCAAGGTGCCCATGATCGTCTCCTGTCCGGGCCGGATCGCCGAAAACGCGGCCGACGCGAGCCATCTCGTCTCGGGTCTCGACCTGATGAGCACGGTGTGCGACTACGCGGGCGTCGCCCCGCCGCCCGACGCTCGCGGCCGGAGCCTTCGCCCGCTCTGCGAGCAGCAGCCGACCGAGTGGCGCGAGTTCGTGGCCTCGGAGCATCACGTGGTCGGGCGCATGCTCCGCACGCCCCAATACAAGTACGTGCGTTACCGGGACGATCCCGTCGAGCAGCTTTTCGACATGCAGGCCGATCCCTGGGAGACGAAGAACCTTTACGACGCTCCCCGGTTCGCCGGCGTGGTGGCCGATCACCGCAAGCTTCTCGACGCGTGGGAGGCAAGCCTCGCGCCGGTCGCGCCGACGCCGGAAGTGGGAATTCCGCCTCGAAAGCGGCCCGCCGGCGCGAAGAAGCGGCCTTCGTAGCACAGCGGCCCGGGGGATCGCGATTCGACGCGTTTCACGACTCCTGCGGCGTTTTTTCCTTGGGCTCTTCGGCCTCTGGCGACTCTTCGGCCTCTGGCGACTCTTCGGCCTGCTCCTTCTCGCCGCGGTGCGATCGGGAGGAACGCGGCGGGCGCCGGGCGGGTTTCTCGGGTTGGGCCATCGTGAGCGGCTCGGCCAACGCGATCGTCAAGTCGGTCACCTGGGCGGCGTTCGTGCCGGCCAGGCGCCCCCGCCCGCTGAGCCGGTCGCCCACCTTGATCACCTGGTAAGCGGCGGGGCCGCTCAGATCGAGCTCGATCTCGGGCTCCTCGGCCAACTCGATCTGGATGGTAGGCCGGAAATACCGGTTCGGGGCGTAGACGGTGAGCTTGCCGGTCGGGTAGATCCGGGCAATCCGGCCGGCGATCTCGAATCGCTCGAGCGCCGGACCCTCGCCGTCTTGCGACTCGGCCTTCGTCTTGGCCCCGGCATCGTCGTCGGCCGCGCCCTCGTCCGTGGGGTCGGGCTTGTCCACGTCGCCCGCGTCGCCCGCGGCGCCTTCGGGAAAGGCGCCCAGCACGCGCGACTCGGTGGGCGTGAACAGGGTGAGCTTTTCGACCGGCGACGGGACCTCGGAGCGCCGCTTGTCGACGTCGGCCACGAACGAGATGAACGACCCCATCCGAAGCATGTCCCGTTTGGCCATGCCCGTCACCTGCACCCGGGTGTTCGGCAGGACTTGAAGCACCCACGACTCGCCCGCGGGCGTCACGATCTGGATGTACGGCGGATTCATCGCCTGAATCGTCCCGCTGGGCTGAACCGCCGGCATTTCAGGCTTCGGCGTGGCCTCCCGGCGGACCTGGGCAACGGCCGTCGCGGCCGGAAACGCCGCCACCAG
>Ga0334896_1000999_pt1 | contig 27589 bp, 18 predicted proteins | sample GraSluR3_MG_8_FD_207734 | JGI IMG/M metagenome (GOLD analysis project Ga0334896, IMG submission 207734) | Sludge microbial communities from methane-producing bioreactor in Wageningen University, Netherlands - Granular Sludge_27_06-R3 | ecosystem: Engineered > Bioreactor > Anaerobic >... | reverse complement strand
CCAGATGATAATTTTTCACCTGAAGTCCAAAGCTGGAAGTACTATTGCTTAAGAAAGATTATGGCTAAAGGTATAAATACATAATCGAAAGAAAAAGAGTAAAAAAGTTAAACATCTTTTAGATGTTCTGAAAACCACCCGCTATGCAGGTGCGATATTTACATAGTAGCAAAACTTAATAATATAAAATATGAATATAGTAAAAATTTCAATAATTTTTTACTGACAATTTTAATGGAGGTACAAACCAATGAAGGTTATATTAAAAGAAAACGTTGATAATTTAGGATATGTAGGTGATGTAGTTGACGTTAGCAGAGGATATGCTCGGAACTATTTGCTGGTAAGAGGCCTGGCAATGGAGCACAATAGTGGAAATTTAAAGGCAATTGAGCATCTCAAACAAAAGGAATGGGAAAAACGCAATAGAGAAATATTAAGCGCCAAAGAATTGGCCGAAAAATTAAGCAAGATTAAACTTACTTTTGAAGTCAAAGCCGGTAAGGACGGGAAATTATTTGGGTCTGTAACTAATAAAGATATTGCTAATATTCTGGCTGAAAAACATCAAATTGAAATAGATAGAAAAAAGATTGAACATAATGAACCTCTGAAAAAAATTGGGAATTTCCAGGTAAGTGTGCGTTTGCATAAAGAAGTGGATGCCCAGTTAAATGTCCAGGTTGTTCCTGAAAAGGAAGTAGAAAAAGGAGAAGTTAAAGAGACAGAAACAGGGAAAAAGCCCATGAAGAAAGATTCTACTGATAAAACAGAAGAGTAAACTCTTTACTTCAAAGAGTATAATTATTTACAGCTGCTGGCTCAAGTGTAAATTAGGAGTATATTAAGATGGAATTAACACGTAGTTCCCCACAAAACATTAGCGCGGAACAGGCTACTTTGGGCTCGATAATTTTAGACAAGGATTCAATATTAAGCTGTATTGAAATATTAAAACCGGAAGATTTTTATCGAAGTACGCATCAGGTTATTTACCAATGTTCTCTTGATTTATTTGAAAAGAACCAGGCAGTTGACTTAGTTACCTTGACGGAGGAATTAAATAAAAGAAAACAATTGGAAGAAGTAGGTGGGGCTTCCTATTTAACAACCTTAATGAGCAGCGTTCCTACTGCTGCCAATGTGGTATATTACGCAAAGATTGTAGAACAGAAGGCGATTCTTAGGAAACTAATCAATCACGCAACTCAAATTGTTACAATGGGGTACGAAGAACAGGAAGATGCAAGGATTTTACTTGATAAGGCTGAGAATCTTATATTTGATGTATCACAACAAAAGGTAGAACATTCTTTTAGTCCTATTAAGGATTTACTAACCGAGAGTTTTGAAAAAATAGAAGATTTATACCATAGGGATAATTTTATTACTGGTGTGCCCACCGGTTTCATTGAATTAGATGAAATCACTACCGGCTTCCAGCCCTCAGAATTGATTATAATTGCGGGTAGGCCGTCTATGGGGAAAACTGCATTTTGTTTGAATATTGCCCAATATGCAGCCATGCAGCATAAAATTCCCGTAGCTATTTTTAGCTTGGAAATGTCAAAAGCTCAAATTGTGCAAAGAATGTTGTGTTCTGAAGCACGAATTGATACGCATGCCTTGCGCAGAGGCAGAATGCCTGAAGAGGATTGGCCGAAATTATCCATGGCAGCTGGCAGATTATCAGCAGCTCCAATTTTTATCGATGATACAGCCGGGATATCTCCGTTAGAGATAAAGGCAAAGGCAAGAAGACTGAAGGCCAGGCATAACCTAGGTCTGGTAATGATAGATTATTTGCAATTAATACAAACAGGTTTAAAGATAGAAAATAGACAACAGGAGATTTCACAAATATCCCGTTCCTTAAAAGGTTTGGCACGGGAATTGGATGTTCCTGTTATTACGGTTTCGCAATTATCGCGCGCAGTTGAACAGCGTTCTGTGCAAAGGCCCCGTCTTTCCGATTTACGAGAAAGCGGAGCTATCGAGCAGGATGCAGATGTGGTTGCATTTCTTTACCGGGAAGAATACTATAAATCGAAAAGCAGTAAGAAAGGAATCGCAGAGGTAATTATAAGCAAGCAAAGAAACGGTCCTACCGGGACTCTTGAATTGGTTTTCCTGAAGGAATGTACGCGTTTTGAGAATTTAGCAAGAACAAGCGAAGAAATGGAATAATTAAATAGTATTACGTATGTAGTATTGGGTATTGAGTCCAAATACAAAATAAATAAGAATATCTCAAACAAAAATAAGTATTCCTGTTATTCTGCAATTCTTAAACTCTAGACTTTAAGATAATCTAAAGGTAAGATTAAATTATGCTACAATGCTCTTTAATTTTCGAATAATAGTATTTTTATTTAACCATAAAAAGCCACCTTCTAAGAAGGTGTTAATGGTTAAATAAAATGTGGTTTTACCATAAAAAGATTAAAATAAGCCAGATGATAATTTTGCACCTGAAATCCAAAGTTAGAAATACTATTGCTTAAGAAAGATTATGCCTAAAGGTATAAATAATAATCGAAAGAAAAAGAGCAAAAAAATTACACCTCTTTCAGGGGTTCTGAAAGCCACCCGCTATGCGGGTGCGATATTTACTTGAATATTATTGAAAATACAAAATTATATATAAACATTCGGATTTTAGATTTTTTATTAAAAAAATAGTATAACTGCTAAATACAGAGGCAGACCTTGTGTCTGTCTCTATTGTCTTATTATTTTAATTTATGTTATATTCTATTTTGAATAGCATAAATGATTAATGATTATATATTTTTTATATTGTTTTTAATAATTGTGTTGATTTGAACGATATACTATATGCGTTATACGGTATACTGTATATTTATAAAAAGCAGGTATTAAATTGTTTATTAGTGATTTATTGATTATTCTTATTACAGCTTTTGTTGGGAGATTATTGGCAACAAAAATGAAACAGCCAATGGTGCTGGCTGACTTAATCGTAGGATTGTTACTGGGAAATCTTGGCATAATCGAACTCAGCGAAACAATGCACAATATAGCTGATATAGGTGTACTGCTTTTACTTTTTTCAACTGGTCTTGCTGTTAATTTAAATGAACTAATGGAATTAGCCAAAACATCTACAGTAGTTGCCTTATTAGGTATAATCATTCCTTTTTCGTTAGGGTTTTTTGTTGCATATCTTTTTGGCTATTCTTATCTGGTATCAGTATTTTTATGCACATCTTTAACTGCTACCTCCATCGGTATCAGTAGCCAGGTGTTGACTGAGAAAAGAATGATAGGAATGAAACTGGGAACATTAATTATTGGTACGGCAATTATTGATGATGTGATTGGTATTATAGCGGTGGGTACAGTTGTTGGTATAGCTGTTACCGGGAGCCTGGAGGTTAGCAGCCTTTTGTTTAATATTTTCTTAACTACTGTCTTCATTGTAATATCCCTGACAGCTGCTATTTATTTTTTTCAAGCAATATCAACTTCTTTTATATTTACCAAGATTAACAATAATCAAATTTTACTTCCCATTCTAATTATAGGTTTAATATTTGCTATTATTGCTGAAAAAATTGGATTATCATTAATTACTGGTACTTTTATGGCAGGGTTAATTTTAGGGCAAACTCGTTTATCGAAAGAAGCCTTTGAAAGCGTTTCTTTAATAGGACATTCTTTTTTTGTTCCAATATTTTTTGTAACTATGGGCATGCAATTTGATTTGAATACCTTTATTTCCATGGGACTTTTTACAATTATTTTTATAATTATGGCAATAGTCGGGAAGATAATTGGTTGTGGGTCAGGGGCAAAGATATGCGGTTTTACTTTAAGAGAATCTCTATCAGTTGGAATTGCCACAGTTCCCAGAGCGGAAGTAGCACTAATTATAGCTAATATTGGCCTCAAATACAATGTGATTACTCCAAATACCGCTTCTGCTGTAATTGCAATGACTATGGTTACTACCCTTATTACGCCTAGTTTGTTGACGCTTTCTATTGGACATTTATATAAAAAATAAAAAAGTTGAAATTTCCCTTATTCATTTTTATTGACACATTAGTCAAAATATAGTAACATTGTAAGGCACTTGAAAAGAATAAAGAAATAAGCCATTGTTGCGGGCCGTTAGCTCAGTTGGCAGAGCATCTGACTCTTAATCAGAGGGTCGCAGGTTCGAGGCCTGCACGGCCTACCAGAATATTGCCTCCATCGTCTAGGGGTTTAGGACACCGCCCTTTCACGGCGGCGACAGGGGTTCAAATCCCCTTGGAGGCACCTTTTTTTTAAATAAGGTAATGGGCGGATAGCTCAGTCGGCAGAGCACCTGCTTCACATGTAGGGGGTCACAGGTTCAAGTCCTGTTCCGCCTACCATTATTTAAAAAGGTGCCGGTGTAGCTCAATTGGCAGAGCAACGGAATCGTAATCCGTAGGTTGTCTGTTCAACTCAGATCACCGGCTCCATTGCTTAATGGGAAAGGCCTATGAATCCCTTTTACTTTAGTAATCTTAATTCCCCCAAGAAACTACTTTCATACATATCACAGTATCAATTTTTCCCTAAAAAGAATTTAGGTCAAAATTTTTTGATAGATCAGAATATAACAAAAATTATCGTCAAGGCACTATCATTGGATAATAACGAATCTGTTTTTGAAATTGGAACAGGATTAGGGGCATTGACAGGGGAGTTGCTGTGCTCGGCTCAACATGTTTTTTCAATAGAAAAAGATTTACGCCTGCAACCAATATTGGATGATTTATTTCAGACCAAGAAAGATAGATTAACTATTCTCTATGGAGATGTTTTAGATTTTGATTTAAACTTTTTTCTGCAAAATAAAAGAAAAGAAGGGTATCAGATTGAGAAAATAGCGGGAAACCTACCCTATTTTATATCATTACCTTTATTAAGAAAATTAATGGACCTGCATCGACTTCTGAAAGTGGCAGTGGTAATGGTTCAGAAAGAAGTAGCCGAGCGTATGATGGCACAGCCAGGAAAGAATAATTATGGATTATTATCAGTAGTGTCACAATATTACTCAAAAATTGAAAAAATTCATCAGGTTAATCCAGATGTATTTTACCCTAAACCGGAAGTTACTTCAATGATTATTAGAATTAATTTTTTGGAAAAACCATTTATTCATGTGGTAGATGAAACACTTTTTTTTGAAGTGATACGTGCTGTTTTTCAACATAGAAGAAAAAAAATTGATAATGCCTTAAAATTATATTTTGGAAATAGGCTTGATAAGGACATATTAAACAAAGCATTACCAACAATTGGCTTAAATAATAAACAAAGAGGAGAAACCTTTGACTTAACTCAATTTGCTCAACTAACGAAAGAGATTAAGAAAATTATAAAATAGTATAAAGTATACTGTATATCATAAATATTGCATAAAAATAGGAATTTTGAAATTCTGAACCAAGCTGAGGAATTTACTAAAAATTATTTTCAAGCGTTACAATCGATATAGGTATTTTAAGGATACATTATCGGATAGAGATGGTTCAATCAGAATATTGAATATATAAGTATATAAAATAAAAAATATTGTTTGTAAATTTTGCTTTCAACTATACTTTAAGAACGTTATACGTAATACAATATAAGGTATACTATTTTCAAAACTTTTGACAAATAAGCATTTTGCATGATAAAATTTGACAAAGCTTGTAAAATGGTATACAAAAAGATAAATAGGATTCATGAAGGCACAAAATATTTTGATGGCGATGGCACAGAAAAATAATAAATTTATTAAATAAAGGTACTCCTCAGCACAGCAGGTATATTATGCTGTGTTTATTTTTATTAAATACTAATTTGTGATATAACAGGAGGTACAAAAAAGCATGTAGCACTGGAATTGTGTCTTTTGAAAGAAAAAGATATTTACAAGAAGGTCAGGGAAGAAAGTGTTTAATGTGTTATTTAAGAAATGTTTACAAATGAAAAGCGAAAACTAAAAAACAAAAAGGCGGTGTAAGCAAGTGCAAGTTACAGATGTGAGAATTAGAAGAATACAAACTGATGGTAAGTTGAGAGCTTATGTATCAATTACTTTTGATGATTCTTTTGTTGTTCATGATTTGAGAATAATCGATGGAAGAAAGGGTATGTTTGTTGCAATGCCTAGCAAACTTCTTCCTAATGGAAATCATAAAGACATAGCTCATCCAATTAATACTGAAGTTAGAGAAATGATTCAAAATGCAGTTCTCAAAGAATTTCAGGCAACAGAAGGACAGGAGCAACCTGCGGGTGGTGAATCCTCTATGCAACAGTCAACAGAACCAGAGACTGATGATGTTTCTGTTGATCTGGATGACGCACAAGAAAAAGAATAAAAAATATCACTTGAAATTTTAAATGGTTTGTTTATAATATTAATGGTAGTTTGAATAAAATGAGTCAGGAGATTAAAAGTTGATTAAATCTGTAAGACTTCTCCTGACTCTAATGATTTTATGATAGGTTTACATTTTCATAATATTTTTGCTCACACACGTATGGATGGGGTGTGGCCAAGCGGCAAGGCAAGGGAATTTGGATCCCTCATTCGGAGGTTCGAATCCTCCCACCCCAGCCAATTATTTACTTAAATTTATTATATACCCCAATCTATTTTACTTTATGGATTATCTGAAAATGTTTTTTGTAGGAAAATGCTATGAAATCTATTGCATCAATTATACTTGCAGCAGGTCAGGGCACAAGAATGAAATCTTCCTTCCCCAAGGCTCTGCATCCTGTAGCTGGAAAACCAATGTTATCTTATCCGGTTGATCTTGCTAATACTTTGGGGATAAAAAAGAAAATTGTAGTTATCGGGCAACAGGTTGACAGGATTAAGAAAGAATTTTGTGATAATACCTATAAAATAACATATGCTTACCAGGAAAAACAACTTGGAACTGCCCATGCAGTTTTGCAGGCAGAGAAGCATTTGCTGGACTTCAAAGGTATTGTGCTGGTGCTGTATACTGATGTTCCCCTATTGAGAGCCTCAACCATTCAAGAATTAATTGATTGCCATAAGAAGCATAAAGCCAGTTGCACTTTATTAACGGCCAATTTAGAGAATCCACAGGGTTATGGTCGTATTATTAGAAATCCAGAAGGGAACATAAGCAAGATTATCGAGCAGCGGGATTTAACTGAAGCCCAGGAAAAAATCAATGAGATTAATGCTGGTATCTATTGTTTTGATTCCAGAGAATTGTTTGGAGCCTTAAAAACAGTTGGCAAAGAAAATAATCAGGGTGAATATTATCTGACTGATGTGGTAAGAATATTATTAGAGAAAAGAAATACTGTAAAAACGCTTTCTGTGCAAGACGAGAAAGAAGTTTTTGGTATTAATACTAGAATGGACCTAACAAGTGTTTCCAGTGTCCTTTATCAGAGAAATGCAGCTGAGCATATGCAAAACGGTGTTACAATTATTGATGTTAACAATACTTATATTGAGAGCCAGGTAAAAATTGGCCAGGATACGATTATTTTTCCATACACTTTTATTACAAGCGGCTCGGAAGTGGGAAAATCCTGTAATATTGGCCCTTATTCTCATATAATTAATTCCTGTATTGGCGAGGGAACAAAAATCCATTCTTCTGTTATCGAGAAAAGTAAAATAGGTAATTTTGTACAAATTGGACCTTATGCACATCTAAGGCCTGCTAGTGTTATTAAGGATGAGGTAAAGATTGGGAATTATGTTGAGGTTAAAAAAACTTTTATTGACCAAGGAAGCAAAGTAGGACATCTAACTTATTTGGGTGATGCAAAATTAGGGAAAAATGTAAATATTGGAGCAGGAACTATAACCTGTAATTATGATGGCAAAAACAAGAATACTACAATTATTGAAGATAATGTTTTCATTGGAAGCAATAATTCCTTAGTTGCACCGGTAACTATCGGTAAAGATTCCTATACAGCAGCAGGTTCCACAATTACCCAAAATGTACCTGCAGCAAGCTTAGGAATTGCCAGATCAAGACAAAAAAATATTGAAAATTGGGTAAAACAAAAAAAGAAATCAAAATCAAAATAAGTTTATGTTATAATAATATGAGGAGGCAAAAACTTGATTGCATATTCTCGTAGAGAGCTACAGGTATTTTCAGGAAATGCCAATCCTGTATTAGCAGAGGAGATTGTAGCACAGTTGGGGATCGAGCTGGGCAAGGCAGAAGTATCCAGATTTCCGGATGGGGAATTACATGTTAAGATTGATGAAAATGTTAGAGGGCGCGATGTATTTGTAATACAACCCACTTCTCACCCTGTTCATGAACATTTAATGGAATTATTGGTTATGATTGATGCCCTTCATAGAGCATCAGCTGAGCGTATTACTGCGGTAATACCATATTATAGTTATGCCCGGCAGGACAGAAAAACCAGGCCTAGAGAGCCTATAACTGCAAAATTAGTTGCAAATTTGTTAGTTCAGGCAGGTTCTGACAGGATTGTAACAATGGATTTACATGCAGGCCAGATACAGGGATTTTTTGATATACCGGTTGACCACCTGGAAGCAGCGCCTATATTGTCTGATTATTTTAAAGGTAAAGATTTATCTAAAGTTATTGTTGTTTCACCTGATGTAGGTGGGACAGCTCGGGCTAGAAATTTTGCCGGCCGATTGGCAAAACCCATTGCTATTATTGATAAATATAGGGAATCTGATAGTAATGTAGAAATTATGCATATAGTAGGAAATGTCAAAAATAAGACTGCCATTATTGTTGATGATATGATTGACACTGCTGGTTCAATTATTAAAGGAAGTCAAGCAGTATTAAATGCGGGAGCAAAAGAAGTATATGTTTGTGCTACACACCCTGTTTTTGCTGGACCTGCTAAGGGTAGACTGGAAAAAGCCTGGAAGGAGGGCTATTTCCAGGAAGTAGTAGTGACCAACACTATACCTATACCTGAGGAAAAGCAGCTACCCTGTATTAAAAACCTGTCAGTTGCAAAGTTATTTGCAGAAGCAATTAAAAGAATCCATGGCAATATGTCTATAAGCGCATTGTTCCGTTAGGCTTTGAAAAACTTTTACAATATTAAGAAAAAAATAAAATGGTTTTACCATAAAAAGATTAAAATAAGCCAGATGATAATATTTCACCTGAAGTACAAAGCTAGAAGTACTATTGCTTAAGAAAGATTATGGCTAAAGATATAAATAAAAAATCGAAAGAAAAAGAGCAAAAAAGTTAAATCCCTATCAGGGGTTCTTAAAGCTATCCGCTATGCGGGTGCTATATTTACTAGAATATTTTTATAAAATTATACAATTTTTCATTAAGACTTTGAGAGGAAAATAAAAAAATATCAAGAGGCGGAGGAAAACCGAATATGAAGCGAAAAAAATTATTAGTAGAAACCAGAAATAGTAAAGGCAAGGAAGAGAGTAAAAAACTTAGAAATTCCGGATATATTCCAGGAGTGCTTTATTCTCCCAGGGATAAAAATAATATATTGCTGAAAGTTCCGGAAAAGGAATTATATCATTTTTTGTCTGATAAAAAACATTCCCATGGTATTATTGATTTACAAATAAAGAAAGACGGTGCAAAAGATGTTACCCGCATAGCATTGCTTAAGGATTTCCAATATGATTCATTGCAAAAGAGAATTAATCATTTCGACTTTTATGGTGTTACTATGAAGGAGAAAGTAACTTTACAGGTTCCTCTGGTACTGGAAGGTGAGCCAAAGGGTATAAAAGAAGGTGGAATCCTGGATATTTCTTTAAGAGAAATTGAAGTAGAGTGTCTTCCTGCAGATGCGCCCGAGGCTATCACTATCGATATCAGCCAGTTAGGCTTCAATGATGTTATAACACTAGAGGATATTGAGTTGCCAAAAGATGTAAAACTTTTAACAGATATTGACCGTACTATTGCCTCAGTAGTTGCTCCTACTAAGGAAGAAGAGGTGGTTCCTGAAGAAGGAGTTTTAGAAGAAGAGGGAGCTGAAGACAAAGAGAAAGTAGAGGCCAAGGGTAAGGAATCTTCTGGAGAAGAAAAGAAAGAAAAAGAAGAAAAGAAAGAGAAGAAAGAATAAAACCAATTCTGAAATTAACTATAGCTAAGGTTGTGATGTTGTGAGATTGATTGTTGGATTGGGAAATCCGGGTAAAAAATATCAATATACCAGACATAACATTGGTTTCCGGATTTTGGACGCATTTGTTGCTGACAATGTAGAAATAGATGTAAAATGGAAAAATAATTTTTTTTCTCAAACTTTGCAATATAAATATAAAGACCAAAAGATTATTTTTGCTAAACCACAAACCTATATGAATCTCAGCGGTAGGGCTGTTAAACAAATTATTGACTACTACGATATTACTGAAGAACAAATATTGGTTGTCTATGATGACATCCATCTCTCGCTGGGTAATTTAAGGGTACGAAAACGAGGAAGTTCTGGGGGGCACCGGGGCATCGAATCAATAATACAATCTTTAGGAACTGAAGAGTTTCCTCGTTTAAGAATCGGAATCAAAAATGATTCTCTATTGCAAAAAATGGATTATCCCTCTTTTGTATTATCCAATTTTTCAGCCCAGGAAGAACGGGATTTACCAGAGCTAGTCAGCAACGCGGTACAGGCACTGGAAGATATTTTAAGATATGGCTTTGATTATGCCATGAGTGAGTATAACCGGACAGAAAAAAACAGTTCTGGCGAAAATACCAGCTGAGTTACCTGCTGTGAATAAAGATAAGTATGTTTTATACCTAATAGAAATATAGAAATAAAAGGCAGGCAAAAATGATTAATAGAATAGCTATTCTAACAAGCGGAGGGGATTCTCCTGGAATGAACGCAGCGGTGCGGGCAGTTGTGCGTACCGGTGTATATCATAATCTTGAGGTTATTGGAATCCACTACGGGTATCAGGGTTTGCTGGAAAAAAAATTATTACCACTTAACCTGAAAAGCGTAGGTGGAATAATGCAGCATGGCGGTACACTTTTAATGACCTCCCGAAGTGAAGAATTTAAAAGGAAAGAGGGGGTACACAAGGCAGCAAGTATTTTAAGAGAAAACCAAATTGATGCACTGGTTATAATAGGCGGAGATGGCTCAATGGCTGGTGCTTTAGACCTTTATCAATTAGAACGATTTCCTGTAATATGCTTGCCTGCGACTATAGACAATGATCTTTATGGTACTGATATGTGTATTGGTGTTGATACTGCACTAAATACAGTTATATCAGCAATAGATAAAATAAAAGACACAGCATCATCTCACCGTCGGGCATTTATTATTGAGGTTATGGGCAGAAATTCGGGTTACCTTGCATTGATGAGCGGTATTGCAGGCGGGGCAGAGCATGTTATTGTTCCCGAGTTTCCGGTTAATCTTGAAGATGTAAGTAATAAGATGAAAAAAGGTTATAAAAGAGGAAAAACTCATTGTATTATCCTAGTAGCAGAAGGTGCAGGTGACGTTTACGAAATAGGTAAATACATGGAGGATAAAATTGGGTTTGAAATGAGAGTAACAGTATTAGGTTATTTGCAAAGGGGTGGTTATCCGTCTGCTTTTGACAGGATTCTTGCCAGCCGCCTGGGTGCAGCAGCAGTTGAACAGTTATTAGGTAAAAAAGACCATCATATGCTCGGTTTATTTGGAAATGAGATTCAGGCTATACCCCTGTCCGAAGTTCTTGCAAAGAAAAATGAGCTTCGAAAATCTATGTATGAATTAGCAAATATTCTTGCGCAATAAAATTATTATAAATGTTACAGCTGGACAATTTTATATAGTACAAAAATTCAGGCTTTGATAGATTCAAAGCCTTTTCTTTTCCAGGTAAAAATAAATGAAATTAAACGAATTATGGAATAACAACAGAGCTTATAGAGAGTTATTGCAGAATTTTAGTCAAGAAAAGAGTAATAAATTAATTGTAAAAGGTTTAGAGGGAAGCGCAAAATCTTTTTTTATATCATCATTATCAGGTGAAGAAAAAAACAATACTACTTTTCTATATCTTGCTCAAGATAGAGAAAGCGCTCTGCATTTTTATCAGGATGTTGTTAATTTTACCGGTTTACAGGAAAATAAAAACATTTTCATTTTTCCATCATATGAGGTTTTACCCTATGAGAATATCAGCAGGGATAGTAGAATAATTGAACAAAGAATGAAAGTATTAAGTTTGCTAGCATTGCTACAGGACAATAGTGCTTCTGAGAAAGCAGGTAATGGACATCCGTTAATAATAGTCAGCAATTATAAGGCGATATTATCCAGGATAATGCCAGTTAAGGATTTTAACAGACAATATAAGAAGCTAAAAGTCCAGGACTGGTTATTACCTGAAGAATTTATAAATTTCCTCCTAGAGCAGGATTATCAAAGCTCTTCTATGATTGAATATCCAGGCCAGTACAGCCGACGAGGGGGAATTATAGATATCTTCCCATTTACTGAAGAAAATCCAATCAGGATTGAATTGAATGGTAATTATGTTGAATCTATACGTTTTTTTGATTTAGAATCTCAGCGCTCTATTAATCGAGTTAGTGAAATATCTCTCCTGCCTCAAAAAGAAATAAATAATTTATCTTATAATAATAAAAAAGATTCCCTAACCAGTTCCTTTTTTGATTATCTGCCTGCTGATACCAATATCATCATTCAGCAATACCCTGCATTTGAAAACAGAATTAAAGAATATGAAAAAGAGATTCATTCAAGCTATCTAAACAAAATTCAGGATAATCCCCAAAAGATTTTACCACCGGATTTCTATTATCTAAAATGGAATCAACTCAAAAGAGTAATTTACCAAAAAAAGCATTTAATTATTCTGGATTCACTTCCGGAAAACAAAAAACAAGATTACTTTGAGGAATTTGCTCTAAAAGAATATAAAATTGACACAATATTAGCCAGGAATTATTACGGACAATTAGATTTATTTTTCAAAGATTTAGAACAGTGGGTAAGAGAAAAACAAAATATATTGATATTAACCAGCAACAAGGGAAGAGCTATGCGTCTGGCAGAAATATTTGCTGACCGTGATATTTATAATTACAAGTTAACACCATTAATCGATACACAGATTAGTCCTGATTATATATGTCTGAGTTATGGACAGGTGAATTATGGATTCTCTATTCCTTCTTTAAAATTTATATTAATTACTGACCAGGAAATTTTTGGTAGAGAAAGAGATAAAGGGTATCGTGCTAAAAAATACCGGAGCAGGTCTTTTCATCATATTGATGAATTAAAAATTGGCGATTATGTGGTTCATATACAACACGGGATTGGCCGTTATGCAGGTATTTATCCCAGAAAAAGGGATGGGGTAAGCAAGGATTATATTCTTATACAGTATGCAGAAGATGATGAGTTATATGTACCGGTAGACCAGTTAAACCTTGTTCATAAATATATTGGGGTTGGAGGACAGGCACCTAAATTATATCGCTTAGGGGGTAGCTCCTGGAAGAGAGTTAAAAAAAGAATCAAGACATCTATTCAAAAGACTGCAAGGGAATTGTTTGAGTTATACAAGATGCGAAAAGAAATACTGGGATTTTCATTTTCCGGAGATTCAGTGTGGCAGCAGGAGTTAGAAATGGCCTTTCCTTTTGAGGAAACTCCGGATCAGTGGAAAGCCTTGCTTGATGTCAAAAAAGATATGGAATCAAATGAACCTATGGAGAGATTAATCTGTGGAGATGTTGGTTATGGTAAGACAGAGATTGCAATTAGAGCTGCATTCAAGGCAGTTATGGATAATAAGCAGGTAGCAGTGTTAGCTCCTACTACTATCTTAGTTCAGCAGCATTGGGAGAATTTTTGTGAACGCATGCAGCCTTTTCCGGTGAAAATAGAGATGCTATCACGATTCAAATCAAAAAAGGAACAACAGGAAATCATTGCAGATTTAAAAAACGGGAAAATTGATATAATTATCGGGACTCATCGGCTTGTCCAGGGAGATATTGTGTTTCATGATTTAGGATTATTAATAGTAGATGAAGAGCAGCGTTTTGGTGTCATTCACAAAGAAAGAATTAAAAAATTAAAAGAACAGATTGATTCTCTTACCTTGACTGCAACTCCAATTCCAAGAACGCTTTATTTTTCTTTAATTGGGGTAAGGGAGATGAGCCTTATGAATACTCCCCCTGAACTACGCCTGCCAATTGTTACATATTTAAAAGAAAAAAACGAGACCATAATTCAGGAGGCCATCAGGCGTGAAGTTGAGAGAGGCGGACAGGTTTATTTCGTACATAATAGAGTTGAAGACATTGATAGTGTTGCCTGTAAATTAAAAAATATTGTACCAGAAGCCAGAATTATTACTGCTCATGGCCAGATGCCGGAAGAAGAATTAGAGAACATTATGATTGATTTTTTTAATAGAAAATATGATGTTTTAGTATGTACCACTATTATTGAAATCGGGCTTGATATCCCCAATGTAAATACAATAATTATTGATGATGCTCATAAATTTGGTCTGGCTCAGCTATATCAGCTGCGTGGCCGTGTCGGACGTTCAGATAGAAGAGCTTATGCTTATTTGCTTTATCCTTCCCGGGCTGTTTTAACTGAAAATGCCGAAAAACGATTGCAGGCAATCAGGGAGTTTAGTGACTTAGGCTCAGGTTACAGGCTGGCAATGCGAGACCTTGAAATAAGGGGGGCTGGTAATCTTTTAGGCAGGGAACAGCATGGATTTGTGAGTGAAATTGGCTTTAATTTTTATTGCCAGTTACTGGAAGATAGTATTGACAAGCTAAAACAAATTGATTCTGGTAAAATCAAAGAGCATGAAACAGAGCTTGAAATGGATGTAAGACTTGATACTTATATCCCTGAGTATTACATTTTTGATTCCGGAAACAGGGTATCCTATTATCAGCAATTGAGCCAGGTTAAGACAGAAAGTGAGCTTTCCAATATCAGCAAAGGTTTAAAGGATATTTATGGCCCGTATCCCCGGGAAGTACAGAATCTAATTGATACTGTTGCCCTGAAACTGAAATTACAGAAAGAGGGTATTCGTCAGGTCAGGATAACACCCGATTATCTTGCCCTAAAATACGAAACAGGTTCTCCAATAAAGAAGAGGCTGGATAGAATAAATCAGGATAAGTTCTCGTTTAAAAATTACAAAAAGGGCTCCCATTATGAATTGAGGTTATTTTTGGGAAGCTCAAATAAAGAAATTGGGAACAATAATATTTTGCACGAAAGTCATCGTTTCTTAGATAGGGTTTTGCCACATAAATTGACAGTGGTGCTATAATCGATTTTGAGGATAATTCTGTTTAAACATAATAAGTAAGTATTATATCTGTCATAAATTAGGGATATTGTCTATTTCCATATAATCATCGTCACTTTTATAAAAAAATGTTGACTGGACTGAAACACCTGGTTAAATAAACAGGTTTTACCATAAAAAGATTAAAATAAGCCAGATGATAATTTTCCACCTGAAGTCCAAAGCTGGAAATACTATTGCTTAAGAAGGATTATGGCTAAAGGTATAAATAAAAATCGAACGAAAAAGAACAAAAAAGTTAACCCCCATTCAGAGGTTCTGAAAGCCAACAGCTATGCGGGTGCGATAGATATTTACTTAATTAATCTTAGCAATACAAAACATTGACGCAGTGAAAATGTTTTATAAAATTTTTATATATTTTTTAAGCACTTTTTATTTTTTAATAATATAATATAGTATGTGTAAAAAGCAGAAAAGCGAAATTGTAAAATGTTTTTTATCTTAGAAAGGAAGATTACTTTTAGATGTATGAGAGAGAGAAAGAGCTATTTTCAGAATTAATTTCGATTATTGCTAAATTAAGGGGACCGGATGGTTGTTTATGGGATAAAAAACAGACCCTTAATTCAATGATTCCTAATATAATGGAAGAAGCCCAGGAAGTCCAGGAGGCAGTAAACAATGAAGATTATCAAAATCTTTGTGAAGAGCTGGGTGACCTGTTAATGGATGTTTTAATAGAGATTCAAATAGCCCATGAGTCTGGATTGTTTGGTTATGAGCAGGTGTTGAAAGGGGCTAAGGAAAAATTTATTCGAAGACATCCTCATGTTTTTGGCAATATAAGCGTCAATACCCCTGAAGAGGCACTGCTGGTGTGGAAAAAAATGAAAAAAGAAGAGAAAGAAAATAATAAAAATAATTTAAATTAAGTTTTCTTTAATAAATTATGGTCTGTATTGTATTTATGGATTTTAAAGGAGGTCTGATTATGATGATTATTAAAGCCGAAAAAGCTGCTAAAAAAAAGTTAGGAATACTATCAGGATTGATGTTACTCGTATTTTTGATAAATCCTGTTAATAGCATGGCATCTGAAACTCTTGCTTTAAACCTGGATAGTTGCATTCAAATGGCCCTGGAGAATAATTTGGGTTACAAGATTTCTCAAAGCTCGGTTGAGGTTAAAGAGGCACAGGTTGAAGAAGCAGAGGGCGCAAAAAAGATAAATGCAAAATTACAGGGCGGATATATAAGGATGAACGAAGCTCCTGACCCGGAAAAAATTGCAGAAGGGGATTTCAGTTATCTTTTTTCTACCGGTCAGGGTGTACCGCACATATCGGTAAATATATCTAAAATTTTATACAGTGGTGGAAAAATTGAGTCTTATATTGAACAGGCGCAAGCCAATCAGGCAATTGCCATGAATGAGGTGGAGCAAAAAAAACAAGAGGTTATTTATAAGACAACAGATGCTTATTATCGGGTGTTGCAAGCCCAGGGAATGGTCAAAGTGAGTGAACAGGCATTAACCCAGATTAATGCCCACATGGAAACCTCTCGTGCATTGTTAGCCGAAGGAATGATTGCCCCAATTGATTTAAATAGAATAAAATCTCAGCTTTCAAGTCTGGAACACAACTTAGTTCGTGCTGAAAATGGTTTAAACCTGGCAATATATAATTTAAATTCCATTATGGGTATCGAGCTTGAAACCAAAATTGAACTGCAAAATAACCTGAGCTATCAAGCCTGTGAAATTACCCTTCTAGAGGCTTTGGAAATTGCAAAAGGTGCACGCCCTGAGATAAAAAATATTGTACAGCAAAAAATTATAATGGAAGGTATGGTAGATATAGCCAGAAGCAATAAAAAACCCCAAGTAGTAATGAATATGGAAACCGGATTATCCGGCTGGCAGGTGGCTATAATGGGAGAAGTCCCCATATTTGACGGAGGGGTTAATGATGCTAAAATCAGGCAGGCTAAGATAAATTTATCCCAGGTAGACCAGAGCAAAAAACAGGTAGAGCAATTAATAGAATTTGAAGTCAGGTCTTCTTATCTTAATATGAAAGAAGCAGAAAAATTAATCGGAATAACAGAACAGGGCATTACAGATTCAAAGGAAAGTTTTCGAATTGCCCAGGTGAAATATAATGAAGGGATTGCTACTAATACTGAAGTAATTGATGCCCAGAGTGCTTTGATAGAAGCAGAAACCAACCATTTAAATGCTCTTTATGAATATAATACAAGTTATGCTTCTCTTATCAAGGCTATGGGAGTATGGTAAAAAATAAAATTTATGTTATCAGAGAGGATGCAGTTTAGATGAGAGCGACTACCAAACGCCGTTTTTTTTATTTAATTTTAATAATTATTATTGCTTTTATTGCTTTCCAGGTGACCAGTCGAATATATGAACAAAAAAAGACAGAAGAAGAAGGGGTGGTTATTCCTCAGGAACAGCAAGAGGAACAACAGGTAAGGATTGTGCCAGTTCAGACAGGCAGAGTGCAGGAAGGAGATATCAGGTTATTCTTAACAGTTTCCGGTGCAATAGAGCCAAGAGAAACCGTTAGGGTATATCCAAAAAGTGTTGGACAGGTAAAAGAATTACTTGTGAAAGAAGGCGATATTGTTCAAAAAGATGATATATTAATGCGTTTGGATGATGAGCAAATAAGACTTCAGGTAGCCCAGGCTAGGGCCACTCTTGACTCTGCCCAGGCCTCTTTAGAAAAGGTCAAGGCTGGGGCCAGGCCACAGGAAATCAGCCAGGCCGAAGCCGCAGTTCGACAGACTAAGATTAATCTGGATAGCGCCAGAGAAAATTATCAGCGCATGGAAAAATTATTTTCTGAAGGCGCAGTTGCAGAACAGCAATTTGAACAGGCAAAAAACCAATTTGAAATTGCTGAAGCCCAATACCAGTCTGCAGACGAAAGTTATAAATTGGTTACTGAAGGTGCAGCCGAACAGGATATTAAAGCAGTTGAAGCGCAGGTCAGACAGGCTCAGTCTGCCCTGGAATTGGCTCAATCTCAGTTGAATAATACAATTGTGAGAGCTCCTATCAATGGCAGTATAACATCAGTTACGGCAAAAACAGGAGAGATAGTTTCTTCTGCAGTTCCTTTGCTGGTAATTGTTGATACCAGTGAGCTGTATTTGGTAACAGGCATATCTGAAAAAGACGTTGGTTCTGTTTATATTGGGCAAGAAGCCGAAGTATTTATTGATGCCTTTCCTCAGAATACTTTTTCAGGAGAAGTAACATTTAAAGGCGTAATGGTTGATCCATCTACTAAAACAATGGAAATAAAAATTAGAATTAATAATTACGACATAGAAATACCCCCTGGTGTTTTCGCAAGAGCCAATATCACAACAAGAGAAAAAACTAATACTCTAATTGTTCCAAGCAGTGCATTGGTCAGGAAAAGAGACGGACTGTATGCCTTTATTGTAGAAGAAGATACGGCAAAACAAAGACTGGTAGATACCGGTATTAGCCAGGGAAATCAGGTTGAAGTCTTGCAGGGCTTAGAAAAAGATGAAGAGGTTGTGGTTTCCGGTAATCTGACCCTCCAGGATGGAGATATAGTGCGAATTATCAATAGGGGGAATAGACAGTAGTGAATCTGCCAAAATTTTCTGTTAACAGACCGATAACTGTATTAATGCTTTTTATTGCCTTAATTGTGATAGGAATTATTTCTTATCAGGGTTTAGGACTGGATCTATTGCCTGATATGTCTTTCCCTATTTCTGCAATCATGGTTTCTTATCCAGGTGTCGCTCCTGAAGAGATTGAAACACTTATCACCATTCCCCTGGAAGAAGCAGTAAGCACAATGAATCAAATTGATACTATAAATTCTTACTCCCGGGAGGGGAGCTCGGTAATAATGCTTTCTTTTCAATGGGGAACTGATATGGATATTGTTTCTTTAGAAATCAGGGAAAAGATAGATATGGTAAAAAGCTTGCTCCCGGATGATGCCAGTGACCCGACAGTATTTAAAGCAGATCCATCCATGATGCCGATGATGGTGATGGGAATGGGTTCTGATCAGTACGCTCTTGATGAATTGGAAAAATATGCCCAGGATATAGTCAAACCCAGGCTGGAAAGACTGGAAGGAATAGCACAGGCCTCTGTAGGCGGTGGTCTGGAAAGAGAAATACTGGTTTCTCTAAATAGTGAAAAAATTCGGGCAAATCAGATAACCCTGGATCAGGTAGTGATGTCATTAAGAAGGGAAAATATAAACTTACCTGCAGGCACTGTCAGAGACGGAAATATTGATTTATTAGTCAGAACAATTGGCCGTTTTGAGAGTATAGAAGATATTAATAATGTAGTAATCACTAATGCCCAGGGCAGGCAGATTTATTTGAGGGATATTGCTCAAATTACAGACACTTTTAAGGAACAGGAATCAATAAATTACATTAATGGATTACCCAGCGTATCTTTTAGCATTCAAAAGGAATCAGGCGCAAATACTGTAATTGCTGCAAACAGGGTTAACAGGGAATTAGAATCAATAGAAAAATTACTGCCCGGAGATATAAGCTTAATTAATATATATGACTCTTCTGAGTTTATCAAAAAGACTGTAGAAGAAGTCACTAGTACTCTGTTAATAGGCGCTGTTCTGGCAATATTGGTATTATATATATTCTTACGTAGTCTCAGCAGCACCATCTCCATTGGATTGGCCATACCTATTTCAGTAATCTCAACTTTTACATTATTTTATTTTGCTGATTTAACCTTAAACATGATGACTTTAGGTGGATTAGCCCTTGGTATAGGAATGATGGTCGATAACGGTATTGTAGTATCTGAAAACATATATCGGCATCGTGAGCTGGGAGAGGATGCCATGCTTGCCTCTGAGGAAGGTGCAAATGAAGTAAGCCAGGCTATTACCGCTTCCACCCTGACTACTATTTCAGTATTTTTACCAGTGGCTTATGTTTCAGGGATAGCCGGAGAACTTTTTAAATCAATGGGTTTAACAATAACCTTTTCTTTACTGATGTCTTTATTTGTTGCTCTTACCCTGATTCCAATGCTTTCCTCCAAGCTTATTCGTAGAAGATTAAAGCAGACTGAATCTTTTCCGAATAATTACAGTAAAAACGATAGTAGTGTAGAAGGTGAACAAAATGAGACTAAAAACAAGGCCGAAACTGTAAATATTGCCAGGAGAGGACGTCTATTTAATTTTATTCTCAAGGTATATGGCAGTCTTATTAAGGGAGCCTTGCGCTATCGTGGACTTGTAGTAATTCTAGCTGTGGTAATTTTAGTTATATCTTTTCTTTTGATTTCTATTGTTGGGACAGAATTTTTCCCATCGCTGGACCAGGGTTCTTTTAATGTTAATATATCATTACCGGTGGGTACCAATCTTAACATAACCAGCGGAATTGTTGAAGAGATTGAAAAAATTACAAGCACTATTCCCGAAGTAAAAGATATTTTTACCAGTATAGGTAGTGGCGGCGGAATGGGTATGGGAGGAAGCAGCAGCAATTCCGGTTCATTAATGGTAACTCTTGTCGAGCAGGCTCAGCGGGAAAGAGGGATAAAAGAAATTATAACAGATTTACGCAGTAGAATCGGAGATTATCCGGATACGAAGATAAATATAAGTGAGCAGGATTTGTCTTTTTCCGGAGCATCAAGTTCGCCCCTGTCTCTTAAGATTACCGGTGACTCTATAGAAGAGCTGGACTATACAGCCCAGATAATAATTGATTTGCTGGACGAGGTGGAAGGTGTCTATGATTTACAAAGCAGCTTAGAAGAAGTACGCCCTGAACTTCATATCAGTATTGATAGGGAAAAGGCTAATTTATATGGACTGAGTGCCGGTCAAATTGCTACCAATATTCAGGATGCCGTTTTAGGAAAATTAGCCAGCCATTATCAGGAAGGCGGAGATCAGTTTGATATAAGAGTAAGGCTGGACAAAGAAGATCTAAACAATGTGCAGCAACTGGAAAACCTGTATATTAGCTCGGGATATGGCCTTCAAATTCCTTTAAAGGAAATAGCTACAGTAGTATCTGGAGTTGGTCCGCAAAGAATAACTCGGGAAAATCAGCAAAGGCAGGTCACAGTTAGTGGAAATATCAGTGGGCGTTTTTTGGGAGATGTTGTACAGGAAGCACAGGAAAAACTGAGCAATGTAATATTGCCCGAAGGTTATAATTATACTTTTGCCGGAGAACACCAGGAAATGATGGAATCATTTCAAAGTCTTTTCTTTGCCCTGATTCTTTCAATATTTTTAGTTTACATGATTATTGCTGCCCAGTTTGAGTCGCTGTTATTTCCCTTTGCTGTTATACTTTCGGTCCCTTTTGCCTTAATCGGGGTTATCCTGGCATTATTTTTAGCCGGAACCAGTTTTAATGTTCTGTCATTTATAGGTTTAATTATGCTGGCCGGTATCGTGGTTAATAACGCTATTGTGCTTATAGATTATATTAACCAGCTAAGAAAGCGAGGAGTAGAGCGAAACGAGGCGATAATACAGGGTGGAAAAGTAAGATTAAGACCAATACTAATGACTACCTTAACTACAATTTTAGCCATGTTGCCAATGGCCATCGCTTCAGGAGAAGGTGCAGAAATGAGAACCCCAATTGCTGTTACCATAATAGGTGGCTTGACTTCATCCACTTTTTTAACCTTGATTGTTGTTCCCATATTTTATACTTATCTTGATGATTTAGCGAAAAAATTACATGTACAATTTTAGTTAAATAAAAATAACTCCTAAAGTAATATCTTCAGGACTTTATTTATGGGAATCTATATTAAAAGGAATTATTTTTATTAAGCACCTTGCATAGATTTACTTTAACTATTATGATTGTATAATATAGAGCATTATGAAAAAATAATTAAATTAAATATTTTATACATTATGTGTTATTATAATTAGGTACAATTTATGATTATGTATTATCACATTAATGATGTATAATAATTACTTAAGCAAAGCAGTATTTTTTCTTTGTACGGTAAATTCAGAATAGCTATGAAAATTTATTTGAGTTAATTAATAAAAAATAGGAAGTATATTTTTATTTTATTATAAAAAACCACCTTCTAAGAAGGTGTAATGGTTAAATAAAATGGCTTAACCATAAAAAGATTAAAATAAGCCAGATGATAATTTTTCACCTGAAGCCCAAAGCTGGAAATATTATTGCTTAAGAAAGATTATGGTTAAAGGTATAAATAAAAAATCGAAAGAAAAAGAGCAAAAAAGTTAAACCTCTTTTAGAGGTTCTGAAAGCCATCCGCTACGCGGGTGGGATATTTACTTGGAATAATATATATAAATAAATTATATGAACCCAATATCCAGGAGGAAAATAAGTTGAAAATTATTAAAATGAAAAAAATATTTATATTGTTTGCAATATTACAACTATTACTTTTATTTTTTATATGCTCAAATTCCATTTTAGCTCAAAACAATGGCAGAATTACTGCGATAGTGGTACGTGGCAATGATAATATTGATAATTCATTAATAGTGTCTCAGATATCTTCCAATATTGGTGATTTGTTTTCTAAAGATAAAGTACAGTCTGATATGGCAGCAATTTTTGATTTAGGATATTTCCAGGATGTTCAGGTAAAACTGGAGCCATTCAGAGATGGCTATCGAGTTGTTTATCAGGTAGTTGAAAATTCGATAATTGAGGATATCCAAATTGAGGGAAGTACTATTTTAAGTCAGGAAAAAATAAGAGATGCTATGCTCCTAAGAACAGGGCAGGTACTGTCTCAAAAAATATTACAGAATGATCTGGATAGAATTTCGCAATTATACCAGGATAAGGGCTTAATACTGGCACAGATGGAAGAGGTTAGTTTTGACCAGCAAACAGGAATATTAGTAATTAAACTTGCTGAAGGAAGGGTTGAAGAGATTCAGATTACCGGCAATATAAAAACAGTAGATAAAGTCATCAGGAGAGAGATAGATGTGGAGCCGGGTGATTTATTTGATTTTGAGAAAGTGAGAAAATCGATGCAGGAGGTTTATAATCTTGGGTTTTTTGAAGATGTTGCCATGAAATTAGAGCCCGGGAGTAAAGACGATCAAATTGTATTGGTTATCGAAGTAATTGAAAAGAATACCGGTGTTTTAGGCGGTGGCGGTGGTTACAGTACCGGAGAAGGTTTATTTGCTTATCTCAGTGTCAAAGAAGCCAACCTTTTTGGCCGTGGTCAAAGTATTGAAGCCCAATTAGAAGTTGGCACCAGAACTACTTATAAAATATCATTTTTTGAGCCCTGGCTTGGGGATACACCGACATTTTTCGGAGTAGATGTCTACGATACTTTCCTAAAAAGAAGTGAGAAGGTCAATGGAATAGATTCTGAATATGAAATTGAACGACTAGGAGGAAAGCTGACTTTTGGACGGGTATTCAGGGATGACCTTAAAGTAGCTATGGAATTAAAGACCGAAGAAGCTACTTATGACTTAATTTCCGGGCAGTTGCCGGCAAATACTCAGGAAGGATTAACTAATAGCCTCAGGCCTATTTTGATTTACGACACTCGCGATGACCGATTTAATCCAACCGAAGGCTGGTATGCTACAGCATCAGTTCAAAATGCAGGTGGTTTTTTAGGCGGAGATTATACCTACCGTAAATATGATCTGGATTTGAGAACATACCTATCTACTGATTTCTTTGATGATGATGACAGGGATGATACCAGGATAACCAGTACTATAAACGAGGGTGTCCTGGCAATGAGAGCAGTAGGTGGCTTTGGGGATCGCAGTTTGCCCTCATTTGCCAGATATGAAATTGGCGGGTTAGGCACTATCCGAGGCTATGATTTTAGAGAATTTACAGGTGATTATTCGCTGGTCTTTAATATAGAATACCGTTTTCCTCTGGCTGATAATATGCAGGGAGTTGTGTTTGCCGATTGGGGGAATGCCTGGGACTTTGGAGAGTCCATTTCTTTAAGTGGCTTAAAATTCGGTAGAGGAGTAGGAGTTCGATTTGATACATTTATTGGGCCAATAAGTATCGACTATGGTGTTGGAGAAGATATGGAAGGCAAAACTTATTTTAGTATTGGCCATTCATTTTAGTTACAAAAAATCTTTAGTTTGAATATAAACAGTTTTATTTAACCATAAAAAACTACCTTCTAAGAAGGTGATAATGGTTAAATAAAATGGTTTTACCATAAAAGATTAAAATAAACTAGATAATAATTTTGCATCTGAAGTCCAAAGTTGGAAATACTATTGCTTAAGAAAGATTATGGCTAAAAGTATAAATAAAAATCGAAATAAAAAGAGCAAAAAAGTTAAACCTCTTTTAGAGGTTCTGAAAGCCATCCGCTATGCGGGTGCGATATTTACAAATCAAGTCATTTGAAATAATAACCTGGAAATAGTGACTTGATTTGTAATTTGTTAAATTAAATAATCAATAACAATAATTAATTGTGTAGACAAATGTAAGGAGGAATATTTTATGTCATTTGACTTGAATGCAAGAACTAAAGGAATGGGTAGAATTGTCATTTTTATCGCCATTGTTGCTTTATTAGCAACAACATATTCGTTAAGTGCTATTGCCCAGAACGTTGGATTGGTTAACCTGAACAGGGTAACTGCAAGTCATCCTAATACCGAGAAAATTAACCAATTAAGCCAGGAATTGAGAACTGAATTACAGACCAGGCAGGAGAAATTAAATCAGGAAGGAAAAGGACTTGAAGAGGATGAGCTAATAAAGTTGGAAGAGAGATTTAATCAAGAGTGGGAACCAATAAAACAAAAAATGTTAACTCAATTGCAGGCTTTGCAGGCAGAGAGAAATTCTGACATTATTCAGGCAATCAAGGCTGTAGGTGAAAAAGGTAACTATGAAGTAATTATTAATAGTGAAGTTCCTGTATTTACCGGTAATGATATGACTGACTATCCTATTATTTTATATGGTGGTGAAAACTTAACTCAGGATGTAATTACTGAAATACAGAGAATTGCTGCATCTCAATAAGGTAATGGAAAAACATTAGAAATTAAAGATATTAAAAAATAAAATTAAAAACTGACCCTTGTAGATTGCTTTCAGGAGAACTATTTGGATAAAGTATGGACTGATCGGTTAGTCAAAGTATATAACAAAAGAAAAGTCGTTAATGAAGTTAACCTTGAGATAAATAGAGGAGAAGTAGTAGGCTTGCTTGGTTCCAATGGAGCCGGAAAAACAACTACTTTTTATATGATAGTTGGTTTAATACATCCGGATAAAGGCCGGGTTTTATTTAAGGATAAGGATATAACTAATACTCCCATGTATAAACGTTCAAGAATGGGACTGGGATATCTGGCTCAAGAGCCTTCAATATTTAGAAAACTATCCGTAAAGGAAAATATTCTATTAATTCTGGAGGCTCTTGGAATTGATTTGGTAGAAAGAGAAAAAAGATGCAGAAATATGTTGAAAGAATTAGAAATTAGCCATCTGTCAGAATATAAGGGCTATATGTTGTCCGGTGGTGAAAGAAGAAGAGTGGAAATAGCCCGAACATTAGCCAGCTCCCCATCATTTATATTGCTTGATGAGCCTTTTACCGGAGTCGATCCTATTGCTGTCTATGATATTCAGGAGATTATCGGATACCTAAAAGAAAGAGGTCTGGGCATATTGGTTACCGATCATAATGTGCGAGAAACCATGAAGATTACAGACCGGACATATATCATGCATGATGGCAAAATATTAGCCTCAGGCCATCCTTCAGAAGTAGCCAATTCAGAAGTAACAAGAAAGTACTATTTGGGCGAAAGATTTACTCTATAAAAGCAGTATTGAGTATATAGTATGTAGTATCAAGTAAATGTTGAGAGAATAAATGTTTGCAAGGATGTATGATTGGAATAATGCAAAAATAGTAAAGAGTAAATTACGTTGGAATAAGTGAAAGGCAGTTTTCAGATTTCAGTTTTCAGTTTATAGACAAAGAATGCGGGCAATAATGAATGAGATTGCCACGCCTGGCCACTTAACTAACCTTAAGGCCAGGCTCGCAATGACAAAAAACTATAACGTATATTATATATTTTAAAGCTGAAAATATTATTTCAAAAATATACTTATTACCACATACAAATACTAATGATCAACGAGTAGCTTGCCATTGCGACTAAAGATTAGATTGTTAGAGGAACTTTTTTCTGTCATTGCGAAAACTTTTTCTTTTTTGGTCATTGCGAACGACCGAAGGGAGTGAAGCAATCTCATGCACGTATGCTAACAGTCTTTAACTAAAAACTAAAAACTGTGAACTAAAAACTGTATTTTTACTCATTACTCATCACTTGTTACTGTATTTTGTACTCGATACTCACGACTCGATACTAAATAAAAGAAAGGTTTCAGGGGAATTTTCCCCTGACGAAAGTATGTATAGCATTGTTTTAATCGTTACATTAATACTTGTTAGTGGAATTATTGCCTATATAGGGGATTTGACAGGTTTCCGTATTGGAAAAAAGAAAATCAGCATCTTCGGTTTGCGCCCTCATCGTACTGCTGTCTTTGTTACGATTATTACTGGAATAGTTATCTCTATTCTGACAATAACTATTTTATCAATTATTTCCCATGATGTTCGTACAGCATTATTTGGTCTGGATGAGCTAAGAGAACGGCAATATGAATTAACCAGGGAGATTCAACAGCGTAATAAACAACTCTTGGAAACACAGGAAGAGCTAATATTTAAAACTGAAGAACTTGAAACACTGGAAGAAGAATTTAAGAGATTAAATGTTCAAATCGAACAGCAAACCAGTCAATTAGAATCACTATTAGAAATAAGAGAAAGATTAACCGAAGAGAGAGATGTATTACAACAAGAAATTAATGAGCTTCAGCAGACAGTTCAGGGCTTATATTCGGGAATTACCTGGCTGAGAAGAGGAGATATCATTTTAGATCAGGGAGAAGAGATTGCCATGAGTATTATCCAGGGTGGTATTCCTGAAGTAGAAATTGAACAGAAATTGATTCAACTATTAAACCAGGCAACCAGAAAAGTACTGGAGATGGGAGCCGAGCCCGATGAAAAAACCGGACAGGTTTTAATAATTCCCAGAACAGAGTACGAAGAACTTATAAAAAATATCCATCAAAGCGAAAAGGAGTTAGTCGTCCGTTTGCTGGCAT
>Ga0334896_1000995_pt1 | contig 27698 bp, 16 predicted proteins | sample GraSluR3_MG_8_FD_207734 | JGI IMG/M metagenome (GOLD analysis project Ga0334896, IMG submission 207734) | Sludge microbial communities from methane-producing bioreactor in Wageningen University, Netherlands - Granular Sludge_27_06-R3 | ecosystem: Engineered > Bioreactor > Anaerobic >... | reverse complement strand
GTGCTTTTTTCTTTCAGAAACTTTTCAAACAACTGGTATTGTTGAGCAAAGTAATACCGGAGAACTTCTTCCAGTAACTCCTCTTTGTTTTTGAAATATTTATAAACGGTTTTGGTTGAAATGCCCATGGGCGAAACCAGCTTTTGCACCGACATTTTTCGGATTCCGTATTTTAGAAACTGGTCGTGCGCTGTTTGTAATATTTTTTGTTTTACGTCATCCATCGCTGGAAAATATTTTTCTATTTATGTTTTCCAACAAAGGAATTGGAAAATATTCTAATAGGCAAATTTTCCGCCGAATTTTTTTCAATAAATACGTTCAGTTGATATAAACAATTTGAATTGAATATGTTACAGGGTTGAAAGCTTTAGGAATAATGCAAAATAAAAGAACCATCCCCTCAACAAGGAATGGTTCATCAAATCAAATTTTAATCTATGGAAGTAATTTTTAATGGCACTTCCAAACCATTATTTTTTGGTTACCTGGTATTCAAAAAAGTTGTTACCCTTTGCAAGCACTGCATCGTATTTTTCCGCTTTGCAGGTTCGATAAATCAAGGCCGTAATTGATTGCATGATTTACAAAAGCAACGATGCCTTTGTTCCGTTGAAAAATTGTTGCCCGGAAAGGATTTTATTCGAATCCACCGGTCGTTTATTGTTTCGCTGAAACACATCACCAGTTTCAGTCCGGTGAGTGTTTATATCGGTAAAAAAACGTTTTCCATTGGCACCAGTTACCGGGACAGCGTTTCCGAAAAACTTGACTTGAACGGTGATTGGAAGGGCGGAAACGTAATGAAATAAAAACAAAAACCAAGTAAAAACAAGTAAAAATTTTAAGAAAATAATTTTGTTAAAAACTTTTGCAACCATTTACGGTGCTATAAAATAGTAAGATTCTGCTTAATTAATCTTCAAGCATCCACGCAATTAACTCTTTCATAAATTGCTTATTGTCTTTGCCTTTCCACACTATGGAATTGCCATCAGGCATGGTGAATTCAACTCCTCCAATAAACAAACCAACCATTGTTTCTCCAAAAGCAGCAAGTTTGCCACCATTTTCAAGTTTAACATAAGCTCCATGCACATGGCCACCCTCGGCATTCATAACACTAATCGGTATGCCTCCCGTTAGCTCCCGACTTCCGCTATAAGGTAATTCATACTTTCCGGCAATAAACTCCCCGATAAAACTGATGGCTCCTGCATTTCTCAAATTGGGCAAGTCGTTGCCAAATTCCAACCCAAAAGGGTTGACAATTTGATTTGCGCCAAAAGCTTCCATATTCACCCGCCGGTCTTCATCGGTAAAGAAGATGAGTCGCCCTCCGTTTTTTACAAAACTGACTATCGACTTTATTTCAGTTTCGCTCCGTGACCTTTTTAATTCAGTTGACGATAAAGTTGATAATACAATCAGTACATCCGTTTTTTCCAGCAATTTCCTGTCAACCTCCTGGTCTTCATTAATGATAAGGTTTGCTCCAAGCTGATTTTCCACAACATCTTTGTAGTGTTCAAAAATATTGGGACTTACTTTTACATATTCAGATTTATCTTCAAGGGATATATCCAACAGCACCAGTTTGTCCTGTGCTGTTAAAACAGCGTTCCAAACAAATAAAAAAATCAATGCAAGTGATAGTACTTTTAAATTTTTCATCTCTTTATAATCTTTAAATTTATTTGCATCAAATGTCGGGTATATTCAGGTTTTGTGCAAACGGGTTACTAACGCACATCATTGGTTAGAATTATTGATTATTAGGTTTTTATAACTTAAATTTTTTTGATAAAAATAAATCTTTTTTTAATGTAATAATCTGTTTGGAGTTTTACTCTCTAAAAGAAATTTTTAATAATTTTGTGACAATAAAATAAAAACAAAACAGGTGCGAAAATTAAATTTACAATATCCGACATGCCCCATCCGGAATATTTTAAGCCGGATGAGCGATAAATGGTCTTTGCTGATTTTAAGCAATTTGAGCCAGAATGAAATCATGCGCTACAAAGAAATTCAAAGTGCAATTCCCGACATTTCGCAGAAAATGCTTTCGGGCACATTAAAACGATTGGTGGAAGACAAGCTAATCCACCGAAAAATGTACAGCGAAATTCCTCCACGGGTGGAATATTCCCTTACAAAAACAGGGAAAGAACTGATGCCCGCGGTTGGAATGATGATTGAATGGGCGCAGGCTCATTTCGAGGAAATTACGAATTAGCCTGTTTTCAAGTCACTTTATCACTTTCAAACACATCATCCGGTTTTGATCGCGAATGAGTAGTTTTCCCTGCGAGAGGACAATGGGCGCCCAGTTTAGGATTGATTCGCCCACTCTGGTAGCAATAGCGGACCATCAAAGAGAAAATTCGACTCCAGCCGGAGTCGTACGATAATTGTGCTATCAAATTCTATAAACATGCAATTCCGCTGGAATTGAAAGCTGAACTAATCATCAATCCATTCAAAAAGGTATTCATCTTTAAACTCAATTTCGAAAGCTTTCAAAAATGCCAAATATTCTTCTTTAAACGTCTTTTTTCGATGGTGTTCTTTTTGATTTTCGATATACCTAATCACATCGGTTAGTTGGGAATGGGAATACGAAAAAGCACCAAACCCCTCCTGCCACTGAAAATGGGAAGGTGAAAAATTCTTTTCTTTTATAAACGCATTGGATGATTTCTTGACTTCACGCACCAGGTCCGATAAACAACACGTTGGTTTCATCCCAATAAAAAAATGGATATGATTATGTGTGTCGTTAATTGCCAGCATTTTCTGACCTTTGTTTTGGATAGTGCCCGTAATGTATTTATACAATTCTTCTTCCCATGTTTTGTTTATTAATGCTTTTCGGTTTTGAACGGCAAAAACAACCTGAATATAGATTTGTGAAAATGTATCAGCCATCGGATATTATTTTAAAATTCAAATAAATATAAAGGATTTAGAAGATAAATCGGCTGAGATTTCAAATCTATTTTCAATTAAATTGAATTTCATTTAAAACAACAATACCAAAGCATTAAAGCATCTGACCTCAGCGAGGTCGTATGTTTATAGCAACGTCGGACCATCAAAGAGAAAATTCGACTCCAGCCGGAGTCGTACGATCATTGTACTACCAATTTCTATAAACATGCAATTCCGCTGGAATTGATGGCACCAAACGCAACATCAAATCACCCGACCTCAGCGAGGTCACATGTTTATAGGAATAACGCAACAACAAATCACCCGACCTCAGCGAGGTCACATGTTTATAGCAACGTCGGACCATCAAAGAGAAAATTCGACTCCAGCCGGAGTCGTAGGATCATTGTACTATCAATTTCTATAAACATGCAATTCCGCTGGAATTGATGGCACCAAATGTAACAACAAATCACCTGACCTCAGGGAGATCGTATGTTTATAGCATCTGTTTATTTTTTACTATAGTTGTTACCAAACCTGTAAATAAGGTTGATATTCCACAAAAAACCATCGCCCGGAATCGTTGAATCAATGGCTTTGTTCACTGTTGATGAAACAGAAATTGGGAAATTCCGGTAGTTCAGTGACCAGATTGAATTGACCCAAAATCCGTTTTATTTTGGAGATTTATTTTTTATCACATTCTGAACGGCTGCAAATACCCTCGATCGAACTTTTCCTCCAATTCAAATGAACCAGATGAATTGAAAATCATTTTCTGGTAAACAGAAATTCGTTATTTTCGCCCCAAATTCAATAAAAATTAAGTGAATATGAAAAAAGTAATAATTGGAACTTTGGTTTTGGCAGTGGCATTTATCTCTTGTCAGAACCAGCAGAAAGACTCAAAAACAGATATGGATAATCCCTTTTTTAAGGAGTGGACCACTCCCTATGGAGTACCACCGTTCGATGAAATTGAAATCGACCATTACCTTCCGGCGCTGAAAGAAGGTATAAAGCTTCAGGAGGCTGAAATTGAGGCTATTGTGAGTAACCCGGATGAGCCGACTTTTGAAAATACCATTTTGGCGCTCGACAAATCGGGTGAGCTGCTGGGGAAAGTAACCGGAACTTTTTCCCCCATAAACTCGGCCAATACCAACGACGATATGCAGGCCCTGGCTCGCGAAGTTTCTCCGTTGATGACGCAGCACCGCGACAATATTTCGCTGAACCCGGAGCTGTTTGAGAAGATTAAGAGTGTTTATGACAAGCGCAATGAACTAGGTTTCGACAAGGAACAAATGCGCGCCACTGAAAAGTATTATGAAAATTTTGTACGTGGCGGCGCAAATCTTTCAGATGCAGATCAGGCAAAACTCCGTGAACTGAACGAAGAATTATCGAAACTGAGTTTGCAGTTTGGAGAAAACCTGCTGGCCGAAACCAACCGCAACTTTAAGCTGGTGATAGACAATGAGGCAGATTTAGCCGGTTTGCCGGATGATGTGATTGCCCGTGCTGCCGACGATGCCAAAGCTGCCGGTGAAGAAGGCAAATGGGTTTTTACACTGGCTAAACCCAGCATGTTACCGTTTTTACAATATGCCGAAAACCGCGATTTGCGTGAAAAACTGTACCGCGGTTACTTCATGCGTGGTGATAACGACAATGAACACGATAACAAGGAAATCATCAAAAAAATTGTAAAGCTTCGCGATGAAAAAGCCAAACTGCTGGGCTTTGGTAACCATGCCGAATACATTATCGATGTAAACATGGCCAAAACGCCCGAAGCGGTTTATGAGTTCCTGATGCAACTTTGGGAACCCGCCATGGAAATGGCAAAAAAAGAACGCAACGAAATGCAGGCGATTATCGACAGCGAAGGGGGCAATTTCAAACTGGCATCCTGGGACTGGTGGTATTATGCTGAAAAGGTGAGGAAGCAAAAATTTGATTTGGATGAAGAGGAATTGAAGCCCTATTTTAGCCTTGATAATGCAAAGAAAGGCCTGTTTTATGTGGTTGAAAACTTATATGGTTTGAAACTCGAGCCGCGCGACTGGCCTACATATCACGAAGAGGCCGAAGTGTATGAAGTACTGGAAGCCGATGGGTCGAAACTGGGCGTGATGTACATGGATTTCCACCCGCGCGACGGCAAAAGGGTAGGAGCCTGGTCCACCGGTTTCAGAAGCGCTACTTACCGCAACGGTGAACGCATTCCGCGCATCGGTTCCATTGTTATGAACTTTACCCGCCCGTCAGGCAACACTCCGGCGTTGCTCAGTTTCGACGAAGTTTCCACTTTTTTCCATGAATTTGGGCATGCATTGCACGGCTTGTTTGCCGATGGTCCATACGACCGTACTGCCGGTAGCGTGCCACGCGACTTTGTGGAACTACCGTCGCAAATTATGGAACACTGGGCTGCCGAACCGGAAGTGCTGAAAGTGTATGCACGCCATTACCAGACCGGCGAGCCCATTCCGGATGAACTGATTGAAAAACTGGAAATGAGCGGTACATTCAACCAGGGATTTGAAACCGGCGAATTTGTGGCTGCGGCATTGCTCGATATGGATTACCACACCACCGAAAACCCGGTGATTGATGACGTGCGCGCATTCGAAAAAGCATCGATGGACAACATCGGACTTATTGATGAAATCTTGCCGCGCTACCGGAGCACCTATTTCTCACACATTTTCAGCGGCGGTTATTCGGCCGGTTACTATGTGTATTACTGGGCCGGCGTGCTCGATACCGACGCATTTTATGCGTTTAAAGAAACAGGCGATATTTTCAATCCGGAAGTGGCTGCAAAGTTCAGAACCCTGCTTGAAAAATGTGGCGCCGATGATGGCATGACCGTATATAAAAACTTCCGCGGAAAAGAACCTTCCATAGAACCTTATCTTGAAAGCAAGGGACTGAATTAGGGGAGTAGATATTGAACAGTAAAAAATAAGTAAAAGGCAGTTGGCAACCGTTTGGATTTGCCAGCTGCCTTTTTTTTGCAACTGCCTGCTGCTACTGCCAATTTCCATCTTCCGACTTCCACCATCCTACTTCTTCACTTCCATCGGAAACGGCTTGGTTTCTTCACCGGTATAAAGGCTAATGCGCGGGAATGGAATCTCAATACCTTCTTTATTAAATGCCTCTTTGATCTCCATAAAAACTGAATTTTTCACCTTAAGGAAATGGGTACGTTCAACCCATACTCCCAGGGTAATATCTATTCCGCTGGTACCGAAATTCTGAAAAATAATAACCGGTTCGGGCTCGTCGAGACACAACGGATTTTGTTTTGCCACACTTTCCAAAATGCTTTTTACTTTATTCAAATCTTCTTTGTAAGCCACGCTTACCAGGGTATCAATTCGCCGCACAGGGAAACGCGTAAGATTTGTAAGTTCGGAACTGATTACCGTTTGATTGGGAACACGGATAAGCAGGTTGTCGAAAGTCCGGATTTTTATAGAGAGCAAATCGATGCTGAAAACCGTACCTGTTTTATCGCCCAGCCGCACAACATCGCCAATTTCAAACGATTTTTCTGAAACCAGGAAGAACCCGCTCACAATGTTCCCGATGCTGGTTTGTGAGGCAACACCTATTACCAGTCCAATTACGCCAGCAGCTCCGAAAATGGGCGCCAGACTGATTTCCAGTTCCGAAATTACAATTAAAAACAGGGTAATAAACCCGGTGTACTGAACCGCCCGGTTGATGATCATTTTCCGTTGGCGTGACCATTTTTGAGGCAACAGCCTTTTTACAAGAAATGCAATGAAATAAATAATGGCAACGCCCACTGCCAGAATAACAGCAATCCGTATGATTTTTTCAAGGGTTGCAGCAGTAAAAAAATCGGTCCATGCGAAGTTCATAGTTCCTGTTTATAAAGGTTTTTAATGAAATGAAAATTGATTTTCAGCAGGTTTCTGGTGCTTTCGCTACGCGGTTTGGTCACCTGGTCGGCCTGTTCGCCATGAAATGATTTGGAATAGTGATAGGTTGCCGAGCTGATGACTTCCTTTCCCCTGTATTCAACAAGCAACAGGCTGGTAATAATATTTCCTTTGTTTTGGTACAACGCCATATTTTCCACCCTGATGATGAGCCTTTCTACCTCGAGCACGCCGGGAGAGTTATTATGGATGGTAACCGGACAGATGCTTTCGAATGGCGAAGGTGCTGCTTCATCCATGGTCATGAAAAATTCGCTTCCGATGGAAAAAGCCGGTTCGCCACCAAATGGCTCGCCAAACCATGTATCGGAGATGCGCCGGGTGGCGAACTCTTTCATGAGGTTTTCAGGAATTATTTTCGAAAAATATACCTGAATGGTTAGCGGGATTTTTAAAAAGAAAGTGAGTTTTTGCCCGGGCGATACATGAAGTTTACTGCCTTTAAATACCAAAGGTTTTTCAGGAAGCGCAGGAACAATGAGGAGAGAGTTCGATTTGCCGGTCTGGAAATATTCACCCTGCTCAAAATCGGGTTTTTCGGTTTCGCCGGCGGTGAAATATTCAGGGTATAAAAGCACCCATCCCTCTTTTTTCCGTTTAGCTCCCAGAGAAAATTGTTCGCTGGAAAACAGGCGGTGTTCACCTGGTTTTATCTGGTGCTTTCCAAAAATCGCATTATCCGGCATGTCAGTTATTATTAAAATTGTGCCCATAAAATTAGAAAAATGCACCAACTAATGACTGTGCGAATCATAAAAAAAGAGACCGGCGGGGTATTTCCGCCGGTCTCTCCACCCTTTAGCAGAGTAAATTCCGCTTATTTAACTTTTTTCCCGCCTACGTTAATGTCCAGCGACTGGGTAATTTTACCGATATTTTCCGGGTCGATTATGCCGCTGATGCTGATGAGTGCATTGTCGTTGCCGCCAACCACCAGAACCAGATCCGAGAACTTTCCGTTGCCGCCGTCTTTGGCCAGAAACCGCACCACTTCGGTGGCTTCGGTCACTTCCATAAGCACTTCGTACTGATTGTTGTGGAAAAAGCCGTCATTTTCAAGCTCCTTGTAAAAATCAAGCGGTCCGGTCAACTCCTTGTTGTCAACCGAGAGAATACGAATCCCAGTCAGTTTCGACAGCATTTCGCTGGTGGCTTCATCGCCGGTTTCAATTTTGCTGGCAAACCCCAGCAGTTTACCCGAAATACTTACGGTAGTAAATCCCTCTTTGTTGGCATATTTTTCAAACAGCCGGTCAACAGGTGTTTTTTGTGCAAGCACTGCCATCGGCAATACAACTGCAAGAATCAAGATTAATCGTTTCATGGTATCAATTTTTAAAATTTAAAATTTTACTTTTTCACTTCTTTTATTTTCATTTCACTGTTCACTTTTCACTGTCCACTAATCCCCGCTCATCTTTTCAATCATCTCCAGGTATTCGTTTACCGGTTTCACTCCTTTATGCATCGGTTCAGCAGCGGCTGAGAGTTTCCCGAAGTTCGACAAATCGGCCATGCCCTCCAGTCCTTTATTGTACTTGGCCGAAATAAAACCGAGCGTCTGTTCAGCGTAAGCATACGCCTCCTCCGGGCTGTTAAAAGTATCATCAAACTGCTGGTCGCCCTGCTGGTAAAACAGCAATCCTCCAATAACTATGATTATTGATGCTGCAATTCCTGTTACTGTTTGCCACAGCCGGCGGTATTTCGTTTTTTCATTCGATTCGCTTTCGAGAATGAAGTCCATTATCTCTTCTTCGGATTTAACATCCCTTTCGCTCTGCGAAAGTTCCGAAATTCCCCCAAAGAATCCGGCATATTCCTTTAATTCATCATCCGCTTTTTTCGTCTGAAAGTATTTTTCCAGCTGCCGTTCTTCGGCCAGTGTGCTTTCACCGTTAAAATAGCGTTGCAGTAAGTATTTTACTTCTTTCTTTTCCATCTGAATTCAATTTTAAAAATTCGTTGCGTACCTTTTTTCTTGCCCTCGACAGGTTTACCCTGATGGCGTTCAACTGCAGGCCTGTCAATTCGGCAATTTCTTCATACTCCAGTTGTTCTATGTCGCGCAGGTGCATTATTTGTCGCTGTACGTCGGGTAACTGATTAATCAGTGTTTTTACCTGTGTGGCGGCTTCACTTAATTCAATTTGTGAATGAACATCAATGGTTTCCTGCTTCATTTTGCGGTGAGTTTCGGCATCTATGGGCACCACTTTATTCGCCCTTAAAACATCGAGGCACCGGTTTCGCGTCATCCGCATGGCAAACGCTTCTATGTTTTCAACCTGGTCCAGCTCATCTTTTTTTTGCCAGAGCTTCAGGAATACATCCTGAACCACATCCTGCGCTGTTTCTTCATCTTTCATGAAGTGGACCGCGTAACAGAGCAACTTTTTACTCACTGGCAGAACTCTTGTTTTAAAATCGCTGGTAACCATTCGCTTTTCTGTTTTTTCTCTGCTTTTTAGCAGGTTTTCAAAGGTAAGACTGTGTAATGACTACAGCCCCAATTTGTTTTCGTTTTTTTCTTGATTAAGTTTCTCTAATTAATCCTTTTTTTTCATGTCATACATTCTTAAGACGTATCTGTTGTTTATTCATTACATGCCCCGCCAAAATTTCTCATTCTTTTGTATGATTAAGTTTTTAGCAGTCCTTTAATGTAGAGTTAGAGAAGCAGCCGTAAGAAACGGGTTTATTCGGTATTCACGTTAAAACTGTTTTAAATCTGTAATGGAAAAACCTCCGGATTCTGCACTTTTCAGAAAAACAATGCATTTTTGTGACCATGAACCGAGTTGTTTTTATAAATATAAGTATTGGGATTCTGTCATTCCACCCGGGAATTTCTCCCCCCTGTTTCTAAAAAAACAATCGAAATCTGTGATCCTGCTATTCACAAAAGGTCATTTCATTTTGTTTTCATGCGACCTAATCACTTTTTTTTCGTACAGACAATAAAAGTTGGCTCAAATAAAATCAGGCTGACCTGAAAAGTTATAATTGAAATAAGAACATAAAGAGAATTAAAAAATGGAAGAAAGTTTAAGCAATGCGTTTTCAATCATGGTGGTCGGAATGCTAACCGTTCTGATAATACTCGGGCTGGTTGTGTTGATTGGGAATGTGCTCATCAGAATAACCAACAGATTTGGGCCACTGCCCGAAACTCCCGGAAAACCAGGTGCCGGTACACAATCAATTCCATCAGGAACGATGGCTGCCATAATTGCTGCGGTTGAAACAGTTACCGGTGGCAGAGGAAAAGTAACAAAAATTGAAAAAAGCAACATAAAAAAATAGAATTATCATGGCAAAAGAAATCAGATTCAGTTTAGTTTACCGCGACATGTGGCAAAGCGCCGGCAAGTATGTACCGCGTGCCGATCAGTTGGTACGCATTGCTCCCGAAATTATCGATATGGGGTGTTTTGACCGCATAGAAACCAATGGAGGTGGTTTTGAACAAATTAATCTTCTTTTTGGTGAAAACCCCAACAAAAGCGTGCGCGAATGGTCGGCGCCTTTCAACGAGGCAGGGATTGAAACACACATGCTCGACCGTTCCCTGAACGGACTGCGCATGAGCCCGGTGCCGGAAGACGTAAGGAAGCTTTTTTACAAAGTGAAAAAAGCACAGGGAACAGACATTGCACGCAGTTTTTGCGGACTAAACGATCCCCGGAATATTTCAGCATCCATTAAATATGCAAAAGATGCCGGTATGATATCGCAGGCAGCATTGAGTCTGACCTACTCGCCGGTACATACAGTTGAATATTATTGCGATTTGGCCGATGAGCTGATTGCAAACGGCGCCGATGAAATTTGCCTGAAGGACATGGCTGGTATTGGTCGCCCGGTATGGCTTGGGAAAATTGTAAAATACATTAAAGAAAGGCATCCCAATACTCTGGTGCAGTACCACGGCCAAACGGGGCCCGGATTTACACCGGCTTCCATTCTTGAAGTAGCCAGGGCAGGTTGTGAAATCATCGACGTGGGTATGGAACCTCTTTCGTGGGGTACGGGACATGCCGATCTTCTTATGGTGCAGGAAATGCTCAAAGATGCAGGGTTTAGCGTTCCCGAGGTGAATATGAAAGCCTATATGAGAGCCCGTGCACTTACACAGGAATTTATGGATGATTTTCTGGGATACTATATTCCGGCAAGAAACCGGCAGCTGAATTCGTTGCTCATTGCCCCGGGACTCCCCGGCGGAATGATGGGATCACTGATGAACGACCTCAGGGATAACCAGAAAAGCCTGAATAAATGGTATAAAAAACACGGGAAACCCGAAATTACCCAGGATGATCTGATGATTAAACTTTTTGACGAGGTGGCTTATGTGTGGCCTAAAGTAGGTTACCCGCCACTGGTTACTCCTTTCTCGCAATACGTGAAGAACCTGGCGCTGTTCAATGTCATTCAGATGGAAAAAGGCAAAGAACGCTGGTCGATGATTGCCGACAATATCTGGGATATGATTCTGGGTAAATCGGGCAAACTGCCGGGCGAAGTAGCTCCCGAAATTAAAGAAATGGCTGCAAAACAAGGCCGTGAATTCTTTACCGGAAATCCGCAGGACGAATACCCGGACAAGCTGGATGAATTCCGCGAAGAAATGAAGAAAAACAACTGGGATTTCGGACAGGACGATGAAGAGTTGTTCGAACTGGCCATGCATCCGGAGCAATACCGTGCATATAAGTCGGGCCAGGCAAAAGCTGCATTTGAAGAAGATCTTGCCAAAAAGAAGGCTAAGAAAGAACAGGCAAATGCTCCGGCTGCTCCTGTCAGTGCTTCCGGATTTGCACCAAAATCGCTTGATATCGATGTAAATGGCGAAAAATACAAAGTGACTGTTTCGTATGGCGATGACAGTGGACAGAAAGAAAATAAAATCGTTGAAAAACCTCAAAAGCCCGCAGCAGGTAAGCCTGAACCGGAGGTTGCATCAGGTCCGGTAAAAGAGGTGATTGCACCACTGGAAGGAAAATTCTTTTTGACCAAAGATCCTTCGGAAACAGCCATTAAACCGGGCGATGTTATTGCCAAAGGCGATGTTGTAGGATACATTGAATCGATGAAAACCTACAATGCTGTGGTGGCCGAAGAATCGGGAAAAGTTACCGAGATATGCCTGAATAACGGCGACTCGGTAGATGAGGACGATGTAATCATAAAATTGCAGTAAAAGTATGCAGGATATTTTTTCAAATTTGTTTGAAATGACAGCTCTGGGGGGTATTAACTACCTGACTGTCATCATGTGGATTATTGCATTTGTGCTGCTGTACCTGGGCATAAAAAAGAAATATGAGCCATTGCTGCTCGTCCCCATTGGGTTTGGTGTGCTGGTAGCCAATTTTCCCGGCGCCGAAATGGGCATTGTTGATGCCGCATACGTTGAACTGGGCGATGGGCGCTACAAAAACCTGTTTGAAATAGCGAGTGAGTACGGAATTATGAATTTTTTGTATTATTCGCTCATTAAAACGGGCTTTCTGCCTCCCATCATATTCATGGGAGTTGGTGCGCTTACCGATTTCGGTCCCATGCTTCGCAACCTGCGCCTTGCCTTTTTTGGCGCAGCAGCACAAATTGGTATATTTTCCGTTCTTATTGGCGCCATTCTTCTGGGATTCAATATGAACGAAGCGGCTTCTCTCGGAATAATCGGTGGTGCTGACGGACCAACAGCCATTTACACCACCATTAAACTGGCTCCGCATTTATTGGGGCCAATAGCCATTGCAGCCTATTCATATATGGCACTGGTACCGGTCATAATCCCACTGATAGCTAATTTGTTCATTACCAAAAAAGAATTCAAAATTAACATGCGGGAAATGGATAAAAAATATCCGGCGAAACATGAAATTAAAAACATGAAAGCGGTAAAAATCATCTTTCCAATTGCTCTGGGAACAGTTGTGGCTGTATTTGTTCCGTCGTCGGTTCCGTTGCTTGGGATGTTACTTTTTGGAAATCTGGTGAAAGAAATAGGTTCTTCCACAAGCCGTCTGGCTGACGCAGCAACAGGCCCTATTATGAACACAGCAACCATTTTTCTGGGTTTAACCGTAGGTGCCACCATGACTGCCGAAGTTTTTCTTACACCGAAAACGCTGGGAATTATTGTGGGCGGTTTCATCGCCTTTGCCTTGTCGGTTACCGGAGGAATTTTTGCTGTTAAGGGATACAACCTGTTTGTGCATAAAAAAATCAATCCGCTTATTGGCGCAACCGGACTGAGTGCTGTGCCCATGGCATCGCGGGTGGCTAACGAAATGGCACTGAAACACAACCCGTCCAACCATATTCTTCAGTATTGTATGGCCAGCAACATTTCGGGTGTTATTGGCTCTGCGGTTGCCGCGGGAGTGCTGATTTCACTGGTGTAAAGACTGTTTTTATAACTGAAAAAAGGAAAAATCCCGGGAGCTTTTGCTACCCGGGATTTTTTGTTTTTCGTTTTGCCAACTGATTATCTGGAAATAATCATTTTACGGGTTTCAAAAATGTTGCTTCCTTTTATTTGATAAAAATACATGCCTGCTGGAAAGTCACTTCCCTCAAATGTAACTTCATGTTTTCCTGCAGGAAATTTTTCATTTGCAAGTTTTTGAACCGTTCGTCCCAGTTTGTCTAAAACCGTAATTTCCAAATGGTCGGGACTGTCAATATTAAAAGGAATATGTGTTTTATCAGAAAACGGATTCGGATAGTTGTTGCCCAGAACTGTTTTTTGTTTGTCCGGTATTTCTGCTGCAATTTCATTTGCCGAAGTGTATAAATTGGATACCGTAAAAATGCGCTCGCCGGCAGCATGAGAGAACCGGAGCGGATTTTCGAGAATAATGGAACCAAATTCTGCAATCGTAGCAGTTTCCTCATTGGCCAAACCGTGTCCTATGATAATTTCATCTCCAATCTGAAAAGGGCCGCTTTCTGTGTCAAGAATATTTGTTTCAGCAAGCGACGGGTTTTCAAGATTTAGAATATTAGCTGGAGGAACAAAATAGATTTTAACTTCAGAAGTCAGATCCGGATTGTTTTGCGAAACGGCTTCAATTCTTACCACATTTATATTCGATTGGCTTCCGACCGGGTTAAAAGAAAGCGATTCGTTGCTGTATTCAAAATTTTCAACAGGAACTGAAAATGAATTGCTTCCGCTGTACCAACCCAGGCTATCGGAAATGGTAACATTTAACTGGTCGGAAACATCCTGGTGATTGGCGAAAGATACCGGTAAACTATACTCCTGGTCGCCGGTTAAACTGATTAAATGTTCCTTTGGTACAACGGTCACTCCAAAGGGTGCGTTTAACCAATTGGAGTAATCCAAATCTCCGGATACAGCATTGCCTGTTCCGGGGCCATCACCGCCGGGTCCGCTGGCATCGCCCCACCAGTTTTCACCGGCATACACCAGGCTGCCGTTCTCCGCAGCGCTTTTCAGTCCGTCGCCGGCATTTGTCAATCCACCCACCGCGTTGGAAATGATATTGTTTACACGAACGGTTGCACCCAAGGCCTCTTCAAGGTATATTCCGGCACCCGGATTATTCTGGATAATGTTTCGTATAGCATTAAAATAGCCACCCTTCACCGACACCCCATGTCCCGACTCACCGTCGCCTCCAATTTGTTCTTCCACAATGTTCCCGTCCATTTCCACGTTCGACATGCTGGCAATCACACCACTGATGTTTCCTGCTACTTTGTTGGCCGAAAGAATTATTTTCTGTACATCGTTTGCCAGGATTGCAGCACCCAGATTTCCGGTCGGAGTTCCCGATTCCGGCTTAATTCCGAAACTGCTGCCATGCACCTGAATGGTTCCTGAAATTTTTGCAAACATTCCGCCGAATGATTCCGGATTATCAGAACCATTGTTGCTAATCCGGCTGTTAATAATCTTTACCGAATCGGAAGCTTCCATAAAAATACCACCCAGTTTATTTCCGGCCTGCTGCAGTGCTTCAACCAAATCACCTGATGAAACATCATTGAAAATATCTCCTACATGAACATGACTCATGGAAATGCCTTTGCTTTGCATCATGGCAATCCCTTTGCCTGAACTACCCAGAATTCTCACTGCATTTTCAATGGCCTCGTTACCAATCCGGATATCCGATGCGCCAGAAATGTGAATTCCGTCACCTTTTGGTCCGGCAATTTCACTTTTTGCATCAGAAATCGCTTGATTCATTGAGCCAATACTGCTTTTAAGAATTTCCACCCCTTTGGTGAAATTTCCAGCCAGTTCAATTCCATGACCTTCGGTAGGGCCAATGCTGAGGTTTTTCAGAATCAGATTGGCAGAATTGACGATTTTAACAGCACCATTTTTATTGGGTTTGGCAGATTCTACCAGGCCGGCAACCGACATATCGGAAACCAGGTTGGAAATCAGGGAGGCTGCCCCTGTGGCTGTTTCACTGAAGTTTGTTTCGTTGTTGTTGACAATATGAATTCCAGCACCGGCGTTGCCGGCAACCACCACAGTTTCTTCTTCGTCTTCGCCACCAATGGTAAATTCTGAAACACCGTTTTCAATGCGTATTCCGTCTCCGGAAATTCCCGAGTTTTCCAATCCGTCAACCTCTCCAATTTGCGCATTGATAATTTTTAACGCTTTGGTGAGCGGGCCGGATGCAACAATTCCGGCTGCCAGCGAATCACCCGGGGTTCCGCTGTTGGCAATAATTGTAGGCAACCCTTTTTCACCGATTGTTACCCGGTTTGAGTTTTCAATTCGTACCCCACCAGATTGATTTTTCATTTGCTGAGCCAGGGCCCCTGAGATATTTTGGATGTTTTCTACTGCTCCTGTAATCACATTGGCCAGTTTAATATCTTCCGAATCTTCAATTTCAACAAAAAAGCCGGGAGAGCCAATGGCTTCAATGGGTTTGTTTTCCGGATTCGGCGAACCAATCATGATGCCCCTGCTGCGTTCAATTTTTATTGCAGGATTTGTTCTTCCCGGTTGCGGGACTACAATATCTTCCTGCCCGCTAACTGTTTCACTTTTTTTTCCAAATGAAGCACCTTGTATAACGGCATGTGCAGACTCATTTGCCACAACATGAAATCCCGGTCCGCCGGAGGGACCAAATACAGCGTTATTAATGGTAAAGTCGCTGCCATAAGCATAAGTGCCTGCACCCTTATTCTCCAGTTCTTTTGTTTCATGAGTTTTCAACAGGCCAATTTGTAAGTTGAACAATTGAACAGCAGGTTCTGCATCGGTTTGAAAATTAACCGGTTCGGTGCGGCCTGATTTTAAAATACTGAACTCCTTGTCCACATCAGTTGAAACTACGGCAATGCCATGGCCGCCGTTTCCAAGTGTGGCAACGCCGGTGCCCAGGTTTTCCGAGGCCAGGGGAGAAGCAGCAGCAACACTGCCGCCAACTTTAACTTTTGCATTACCCGAAATGTGAATGCCGTCGCCACCGTTTCCAATTCCGGAAGTGGCTTCAGCATCGGTACCAACAATCAATCCTTCGAGCCTGATGTCCTCCACATCGGCCACATAGATGCCATGCTGGTCGAATCCGTAAACGGCAAGGCTTTTTAAGGTTACGCCGTTGTGCATAATGTTGAACCCGTTAACTCCGGCTCCGGCAGCCTGACCATCGATATAAATCAGTGGCAATCCCTGGTTAGTTGTATGTGCGTTCCCATCAATTTCAATGGGTGCAGCAATGTCGGGCAGTGGAGAAGAAACAGCCACAATCTGCGCTTCAGTTCCGGGAATCTGGAAGGAAATATTCAGTGACTCATCGCTTTCCTGGCTGTAACGGTTGATAGCAGCCTGTAAGGCAGCCCTGAGTGTACATTCGGTTACCATTTCTCCGTTCACTTCAACTTGCTCGCCTGTGCTGCAATCTGTGTTGTTTGCCACATTTAAAGGCCTGTCGGCTACGGAATTTACCACAATACGGTCGTCGGTTTCATTCAATACCAGAATGAAATCTCTTTCAAGAAAATCGGGAGAGAGTGAAACCCTGATTTTTCCACTAACAAAGGTTTTGTCATCAGAAAGGTTTGCCTGTCTAATTGCGAGGCCCGGCAGTGTAACTCCATAATCTTGTGAGAGGAAATCTGCAAAATTCATCAAACCCCTGCCTTCAATCCAGATGAAGGCAACAGCTGCATATCCGGAAACTATCGTTCCTTCATTGTTCACTGAGGTTGGAAAATGATGATTAAAGTCTGACGGCAATTGTCCCAGGTCGGAAAATGAACCATTTTTCCACATAACCGGAATATATCCGTAATAGCCGGGGAAAGTGGTGTTGCCAACGAAAGTATTGCCATCAGGCGAGGCAGCTCTGACATAAAACGTCCCATCGGGACCGGGTATATTTTGCAGAGAGCCATTTACCATGCGGAAAGGCATGGTGGTAAAATTGAAACCTGAAGTTCCAATGATGACAGAACCGTTTTCGCCGGCCACAACTATCACCTCGCTGCTCCCATTATTAAAACCTTCCTCATTTGTGACAGGAGGGTCTTCGCCAATAACCTGCCAACTGCCATTCATAATTCTTACAGCTCTTTTACTGGTACTAAAACCTTCACTTTTTGTTGCTGTGCCGATAATCAGGGTTCCGTCATCAGAAAAATAGCGGACATCCAGATTGGAAAAGTTGGAAGCATAGTTTATGTCGATGTAAGTATATTCACCGTCTTTAAACACGTAATAACGCTGTCCCGGGGTAATTTCCCCCTTAACATAGGAAAAGTCTGTGTTGGTTTCCAGAATGGTTCCCGGGAATTCAAGTTTTGTGGGTTCACCGTTTACCCAAACCACATTGTCACTGCCAATTGTACCGTAAAAAATCTGATTGTTGGAATTGGGCAATACCTTGGCCGTAATTTCTGCTCCGGGGTCACTTTCTGGCAGTCGTTGAAACTCATCAGGGAAAAGTAGTTTTTGTGCGTTTGTCTGATGAAAACAGAAAATTATCAAAAAGAAGAATACAAGGGAACCAGGGTTTGAGAATCGTTTAAAACCAGATAGATAATGCTTCATATCAAAGGTTGTTTAAAATTAATATTCTGGGTATAATAATTCGGATTTCATTGTTTCATAAACAGCGATTAAAGGTCATTTAATCAGAATCTGCCTGTAAATTATTTTTTCGTTTGTGTATAGTCTTACAATGTAGATTCCCGGAACCGGGTTGGGCAGGTTTACCTGTATTTCGGGAGTAAATTCCGGGATATTTTGCTGCAGCACCGTTCTTCCCTGCAAATCTGATATCCTGATTTCCTTAGCCTGAAGGTTGTTCCATTTCAGGGTAAAACTTCCCTTGTTCGGGTTTGGAAAAGCAAGAAATTGTTCCTTTTCAAAATATTCAATCCCTGTGTTTATACTTTCCAATGTTACGGAGATACTGATGTCCTTCTGGTCCACAGTAAAACTGCCCTGGGCATCATAAAATCCTGCTGAACTTACGGTGTAGGAATAATTTCCCGCTGCAATTTCACGGAACCGGTACTGGCCTGAAGGCTGCTGGTGTCCGTCCAGAATGATTGCGGCATCGTCAATCTTATTTCCGAACTGGTCGGTCACTTCAAAAGTCACCTGAGGTCCGGTTTTTGGTGTTGCATTGCCTTGTGCATTAAATCCAAGTGCAAAGTCGCCTGTTGGTGTCAGTACGTTTGTGCAGACGGATTGTCCGTTGTTTCCAAACCAGGAATCTCCGGGCGTCCATGGAGCACCAGGGTAGCTTCGCTGCAACACAACCAATTCACTGGCAGTTCGTTCTTCAGGGTTGGTTCCGTCAAAACCGCTAAACAACTCCTGAAGGTCAATGTTCGACACATCCAAACAAACATAAAAACCGCCGGTGTTGATATTACTTCCCGCCAGTGTCCAGTAGTGGCTCGCCAGCAGTGTGTCGGGTGCAACGTAATGAGTGCCTCCTGCAGAAATGGCATCGCCATCAAAAATATTAAACCCGGGTGCCAGTTCATGTAGAGTGGCATGCAGCTCAGACCCGGAAGCCTGGCCGGCATTTTTTGGATTGCCGGATGTATTATACGAATTTATCTGTGCTGATTTTTCTTCCTGCAGCTCTTCTCCGCCTTTCTCTTTGCTTACAGTGATTCCCAAACCGGAAAGCAGGTCGCCGGTATCCTCTCCATCAAACAACGATTCAATTACATTTTCAGCTTTGGCTACCCGTATGACCGGACTGAAATGGCTGGTCATGGGTATTTCTTCTGTCGCACCAATGCTTAATGTGGCAGAGATGTAATCGCCTGCGCTGAGTGGCATTTGTTCCACGGAGGCTTCTGCCCGGAAATTGGTGTTTTCCTCCAGACTGAGGGAGGTTTTGAAACTGGAAGTTGCAACGGCAAAATCGTATTGGTCGGGTGTTCCGCTGTAAAAATCCACCATTCCCAAACTTTCTGCATTTCCTGATATTTTAACCATTGCACTGTCAACACTTGCCGAAAGCAATTCGGGAAAGTTGGGTACACCCGGTACATCACTTCCGGTCACTTCTTCTGAGATTGCCACCAAATAGGGACCTTTTTCATTTTGGGCAATCATGTTCCCCCTCACCGAAATGTTCCCTTCTCCGGCGCCGGTGTCTTCGTAGCGCATGGCCCGGATTCCGTATTCCAGGTTATGTGCAATGATGTTGGGCGCCTGCATCAGGGGATTGGATTCTTCAATTCCGATAACAACAGGACTTGAAGTAAGGGAAATAATACCCCCGCTTTGGTTGGGGCGGGCAACAAGATTCTGACCCACACTGCGTGTTCCAATGTAATTACCGCTGATATAAACTGTGCCGGGTGCATAAATGGAACCTTCTGTTTGGTAAATGCCAATACCCAGGCCGTTGGCCCCAATTTCATTGGCCAGTACCATATTGCCATTGCCCCGGGTAATTTCTATCCCTCCGCTGCGTTGTTCTTCAATGGCATTCCGGCCATTTCCGATAGCCGCTCCGGATGCAGTCAGGCCAATTTTATTCCCGATAATGATATTGGAGTCAGCAGCCATCCAGGGTTCATTTTGTGCCAAAAATTTATTGGCGGGCAACAGGGAATTATTACCGGATGGATTTCCGGATTTAAGGGTTTTGCTTTTCAGATTGTCCTCTCCGGTTCCCCATTCTGAATAGATTATTACTCCTGCTTGCACATTCCCGGAGATGATGTTTTCTCCCTGCTGCAGTTCTCCGTTTTCATCAGGAGTGCCTCCGATAATATTTTTTCTGCCTGTGGAACTGATAAGGGTCTGTGCTCCGTCGGATACCGACCCCGGAATAATGATTCCGTAATTGTTGGGCCTTGCCTGGTTTCCCGCAGGATTAACACCGATGTGGTTACCGGCAACATACGATTCGCTGGCAGCCAGTAAAATACCAACATTTGCGCCACCAATATGGTTTCCCTGGCCGGGTTTGCCAATTTGCACATGGCTGCCTCCCAGCACAACAAGGTTTCCCTGGGTTGAATCCTGAAGGGCAATATTCCCGTTTTTGAACAATCCGATGTTGTTACCTGTGATTTCTCCTGATTCCGATAAATCGCCCTGGATACCAATGTTATTGTTGCTTCCCGCTACCACATTGTTTTTAATCTTGTAAAGCGGAACGCCCAGCACTTCCACCACGGCATCGAAACGGCCAATCTGGATACCGGTTGGAGTTCGCGGCAGCGCCAGACTATTTCCGGTGGATGTGGTGCCAATCAGATTGTTTCCAATCAGTGGCGAGATGGGGAGCGCTTCTTCCTGGTCTTCAATCCAGATGTTGAACCGCGAATGCCCGGCAATCACGTTTCCTTCGGAGGCGCTTTCACCACCAACGGATGTCTTTTCTACCTGACCCAGAACATGCACACCGGTTTCACCATTTGGAATGGTTTCCGTGCCTGCAGCATTCAAACCAATGATGTTTCCCTGAACCTTGTTGCCATTTCCGGGTATTTCCGGCGTACCGGTAATCATTATTCCTGAAAGCTTGTTTCCTGAAATAATATTGCCGGGGGCTTTTCCTGTTGTGCTAGTGCCGGCGCCTATTTGGTTTTCGGAGGCTCCGCTTTCAACCAGAATACCGTATTCGCCATTGGGCAGGGAATCGTTTCCGGCAATGTTCACACCGATAAAATTGCCCAGTACCTGATTGGCTTTGGCACTACTGCCACTAATTACAATCCCCGAGCCCAGGTTTCCTGAAATCTGGTTCCGTGTAGATTCTTCCTGGCTTCCGATTATGTTTTCAGAAGCATTTTCAACCAGAATACCATGGCCCAGGTTGGGCAGTGCCGTATTGCCCGAAATGTCGGTGCCGATATAGGAGGCCGTTACTTTGTTCTCCTTGCCTGCTTCGCCGGAAATGAAAACACCATGCCCCAGATTGGCGCTAATCAGATTGGCACTTTCACCTTCGGGGTGGCCAATGAGGTTTCCTTCACCACCAAAAATCCTCACCCCTTCACCATTGGGAGTTGGTGAAATGCCGTCGGGTTCCACACCTATAAAACTGTGTTCCACACTGTTTTGGTTTCCGCTGATGGTGATAGCTGCCCCGGTAAACCCGCCAATGGAAAATCCTTTGATGGCAGACTCATTTTGGCTGAGATTAAAAGCGGTTTCCAGTGCATTGCTTCCATATAGGGCTATGCGTGGAGAACCTTCAAATCCGGGCTGTGTGGTGGCATCGAGAATGGTTTGGCCAGGCATTTCCGGCAAAAGGCTTTCAGGAGTTATGGTATGAATTCCATTCCCTGGAATATTGAATGAAATGGTTGCTTCATCACGTGCGGCAGCTGCTTCCAGTGCAGCCCTCAGGGTACACTCGGGAACCATTTTACCGTCCACTTCAATTAGAATGCCCGTATCGCAAATTGTTGGGTCATCTGAGTTATTTGGCCGGTCGGCAGTTGAGTTAACTGTGAGTTCTTCTTGTGCAGGTTGCAATACTGCCTTCCAGGCTCTGGAACCACTTATTTCAGACACATTGCCAAAACCATATACGGCATTGCTCCGGTCGAGACCCTTAATTGAAAAGCTATTAATTCCCAGTAGGTTAAAGTCCATCTCGTTTAAAAAATAATCAACTACAGATTTAACGTCTGAACCCTCCTCCCAGATAGTCCACGTGCCATTGTCTGCTGAAAAAACCCTGCCACCATCGGAGGTGATAAACATTCCACTCACACTATTACTTCCGGGTCTGAGGTTTAAATGTTCCAGAGAATGTGCTACTCCGTCTGCTATTCTGACGGCCAGTATTCCCGAGCTTGGGAAAAAACCACTTCCAACCATATATTTAAAGTCGGGAGTTACATCATTAATACCCACGACATCAATAATACCGGCAGGTTCAGCATAATCAATGATTGAAAAACTACTGTTGAATTTTAATATATTATATTTTCCATTTGCATAATAACCCATACCAACCAGAACATTCCCATCATCACTCATATATTTCACACTTTCAAATCCTGTTTCTGTGTTGAGTTGTTCCAAGGAACCTTTTACAACCGAAATGGTTTCCATTACACCGTTTCGCCACCTGTAGGTTAACCGCCAAGTCGCTTGAGGAGCCGGTGGCCTGGGGTGCATTCGGAAAGTGGAGACAACTACTGAGCCGTCATTCGATATGAGATGTTGTCCGACTCTCTCGAATGTTGTACCAATTTCAGGAATTTCATAAGGCAGCCAGTTGTATTCTTTTTCCTGCCAATCGTAGGTAACCGGTACATCCCTGCAAATTCCCAAATCCTGACAATCATATTCACCCAACAACGTTGAACCATCGCCCGATATGCCTACGATGGTGATGTCTGACTGCAACGTTAGGGGAACCCTTATTCCATCAACCGTAAGTACATAGGAATTGATGTTTGCTACCTTGCCGCAAATTACACGTCCGTCGGCAGAAAATACATAATCGTGGGTGTAATAATACTGCTCATTGGTGTTTGGATCAATTCCACCCAATAATTGGAAACTTTGTGCATCGGCATTGTAATAAATGCCTGACAGTAAAAATGTAGTAAATAAGAGGCTAAACATTTTTGAATGGAATTTAAACCCAGATAGATAATGCTTCATAATTTATAATTAAAGGTTGAACAAATCATGTGTATTCGCAATTGCAGAATATGATAATTTTTTTATAACAGGTTTTACAATATTATTGTTCATCACAATTATTGACGATTATTTCTTAAGTTTACGGTTATTAAAGTTTCAATGAAATGCAAAAAGTATTTTATGTTTTAATGGCCGTTGTAATTTCATTTACAATAAGCGCCGAAAACCGCAACTGGATAAATTTCAACGAAAACTGGAAGTTCACCAAAGGAAACCCGGCAAATGCAGAAGCTGTCGATTTTGATGACAATTCGTGGGAAAGTTTGAATGTTCCGCACGATTGGGCCATTTCAGGTCCGTTCAACGAAAATGAACCGGGGCATACCGGAAAACTTCCCTGGAAAGGCGAAGGGTGGTACCGTAAAACGTTTACGGTTGACCAGGCCGACGAAGGAAAACTGGTTTATTTCCTTTTTGATGGCATTATGGCTTTTCCGCAAATTTACATCAACGGAAAGCTGGCAGGGGAGTGGGATTACGGCTACAATTCGTTTTATCTTGAGGTTTCTGAATTGATAAATTTTGGTGCAGAAAACACCATTGCCGTTTATGTGGATACCCGAAATCATGGCAGCCGTTGGTACCCGGGGGCAGGCATTTACCGCAAAGTGCGCATGCTGGTAACCGAACAGGTGCATTCAGAAATTTGGGGAACCTATATTACCACGCCGGTGGTGGAAAAATCGCATGCCGAAATCCGGGTGCTCAACATCATTAATAATTTCAGCGAAACTGAAAAGGAGATTACAGTGGTGGCAACGGTTTTAAGTCCGGAGGGTGTTGAAATTACCTCATCAGAAACCAAAAGAAAAATCACAGCCGGAAGTTCGCGCGAATTCGACCACTGGCTGTCGGTTATTCACCCCACGGTTTGGGATGTGGAAAATCCGGTGCTTTACAGACTGAAAACGGTTGTGAAGGAGGGCGAAAAAGTGTTTGACGAAAAGACAAATACGTTTGGTTTCCGAACTTTTAAATTCACTGCCGACGACGGATTTCACCTCAATGGCAGGCGCGTACAGCTGAAAGGCGTAAACCTGCACCACGACCACGGTCCGCTTGGCGCAGCGTTTAACACCCGTTCCATGGAGCGTAAACTGGAAATTATGAAAGAGATGGGCATCAATGCCATTCGCACCAGTCACAATATTGAAGCTCCGGAAGTGCTGGAGTTGTGTGATAAAATGGGGTTACTTGTTTTCAATGAAGCCTTCGATAAATGGGACGACAAAGCCGACATTACACCCGAAACCGATTTTTATGAATTTGGCGAGCGCAACATCCGTAATTTTGTGAAGCGCGACCGGAATCATCCGTCTGTGGTTATCTGGAGCGTTGGAAACGAAATGCCGGATATTCAGTCAAACCACAACTACGGATTACAAAAACTGGCAGCAATGGTGGGATTTGTAAGAAAATACGATGTTACGCGCCCTGTTACTATGGCTAACGACCAGGATGGAAATGCCCGGTGGAGGCATTTCGATTACTACGATGTGCACTCATGGAACTACGGCCAGCGATGGGAGCCTGCCCGAAAGCTCGATCCTTCAAAATCGGTAATTATCTCTGAATCGGCATCAACGGTCAGTACGCGCGGATTTTATGAACTTCCGTTGCCTGAAAAGAAAACCGATTTTACTGAATCGAATTATGTGAGTTCCTACGACCTGAATGCACCATATTGGGCCGAAATTGCCGATGACGATTTCATGTGGCAGGAAGACGGAAAATACATTGCCGGCGAGTTTGTATGGACCGGTTTCGACTACCTGGGCGAACCAACCCCGTATATGAATTCGCGAAGTTCGTACTTCGGAATTGTGGATTTGGTGGGTATTCCCAAAGACCGTTTTTACCTTTATCAAAGCCACTGGCGGCCCGATAAGAATTTGGTGCACATTCTGCCCCACTGGAATTGGGAAGGTTACGAAGGCAAAAAAGTTCCGGTATTTGTTTATACCAACGGCGACAGCGCCGAACTTTTCCTGAACGGCAAATCGCAGGGGAAAAAGTATAAAAATCCGACTTCCGAAGTTTCCACAGAACGTTACCGTTTGATGTGGCACGATGTGGTTTACGAATCGGGTGAACTTAAAGCGGTAGGATACAAAGAAGGTAAACCGGTGGGCGAAGCTGTGGTGAAAACTGCAGGAAATCCCTATTCCATAAAACTAACGCCTGACAGGACCACCATTGATGCAACCGGCGAGGATTTGAGTTTCGTTCTTGTGGAGGCATTCGACAAAGACGGAAATCCCTGTCCGCTGGCCGATAACCTGATTCAGTTTGATGTGAAAGGTCAGGGAAGAATAGCCGGCGTGGGCAATGGAGACCAGCGTTCGTATGAACCTTTTCAGGCGCCCTACCGTAAATTGTTCAACGGGAAAGCCATGCTTATCGTGCGTTCCGTAAAAAACAATACGGGGAAAATTGAAATTACGGCTACATCTGACGGACTGAAATCTGCCCGGGCAGTAGTTATAAGTCAGTAAAAGAATGAGTTTTTTGTGAATTCTTCGTGTTTTTGTGGTTTAATGGGATTTTATATTTTTCCGGTTTGGAAAAGATTTAAATTGAAATAGTAAAAGATATGGACAGACGAAAATTTATTCAAAGAACAACTTTGGGAACAGCCGGAATGGTAACGGCTTTTCACATTCCTGCGTTTGCGCAAAACCGGAAAATTAAAATCGGGTTAATCGGCGCCGGCTGGTATGGCATGGTGGTGGCCAAAGCGGCTTTAAAAGTGGGTGGAGTGGAACTTGTTGCTGTTTGTGATGTGGATACAGAGCACCTCAAGAACAGTGCTGCCGAACTGGATTCTTTGCAGGGAAGCAAACCTAAACAATTCAAAGACTACCATGAGTTGCTGGATATGAAAGGTGTTGAAGCGGTGATAATCGGAACGCCTCCGCAGTGGCATGCCCTGCAGTTTATTGCGGCATGCGAAAAAGGGCTCGATATTTTCTGTGAAAAACCGCTGGCTTACGATGTGGAAGAAGGCAAAGCCATGATAGAAGCTGTGGAAAAAGCCGGAAACATTGTTCAAATTGGTTTTCAGCGGCGGCAAAGTGCGGCTTTTCAAAAAGCCAAAGAGCTGATTCAGAATGGAACGACCGGAAAAATCCGTCAGGTTGGCGCGCAGATTCATTACAATCCGGTACATGAAGACACCACCATTCAGGACCCGCCGGCATCGCTCGACTGGGAAACCTGGTGCGGACCGGCGCCCAAACTGCCTTACAGGCCAAACATCGCACATAAAGCCTGGCGGCTGGAAAAGGAATACGGCAACGGTCATCTGGTGGATTGGGGCATCCACCACATCGACATTATCCGCACGATTATGGGTATGGAAATTCCTGAGTCGTTTCAAACCATCGGAAACCTTGAAATTCTGAAAGGCAAAATTACCACGCCTGATACGCTGAATGCCACCATGAATTTTGCAGAATGTCCGGTTATTTGGCAGCACAGACTTTGGGGAAGTGGCGACTTGAATCCGCAATTCAACAACGGCGTTTTCTTTTACGGCGAAAAAGCCACCTTGTTTGCTTCCGACAACCAGTTGATTTTGATGCCTGCCGGAAGGAACCAAAGCCAGCAGGAGATGGACATTTCCACACCGGATATGCAGGAAAAACATGTGGCCGATTTCATTAACGCCGTAAAAGCAAAAGATAAACGGTTGCTGAGCTGTACCGCCGAAGATGCCTGGAAATCGACCACGACAGTGCAACTGGCCACAGCCGCTTATTACACCGGCAGCGAAATAAAGTGGGATGTTGCGGCTAAAACAATTTTGAATAATCCGGTAGCGGCAAAACTTCTTGCCCGTCCATACCGGACTGGATATAAAAGGCCTGTTTAATGATTATTTTGACTATTGGTATTATTTGCTTCGTTTAGTTTCTGATTGAAGCAAAACCTGACAGCGTCCAAAGGACCTGTTAGCGTTTGTTAAAGAATTAAATTATTAAAAATGAAAATATTAAGTATCACTTTTTTTCTGTTGATTTCTTTTACAGCTTTTTCACAAAAGAGCAGCATCATAGCAAAGAATGCTGAAATTGAAAAAGCCGGTACTGGTTATGCATTTACCGAAGGCCCGGCAGTAGCGCCCGATGGGAAAGTCTATTTTACCGACCAGCCCAACGACCGCATTTTTGTGTGGGATGAAAAAGAGGGTGTTTCCCAGTGGCTGGAAGGTACACGCCGCTCCAACGGCATGTATTTCAATGCCAAAGGGCAACTGGTTACCTGTGCCGATTTGTACAATCAGTTGGGTTATTTCGATGAAAACAAGGAGTTTCACCTAATTCATGAGGGGTATGACGGAAAACTGCTCAACGCACCCAATGACCTGTGGATTGCGCCCAACGGCGGCATTTATTTCTCCGATCCATATTACCACCGAAGCTGGTGGGAAGAGGGCAGGGGCGAAGAGCAGGATGTACGCGGGGTTTATTACCTGAGTCCGGATGGAAAAATTTCTCGCGTGATCGATGACTTTGTTCAGCCCAATGGATTAATCGGTACACCTGACGGAAAAATTCTCTATGCAGCCGATATCAACGATCGGAAAATCTGGAAGTACGACATACAACCCG
>Ga0334896_1000964_pt1 | contig 28231 bp, 29 predicted proteins | sample GraSluR3_MG_8_FD_207734 | JGI IMG/M metagenome (GOLD analysis project Ga0334896, IMG submission 207734) | Sludge microbial communities from methane-producing bioreactor in Wageningen University, Netherlands - Granular Sludge_27_06-R3 | ecosystem: Engineered > Bioreactor > Anaerobic >... | reverse complement strand
AAATTAAATATTTAATTTGGCTTTATAAGTTTTTGTGATTTTTTAGGATACTTTTTAAACTATAGAATTAATTTCTTTTTTATGGTTAAAGTTAAAATAAAAAGATTAAGAGATGATATAATTTTACCCCATTATGTTCATGAAGAAGATGCTGGTATGGATTTATATTCTACTATGAATATTTGCTTAGAACAAAACCAGAGAATATTAGTCCCATTGGGTTTTTCTATGGAATTCTCAAAAGGTTATGTTGCTTTAATTAAAGGAAAAAGTGGTCTTGCTTTAAATAAAGGGCTTGCAATCTTAGGGGGGGTCATTGATTCTAATTATCGGGGAGAATATGCCGTAATTATTTTGAATACGGGTTATGATGATTTAGTTATTAAGAAAAATCAAAAAATAGCACAATTATTAATTCAACCAGTTGAAAGAGCAGAATTTGAAGAAGTTAATGAACTAAGTAATACTGTTCGAGGAGATGGTGGTTTTGGTTCAACTGGATTGTAAATAATATATAATAGAGTTTAATTTTTTTTATAAAGTGATTTTTTCTAATCTTTTTATGATAATTGGTTTAACAGGAAGTTTAGCTGCAGGTAAGGGTGTTGTTAGTGATTATTTTAAAGAAAAAGGTTTTGTTTATTTATCATTATCGGATGAATTAAGACAAATTGCAAAAGAGCGAAAAATTGAAATTACACGAGAAAATTTGCAAAATTTAGGAAATAAACTTAGAGAAGAAAGTGGAAGTGGTGTTTTAGCAAAATTGGTTATTAAAAAAATAAAAAATCAAGAATATAAAAAAGCTATTGTTGATGGTATTAGAAATCCTGCTGAAATTGAAGAGTTAAATCAATTAAAAGATTTTTTTTTAGTTGCAGTTGATGCTAATCCTAAAATTCGTTTTGAAAGAATGATTTCGAGAAATAGAGAAAGTGATCCAATTACTTGGGAAGAATTTTTGAAAGTGGATAAAAAAGATAAAGGTATTGGAGAAAAAGAGTCAGGACAAGGTGTTGGTAAATGTATGAAGCTAGCTAAATTTATCTTATTAAATGAAGGAGATTTAAATGAGATTAAAGAAAAGATTGAACAGTTATATCAAGATATTAAAATATTAATTCCTCCTTTAACTTGGGATGAATATTTTATGACATTTGCACAAGTTGCAGCTCAAAAAAGTAAAGATCCTTCTACAAAAGTAGGGGCATGTATTGTAGATAATGATAAAAGAGTTATAGGCTTGGGATATAATGGTTTTCCAAAGAAATGTGATGACACAAAATTACCTATGGAAAGAGAAGGAAAATTTTTAGAGACTAAATATGCTTATGTTGTTCATGCTGAACCTAATGCTATTTTAAATTCTACAAGAGAAACTAAAAATTGTAAAATGTATGTTACTCTATTTCCTTGTAATGAATGTGCTAAATTAATTATCCAAGCTGGTATTATAGAAGTTATTTATCTTGATAATAAATACAAGGATAGTGACGGTGTTAAAGCTGCTATAAGGCTATTTAAACAAGCAGGCGTAAAAACAAGACAATTTTTGTTTAAGTAAATTTGAAGCAAACATTTTTAAATTAAAATTATTCTTATAATATTATATTCGGCCTCGTAGCTCAGTTTGGCTAGAGCACTGGGCTTTTAACCCAGGTGTCGCGGGTTCAAATCCCGTCGAGGCCATAAAAGAATATATTTAATGAAAAAACATTAAGGGATTAAAAACAAAAGGTTTTTAAACCCAGTTTTTTTCATTTTTAAAGTAAAAGAAAATATTCTAATATTCAAAAATGCATATCTTACAACCACCCCACAAAAGACTGACTCAAGAAGAGGCTAAGAAAGTTTTAGATAAATATAATATTGGTTTAACTCAATTACCTATTATTTCTTCAAGTGATCCTGCATTACCAGAAGGATGTAATAAAGGTGATGTTATTGAAATTAAAAGGGAGAACGGTTTTTATTATCGTGTTGTAGCTTAATGGTTGAAGAACATACATTAGTTAAAGAATATTTTAAGAATCATTCTTTAGTTGAATCAAATTTATTGTCTTTTAATGATTTTATTGATAGAAGAATGCAAAAAATTGTAAATGAATTATCTGATTCATTACCTACTGAAGACTTTGAAATTAAACTTGGTAAAATCAAAGTTGAAAAACCAAATATTATTGAATCAGATGATTCTGTTAAATTAATTACGCCTGCTGAGGCAAGATTAAGAAATTTAACTTATTCTGCACCAATTTATTTAGATATGAATATTAATTTTGCAGGTCAAACAGAAAGTGCTACAGTTCAATTAGGAAGAATTCCTGTTTTAGTTAAGAGTAATGTTTGTAATTTACATGGTTTAAGTGAAGAAGAATTATTAGAAAATTATATTGATCCAAAAGATACTGGTGGTTATTTTTTGATTAATGGTAATGAACGAGTTATGATTATGGCTGAAGATTTAGCTAGTAACCAAACTTTTATTGAATTTCATAAAGCAAAACATAGATTAATGTTAAGACTTTTTTCACAAAGAGGTTCTTATAAAATTCCCATGTCTTTAGTTGAAAATGCTGACGGTATTTTAGAAATTTCTTTTTCAAGATTTAGAGATATTCCTGCAATTATTTTATTAAAAGCATTAGGTTTAACAAGTGATGCAGAGATTTCTCAATTAATAGGAAAGGAAACAGATAGTTTAATTGTAAATTTATATGAACATGCAAATATTTCTAATCAAAATGAAGCTTTAATGTGGATTGCTGAGAAAAATGCATTACAAGGTACAACTAAAGAGATTTTAGATAGAGTAAAGCAAAGAATTGATTTTTATTTTTTACCTCATATTGGTTTAGATAAAGATGCTAGACTTGAGAAAGCAAGAACTCTTTGTAAATTTATTAAACAATTTTATATTGCTAAAGAAAAACCACAAGATGCTATAACTGATAAAGATCATTATGCAAATAAAAGAGTTAGACTTTCTGGAGATTTATTAGCTGATTTATTTAGAGTGAATATGAATATTTTACTTCGAGAAATTCAACATACTTTACAAAAAACAGTAAAAAGAAGAAAATTTTATTCAATTAAAACTTTAGCTAAATCTACTTTATTTTCTCAAAGAATTGAATCTGCTATTGCAACAGGTTCTTGGATTGGTGAAAGAACTGGTGTTACACAAAATATGGATAAAAATAATTCTTTTGCTTTGATTTCACAATTACAAAGAGTTACTTCTAATTTGCCTGGTGAACAAGAAAATTTTCCTGCAAGAACTGTTCACCCAACTCATTATGGAAGATTTTGTCCTGTTGAAACACCTGAAGGTACTGAAATTGGTTTAAGAAAAAATTTAGCTTTATTAGCAAGAATTTCAACTCAAGCTGAATTTGATGAAGATAAAATAATGAAAATAATGCAACAAGCAGGTTTAACAAAAGAATCTGGTATTATTGATGTTTTTTATAATGGTCATTTTGTAGGTGTTACACAAGATGGTTTACATTTTGCGGAGGTTATGAGAAAAGAAAGAAGAAGAAATAATTTACCAATAGAATCATCTATTAAATTTGATAAATCATTAGATACTATCTTTTTTTCTACTGAAGTTGGTAGAGTTTTGAGACCTTTAATTGTTGTAGAAAATGGAGAATCAAGATTAACAAGAGATCATTTGATTAGAATTAGTCAGGGAATTTTGAGTTGGGATGAATTATTAAGAGAAGGAGTTATTGAATATTTAGATGCTAGTGAAGAAGATGATTGTTACATTGCTGTTGATGAAAATGAATTAACAAAAGAACATACTCATTTAGAAATTGATAAAATTGATTGTTTAGGTGTTAGTGTTGCTATGATTCCTTTTGCAAATCATAATCCTCCTGCACGTATGGTTAAAGGTGGTTCTAGAGCATATAGACAAGGACTAGGAATTTATGCTGCTAATTATTTAGTTAGAATGGATACTGATGTTTCTATGTTACATTATCCTCAAAAACCAATTGTTAGAAGTTTTATTTATGATAATTTAGATGTGAATCCTGTTGGTCAAAATGTTGTTGTTGCGGTTATGCCTTATGATGGATATAATATTGAAGACTCTGTAGTTTTAAATCAAGGTTCAATTGATAGAGGATTTGGTAGAAGTTCTAGATTTAGACCCTATAGTTCAATTGAGTTAAATTATGCTGGTGGTTTAAAAGATGAAATTTGTATTCCTGAAAAAGATACAAGTGGTTATAGAACTGAAGAGAGTTATAGATTTTTAGAAGATGATGGTATTGTATTCCCAGAAGCAGAATTAAATGAAGCTGAAGTCTTAATTGGAAAAATTTCTCCTCCTAAATTTTTAAGTGAAGCAAGAGAAATTTCTATTCAAACTAAAAAAGAAAATTCAACTGCAATTAGACAAGAAGAAAAAGGTGTTATTGATTCTGTATTTATTACTCAAGATCAAGAAGGAAATAAAATTGTTCAAGTTAGAACAAGAGATTTAAGAATTCCTGAATTAGGAGATAAATTTTCTGTTCCTCATGGTCAAAAAGGTGTTGTTGGTGGAATTGTCCCAGAATTTGATATTCCATTTACAAGTAGAGGTGTTAGACCTGATGTTATTTTTAATCCTCATGGAATTCCGTCTAGAATGACTGTTGGTTATTTAATGGATTTATTAGCTGGTAAGGTTGCTGCTTTATCTGGTAGAATTGTTGATGCATCTCCTTTCTCAGGAGAATCATTAGATAGTTTGGAAAATAATTTAAGAAAATTAGGATTTAGAGAAAGTGGTAAAGAAGTATTTTATCATGGAATAACAGGTAAGCGACTTCCAATTAAAATCTATGTTGGAAATATGTTCTATTTGAAATTAAAATATATGGTTGCTGATAAAATGCATGCTAGAGCTAGTGGTAAGATTGCATTATTAACAAGACAACCTATTGAAGGTAGATCTCGTGGTGGTGCTTTAAGACTTGGTGAAATGGAACAACAAGCATTAGTATGTCATGGTGCATCATTATTATTAAAAGAAAGATATGATTCTGATAAAGTTGTGGTTCATGTTTGTTCAAGATGTGGTAACTTAGTTATTGATGACCAGATACATAATAAAAAAGTTTGTAGCTTATGTCATTCTAATCAAGTTGAACCAGTTGAATTATCATATGCATTTAAGTTATTAATGGAAGAATTACAAGGGTTACATTTATCAACTAAATTTGAATTAAAGAATAAATACGAATAAAATGGTTGAAACAATAAGAAAACAAATTAATGCAATGAGTTTTAGACTTTTGAGTCCTGAAGAAATTAAAAAACTTAGTGTTGCAAAAATTGTTACACCTGAACTTTATGATTTTGATGGTTATCCTGTTGACGGTGGTTTAATGGATTTAAGACTTGGTGCAATTGATCCTGGTGTTAGATGTAGAACTTGTGGTGGTAGATTAAAAGAATGTTTAGGTCATCCTGGTATGATTGAACTTGCTCGTCCTGTTGTTCATATAAAATATATCCCAATTCTTGATGTAGTGTTAAGAAGTACTTGTGAAGCTTGTGGTAAAGTTTTAATTAAAGATGAAAATGATTTAAAAAAACCATTAAAAGATAGAATTAAAAAAGCAAAAGATGGTAAAAAGTGTCCTCATTGTGGTATTGTTCAAGAAAGAGTTAAATTAGAAAAACCTTCTACATTTAAAGTAGGTAAAAGAAGATTATTCCCAAGTGAGATTAGAGAAAGATTAGCAAAAGTTTCTGATGAAGATTTAAAAATTTTAGGAATAAATGCAAAAACATTAAGACCTGAATGGGCAATTTTGACTTTATTAATGGTTCCTCCTGTAACTGTTAGACCTTCTATTACATTAGAATCAGGTGAAAGAAGTGAAGACGATTTAACTCATAAGTTATCAGATATAATTAGAGCAAATCAAAGACTTTGGGAAAACTTAAATGCAGGTGCTCCTGAGGTTATTATTGAAGATTTATGGGATTTATTACAATACCATATAACTACTTTCTTTGATAATTCTATTGCAAGGGTTCCTCCTGCAAGACATAGAAGTGGTCAACCATTAAAAACTATTACTGAGAGAATTAAAGGTAAAGAAGGTAGAATTAGAAAGAATTTAGCAGGTAAAAGAGTTAACTTTTCTGCTAGAACTGTTATTTCCCCAGATCCAAATTTAAAAATTAATGAAGTTGGTGTTCCTTTAGATATTGCAAAAATAATTACTGTTGCAGAAAGAGTAACTACATTTAATCTCGAAAGATGTAAAAAATTAATTTTATCTGTAGATTATCCTGGTGCTAATTATGTAATCAGACCTGATGGAAAAAGAAAAAGGATTACCGAAGACTTAAGAGATAATATTGCTGAAGAAATTGAACCCGGTTATATTGTTGAAAGACATTTAGTTGATGGTGATATTGTTTTATTTAATAGACATCCTTCATTACATAGAGCTTCTTTAATGGCTCATTTTGTAAGAGTTTTACCTTTTAGAACTTTTAGAATGCATCCTTCTTCTTGTAATCCTTATGGTGCTGATTTTGATGGTGATGAAATGAATATTCATGGTCCTCAAAATGAAGAAGCAAGAGCAGAATCTGAAATATTATTAAATGTAAATAATAATTTATTTTCTCCTAAAAATAATATGAATTTAATGGGATGTATTGATGATGCTGCTACTGGAAATCATTTATTACTTCAAACAGATTTAGATTATGCAGAAAGTTCTCAATTACTTTATTCAGCTGGAGTTAAAAACTTTAATTTAAATAAAAATAATTCTGGAGAATCAATATTTTCAAAAGTTTTACCAGAAAAATATAAAAATCAAGGTATGAAACCTCTTGGTTTTAGAAAAGAATCTGGTAATGATTTAAAAATTATTGATAAAGAGATGGGTAGAACAGAAGCAATGGAAACATTAAGAAAAGTTTTTGCTTTGGGTGTTACATTTTTATCTAGAAATGGTTTTACTATTTCTTTAGATGATTTACATGTTGGAGAAGAAACTCAAAAACAAACTAAAAAAATAATAGATACTGCTGATAAAAAGACTCAAGAAGTAATCGAATCTTTTTATAATGATTCTTTAGAATTATTACCTGGTAGAAGTGCTGAAGAAACAAGAGAATTAAAAATTTTACAAATTTTAAATGAAGTTAGAACTCAAATTGGTGATGTTGTTAAAAATAATTTCCCTAAGGATAATAATGTAAATAATATGATCAGTTCTAAAGCTAGGGGTAGTATGTTAAATGTAACTCAGATTTCTTGTTGTGTTGGACAACAGGTTTTAAATGGTAAAAGAATTGATTTTGGTTATACTCAAAGAACATTACCTTTTTTTAAGAAAGGTGATTTATCTCCTAAAGCTAGAGGTTTTATTGAAAGTTCTTTTATGGGTGGTTTAGGGCCTGTAGAATTTTTCTTTGGTGCAATAACTGGTAGAGATGGTTTAATGGATACTGCTCTTAGAACACCTAAATCAGGTTATTTATATAGAAGACTTGCAAATGCACTTCAAGATTTAATTGTAGCTTATGATGGTACAATTAGAGATGCTTCTGGTAAAATTATAGAATTTATTTATGGTACTGACGGTTTTGATGTTGCTGGTTTACATAAAAGTGAGAAGATTGCTCCAGGTGAAGCTGTTGGATTAGTTACAGCTCAATCATTTGGTGAATCATCTACTCAAATGGTATTGAATACATTCCATGCTGCTGGTGTTGCTGAAATGCAGGTTACAACTGGTTTACCTAGATTAATTGAGATATTAGATGCAAGAAAACAACCAAAATTACCTACTATGGAAATTTATTTAGATAAAGAATTTAATAATGAAAATGATGCTAGAATTATTGCTGAAAAAATTAAAGAAAGGAAATTAAAAGAAATTATGTCAGATATTTCTATTGATTTTGGTACTAAACAAATTAAAATTAGTGTTGATTCTAAATCATTAAGATCAGCACATACTACTTTAGATACTGTTATTACTACATTAAATGATAAAGGTTATGATGTTAAAAAGTCAGAAAGTGGTATGATTTTTGATATGTCTAAAGAAGATTTTAAAACAATTTATAAGATTAAGGAAAAGATAAAAGAAGTTATTTTTTCTGGGGTTAAAAAAGTATCTCAAGTATTAGTAGTTAAAAAAGGTAAAGATTTTGTTATTTTAACAGCGGGTTCTAATTTAAAGGACATCTTAAAGTTTAAAGGAGTAGATGTAAATAAAGTTAGTTCTAATGATTTACATGAAGTAGCAAATGTCTTAGGTATTGAAGCTGCTCGTCAAGTTGTAATTAATGAAATTCAAAAAGTTTTAATATCTCAAGGTTTAGATTTAGATGATAAACATGCAAATTTAGTTGCAGACACAATGACTGCTTCTGGAATTGTTAAGGGTATTACAAGAATGGGTATTATCTCAGATAAAAATTCAATTTTAGCTAGAGCTTCTTTTGAAACACCTGATAAGCAATTTGTTCAAGCTACAAAGACTGGAATAAAAGATAATGTTGCATCTGTTATTGAGAATATTATTTTAAATCAACCTGTGCCTGTTGGAACTGGTTTACCAGGTCTTTTAGTTAAAGTAACTGGCCCACTTGCAAATAAAAATAAGGAGAAAAAAAAGTAAATGGGAATTAAAGAAATTAAAGATGCTGTTGAATCAAAAAAAGCATATTTTGGCTTAAAGGAATGTATTAAACATAAAAAAAATTTAAAAGAAGTTTATTTAGTAAAGGATGCAAGAGAAGAAATTGTAAACCAACTTAATGAAAATAAGATTAAATTTAGTTTTTTGAAACCAAAAAAAGAAGTTATTAAATTGTTAAACTTAGATTTTAATTGTGAAGTTTTTTCTATAGTTAAATAAAATGGTAAAAGTTATTGATATGCAGTTTATTAGATATATTAATATTTTTAATAAAGTAACTAAAATTGAAGCAAAACATTGTTTTAAATATAATAATCAAATAATTTTCTTAGTAAATAAGTCTGCTGTTTCAAAAGCCATTGGGAAGGATGCAGATAATGTTAGAAAAATAAATAAAATTATTGGAAAAAAAATTAAAATAATTTCCTTACCTAATAAAGAAGAAAAAGAAGTTATTAGTTTTATTGAAAAATTGTTAAATCCTATTGAATTAAATAAAGTTGAATTAAAAAAAGATATTTTATCTATCGACGCTAGTAGAATTAATAAAGCAACTCTTATTGGTAGAGATAGACTTAAAGAAAAGGAATTGTCTAAAATAATTAAAGATATCTTTGGATATGAACTAAAAATAGGATAGAATGGAAATCTTTTTAAAGGATTTCTCCAAAATATTAATATAAGATGGGATTAAACAATGCAAGAAAATTGAAAAAGAATAGAAAGACATTTAGAGATAATAAATTGCCTCTTAAAAAGAAAAGATTAGGTATTACTTTAAAATTTGATCCTTTGAGTAGAAGTAGTCAAGCTCGAGGAATAGTTACTAAAAAGGTTCAAAAAGAAGCTAAGCAACCTAATTCAGCAATGAGAAAATGTTGTAGAGTTCAATTAATTCGTTCTGGTAAAGAGGTTACTGCATTTATCCCAGGTAATTTAGCACAAAAATTTATAGAAGAACATGATGAAGTTTTAATTGAAAGAATTGGTGGAAAACAAGGTAGAACAAAAGGAGATTTGTCTGGTGTTAGATTTCAAATTATTAAAGTAAATGATCAACCTCTTAGTCGATTATGGCAAGGTAAGATTGAAAAAGGAAGAAGATAATGAAAGAAATGAAAGTCTTTGGTTTATATGATGCTAGTGAAGTTAGAGTAACAGATCCTTCTTTAAAAAAAGTTATTAATTTAAGCCCAAAGTTAATTTTAAAATCACATGGTAGAATTAAATGGGATCCAACTAAAGCAAAAGTAAATGTTGTTGAAAGATTAATTAATATTTTACAAGTTCCAGGTTCTAGAGGTAAGAAACATAGAATTATTACTTCTTGGATTACAGGAAAACACTCTAAATGTACAAAAATTGTAATGGATGCATTTAAAATTATTGAAGAAAAAACAAAAGAAAATCCTTTAAAGATTTTTGTTAAAGCTTTAGAAAATGCTGCACCAAGAGATGAAATTACTTCAATAGAATATGGTGGAGCAAGATATCCTCAAGCTGTTGATGTTTCTCCTCGTAGGAGACTTAATCTTGTTTTAAGGTTTATTGTTAATGGTTCTTATGATAAGGCATTTAATAAAAAAATGAATATTACTGAGAGTTTAGCAAAAGAAATAATTGCTGCTGCTGATAATTCTAGTGAATCATATGCTATTTCTAAGAAAAATGAAATAGAAAAACAAGCTGATGCAGCAAGATAATTTTTTGTAATAAGGTTTAAAATATTAAAGGTCTTCTCTTAATTTATGATGATAGATGTTGGTGAAATAAAAAGAAAGATTATTGATTTTATAAATCAAAATGGTCCTACTTTACCAATAAGTATTGTAAAGTTCTTGGGTTTGGAACCTGTTTTTGTTTCTGCAATTTTAGCTGAATTATCTAATGAAAAAAGAATTAAAACTACTCAATTAAAAGTTGGTTCTTCTTGTTTATATTATTTAGAAGGTCAAGAGAATTTATTAGAAGAAAAAGCAGAATTTTATTTAAAGGGTGTTGAAAAAGAAGCTTTTTTGTTTCTTAAGAAAAATAAAATTTTATTAGATGAAGAACAAACTCCTGTTTTTAGAGTTGCTTTTAGAAATTTAAGAGATTTTGCGTTTAGTTTTAATCAAGATAACAAAATTTATTGGAAATATTTTTTAATTGATAAAGATCTCTTAGAAAAGTATTTTCAAGAAGAAAATAAGCCAATTGAAAATGAAAAATTAAATAAAGAAATTATAGAAGATAAAAAAGATGAAGAAAAAATTATTGAAGAAGAAATAAGAAATAATGAAGAAAATAATTCAACTAAAGAAAATATTGAACAAAAAAATTTAATTGAAGATTTGACATTAAAAGATAAGATAAAAGAAAAAAAGATAATTAAATCTTCTTTTTTAGATGAGATTAGATTATTTTTGAATAAAAAAGAAATAATTTTGAAAGAAGTTTTAGATGATTCTAAATATGAAATTAATGCTTTAATAATTATTAATTCTATTTTAGGAGATTTAAATTATAGGCTTATTGCTAAAAATAAAAAATCAGTTTCAGATAGCGATTTATTAACTGCTTTTCAAAAATCAAGTAATGAAAAATATCCACTTTATTTATTGATTAATGGGAAATTAACAAAGAAAGCAAAAGAGGTATTTGAAGAATATAAAAATCTTATTTTAATTGATAATCTTGATTAGTTTATTACCACAAGACTTATAAATTAATTTTTTTTAAATAGCTTATGGGAAGAATTAAGTCAACATTGATTAAAAGAACATCTAAACAATTAATAGAATCAGATTCAGATTTATATGATGTCAAATTTGATCACAATAAAAAAATATTAGGAAACTCACTTCCGAGTAAACGTTTAAGAAATAAAGTTGCGGGTTATATATCTAGATTAAAAAAGAATAATAAAAATATTATTGAGTCTTGAGTAAAATGAATGAATCTAAAGATAATATAATTTTTATTGGAGGAAAGCCTTTAATGAATTATGTTACTAGTGTTCTCTTGCAATTTACTAAATGTGATTTTAATGAGGTTGTTTTAAAATCAAGAGGTAAATTTATTTCAAAGGCAGTAGATGTTGCAGAAGTATCTAAAAAAAAATTTTTAAAACAAATAAAAATAGAGATTAAAGATATAAAAATAGATTCAGAAGATTTTGAGACTAAAGACGGAAAAAGAATAAATGTCTCTACTATTGAAATTACCTTAGAGAAAAAAGACTAAACAATAAACTTATATAATTAAATTATTTTTATAATATTATGGAAGAAATACAACATCAACAAATGGGTTATGACAGAGCAGCTACTATGTTTGCTCCAGATGGTCATATTTTGCAAGTAGAATATGCAGAAAAAACAATTAGACTTGGTAGTTCTTCTGTTGGTTTTGTTTGTAAAGATGGTGTAGTTATTGTTAGTGATAGAAGACAAAGAGATATTTTAGTTGTTGAAGAATCTGCAAATAAGATTAATGAAATAGATGATCATATTATTTGTGTTAGTGCAGGAATTAGTAGTGATGCAAGAGTTTTAATTGACAAAGCAAGAATAATTGCACAGCAACATAGAGTAACATATGATTCTCCAATAAATCCAGAATCTTTAGTAAAAGAAATTGCTGATATTAAACAACAATTTACTCATTATGGGGGTGCGAGACCATATGGTGTTTCAATGATGTTTGCAGGCATAAATGGAGAATTATCTCTTTATACAACAGATGTTACAGGTAATTATTTACAATATAAAGCAAATGCTATTGGAGAGAATGATATTAAAATAAAAGAAAAATTAAGACAAAAATATAAGGAAAATTTAAGTTTTAAGGATGCAATTAAACTTATTTTAGAAATTTTTAAAGAAGTTCAAGGTGAAGAATTTGATAAAAAAAGATTTGATATTGGAGTAGTAGAAAAAGATTCTTCATTTAAGAGATTTAAAGGAAATGAATTTTAATTTTATAATAAGATTAATAAACTCTATTTAATTTAACAATTTATGGTAGAAACAACTGCTAGAATTAAAAGAGAAGGAAAACATTTTGAGATTTTAGTGGATTTAGAAGAAGCATTAAAATTAAGAAAAGGTGAAGGTAATATTAATCAAGCTGTTTTAACAAATGATGTTTTTTATAATTTAAAGAGTGGGGAACATGCTTCTAAAGAAGATTTAGAAAAATATTTTGATAGTTCTGATTTTTTTGAAATTTGTGAAAAAATAATTAAGAATGGTGAAGTTGTTAAAACAACTGATTTTTTAAAAGAAGAACAAAATCAAAAATATAAACAAGTTGTTGATTTTTTAGTTAAAAATGCAATTAGTTTAGAAGGAAGACCTTATACACCTGATAGAATTATGAATGCTTTAAATGAAGCTCATGTAAATATTAAAAATAAACCTATTGAGATTCAAATTAATGAAATTTTAGAACAATTAAATAAAGTTTTACCAATTAAAGTTGAAAGAAAAAAAGTAAAATTAAGAGTTTCATCAATGCATATTGGTAAAGCATATGGGTATTTAAAAGAATATATTAGTAAAGAAACTTGGTTAAATAATGGAGATTTAGAATGTATTGTTGAAGTTCCAAGTGGTTTAATTATGGATTTTTATGATAAAATTAATTCTGCAACACATGGTAGTGTTTTAAGCGAGGAATTAAAATGATAACTAGTTTTAATCAAATTCCATATGGTGTTACATTGTTAAAATCTGAGACCGACGAAGTTTTATTTGGTTATTTATATCTTCAAGGACCTAAAAAACATGATAATGCTTATAGAGAACTTGTTCAAGCATATGGTGTTAAAGAATTAAGCTATGACCCTGAAAAAAGGAAAATGCATATTCAAATTGGTTCATCTGTTTTAGAAGATTTGCTTAGTGAAGATTTTGTTAAGAGATATGAATCTGATTTATAGTTAATTTAATAAATCTGCTATTTTAATTATTTTTTATGAGTTTAATATACGAACCTGCAGAAGATTCTTTTTTATTTAGTAATTTTTTAGAAGATTATTTTGAAGGTAGTAATAATAAAAATAAAAAAATATTAGATATGGGTTGTGGTAGTTGTATTCTTTCAGAAACAATGAGAGATTTAGATTTTGAAGATATTTTATGTGTTGATATTAATTTGGATTGTATTAAATTAGCTAAAGAAAAAGGTTTTAGAGCAATAAAAAGTAATTTATTTAGTAATATTGACGAAAGATTTGATTTTATTTGTTTTAATGCTCCTTATTTGCCTTTTGATGAACTTGAAGACGAAGAATCAAGTATTGCAACTTCAGGAGGGAAAAGAGGAGATGAAATTGTTTTAAATTTTTTAAAAAACTTAAATAATTTTCTAAATGATAATGGTATTGCTTTTGTTTTAATTTCTAGTTTAACTCCAATGGAAAATATAAATAAATATCATTTCAAAATTGTATCTAAAAAAAGAGTTTTTTTTGAAGAGTTATATATTTTAGAATTTAAAAAAGAATCATTTATAAATAATTAGCATTTTATTTTATTATGAAAAAGGTGATTTTAATTTTTTTAATTTTTAATCTTTTTATTAATTTTGTTATAGCTGGAATCGAAATTTATAATACTTCAAATATTAAACAAAATTATATTCCTGGTGAAATATTAAGCGGAGAAATTAATTTGAGCTTTAATGGTTTAAATTTAAATTCAAAATTAACCTCTGAATATGACGATTCTATTAATTTTATAGAATTATTAAATAAAAATTATTTAGATTATACTTGTTCACCAAATGATTGTTCTAATGATTATCATCCTTTAACTTATTCAACTGATAAAAGTCTTTTAAGCTTAGATTTAATTGCAAATGATAAGAGATATGCTGGTTTTGTTATTGAAGGAGAAGATGTTTATATTACAGATATTAATTTTGATATATTTACTAATTTTGATGATTCTGAGATTATGCCTTTGAATACTCTTTTTTTTGAGAAAGAAGATTGGAATTATACTATTCCTTCACCTGTTCGTTTTCAAGAAGAAAAATATGGAGATTTTAATGTTTCTAATGAATTCAGTTTTATAGATTCTAATATTGTAAAAGAAATTTTATATTGTTCTCCTATACAAATAAATAACACAGGACTATTAAGAGTTGGTGCATTAATAGAAGGCGAGGATAATAAATTAATTCGAATGAATTTATACAAAAAGGATAATTTTGGATCCGGAGGATTAATTAAAACTTGTCAATATAATCCAAATGAAAATGAATATTGTGAGATGAATCTTTTAATAGAAAAAGATGTTTATTCTTTATGTGTTGATACAATTAACTTAGCAACAAATTATTTTTTATATTCTGAAAATAAATCTTCTAAAAGAACAAGTTATACAGTTAGAAATCAAGAAAAGAATATAGTTAATAAAAATTATGGAATATTTGCTAAAGAAGCTTTTTTTAATTATACTACTTTTGATAAAAAATTAAATTTTAATTCTAATTTTAGAACTCTCGCAAATGAATATCTTAATGAGAAATATAATTCTAATTGTACTAATAAATGTATTTTGCCGATTCAATTAAATCCTAAAATAAATATGAATTTTATTTTAAGTAATGTTGTTTTAAGTTATACTCACAATAAAGGTGCCTCTATGATTAATGAAGTTTCTGAGTTAGTAGAAGTTCCTGCAACATATTCTTTTAGTGGTATTGTAGAGTTATCTCCTGCAAATTTTATAATGACAAAAAATGGAAGATATCGTTTATATTTAGATAATTATAAAATTTATGATGAAGATTTAAATGTTTCAGAAGTTCCTATTATTAATTATATTACCCCATTAAAAGTCCCACTATCAAATAATATAACAATCCATGCTTTGGGTAATTTTAATAGTTTTTCAAATTTAACTTATATTTGGGAATTTGATGATGGTTTTTATAAAAATACTAGTGTTCCGAATTTAACAAGATCTTTTAATGATATTAAAAATTATAATTTAAATCTTACAATAAAAACAAATTTAGATAAATATTCTCCTTTATATTCTACTCAAATTCAAGCTCTTTTACCAAGTCAAGTATTTTTAGAAGAATATTATAATTCTTTATTAGAATCTTTAAATTATGCTAATAATAGTTTAAATGATTATATTTCTTGGGCAAGAATAGAAATTTTAAAAAAATTAAAATTTGAAGAAATAAATGATAATTTAACAATTATTCAAAGAAGAATTAATCTTTCACAAACTCAAGAAGAAAGAAATCAAATCTTTAGTGAAATTTATGAGATGGATGTTCCAAGAGAAATATTTATTTCTGGTAATTTTAGTTATCCAATTATTCCTGAAGAAAACATAATTAATCCTGATATTATTCAAAAATATAATAATGAAAAAGTAAAATATAATTTGACTAGTTATTTGAATCCAATTAAAAATTGGCAAACCCTAAATGTTGAAGGGTTAATAGATTATTTTGATATTAGTGTATTAACTCATAATCAAAAAATAAATGAAGTAATGAGAATTTACAAAATAAAATATAATAATAAGTATATGGGAGAATATTACTTAATAATTAATAAAGGGATAAACGATCTTTACTTTTTTGAAAATTTAGGCCAAAAAGAAATTGAAGGTTATACTGTAGTTAAGTTAAATAATTCTCCTGAAAAAGAAATTGATTTTTATGTAAATTCTTTTTCAAATTTATCTTTATTTTTTTCTCCTGAATTAAGAAATTTAGTCCCTAAAGATGCTGAAATTGAAATAATTGATTTAAATGAAACTAAACCTTTAAATGAAGTTATTTGGTATATTGTGGGTGTTTTTATTTTTATTTTATTTATTTACACATTAATTCAATTATGGTATTCAATAAATTATGAAAAATCTCTTTTTCCAGAGAAAATACAATTGTATAATTTAGTTATGTTTATTGAATCTGCAAGAAAAGCAGGTTTAAAAGGAGGAGAAATAAAACAAAAACTTCTTGAACAAGGTTGGTCTTCTGAAAGAATTAATTTTGCAATAAGAAGAAGTAAAGGAAAACAACCATTACCTGAAATAATTCCAATAAGAAAAATAATTCAAAAGATAAAGTTAAATAATTTTAAAAAGAAGCAAATAAAAGAAAATCAAAATAATCAACAAAATAATATTAATAATAGATATTAGTCGAAACATTAATAAATTATAAAATCTGTTTAATAATTATGATGAAGATAATAAAGGATTTTGCTAAAAGATTATTTTATGGAATTCTTGGAAAAAGGAATGGTGAAGTAAAACTTGGTTTTTATGGTTCTCCTAATGCTGGTAAGACTTCTCTTGCAAATAGAATTTGTCAGGATTGGTTAGGAGAAGACTTAGGTAAGGTTAGTAAAATTCCTCATGAAACAAGAGAAATACAAGTTAAAGAAAAAGTTATTATGGAAAGAGATGGTAAAAAAGTTGAATTTAAATTAATTGATACTCCTGGTATTGCTACTAAAATTGATTTTGAAGATTTCTTAAAATTTGGTTTAAAAAAACAAGAAGCTCAGTCTAGAGCAAAAGAAGCTACTAAAGGAATTATTGAATCTATTAAATGGTTAGATGATGTTGATGCTGTTATTGTTTTAATTGATGCTACATCAAATCCTTATTCACAAGTGAATATTACTATCTTAGGTAATTTAATTGCTAGAAAAATTCCTGTTTTAGTTGTAGCAAATAAAATTGATTTAAAAAAGGCAGATATTAAAAAAATTAAAGGTGCTTTCCCAGATTATGAAGTTATTGGAGTCTCTGCAAAAACAGGAGAAAATATGGAAGAGTTTTATGAAGAATTATTTAAATTAATTAAAAAGAAAAAGTAAATGGTAGATAAAAAAAAGAGTGTGAAAAAAAGAATTAATAATAGTTTTAAAAAGTTACATAAAGGTCTTACAATCCACTTTATGCCTTATTCAGAGATAGTAAATAAAGATTCAATAGAAAGAATTAAGTTATTAATGAAACATGTTTTAGATAATAAAATCGTAATCTTGCAAGGAAAATTAAAACCAGATCAAGAAACAAGATTAATAGAAAATTCTATGACTTTAATAGGAAATATTAAAGGTTTTCAAGGTATTGAAGTTGCAACAATTTCAGGAGAAAATACTGGTGAAAATTTATTTGAAAAGATAAGATACAATTTAGCTAAAATTTTAGTTGGTGAAAAAGATTCTATCACAATTATTGGTCCTGCAAGTATTGTTAAAGAAATGAAAAGAGATCCTTCTCAAATAGAATTATTATTACAAAATTAATTTAGCAAAGTTTTTTATAATAGCTATTCTATTATTATTCATGCCTCATCAATGTGTTCATTGTTCAAAGATCATACCTGTTGGAAGCAAAGAATTATTAGAAGGATGTTCTAATTGTGGTAGTAAATTTTTCTTTTATATCAAAGATGAACAAGTAAAAAGAATTGAACAAGAAAATGCTTCAACTCCTATTACTGAGTTAAGTGTTTCTGAAAAAAAGAAAATAGAAGGTGATGTGAGGAATATTTTAAAAGTTGAAGATGAAACTCAACCAGTTATTTTAGACTTAGAATCTATTAGAGTAATTAAACCTGGAAAATATGAAATAGATTTAGTTTCTTTAATAAATCGTAAACCAATTGTTTTTAAAATTGATGAAGGAAAATATTTAATTGATTTTTAGTTAAGTTTAATAAACAAAAAATATAATTTTTAATATGAATAAATATGAATTTATTTTAAAAGAACAATTAAAGAAAATTAGTTTATCTAAAGAAGAGTTAAGTTCTTTAAAATTTCTTTCTGATAAATTAATTAAAGAATTAGAAAAACATAAATTAAATGCTTTTGTTGGTGGTAGTTTTGCTAAAGGAACTATTATTAAAAAGAAAGGAAAACAAGATATTGATATTTTTGTTGTTTTTAAAAATGAAACACAAATAAATCAATTAGGTTTAATTTTAAAAAAGATAAATTTTCCAGGTGAGTTAAATAAAATTCATGGTTCAAGAGATTATTATCAAATTAATCATGAAAATATTATTTTAGAAATAATTCCTGTAGTTGAAAAAGAGAATGAAACAATAAATAATGTTACAGATATTTCTTTATCTCATGTTAATTATATTTCTAATAAATTGAAAAAAGATAAATTTTTGATAAATGAAATTAAATTAGCTAAAAGTTTTATGCAAGCTTGTGGATGTTATGGAGCTGAAAGTTATATTAATGGTTTTTCTGGTTATTCTATTGAAGTATTAGTAATTTATTTTAAAGGATTTATTAATTTCTTAAAAGGTATTAAAAAAGAGAATATTATTGATCTTGAAAAATATTTTAAAAATAAAAAAATAATTTTATATGAATTAAATGAATCAAAAATTAAAAGTCCTTTAATTGTAATTGATCCAACCTTTAAATTTAGGAATCTTTGTGCAGGTTTAAGTTTTAAAACTTATGAAAAGTTTCTCTTGGCTGCTAATGACTTTTTGAAAAAACCAAGTATTAATTCTTTTGAGAAAAAAGAAATTAATTTATTACAATTAAAAAATTCTGCAAATGAAAATAAAGCAAAATTAATAGAGTTTAATTTTTCAACCCAAAAACAAAAAGGAGATATTGCTGCAACTAAAATGAAAAAATTTTTTGATTTTATAATTGATGAATTTAAGAGGAATAAACAAAATATTTTAAATGATTTATTTGAGTATAATAAACAAGAAAATTCTTCAAAAGGTTATCTTGTTATTAAAGAAAATAAAGTTTTAGAAGTAAAAGGCCCTCCAATTAATCTTGATGAGAAGATAAAACAATTTAAAAAATTACACAAAAATACATTTGAAAAGAAAGGTTATGTTTATTATCAAAAAGAAATTAAATTAAATGAGATAATTGATTTTTGTAAAACTTTTGAAAAAGATATGAATGTTTTTATTGAGAAAATAATTTATTATTAATCTTTTTTGTTCCAAACTAAATCAAACATATAACTTAATGAATTTGAGAAAAATGGTGAATTAACCCAAATACCATAATCAAAATCTTCATGAACATTTGTTGGTTTCATTGTAAAAATTAATTCTGTTTTATCTGCAATTAAAAACCTTGCATTAATAGGTTTACTTCTAATTTCTACAGCTAGTTTTTTTGATAATTTTTCTGCTTCTTTTTTTGCTTCTGGAATTATTATTTTAATATCAATATTTCTTTTATTTAACTTTGTAAAAATATCTTTAAACATTCTTTGTTTACTTGTTAACTCATAAACAGAAGAAACAAAGTATACAGAATGTTGTGCTGATTCCATAATTTCTCTAATTTGGTTATATAAATTATTTCTTCCTTTAATTGAAGTAGAAATATTTTGATTTTTTACAATTTCTAAATCAGAATTATGTAAACTTTCTAATTCCTTGTATTCATCTGTGTTTTTTAAATTTGATAATGTTTTTATTCTTTCTTCAGCTAATGTTTGTGTATTATTCTTTAATTTTTCAATAACTGTTTCTGGTTTTACTGCAATATATTTAACTGGTTTTCCTATTTTTTGAATCACAAAGCCTCTTTTTTCTAAACCTTCTAAAACATCATAAGTTCTGCTTCTTGGGACACTACTTACTTCTGCAATTTCACCTGCAGAAGAAATTCCACGACTTAATAATGCTAACCAGACTTTTGTTTCATAAATATTTAAGTCAAAGTATATCTTTAATTTTTTTATTAATTCTTGATTAAATGCCATTTTACTGTTTATATATCAAAGGAAAATTCTTTATAAACTTTTCTATTTTGTTATCTTTTGTTAGGAGTTACACTACAAACATTTAAATAATGTAATTACTGTATAGTAACATGAAATTAAAATTGGAGAGTATACTTATATTTTTTATTGGTTTCTTTAGTTGTGCAACTGTTTTTTCTTTTATATTCTTTTCTAATGGAGAAATACCTTTTAGTTTAAATGGTAATGTAGCTTTAAGTCCTTCTAATTGGTTAAATAAAGAGAATATAATGGTTTATAATGATAAAATAGTTATTTATGTGGATAATGCTAGTTTATCTTCATATCAACCAACAGGAAGTATGAGACCTTTATTAGATAGTGGTGCAAATGGGATTAGAATAAAACCTAAGAGTGTTCAAGAGATAAATAATGGAGATATTATTTCTTTTAGAAAAAATGGTATGTTAATTGTTCATCGAGTTGTTGACAAAGGTGTTGACAGTGAAGGAATTTATTTTATTACTAAAGGTGATAATAATAATTATAGTGATGGTAAGGTTAGGTTTGAAGATATTGAGTATATAACAATTGGAATTTTATATTAAGAAAATTAAAAACCATAATAATAAACTAATTAGTATTCCTGAAGAAATAAAAGGCATTGCAGGGTATACTTTATTTTGTTTTTTGAAGATTAATAAAAACCCTAGGCCCAAAAAAGCACCAATTATTATAAATAATGCTGGGATTAATCCTGGGATATTAAATAATGATTGATCTTGGAATGTCCACATGAAAATTCCTGATGCTAATATTGGAAAAGCAACATCTCCACCACCTAATGCTGCAAACTTTATTTTGAATTTTTTATTCTTAATTTTTTGAGGTATTTTTTTGTTCTTATATTTTTCTTTAATTATTTTAATTTCTTTTTTTGTTTTATCATCAATTAAAGGGATTAAAAAACCTGAGAATATTTTAACTTCTTTCATTTGATAATTAGCCATTTTTTGCATAATTTTACTTTTCCAAACAGCCCACATATCATAAATTGAAATTAAGATTAATAATCCTAATATAAAAAACACATTCATTAAAGGTTTTGTAGGATTATAAATTGCATAAACTAAAATAAGTGAAACTCCTGGATAAATTAATGTTTCAGTAAAATTATGAATGTAATAATTCGCTTTAATTATTTTAAAATAAGATAAAACTAAGGCAATTAATACAGAATAAAAAAATATATTATTAATTGGTAATTTAAATAAAAATCCATTTATTGTAATTGTTAAAGATAAAACTACAATTAGACTAAACCAAACTTTCATAACATATTTTATTTTATATTTCATTAATAATGTAAAAATTAATATTACGAAGATTAAGGAAAGAAAAAAAGAAAAAAGATTAAATTCATTTGTTTGATTTTGTTGAGAATTAATTCCAAGAGGTAATTTTTCTTGAGTAATATTAATAGTATTATTTTCAGAATAATTTATAGTTGGGGTATAATTATTTAATAATAATATGGCTATTATCTGTGTAATTAAAAATAAGCTTAATATTATTGCTTTAGTTTTATTTTCTTGTTTCATCTAAAAATCCCCTAAGTTTGTTTGAGTTTTACTTTTTATTAATCTTTTTATATCTACATTAAAAACTTCAAATATATTATCAATTGCAGGTATAATTTGGTTATTTAAGTAATATTCAATATCATAATTTTGTTTTTCACTTATTAAATAAACTTTATCGCTAATCTTTTTTGTTTTTTGTTTTGTTTCTCCAATATAATATTCAATAACTGTTCCTGATGATACTGGTATTTTTTGTTTTTTCATTTTTTCAGCTGCAATAACATGAGGACCTTTTGAGGTATATTCAGAAATCTCTTTTTTTAATTGTGTTTTTATTAATAAATCTTTTATTTCAATTTGCCTATTATTTAATTTATTTAAAATTTCATTAAAATATTCTTGTGATTTTTTAATTTCACCACTAGATAATATTAAATATAAAATATTCTTTTGCATTTCTCTTGCTAGTTTACACCAATCTCTTCTAATTGTTTCAAAACCTCTTATTTTTAATTTGTCTTTTTCATCTATTAGAGCATATTTCTTTTTTGCACCAATATTACTATCTCTTTTTGCTACAAATAATCCTCTTTTATAAAAATCTTCAAAATCTAATTGCATTATTCCTGGTAATTCTTTATTTAATTCCTCTAATAAATCTATTATTTCTTTTTTTGAAGAATTCCCTTGTAAAAATGCTATGGAATCAGTATCTGAATAAATAATTTTATAATTCTTTTTTTCTATTTTTTTTATTGTTTTTAAAATATTATTTCTTGCAAATTTTGCAGTTGATTCTGCTGCTTCTCTACAATAATATCTTGCACCAAAAAAACCTAAATATCCATAACTTGCATTTGCTAATAATTTATATGCATTACTTCTAGCTTTATTTAGATTATTTTTATTTTTGTTATATTCTTCTTTGTATTTTTTTCTTAAAGTAATTATTTCTTCTAATAATTTTGGAAAAAATCCTTGTTCTTTAGAAAAATTATACCCTTGTTCTGTTTGATTTAATGTAGATTTACTTAAGTTATAAGTTACAATAACAGAACCATACATACTTGTAAAATCAAATATGACAATATTCTCATATAATCCTGGTGTTGGTTCATAAACAAAAGCTCCTTCATATTTTCCTAAACTTTGTCTATCTGAAATATTATTTGTTGTAGGTCTTTTTTCAGCAATTTCATTAAATCGGTTTAAGTTATGTAAAATATAATTTTCTACATGAGAAGACATCCTATCTCGACTAATATCAAAAAGAGGCTCTTTAATTATTTTACAAAATTCTAATAAATCAGGCCAAATAGAAAAAAATAATTTGTATGTGATTTTAGAATCTTTTAAATTATATGAATAAAATTTATTCCAGTCTATTTTTTTATTTGATTTTAAATCTGCAAAATCAAATTCTTCTTTTTTTTCACCTATTAGTTCATTTGCTACTTCATTTAATGATAAAGATTCTGTTTGTAAATATTGTGAAAAAACAGCACTAATAAATTTGTAAATATCAATGTGAACAATCCCATTTATTTTGCTTATTGTAAAGTTTGACCTTGAGAAGGTTGGTTGAGTATTATTTATTCCAATGTTCAAATTTACTTTTTTCTTATCAGCTCTTGATTTTATATAAGGTAAATCAAAGACATCTGAAAAATATCCACATAACACATCAGGGTTATATTCTTTTATTTCATTAACAAAAGCTTCAAGCATTTCTTCTTCGTCTTTATAATAATAAACATAATCTAAATTTGTTTTTGGTTTAAAGGTTAGTACTTTTTTATAATCTTCTCCATATAAAGAAATCATTAAAATTTTACCTTTTCCAATTTCAGAGTTATCTGTTTCAATATCATAAGCTAAGACTTTTGGAGTAAAACTTGATTCTTTTTTTTCTATAAGCTTGCAATCTTTTAGTTTTAGAGCTATATCCACATTAAGATTATTAATCAATCCTGAGAAATCTTCTTGTGTTAAAATATCCCCATTTATTTTATACCAATTTAAGGGACTAAAGTTTTTTTCCATAATATACTTAGAAATTATATTAATGTCATATTCTCTTCTTGCTATTATTAATGGACTGTCTCCTATTTCAGAGGCAATATCATGCATATCTTTGTGATTTGTTACAAATACTTTTATTGCTAAGACATCTTTTCCTAAATATTTTTTATTGTGAATTTCTGTCTTAGTTACTTTTGAAATTCTAGACTTTTTATTTACTTCTAATTTTTCAATTTTATTTTGTAATTCTTTTACTTGTTTTTCTTTAGTGTCTAATCCTAGAATTACCCAGAAAAAAGGGTCATAAGAATCAATTAAACAAATTTTTTTATTGTTTTGACTTTTGCCAATAATTTGAATATAGTTCTTATTATTATAATCAAAATAAGAATAATCTAAAGGGATAAAGTCTAATTCCATTTATAATAATTAATGAACTTATTATTTAAAGTTTAGTTTAATTATCTATTTTTGTAACTGAATAAGAGTTACAAAACATAAAGTTTATAAAAGAGTTTTTATTTTATATAATATGAATAATTTAAACCAGAAAATTTGTTTAGAAGATGATTTAATTGAAGAACAAAGAGAAGCTTTTTTATCTAATGATTTTAGAAGATTTAGGGAATTATCAGATTTTACTGGTATTGATTATCCTACTTCTGATGAAGAACAAGAAATTGGGCCTGAAATGAATTATGAAAATAATGATTTATTTGGTTCAATTTCTGAGTCTAGTTTTGTTCCTGAAAAAAAATGTTCTCCTTCTAAAAGCTTAATTTTAACTTTATTTAATTCTAATCCTATTTCATTAAATAATATTTATACTAGTTTAGATACATTAAATTTTGGAGAATATTTTTCTTATTTAAATTTAGATGAATTTTTAATTTCTGCAAAAGAAATTGGTTATTTAAAACATAAAAATAAAGGTATGAATAAATCATTAAATTTATGGAATCAAGATATTTATACTATTTTTCATCAATTATTCGAAGGGGGTTTTCCATTGTATAATGGAGTTAAAGGATTAACAGAGTCTCAAAGAAATCATTATAAGACTATGAATCCTTATAGTCATAATAGTTTTAAGGATAGAATAAATAGTATACCAGAAAAAACTAATGAAAAGTTTAAAGAATTATTAAAAAAAGAATTACCCTCTTATATTACAGAACGGAATTATTATTTAAATCCACAACCTCATAAGAATAGTGGAGACATAATTTTATATGGAGCACCTGCTTATAGAAGGAATGATTCAAGAGGAGATAGGTCTAAAAAATGGGCAAATTATTATGCTAGAGAAATTAGTAAAAAATTAAAGACATATAATGAATAAAAAAACTATTAAAGTTTGTTAACTTCTATTTTTTATGGGTATTAACATTGGAGAGATTATTCCTAAAAGGGAAATTGAGTTGTCTTTTCTTAAAGATAAAATTATTGCTGTTGATGCTTATAATACTCTTTACCAATTTTTGACAACTATAAGACAACCAGATGGAACTCCTTTGCAAGATAGTTCTGGAAATATTACATCTCATTTATCTGGTTTATTATATCGAAATTTAAATTTGATTTTAAATGGAATTAAACTTGTTTATGTTTTTGATGGAAAACCTCCTGAATTAAAACAATGTGAAATTGAAAAAAGAAAACAAGTAAAATATGCTTCTGAATTAAAATATGAAGAAGCAAAAAGATTAAGAGATATTGATGCTATGAAAAAATATTCTTCTAGGACTGTTAGTTTAAATAATGAAATTATTGAACAAAGTAAAGAACTTTTAGAAGCAATGGGAATTTATTGTATTGAGTCACCAAATGAAGGAGAAGCAGAAGCTGCTAGTTTAGCTAAAAACAATTTTGTTTGGGCAAGTGCTTCTCAAGATTATGATTCTTTACTTTATGGAACTCCTTATCTTGTTAGAAATCTAACTCTTGCAAGAAAAAGAAAAATTAATACAGGAGAATATGTTGATGTTAATATTGAGTTGGTTGAGTTAAGACAAGTCTTGAATAGATTAGATATTGATTTGGATCAGTTAATTTGTTTAGCAATTTTAGTTGGAACAGATTATAATCCTGGTGGTGTTAAAGGTTTAGGACAAAAAAAAGCTCTTGAGATTGTTCAAAAATATAAATATCCTTTTGAAATTTTTAAGTATGTCCAAAATAAATATTCAGAAGAAATAAATTTTGATTGGCAAGAGATTTTTAGAGTTTTTCATGAATATGAATTAGGAAATGTAAAAGAGATTAAGTTTCCTGAAATAAATTATTCAAAAATAAAAAGTATCTTATTAAGATATGAATTTAATGAAGCAAGAATTGATTCTGCAATAGATAGATTAAAAGATTTTTTTGAGAATAAAAAGCAAAAGGGATTGAGTGAGTTTTTCTAAATATTTATTAAGGTCTATTTGTTGTTTTTTATATGGGATATTGGGGAGTTGTGAATAATAGTTTAAAGAATTCTGATATTATTTTATTAATTTTAGATGCAAGAATTCCTGAAGAAAGTCGTAATAGAGAAATTTTAAGAAAAGCAAATGAATTGCATAAAAAGATTATTTTTGTTTTTAATAAATGTGATTTAATTAGTAAAGAAAATTTAGATAAATTAAAAGAGAAATATCATGATTCATTTTTTATTAGTGCGACAAATAAAGATAGTTTAAGAATATTAAAAAATCATTTAATTGAGTCAGGAAAAAATGTTAAACCTTCTTTGAGAATTTCTTTAATAGGTTATCCTAATGTTGGAAAGTCAAGTATACTAAATATTTTAGTTCCTAAGACAAGAGCAAAAGTTAGTAGTAAAAGTGGTACAACTAAAGAAATTCAGTGGATTCGTGAAGGTAATTTAAGATTTATGGATACCCCTGGAGTTATACCAAGAAGTGATTCTAAAATTAGAGTTGGCTTGACTGCTTCAAAAGATGCTCATAAATTAAAAAATCCTGATAAAGTTGCATATGAAATTATTCATGTTTTAAGAAAACAGAATCTTGAAGCAATAAAAAGATTTTATAAAATAGATTTTGAAAAAAATGAATCTGATTATAATGTTTTATTAAAAATTGGAAAAAAAAAAAATTATATCTTAAAAGGTGGAGATATTGATGAGAATAGAACAGTTACTCAAATAATAAGTGATTGGCAAAAAGGAAAAATAAAGTAAATTATAAAAATAAGAAAAAATAATTTATTTTATGTTAAATCTTAGTAATATAGTAAAAGAATCTTCTAGTATACCTTTTATTAAAAAAGTTGAATTTTATTTTTCTCCTGAATTTTACTTTTCAGAAGATATAAAAGATTTTCAAGAAGAAGATTTTTCAGAATTACCCTTATACAAAAAAATTATTTTTAATAATAGAGTTTATATTATTTTCAAGGATATTGGTTTAGATAGATTAAAGGATAATTGGTTTATACTACATGATTCTTCTGGAAAAGAATTAGCTTATTGGGGAGAAAAAGATGACTTGGTTTATCCAACATTAGCTTCTTTTGATAATGTTAAACTAGAACAAGGTTTAAAAGAAAAAGATTGGGTTTATGAAATATTAGCAGGATATTCTATTTCTGATAATTTGTTAAATATAATTAAGGTAGATAAATACTCTTTTTTAAAAAAATCTCAAAAAGATTTAGCTTTTGATAAAATTAAGAATTCTGGTTTTAAACCTATAATACAACCTGCTTTTTGAAAAGATATAAATAGACTTTTAGATTTTTATTTTTATGAAATATAAAGAGTTATGTGAAGTTTATGAAAAATTAGAATCTACTAGTAAAGGTTTAGAAAAAACTAAAATAATTGCTGATTTTTTGCCTTTGATAAAAGATAGGCCAGATGAAATTTATTTATTACAAGGTAAGATTTTTCCAGATTATGATAGTCGGGAATTAGGTATTTCTTTTCAATTAATTATTAAGGCAATTAGTAAAGCTTCAGGTTATAGTGAAGAAGAAGTTGTTAAAAAATATAAAAAATTAGGAGACTTGGGTTTGGCTGTTGAAGAATTGTATAAGAATAAAAGACAAAATTCATTATTTTTTTCTGAGTTAACAATTGAAAAGATTTTTTCAAATTTATCAAAAATACCTTTATTTCTGGGTAAAGGTACTGTTTCTATGAAAATTGATTTAATTGTAGATTTATTACAAAATGCAAAGCCTGTTGAAGCAAAATATTTAGTTAGACTTGTGT
>Ga0334896_1000955_pt1 | contig 28314 bp, 29 predicted proteins | sample GraSluR3_MG_8_FD_207734 | JGI IMG/M metagenome (GOLD analysis project Ga0334896, IMG submission 207734) | Sludge microbial communities from methane-producing bioreactor in Wageningen University, Netherlands - Granular Sludge_27_06-R3 | ecosystem: Engineered > Bioreactor > Anaerobic >... | reverse complement strand
AGGTGTAAGTGCAGCAATGTATTGAGCTGACCGATACTAATAGGTCGAACACTTGACCAATGGTTTTTAAGGATACTGTTTACCTCGTTTTTACACCTCTCTCATTATTCGGTTTTGAGGGTACAAATTACCTTCAACCTTAAATCCGGTGACTATAGCAAAGGGGTCACACCTGTTCCCATCCCGAACACAGTAGTTAAGCCCTTTCGCGCTGATGATACTTGGTGGGAAGCTGCCTGGGAAAGTAGGTCGTCGCCGGTTTTATAAAAGAGACACTCCCTTATTGGGCGTGTCTTTTTTTAACGGGACTTAGCGAGGGCTCACCTTGATGAAGAGAGTCGTTGTATGATATAATAATTTGTTAAGAAGCGAGAAATTGTAAACGAAGTGGGAATGGAAAATGAAGGAGGGATTGGCCATGATGATTTTGAAAATCGTATTTGTGGCAGTGCTATGTGTTCCCTTGGTATATATCTCCATATTACTTCTCACCAAGTTGATGGATCAAGTAATTGGCAAAAAATAGAGGCGAGGAACATGAGAAAATCGAACAAAGGGCTATTCATCACCATGGAAGGACCGGACGGCTCCGGGAAATCCACGCAAATGAACTTGTTGTGTGAATATCTTCGAGAGCAGGGCGTGGATTTTTTGCAAACAAGAGAACCGGGTGGAACCGCCATCGGCGAAAAAATACGAAATCTTGTTTTGGACAACTCTCATCCGGAAATGGATGATTTAACAGAAGCCATGTTGTATGCGGCAGCTCGGGCACAACATGTGGCAGAAGTCATTCGACCGGCCTTGGCCCAGGGACAGTTGGTGGTATGCGACCGTTTTGTGGACTCCAGCTTGGTATATCAAGGATATGCGCGTGGATTAGGACAACCGGTAACCGTGATGAATCAATTGGCGGTGGAAGATTGCCTACCGGATGTTACATTTTTAGTCTTAGTGGATCCAAAGACCGGAATGAATCGAATACAACACAAGGATCGAGATCGGTTGGAGCAGTTGGATGAAACCTTTCATCAGAAGGTATATGAAGGTTACATACAGCTTTGGGAGCAGTCCCCGAATCGGATTTACCGAATTAATGGAAACCGGGAGCAAGAACGGGTATTTGAAGATGTAAAGGCTATTATCGGACCTATGCTGGCCAAGAGGTAATCGGTGATGCGATTAGAAGATATTCCGGTTCGAGGAAAAAGAATACAGGAATTATGCCACCAGTGGTCTTTTGGAAAAGTGGCACATGCCTATTTGGTAGAGACTCCCCGGTTGGGAGAGAACCGTGAATTGGCCAAGGCCTTGGCAAAGGCCATCCTATGCCCTGTAAAACCGGGATATGGATGTGGGCAGTGCAATATGTGTCAAAAGATTGACCATGATAATCACGAAGACATTTGTTTTGTTCAACCGGAAGGATCTTTTCTGCAAGACCGGGAAGTGGTTCCATTCATGATATTTCTGAAGACAAAGCCGGTGGGGCATCGGAACGTGGTCTTTATCATGGAAGGGGACCGAATGACCCTTACGGCCCAAAATCGGCTGCTGAAAACATTGGAAGAACCAAGCCCCGGAGCTGTGATTTTTCTCTTTTGTGAGCGGGCCGATGGGCTGGTACCCACCATTCGCTCCCGGTGCCGAACCATCACCATAGATTGGGAGACATTTCCCGCCAATGAAGAGAGAGAACAGGCCCGGCGATTGATGGACAGCATCGGAAAGAAAGTAACCTATCGCGAAAGAAGAGAGATGCTCGCTTCCATTTTGGAGGACAAGGAGCAAGGTCGAAAAAGAGCATTGGCCTTGTTGGACTATTTGGAAGAAGAATGCCAAATTCTGCTTCGGGATTACACCGAGAAGGGAGAGCCCTCTCTTGCGTTTATCTCCGACGTGGTGGTCAAGGTGGAAAGTACTCGAAAAGCCATACAGGGGAATATCGGATTTGGGTATGCCCTAAAGAATTTATTGTTGGAAATGGGAGGATAATCAATGACAAAAGTAGCAGGCGTTAAATTTAAGGATGCCGGCAAAATATACTATTTTGACCCCAACGGATTCTCCGTGGAACATGGAACCCCTGTCATCGTAGAAACGGCACGAGGGCTGGAATATGGAACGGTGGTAAAAGGCATTGTGGAGGTGGAGGATTCTCAAATTGTACCTCCTCTGAAACCGGTAGTACGTGTGGCTACCAAGGAAGACCAGGCCAGGCATCAGCAGAATGAAGAAAAAAAAGAAAAGGCCATGATACAATGTCAGGAAAAAATAGACAAACATGATTTGGAGATGAAACTGATTGATGTGGAATACACCTTTGATAATAGTAAGGTGATATTTTATTTCACTTCTGATGGTCGGGTGGATTTCCGAGATTTGGTGAAAGACCTGGCTTCCGTATTCAAAATGAGAATTGAACTGCGTCAAATCGGGGTTCGAGACGAGGCAAAGCTATTAGGTGGAATTGGTACTTGCGGAAAGGGGTTGTGTTGTCACACCTGGTTGTCCGAATTCGAACCGGTTTCCATTAAAATGGCCAAGGTGCAGAATTTGTCCTTAAACCCCACCAAGATATCTGGAATTTGCGGCCGGCTAATGTGCTGTTTGAAGTATGAAAATGATATCTACTTGAAATTGCGCAAGGGGATGCCAGAACCGGGTGAACGGGTGAAAACCAAAGAAGGAATGGCGCAGGTAGTGGATGTGAATATTTTCGAAGAGCGGATACGGGCCAGACTGTTACTGAACGAAAAGGATGAAAGAGGAGAGGATAAATTGTCCCCGGATATTCATTTTTATGGGAAAGATGAAATACAACGTATTTCTAAGCCCTCGAAAAAGGGCAAGCCAAAAGATTTGGTGGATGAAGTTCCCCCGGAGCTGGTGCCTGAATTGAAGGATTTGATGAAGGAATAGTGGATGAATATTGGGGTAGAGGAACGGCTAGATGAAATCGGATTTGGTGATTTAAAAATCATTCAACATCCTTTGGAATTTTGCTATGGAGTGGATGCGGTGATTGCAGCAGATTTTGCGGCCCGATTGACAAGTGGCGAGGGGAGAAAAGCGGACAGCCACATGAAAACCGCCATGGATTTGGGAACGGGATCTGGAATCATCCCCCTGATTTTAAGCCATAAAACCCAAATTCCTCATTTGTACGGCATTGAATTGCAGGAAAAAGCCTGGAACCGAGCTTTAAGAACAATGGATCTCAATGGGCTAACCCAGAGAATTCAGATATTACACGGAGATGTAAAGGACTATTTTGAAAAAAATCATGAAGTTTGGGAAGGTACGATGGATTTAGTGATTTCGAATCCCCCCTATGTATCCAGAGGGTCGGGAATTCCCGTGAAAAGAGAAGCCAAGCACTTGGCTCGTCATGAGACGTCAGCCACATTATCGGATTTCATAAAAACTGCCAGCTATCTCTTAAAACCCCGTGGCCATCTGGTGGTAGTACACCGCCCTGCACGACTACCGGATTTGATGTGGGAAATGAGATTTTATGGAATTGAGCCGAAAACACTTCGGTTTGTGCATCCCTTCCGAAACCAAGCCCCAAATATCATGCTGGTGCATGGCATAAAGGGTGGGGGTAAAGAATTAAAAATTCTACCTCCACTTCCGGTTTATGAGTCAAAAGAAGTCTATTCAGCAGAAATTCTAGAGATTTATCAGGGTAAAAAAGAGGTTGAATTATCATGTGGGGTGAGTGATAATGAAAGAGAGTAGCCGTTGTTACCCCGGATGGAGGTATGCTTATGTCACTTGAAATCACCCTCACATTGAAAGACATCCTATGGTTTCTCATTGGAGTAGGAGCCATTGTCTTTCTGATATACTTAATTGTATTGTTTAAGAATCTGTTGCAGACAGTAAAGAAGACCAATCAAATTTTAGATGATGCCAATGTGGTCACAAAGATTACGGCCAACCGTGCCACGGAAGTCAATGAGGCGGTGTCGGATTTGTCGGGGGCTTTAGGTTCTGTTGCAAACAGCTTTAAGGGAAATCAGAGCACCATGGCCGCGTTGTCCAATCTGGTGAACGCCCTATCTTCACTAAAAGGTCTTTTAAAAAATAAGTAAGAATTAGAGGTAAGAATTCATTGGCCAAATATATTGTTCAGAGTAGCGGACCTTTGGTGGGAGAAGTGGAGATCAGTGGCTCAAAAAATGCGGTGTTGCCCATCATGGCCGCCGCTATTTTGAGTGAAGAAACCTGTGAGATTTTGGAAGTCCCTCATCTAAAGGATGTGGAGGTTATGTGTCAACTGCTTCGCAGCATAGGGGCTACTGTGAGGGAAGACTATCCCAATCATCGGGTTGTGATTGAACCCGCCAAAAAACTCAGCAGTGAAGCGCCTCTTGATTTGGTCAACAAGATGCGGGCCTCCGTCTTGATTATGGGTCCTTTACTGGCGAAAACGGGTCGCGCTAAAATGCCTTTACCAGGGGGATGTGCCATTGGAGAGAGGCCCATTGATCTTCATCTCAAGGGATTTGAGGCTTTGGGGGCAGATGTGGTGAAGGGCTATGACTTTGTGGAAGCCAGCTCTTCCAAATTAATCGGCACCACCATATACTTGGATTTCCCCAGTGTAGGAGCCACGGAGAATATCATGATGGCGGCCGTGTTGGGGGAAGGCATTACCATTATTGAAAATGTTGCTGAAGAACCGGAAATCGTGGATTTGGCCAACTTCCTCAATAAGATGGGGGCACGTATTAAAGGAGCAGGTACGGACACCATAAAAATTGAAGGGGTAGAGAACTTAAAAGGTGCGGTTCATCAAGTCATTCCGGACCGGATAGAACTGGGCACGTTTATGGTAGCTGCCGCTATCACGCGAGGGAATATTACCATAAAGAATGCGTTGCCAAGTCATGTGAAGCCCTTGATTGCAAAACTCAAGGAGTGTGGAGCTGAAGTAGAAGTTACCGAGGACGAAGAAACCATTGTGGTTCGGGCAGACGTTCTTCCCTTGGTGCCGGCGGATTTAAAAACCCTTCCTTATCCCGGGTTTCCTACGGATATGCAACCACAGTTTATGGCATTGCTAACCACTATCAAAGGGGCCTCCGCGGTGGTGGAAACGGTTTTTGAGAATCGTTTCATGCATGTTCGGGAGATGAATCGAATGGGGGCTGACATTCAAACAGAGGGTAAGTCCGCCATCATTAACGGTGGTAGGTCCTTGTTAGGGACTACGGTGATGGCAACGGACTTGCGAGCGGGAGCGGCATTGGTGTTGAGCGCATTGGCGGCAGAGGGAACCACTACCATTGCGGAAATCCATCATATTGAAAGAGGATATTCCAATTTAGTGGAAAAACTGACTGGACTGGGTGCGGTGATTACAAGAGTAGAGGACTGATGGAAAGGTTCGGGAGGGCGGATATGGTTGACGAACAGTTTTTGAGGTTACTATCAAAGGATTATCCCAATCGAAAAAAAGCCTTGGCGGAGATTATTAATCTCCGGGCAATCCTGGCACTTCCCAAAGGAACGGAGTATTTCCTGTCGGATTTGCACGGAGAGCACGAGGCTTTTATTCATATGATTAAAAGCGCTTCCGGTGTCATCCGGTCAAAAATCGAAGAGGTTTTCAGCGAGGAACTAACCAAGGAAGAGCGGGATCATTTGGCTGCCTTGGTGTATAATGCGGAAGCGGAAATCAAAAGGATACGTCAAACCGATGTAGATTACGCATTGTGGTGTAAATACAACATTTTTCACCTGGTGCAGATTTTAAAGTCAGTGTCTACCAAGTATACCCGGTCAAAAGTGCGTAAACGAATGCCGAAGGACATGGATTATATCATGGATGAATTGCTCCATGCCGAAGACGAAGCCAACAAGGCCCACTACTATGGTGAAATCATCAATACCTTGATTGAGACGGGCACCGCTACGGATTTCATTATCGGAATGACCAATACCATCAGCCGTTTGGCCGTGGACCAGCTGCATATCATCGGGGATATTTACGATAGGGGCTCCCACCCCGATGGGATTATGGATTTCTTAATGGATTTTCATGATGTGGATTTCCAGTGGGGAAACCACGACATCGTTTGGATGGGTGCGGCTACCGGTAACTGGGCGTGTATTACCAATGTCATTCGCATGAATATCAGTTATAACAATTTTGATATGTTGGAAATCGGATATGGCATCAATTTACGGCCCTTGGCTGTTTTCGCCCAGGAAACCTATCGAGAAGACCCTTGCGATTCTTTCCGGCCTCATGTTCTGGAGAGGAATCAATATGACCCAGTGGCGGAAGATCTGGCAGCGAAAATGCATAAGGCCATTGCCATTTGTCAATTCAAGGTAGAAGGGCAACGAATTAAGGCCCATCCGGAATATGGCATGGAAGATAGGCTGCTACTGGATAAGATGGATTTCGAAAAAGGCACGGTGATGGTTCGAGGAGTGGAGTATCCTTTGACGGACTTGTGTTTTCCCACCATTGACCCCCAGGACCCTTATGGGCTGACACCAGAGGAAACGTTGTTGTTGAACACCCTGGAGGCATCCTTCCTCCGAAGTGAAAAACTTCATAAGCATATACGTTTCTTGTTCAGCCACGGGGGCATGTACAAAATTGTAAATGGAAATTTATTGTACCATGGTTGTATCCCCATGACGGAGGATGGGGAGTTTGAGGACTGCACCATCAACGGCGTTACATCCAAGGGGAAAGCGTACTTGGATTATTTGGATGATCAAGTTCGAAAAGCTTATTTTACACCAAAAGAGTCCGAGGAGATTGGCCGTTCCGGAGACCTGATGTGGTATCTCTGGTTGGGGAAGAAATCTCCCTTGTTCGGGAAAGACCAAATGACCACCTTTGAAAGATGTTTCATCAAAGATAAAGCCGTGCATAAGGAACGCTCCGTCCCTTATTATCATTTAATCGATCGTAAAGATATTTGTGAAAAAATTCTTCGAGAGTTCGGCTTGACATCCGATCAATCCCATATTTTAAATGGCCATGTACCGGTGAAGGTGAAGGATGGTGCAAGTCCGGTGAGAGGGCAAGGGCTGTTGTTTATTATCGACGGGGGGATGTCCAAGGCATACCAAAAGGATACGGGAATTGCGGGATACACTTTTATTTTCAATTCACGATTTATGGCGTTGGCAGAGCACAAGCCCTATTCTCCACTGCAGCCGGACGGAAGTCAAACCTTCCACGCTCCCGCCCTCAGGACCGTAGAAATGCTTCATAAACGAATGACCGTACGGGATACGGATATTGGCAAAGATTTGCAGAAACAGATTGAAGAACTACAATTATTGATTGACGCATACCAAAAAGGAACCATTAAAGAAAGATAGAAAGGTGATTTATGGCAAGTGAAAACAAATTCGCCGTGTTAATCGACGCGGACAATATATCGGAAAAGTACATCAAATTTATTATGGATGAGATCTCGAATGAGGGTGTGGCCACCTACAAACGTATTTACGGGGACTGGACCAAGCCTTCTTTTGGGGCATGGAAGAATATTCTATTAGAGTATTCCATCACGCCCATCCAGCAATACGGCTATACCCAGGGAAAGAATGCCACGGATTCGGCCATGATCATTGATGCAATGGATATTCTATACTCCGGCAATGTGGATGGGTTCTGCCTGGTAACCAGTGACAGTGACTTTACCCGATTAGCGGCTCGTCTGCGAGAATCCGGAATGGATGTGGTAGGAATGGGAGAAAAAAAGACGCCCAAGGCGTTTATTTCCGCATGTAACAAATTCAAGTATTTGGACATTTTACTGGAGCAAAGCCGCAAGGAAAAGGAACAAATTCGAAAGGAAATCGAGGAGCGGTTAAAGAGTTCCAAGCAGGAAAAGCCCAAGAAAGAAAAAATTCAAATTCCTATCCCGGAAGGTTTTGATGAAGCGGGCAAAGAGGAGCCGGAAATGACTTCTCTGGAAACCATTTCGGATTCGGTGATCAACATTATCCGGGAAAAATCCGACGAAGACGGGTGGGTTTTTATTGGAGACCTGGGAGGTATGTTATTAAAACGCCATCCGGACTTCGATGTAAGGAACTTCGGTTTTAGCAAGTTGACTCCCTTTATACGATCATTAGATGGTTTGGAGGTACGGGCGGAACGTCATGGAAGTTCTACCCTGCTTTATGCCAGAGAAAAAGAAGCCAAGGATGATGATTCGAAACAGACAAATTCAAAAAATAAGAAGGGGTAGAGATTACTCTACCCCTTCTATATCATTATCTCCATCCATGGGATTTGTATCGAAATTTGTGTCAAATTCTACCGATGGTTCTATTTCTTGAACCCCATCTTGTTTTAGCCGAATAGCTCCTACCGTCATAACCCCTACTGCGGCAATTTGCCCAATAGTCTTTAATCCATCTTTAACGGCCTCCGGATCTCTATGGACCGCCCCCTTCACCACCTCACCGGTTTCTCCGATGATTAGTTTTGCGTTGTGAACCCAGTTTCCCACCAGCATTTTTCCGCCATCTTTTAAGTCATCGATGCCTTCGTCTATCTGCTGGATATCCTCTCGTATGTTTCCCACAAGAACATCTGTCGCACCGGAAGCCAGATTGCCGGCAATCCCCCCAAAATAAATCAGGGAATCCACCACACTTTCTCCCACGTTGTCCACGATTTTTTTGTTGGAAACTCTTCCGATAACCGATACGGCACCGCCGATTACGCCCCCTACCACAGCACCTGCCACGATGCCGGTTTTCTTCACTACTTTCATCCGAATCACCTCATTTTCTTTCTGTGATTTTCATTATACAATAGGGACCAAACCTTTACAAGAACCGGGGTTCTGTGTATAATAATAAGGCACGGTTCGGAACAAGCGGATGTAGCTCAATGGATAGAGTACCGCACTACGAATGCGTTGGTTGGGAGTTCGAATCTCTTCATCCGCACCATATCGGTACTCAGTGGAGTTGGTAATCCACTGGGTGCCCTTTTTTATTATGAATACGGGAAAACCCGCATGCGGTCTCAGCAGGAAGGGGAAAAATGTCAACAGCCTACAGAGAATGTCAGTGTCTGGTTGCCTTTGGTAGCTTCGGTAATCACGGACAGCGCAACCCATCACAAAGCTTCCATTAATGACCCTTCCATCCTTCCCCGATATGCCATTTTGGATCCGGAGCTAACAGTAGGACTACCTCCCATGGTAACTGCCACCACCGGCATGGATGCACTGAGTCATGCGGTAGAGGCAGTTACCAACCACACCTACAATACTCCCCTAGAAGATAAATTGGCGAAGGATGCCGTTGGGCTTATTTATCATAATCTGCTCACCGTATACCGGGATGGCAACAATCTGGAGGCTCGTCAAAACATGCAGAGAGCATCTTTTTTTGCCGGCCGAGCCTTCACCAGAGGCTGCGTCGGGTATGTCCATGCGGTGGGTCACACCCTGGGCGGTCTTTATGGTTTTGCCCATGGGCTGGCCATGAGCATCATCCTACCTCACGTGATGCGGCAATATGGCCCCGCTGTTCATGATCGACTGGCAGATTTGGCGGATGTTTGTGACATGAAAGGGGAAACCACAGAAGAAAAGGCCAATCTATTCATCCTTTGGATCGAAAAGATGAAGAAGGATATGGAAATTCCCGCGGGTGTGGATATCATTCGGGAGGAAGATATGGACCAGATTATTACATGGGCCATGAAGGAGGGCAATCCCCTCTATCCTGTTCCTGTGATATGGGGCAAGGCAGATTTCCGACAATTACTTAACACATTGAAAAGCAATAGTACCCTCAGCTGATGGCAAACCATCGGGTGTATGTGGCATAAGGAGAGGAAGTTGAAAGGTGAGAAAAGTAATGGAAATATATGGACTACAGAAAGTAACTCTTCTGGACTATCCGGACAAGGTGGCATGCACCGTATTTACCGGTGGCTGCAATTTCCGATGCCCATTTTGTCATAACAAAATGCTGGTAGAGAACAGGGACCTGGAACCGGTGATAACCATGGAAGGGTTTTTTGAGTTTTTGAAAAAGAGGAAGGGGATTCTGGACGGCGTATGTATCACAGGTGGAGAGCCATTATTGCAGCCGGACTTGGAAGAATTCCTGAATGAGATAAAGAGATTGGGATATTTGACCAAGGTGGATACCAACGGCAGCCGGGCGGATACGCTCAAAGATCTGGTTTCTAAGAGGTTGGTAGACTATGTGGCCATGGATGTGAAGAATGCCAGGGAAAGATATGGGGAAACAGTGGGGTTGGATTTATATCCTATGAAGGATATTGAGGAAACGGTAGAATATCTTCTCAGGGAGCCGGTGGATTATGAATTTCGTACTACGGTAGTTCGTGAATTCCATGGGGAGAAGGAATTTGAGTCCATTGGAAAGTGGATAGCCAATCCCAAAAGGTACTACCTGCAAGGCTTTGAGGCTTCTGAGGATGTTTTGGTCCCGGGACTTCATGGATATGATAGAGAGAATCTGGAAAGGTTTGCTGAAATATTACGTAAAAACATGAATTTCGTGGAAATTCGTGGGATATAAGACAAAACACAATATCTTGCTATTTTTTGAAAAACAATGTCTATATGTAGTGCAATTCATCTTGACGGTTTTCCATCTTTGGTGGTATGATATACACACATTTCAGGATACGAAGACGGTGAGCAGCAAGAGGAGAAGAAGACATGTATCAAGTAACAAAGCGAGATGGGAAAATTGTTGATTTTGATATATCCAAAATCAGCGCCGCCATTACCAAGGCTTTTGAGGCGGAAAGTAAAGAGTACAACCAGGATATTATTGATTTCCTGGCTTTAAAAGTAACCTCGGATTATGAATCCAAGGTACAAAACGGCTTGATTGGTGTGGAAGACATTCAGGACAGTGTGGAAGGCGTTCTGATCAAAGCCGGGTATACAGATGTGGCCAAGTGTTACATACTATACCGAAAGCAGCGAGAAAAAATTCGAAACATGAAATCCACCATCTTGGATTACAAAGAGATTGTGGATAATTATGTGAAACTTAATGATTGGCGAGTGAAAGAAAACTCCACGGTAACTTATTCCGTAGGGGGTTTGATTCTCAGCAATTCCGGTGCCATCACCGCCAACTACTGGCTGTCTGAAATCTACGATGAAGAAATTGCCAGAGCTCATCGCAATGCAGATATTCATATCCACGACCTTTCCATGTTGACCGGCTATTGTGCCGGTTGGTCCTTGCGCCAGCTGATAGAAGAGGGTTTGGGAGGGATTCCGGGAAAGATTACATCGTCTCCCGCCAGTCACTTGGCCACCCTTTGCAACCAAATGGTCAACTTTTTGGGAATCATGCAGAATGAATGGGCCGGGGCACAAGCTTTCTCCTCCTTTGACACCTATCTGGCGCCATTTGTGAAGGTGGACAATCTATCCTACGAAGAAACAAAAAAATGTATCGAATCCTTTATTTATGGTGTGAATACTCCTTCCCGATGGGGTACCCAGGCACCTTTTTCCAACATCACACTGGATTGGACAGTCCCCAATGACCTGGCGGAGCTTCCGGCCATCGTAGGCGGAAAAAAGATGGATTTTAAGTATAAGGAATGTAAAGAAGAGATGGATATGGTGAACCGGGCTTTCATCGAAATTATGATCGATGGAGATGCCAATGGTCGAGGGTTCCAATATCCCATTCCCACATACTCGATTACCCGCGACTTTGATTGGTCGGAAACGGAGAACAATAAGCTGTTGTTTGAGATGACGGCTAAATACGGCACCCCTTATTTTTCCAATTATATCAATAGCGACATGGAGCCCAACGATGTACGAAGTATGTGTTGCCGTCTTCGCTTGGATTTAAGAGAGTTGCGAAAAAAATCCGGTGGTTTCTTCGGCAGCGGAGAGAGTACTGGGTCTATTGGGGTGGTTACCATCAATATGCCTAAGTTGGCGTATCTATCAAAAGACAAGGGAGAATTTTATCGGCGCCTGGATAAGATGATGGATATTTCGGCTCGATCCCTGAAGGTGAAACGGACCATCATAACCCGACTTTTGGAGGAAGGGCTTTATCCTTATACCAAACGGTACTTGGGAAGCTTCGAGAATCATTTTTCCACCATTGGTCTATTGGGAATGAACGAGGCCTGTCTTAACGCAGCTTGGGTTCAAAAAGATATGACACATGAGGATGCACAGGGCTTTACCAAGGAAGTGCTGAACCACATGAGAGAAAGGCTGTCTGATTATCAGGAAATGTATGGGGATCTCTACAATCTGGAAGCGACTCCGGCGGAATCCACCACATACCGATTGGCCAAACATGACGTAGAACAGTATCCGGACATCATTACTGCCAGCGAGCCGGGCGGAACTCCTTATTATACAAATAGCTCTCATCTTCCGGTCAGCTACACGGAAGACATTTTTGAGGCCTTGGACATTCAAGATGGACTTCAGACGCTCTACACATCCGGAACGGTGTTCCATGCCTTTCTGGGAGAGAAGTTACCTTCCCCTCAGGCTGCCGCATCACTGGTAAGAAAGATTGCAGAGAATTACCGACTGCCCTACTACACCATGTCACCTACCTATTCGGTGTGTAAGAACCATGGATATATTGCCGGGGAACATTTCCAATGTCCTTTGTGTAACGAGAACACGGAAGTGTACAGTAGAATTACCGGATACTATCGACCGGTACAAAACTGGAATGAAGGAAAATCTCAGGAATACAAGGAACGAAAGCTATATCAGCCGGAAATGTCTCGCCAGGTGGGGAACGGTGAAATTGCCGCTACTTCTCTGTCGAAGGGTTCTCATCATGATGTTATTTCGGAAATGCCGGATCAAGGCGTCTATTTCTTTACCACCAAGTCTTGTCCCAATTGCAAGTTGGCGAAAACTTTCCTGGAAAAATCCGGAATTGCCTTTCAGCAAGTGGATGCGGAAGAAGACCGTGAATTGGCCAAGAAATTAAAGGTGAAGCAAGCCCCTACGGTGGTAGTGGTAGACCATCAAAAAGTGGATCACTTTATTAATGCATCCAACATTAAGTTGTTTGCGGAAGCTCGATAAATCGAAAGGTTGGTTATGAAAGACATCATTGTAGTAGGTGCTGGTTGTGCCGGGTTGACGGCCGCCATTTACGCAGCGAGAGCAGGGAAAAGTGTGTTGGTGTTGGAAGGCTCCAACATTGGCGGGCAGATTAGTTATTCTCCCCGGATAGAAAACTATCCGGGGTTTTCTACCATTAGCGGTGCAGAGTTCTCAGACCAGCTCTACGACCAGGCCATTTCCTTTGGTGCGGAAATTGACTTGGTGAAGATTGCGGATATAGGAGAAGGAGAACAAGGGTTTTGGTTGGATAGCGACCAAGGGAAATATTGGGGGAAAGCCATTATTTTAGCCACCGGTGTATCCCATCGCGCCTTGGGTTTATCCGATGAACAACGCTTATCTGGCAAAGGAGTATCCTATTGTGCCATATGTGACGGGGCTTTTTATACCGGTGAACGAGTGGCTGTGGTGGGAGGCGGAAATACGGCTTTGTTAGGTGCTGAATCCTTGGCCGGTTACTGTAAAGAGGTGATTCTTGTGCATCGCAGGGAGTCCTTTCGAGGGGAAGAAGCTCTATGGCAACGGGTGAAAGGTAAGAAAAATGTTCGAATGATAACCTCTGCATTAGTGAAGGAACTTCATGGGGATGAAGAATTGGAGGGTGTGGTAATCCGCCACTTGGTGGAAGAACGTGAAGAACGACTTTCTGTATCCGGCCTCTTTATATTGGCGGGGCAGATTCCCAACAATCAGCCTTTTTCTTCTCTAGTATCTTTAGATGAAGAGGGATATATTATTACCGACCCACAGTGTAGCACCAACAAACCCGGGATTTTTGCTGCCGGGGATTGCAGGCAGAAGAGAGTGCGGCAGCTAACCACGGCTGCGGCAGATGGAACGGTGGCGGCATTGGAAGCCGTTGCATATATACAAGAAAAACTCCCGAAATAGGGAGTTTTTTTATGGTAAGGCAATCGAGCTTCCTTGTAGTGTCGGATTATTCTACCAAGTTTTTCTCTTGTAAAAACTCCATGAGAAGCTTGGCGGTGTTTCCGGTTATTTTCAAGCAAGTGGTTAAATGCTCTCGGGTTTCAAAGGGATGTTGGTTTAGTACGCGACAGCAAGTGGCACCGAATTTTTCTTCAAACCGATTATGAAACTCCTGAGCCAAGTTGTAGACAGGGTCTCTGCTCTCTGACAAACCCGTACGCCCTGCCAACATATTGATGGCCACGATGGAACCAGTTAAGGCGCCGCAAAGGCAGCCGGCTTCTCCCAAGCCACTTCCAAAACCGGTAAAAAGCTTCACGGTATCCGGATTCATGTCGGGGCTCAACTCTTCCCGAAAGGTCATAAAAATAGATTCTGTGCAGTTAAAGCCTTCCTTAAAATAATTCCCGGCCATATTTCTTACTTCTAGTGCTTTTTCTTCTTTGTTCATAGTCCAACCCCTAACATTCGCCATGGTGTTGATGGTCGTGGCAAATGGAATCGGTTGAGACCAGTTCTCCTTTCAGAAAAGCTTCCACAGCTTTCTCTGAAGAGCCAGAGGCCCCTAAAATTACCTGGATACCCTTCTGATTGAAAATGTCTACGGCTCCGCCGCCCATTCCACCGGCGATAATCACATCCACTCCTTGCTCCGAAAGAAAAAGCGGTAGAAACCCCGGCTTGTGGCCCGGATTCATAATGGATTCTGCTTTGATAATCTGGCTGTCATCTACCTCGTAGATATTGAAGTTGATACAATGGCCAAAATGTTGGGTAACTTGGTCTCGTTCACTAGCAACTGCGATTTTCATTTGTTCTCCTCCTAAATTGTGATGTGGGAACCGGTGGACAGATAATGAATCTGTTCCCCTAATTGTTCCTTAAGTTGTTGGTAGGCCGGTAAGCCGGTACAGTGACAAGTATAGTAAATGGTGGGCTTGTCTTTTAGGTATTCTCCCAGGGCAGTAATTCGTTCCGGCTCTTCGCTTACACCTTTGGACCGGCTATATAGATGAAATCCCCCGATGACATAGGTGGGGTAATGTCTCTTTAATCGATAAAATTGTTCCATAATGTTGGCGATACCTCGATGGGCACAACCGGCAAAAAGAAAGGTTTTTTTACCTTCTGTCACAATGAGATTTTGTTCGTGGTCAAAGGTGTCGGGTGTTAAGGCGCCTTCCGTATCCATAAGAAGTTGACGATTTCCGGCGGGATTGAAATCCGATCCGCGCACACCTGAAAACAGTTCGATTCCCGGCTGTATTTCCAATCGGCGGGGAGTTAATATCACCTGGGAAGATTCTAGCAAGGTTTTGTCCAATCCAATGTACTGCTCGTCCCCATCTGGACCGTTGGTATAATAATTGCCGAAAGCAGTTTCTCGGATATAGACTGGGACCTGAGGGAGTTCATGGAAGAGGGTTCTTAAGCCACCCCCGTGGTCGTAGTGCCCGTGGGATATGATGACAAAATCCACATCCTGAATCGCTACATTCATTTCCTTTGCGTTACGTAGAAAAAGATCTCCCTGACCTAAGTCGAAGAGAAACTTTTTTTCAAAAGCTTCTCCGTAGAGTGAAAGCCCGTGTTCTGAAGAAAGTTGCGGGAGGTGGCAAGTATTTTCCACCAAAGTTGTAATAATCATAAGGCTTCCTTCCTTTGGGTTGTGTTAAAGATAGGACAGAGTTTGTTGGTATATGGATTTCAAAGCTTCCCCGGAGGGACAGGGTTGATCTACGATGGTTTTGCCTTGATTTATGGCAGAAACAGCCATGGGATCATAGGGTATTTTCCCGATGAAAGGTATGTTGTGCTCCTGACAATATGTTGCAATACGATGGGTGTTTTCGGAATGGGCATCGTGTTTATTGACACAAACCAAAGCTTTCGTTTTGAATTTCTTGGCAGTCGCTAAAATCCGAATCATATCACTTATGCCGGAAAGAGAAGGTTCTGCTACGACTAACACCAAATCAACACCACTGATAGACGCAATCACGGGGCATCCGATGCCCGGAGAGCCATCGATAATGGCCAGATCTTTGGCCAAAGGGCTCTTTTGTAGTTGCTTCTTCACTTCCGTTACCAACATCCCTGAAGTTCCGTTGCCCATTTTTAGCTGCGCTGTTGAAAAAACATGGTCTTCTTGGTACAGCATTAAATCGCCGGCTTTGGCAGGCTCCATCCGTATGGCCGCTTCCGGACAAACAAATTGACAAACTCCACATCCCTCACACTTATAATAATCTACTTTGTAGGTTTCTTCAACGTTTATGGCTCCAAATCTACAATGTTGACGACATAAATCACAACCCACACATTTCTCCGGGTTGATGAGGGCTTTCGGCAGCCCAAAATAGTCCCTGGTTTCCGGGGAAGTCCGGTGAGAAATCACCAGATGAAGATTGGGGGCATCCACATCGCAATCGGCAAATGCCGGTGCCTGTGATAAACGGATAAGCCCTGCGGCCACCGTGGTTTTTCCAGTGCCTCCTTTACCGCTTAGAATGAGCAATTGTTTCATGCTTTACCTCCCGATGAATGGTATCCAGGATATGAGAAAATATTTTTTCCCATTTGGAATCTTCGCGAACCAGTATTTTCCCCTGGGCATTTATTTCTCCCAGCTTTTGATCGAAGGGGATCCGGGCCAGAATGGGAAACCCTTTTTCTTTGCAATAAGCTTCGGATGGATTTTCCCCGGGGAGATCCTTGTTGAGAACCACACCGAAAGGGATGGAAAAGAGGGAGACCAGGTCTGCCACCATGGCTAAGTTATGCGCTCCAAAAATAGTAGGCTCTGCCACCAAAAGGCAGTAGTCTGCGTCCTGAATGCTTTCCATTACAATGCAGGCGCTGCCAGGGGGGCAGTCAACAAAGGTATAGTTTTTGTAGGTGGTGGCATTCTCAAGAAGTTTGTGTATCAGAGGGATTCCAGAGGCCTCTCCGATGTTCATTTCTCCTGATAGGACGGTGACTTGTTCGGAAATACCCAAAGTTACTTGTCCCACTTCTTTGTCTTTTTCCGTCAAGGCATTTTCCGGGCAAACCAAGAGGCAACCACCACAGGAGTGGCAGATGTCTTCAAAAATTATCAAACTCTTTCCGGTGTGCGCCAGGGCATGAAATTGGCAAAAGTCCACACACTTTCCACAACCGGTACATTTCCCGGGATCTACAACTGGAAGGGGAACGTGAACTTTTTCCACCGTAATAATCAATGGCTTGAAATATAAGTGACCATTGGGTTCTTCCACGTCACAATCCACATATACCGATTCTTTGGCCGCAGCAGCTAAATTAACGGAGAGCAAGGTTTTCCCGGTACCGCCCTTCCCACTTAAAACGGCAATTCTCATATTATTTCTCTCCGTGGTTATGAAATCCCGGGTGAATTTCATCTAGGGGGTTTAGCCGGTTTTCCTGGAAAGCCAGAATGGATTCTTGAATGGACTCAGAATTGGTCTGGTAAATAAGAAGAGCGGCTCCCTTAAGAACCTGGGCGGCATTTTCCCCCAGTCGGGGGGTCAGCACTACCGTAGCCTTTTGATTTACTAAAAATTGGGCGGCTTGAATCCCTGCACCTCCGGGACTATTTGCGGCCGGGTTTTCTAAATAGTTTTCCTGCTCTAAATCCGGATCATAGAAAAGATAGTAGGGGGCTCGGCCAAAGGAAGGACATACATTTCCTCCGGAATGATTTTCAGTAACGGGTAATGCAATTTTCATAACAACCTCCTGATTCTAATGTCTTAATGCGAACAATTCACTCACATTATATTATACATCGAAAACGGCATATGTCAATAAACCCTTAAGAGGACACTCCCTCCAGAGGGAAGCTTTTTCCGGAGGCATGGGGCGTTTTTGGCCTTGTCAAAAGAACGTATGTTCTATATAATAAGGCTACGGAAGGAGGGGTACCGATGGCGATTATGCATGTGGATGCTAATTCAGCATATTTAAGCTGGACAGCGGCTTTCCTGTTGGAGAAGGGAAGTTCTATTGACTTGCGGGATATTCCCTCTGCCATCGGGGGAACCCAAGCTACTCGCCATGGAATTATTCTGGCCCGATCCATCCCTGCCAAAAGAAAAGGAATCCAAACCGGGGAAACAGTGACAGAGGCTCTACAAAAGTGTCCGGGTCTGGTGATTTATCCTCCGAATTATGACTTGTATCTTCTTTGTAGCAATGCCATGGTGGAGATACTGGGGGAATACAGCGATAAGATTCAGCGGTATAGTATAGATGAATGCTATCTGGAATGGCAGGGAAACGATGAAGAAGTCATTGAGGTGGCTCATGAAATTCGTCAGCGCATCAAAAGGCAATTGGGATTTACGGTGAATGTGGGCGTATCCCATAATAAGCTTTTGGCAAAGATGGCCTCGGAGTTGGAGAAGCCGAATCGGGTGCATACATTGTTCCCCTGGGAAGTGGAAGAAAAAATGTGGCCCCTTCCATTGAGAGAACTTTTCATGGTGGGCCATGCCACAGAACAGAAGCTAAAACGGTTGGGGATTCATACTATCGGGGATTTAGCCAGATGTGATTCCCGATGGTTGAAAGCATGGCTGAAGAGCTACGGTACAATGATTTGGAAGTATGCCAATGGTCAGGACGAGAGCCCTGTGTTGCTCCAGCAGGATATGGTACAGAAGGGGATAGGAAACAGTATGACCATCTCTTATGATGTGGTTTCAGAGGAGGATGCCAGAGCTTATCTCTTGAGCCTGACAGAGCGTGTGGGATTGCGACTTCGCCGCATGGGAGTAAGGGGATCCCTTGTTTCCCTCTGGTTGAAAACGGATACCTTTGTTTCTTTTCGACATCAGAGACAATTACAGGATCATACGGATTCCACCCAAGAAATCTATGAAATTTTGTGCCAGCTGTTTCGAGAATGCTGGCAAGGTCAGCCTCTTCGACAAATTGGAATCGGGGTGGGAGGCTTTCAAAGAAATTTCTATCGACAAGTTTCTTTTTGGGATGGAAAGGTACGGGAAAAAGAAGAAAGATTGGACTGTGCCATGGATCAAATCCGGGGAAGGTATGGAGAAGGATCGGTGATGCGGGCCCGATTTGCGGATGGCGCCCGGAAGCCGCTAGAGGGAGGCGTGAATGAGGGAAATTATATTATGATGGGAGGGTATGGACGATGAAGATCATCGGTGCCCCCATTGATGCCTTGGTTTTTTTTCGAAAAGGAGCTCAACCGGAACCGTACAAGTTCAAGTATACCAACTCCCGGGGTGAAGCGGAGACAGTGGTGATTGGCCAAATTTTAGAGATGGAGGAACAAAAAATTGCGGGAATTCGCTCTCTGGTTTATCGATGCCAAAGCATTATAAGGGGGGAACAGAAACGGTATGAGCTAAAATATATCATTTCGGAGTGTCGATGGGAACTTTACAAGATGTAGGAAAAAGAATGCCGAAGTCCGGAGGCACTATGGTATAATGAAATGACGATATTTTGAGAGAAAAGGAGCCAAGAGACGTGAAAAAAATAGGGGGTCTTGTTTTAGTGATGGGTTTTGCATTAGGGGGTTTCTCTTGGATTGTTAGTGATTTCTTGGCAGATTATTCTCATGCGGAAGAGGTGGTTGAAATTTCTTCCGTAGTGGATACGGAAACCATTTATTCTACCATGCCTTTTTCTCAGGGTGTCAACCAAGCCATGACGGCGCTTCATGAAAAATATGTAGAGGAAACTCGGTTAGAAACCATTGGTTTTTCTGTAGATGGAAAACCGATTTTAGCTTTGAAAATTGGCCGGGGGCAAGACCGTGCCTTAATTCTGGGTGGCATGCATGGAAGAGAGTCTATGACTACTCTTCTGCTATTAGACCAAATGGAGCAGCTTCTTCTGGCATACCAATCGGAGGATCCTCTTCAATATGGAGGATATCAAACCCGAAAGGTTCTGGATGACGTGGCTCTTTGGTTTGTTCCTCTATTGAATCCGGACGGGGCAGAAATTGCCATGTATGGCGGCAAAACCATTCAGAACCAGGAGCTTTTGAAAAGTGTGACCAAAGGAGAAAAAAGTCTTGCTTCTTGGAAATCCAATCTGAACGGGGTAGATCTCAACCGAAATTTTACGAGGCACAAGGTGTCTGTTGTGGACTCTCCAGGAGCGGCCTTTTATCCGGGGAAGAACCCTTTTTCCGAACCGGAGACCCGGGCTATTCGCGACTTCACGTTAAAAGAAGATATTCAGGGAGTATTAAATGTTCATGCGGCGGGCGAAATCATTTATTGGGACCCCCCCTATGACAGTATTGCCAGTTATTTGAGTCGAATCACCGGGTATTCTCTGGTGGAGCCAAAGGAAAATCTGCGGATGGGCACCTATGATACATGGTATTGGCAAGTTACCGGTGGACCGGTGATTACTTTGGAGATAGGAAAGGGTTCTTTGACCGCCCCCATTCCTTTTTCGAAATATGATGAAATTTGGCGGCAAAACTGGACCACCTCTTTGGCCTTTGCCCGACAACTTCAAAAGGCACAGCCTATTTCATTGTGGGTGGAAGGAAAGCCTCTTTCTCTGGAATCCAGTCCCCTTCGGGAAGTTTCCGGCCAGGTACTCATACCTCTTCGGGAAGTGGGGGAAGCACTGGGGGCTGAGATATTGTGGAACCCGAAAGAGAAAAAGGCGTCAGTACATTTGGGGGAATCTTCGGTTTATGTTTCCGAAAAAGAGGAATTAATTCTTCGGCATGGGAAATCCTATGTTCCTTTGAGACAACTGGCAGAAGCTTTGGGCTACGAAGTGATATGGGACAACTATACAAAAACGGCGAATCTGATTCATGAAGAGGTAGAGTAGTTTATGAACAGGCGAGGTTTGAAAAAAATATTTTGCGTTGTTTTTATTCTCTGGGTTCTTGCCCCAATGGTGGGAAGCCCTGCTTTTGGATTGGAATCAGAGCAAACTTCTTCCTGGGCGGAAGAAGAAGTGCTAAGAGGAGAGAACCGCAATTTAATTCCGGAAAGTCTAGCATCTCAGTCTCTGAAAGAAGCCATGACCCGGGAAGAATTTGCGGGAGTTATCATGGCTATGTGGCGAGAGGAAACCAACCGGGAGGTCACTATAAACGAGGAGTTACCCTTCCTAGATACCACGGACTCCGATGTGATTCAAGCTTGGAAACTGGGTGTGGTGAATGGGGTAGGGGAAAACTTCTATCAGCCGGAGGCACCCTTGAATCGCCAAACGGCGGCTACCATGATGAGTCGTTTATATGAAAAATTTCTTGGAGAGCCAATATATGCACTTCCCGATCATTACTTTGCGGATCACTGGGAAATTGACGGATGGGCACAGGATGCAGTATATTTCATGGAAAGCAGAGATATTATTAAAGGGATGGGAGACCAACAGTTTGATCCCAAGGGAAACCTGACTCGAGAGCAAGGAATTATTTTGGCGCTGCGGATGCTGGAAGAGCTTTTTCGGTCCAATTCTGCCTTTGCCCCATCTTTGGATTATTATTCCGGGATGACGGTTCATTCCATGTCAGAATTGCGAGAGGTTTTAGGGTATGCCCAATATCACTTGATGCCCTCCATCGCCCTGACCATGAGCCCCGACTTAGAAGAAGAAATCGACTCGGTGGGAGCGGATCTGCTGATGCATACGGAAATTCGGTCTATGTCATATACGTACGGGACCGTCCATCAACAGTTTCGGTGTTTTTTGGAATATTCCAAGGGAGGGGAAGTCATTGCCCTCACTTTAAATCCTCAGTTGGATTACACCAGGGTGTCGGACGAGGCTTTAGATATTTATGGAAGACTGGAAGAAATTTTAAGTGAGATTCTTTCTCCGGGCATGAAGGCTTATGAAAGAGAAAGGGCCATACATGATTATGTTGTGGAAAACCATTCCTATGACCAACGGGCGGAACTGAACCCGGAAAAATATGCGGATGCGTATTCTCTTTCCGGACTTCTAAACAACGGAACGGGTGTATGCCAGGGATATGCGGAGTTGTTCTGTGCATTGAGCCTCAATGCGGACATCTATTGTGATATCGTATACGGTTCCGCTTCCGGAGGAGGACATGCCTGGAACATGGTTGGTATTTATGGAGAGTATTATCATGTGGATACCACTTGGAATGATCCAGTTCCCGTTGGAGGGAGCCGGGTATCCTATCAATACTACAATGTGGATGACGAGAAAATGAAGAAAGACCATCAATGGGATTTCAACCAGTACCCATCTTGTGACTATGTAACCTATCTAGGGAAGGATATCCGATAACCAAGGTTTAGGGCCTTCTTTTGCCGGGTATAGGTAGTAAAAATACCTTGTGAGAAAAGGAGACCGTCATGTTGAGAAAGAAACAGAGAGAATATAGCGGAAGCAAAAGGATGTGGGGGGTATTTCTACTTCTGATTATTTCCTTGTTGGTTATGGTGTCATGTGGGCAAAACCCGGATGTCCAAGGGGAAGACAACAAAGACCCTTTGGCATATGATGTGAGTTGGACGGAAACCACCGCTGTTCCGGTAGAAGAGGGCAGGTCTACGGGGCTGGAAAACATAAAGACTTTGGATTTGTATGGGAATGTGGTGGATTCCACGATCTTTCAGGATTACACCATTACTATAGTGGATGTATGGGGCACCTACTGCAATCCCTGCATTCAAGCCATGCCAACCTTGGCAGAAATATACCACCAGTACGAACCTCAAGGGGTCAATGTGATTGGAATCATGATTGATGTTCAGAACGGGGATTATACACCAAAGCCGGAATACATTGCCAAGGCCATGGAGATAACGGATGGTACCGGAGCGGATTTCATGCATTTACTGTCTTCTAAAAATATTGTGTCCTCTGTTGTTAGAAATATCAGTGCGATTCCGGCATCTTTTGTGGTGGATAGTCAGGGGAATGTTATTACGAAAATCAGTTATGGGAGTCATACCAAAGAGGAGTGGGAAGAAATCATCCATGAATATCTCCAGTGATAAGAACGATAAATGGAACAAGTGGGCCTTGCTTCGAAAGAGTCATGGAAGAGTCATTCCGGTAGCCATATTGGGGATTGGGTTGGCACTACTCACTTTTGGCGTAGTTAGAGGAGAAGCGGCGGTGGTTTTCACCAAGGCCATACGAATCTGCTTGGAATGTATTGGGATAGGATGAGATGAAAAGCCTCCGTCCATGGGATGCCAATGTGGCAAAACAAGAGAAAAAAAGAACCATTATCCAATTGGCTTTTTTCGCCGTTACCAATGGCTATTATAAAGGTTTTTTGGAGGGCACGATATACCAGGGCAATGGAAAAGTGGCCTGTGTTCCCGGATTGAACTGCTATTCCTGTCCGGGGGCATTGGGATCTTGCCCCATAGGCGCCTTTCAAGCGGTGGTCTCGGAACGGGGCACCACCCTTTCTTTTTACTTGATTGGATTCTTTATGGCGGTGGGTGCACTGCTAGGGCGATTTGTTTGTGGCTTCTTATGCCCTTTCGGGTTATTCCAAGACCTGGTTCATAAAATTCCATTCTATAAGAAGACGGACAAGCTGCCGGGAGAGAGGTTATTAAAAAAAATCAAATATGTACTTTTGGTTTTCTTCGTATTTCTCCTTCCTGCATTTGTAGTGGGTGATTTTGGAGGTGGAGATCCCTGGTTCTGTAAGTATGTTTGTCCTTCCGGCACATTGATGGCTGGATGGCCTCTGGGGATTTTGAACCAGGGGATTCGAGAGGCCATCGGTTGGCTGTTTGCCTGGAAATCATTCATCCTAATCGGAATCATTTTTCTTTCTCTAATGATATATCGCCCCTTTTGTCGGTACCTTTGTCCCCTTGGTGCGATTTATGGAGGGTTTAATCCGATTTCTCTGTATCGATTTGAAGTGGATCCGGAGCTATGTATTCAATGTGGAAAATGTCAGCAGGCTTGTCAGTTCCACATACCCACGTATCGGACCCCCAATAGTGTGGATTGTATACGGTGTGGGAATTGCCTCAAGGTTTGTCCCACTGGGGCATTACGCCGAGTTCCCTATATTTCCAAAGGTATGAATAAAGGAGTGGATACTCATGATGCAAGCTAGGAAAAATAACAAAACATCCCTCATTATAATAGTCATTTTGTCATTGATGGTCTCCAGCACATCCATGGCATGGGCCGCTGTTACACCTGGTTACGTGTCATCCTGGGCAAGGGAAAGTGTGAGTAAAGGAATCTCATATGATATTCTCCCTGCCTCTTTTGAAGACCAAAACATGAATCAGATTACCAGCCGTCTGGAATTTGCCCAGGTTACGGTGAAGCTATACGAAAGCATCAAAGGCTCCAAAGTACCAACACCTACAACCAATCCTTTTTCGGATACGCAAGACCCTTCGGTATTAAAAGCCTATTCCTTGGGGATTGTCAAAGGAGTGGGAAACGGGCTGTTTGATCCCCAAGGGGCCTTAACCCGAGAACAAGCCGCTACTATGTTAACGAGAGTATACACCAAAGCCACGGGGAATCGTTTAACCGCTACCGGTGTTCGTCTTTTCGAAGACGACTCCCAAATTAGCACGTATGCCCGCCCTTCCATTTATTACATGGTTTATAAAGAGTTCGTTCAAGGCACCGGGAATAACCGGTTCACTCCGAAAGGAATGACCACTCGAGAGCAAACCATCGCCATGGCCGTTCGAATGTTGGATGAGGTAAATGGAGAACAAGGTGGAGAACCGGGCAGTGAGTATATACCCGGGATGAGAATTGACAGTGTAGAAGTTGCCCAATCCGTCATTCTGGAAGCCAAAAGAAGTTTGTTGCCTTCCCTATCTTTGGAGGTTCCTCGAAGGGTTTATGATGAACTTCTCACCAGTTCCTTTGCAGTGGACAATGGAATCAAGAGTGTGTATTATCTCTATGATGCGGGTAATGAAGCATTGGATGTGAGAATGACCTACTCGGTTCATACTCAAATCCAAGCACTGATCCAAAATCCGGGATCCACTTCCCTTTATGCTTCTCAGAAAGCCAAAGAGCTGAACTTGATACTCAGTGATATTTTGAGAGATATCATCATCTCGGATATGAACACCTTTGAGAAGGAAAAGGCGGTACATGACTACATGGTGCGCAATTATCAATATGATACCTCGGTAACCGTGTATGATTTGGAGCATCCCAGTCAATCGGTAGAGGGTCTTCTTTACTATGAAAAAGGAATTTGCCAAGGGTATGCGGAAATGTTTGATTTGATGATGCAAAAGATGGGTATTTCTTCCCGGATGGTGCGGGGGGAATATTCCGGCCAAAAGCATGTTTGGAACATGGTTCTTCTAGCCGGAGAATGGTACATGGTAGATGTGACTTGGAACGATCCGATTCCGGATCAAGGCTCAAAAGTTTCCCATGAATATTTCAATGTGACATCTGAGTTCCTGGCAAAAACCCATGAATGGGACAGGGAGGCATACCCGGAGGCTACCGGTACTCGATATAGGTAAAGCTATAAATGCAGAAGTTGGATGAATGAGCAAATTAAAAATGCCGCTCCGTGAGAAGCGGCATTTTTCGTTTTAGCTTATTACAAATCCTTAAAATGGAATGCCTTTTTTCCTTCTGCGTATTCTGCCACCACATGACCCTGCCCTGTTAATTGATATTTATAGGTAACCAAACCATCTAACCCAACGGGGCCCCTAGCATGGAGCTTGCCGGTAGAAATACCTACCTCTGCGCCAAAGCCGTACCGAAATCCATCGGCAAAACGAGTCGAACAATTCTGGTATACTCCGGCAGAGTCTACCAGTGAAAAGAATTGATCTTTGCAATGGGAGTCCTCTGTAATAATACAATCCGTGTGATGTGACCCGAATTGATTGATATGGTGAATGGCTTCCTCCAGGGAGGCCACCACCTTTATCGAGAGAATATAATCCAGGTATTCTGTGGCATGATCCTCTGGCGTAGATTCCATCACGGAGATAATATCTCTCGTTTGCGGACATCCTCGAAGTTGTACCACGCCTTCCATTTGTTCTTTTAGTATGGGGAGGAGAATAGGCGCCGATTTTTGGTGAACCAGTAGGGTTTCCACCGTATTACAAGCGGCCACGTATTGTGTTTTGCTATCCCATATGATGGGAAGGGCCTTATTCAAATCTGCGGTTTCGTCTACGTAGATATGGCAAACTCCATCGGCATGGCCCATGACGGGAATGCGGGAATGATCTTGGATAAAACGAACAAATTCATTGCTACCTCTCGGTATGATAAGGTCAATATAATTTTCCCATTTCAACATTTCCCGTGTATCTTCCCGGGTCTCCACCAACAGGGCGAAGTGGTCCGGCAAACCGGCATCTATCCCGGCTTTTTCTATTATTTCAAACAATGCCCGGTTGGTATGGGCTGCTTCGCTTCCGCCTTTCAGCAACACACCATTGCCGCTTTTCATGCAAAGTGCGGAAATTTGAACTAGGGCATCCGGCCGGGATTCAAAAATTACACCAATTACACCAATGGGGCAGGTAACTTTTTCCAGCAAAAGGCCTTGGTCCAACTGCCTTTTTAACAATATTTTATGGAGAGGATCTTCCATTTGAATCAGTCCCTGGATTCCTTCCGTGACTTCTCTCAGCTTGTGCGAGTCGAATTTTAGTCGATTCAGCAAAGGACTGGGAAGTTGGCTCTCTTTTCCTAATGCCAGGTCTTTTTCATTGGCTTTGAAGATGGTTTCTTTTTCTTGGGACAAGTACTGAATCATTTTTTCCAGGGCTTGGTTGCGAAGTTGTGCTGAGGTGGCAGCCAATTCGAAGCTGCTTTCTTTGACCTGTTGGGCCAGGTGTATCATTGTCATCTATTGTTCCTCCATTTCTTTTCGGATCTTTTGGACTAATTGTCGTATTAATTGGTTAATTAAGGGGTAATTGGTGTTTTCCTTTTCTCTCAGGATAAGGAATCCACTTTCAAACCCCTCTTGGTTTTCAAACGCTTCCTGGGGCAAACCCAGACTGAATAAATCTACGAAAAGCCCCTGGGCCTTCCGAAAAAGAGGAAAAGCCAATTGAAATGTATTTTCCGTTCCATCAAAAGCGATTTTTACACTTTGGTCCATGTCACCAAAGGAGTAGTAACCGATGGGGTTTCGATGTTGAATTCCCGCTACCTCCAGGTAATGGGAACGAAAGTGAATCTGTGTCACAAACAGCTCTGGTGAAACGGGGAATCCCAGATGAAACAACCCTTGGGACAAATCACACTTTTCCGTAATCTTCAATAAACGACTCAGCTGTTTTAAGTCATCCTGATTGTGAAGCAGCACCTTTTCCGCAAGAGCTTGTTCTCCAGATACTACGTATTCTTCGTACAGAGAAACACTTTCCCCTCCGCTGATGCGATCTTCCCGGTGAATCCACAGACCCAGATAATCTTCTACGGTTTTTTGCTTTAAGTTGGGAAGGCGCTTTCTTAAATCGGAAGACTTTTGGATGAGAAGATACAAGTCCAGATGATAAGGCCATCCCGGGAAGGGAATGTTCAGGGCCTTGGCTCTTGCTTCTATAAAAGGTAGGTCAAATCCACGTCCGTTGTAGCTGATAAGAACATCCAGGTCTTTCATCGCATGCAAGTAAGCCTCTATCAAGAGAGGCTCTTCTATTGGATTTTCTGCAAAATATTGATGCAAGATTCCTTGGCCGGAAGGTTCATAAGAAATTAATCCGCCCAGAATCACTTTGTTTCGAAAGGGGCTCAGGCCAGTGGTTTCTATGTCAAGAACTCCTATTTTGCATCCTGAAAAATAAGCGAATAATTCTTGACTCATGGGCAGTAGCTCAGGGAATGGTTGAATGATTTTTTTCATGGATGCATTATATCATGGAGAGACAAAAAACAAAATAGACCACAATTGCGGTCTATTTTGTTCAAAAGGGGTATTGGGATTAGAGATTAATGAGGTTATCAGGGGGATAACCACAATTGAATTATAGTCGAATGTTCGGATAAATGCAACAACTTGCGCAAAATTATTGGAATTATTTGCGGAAAGCGGAGAGAAACAACATATCTGTGGGACGAAGGCCACAAAAAAGTAGAGGTGAGACCGCAAAATGGTATGAAGTCTCTCCGTTCTATTTGCAAGGACTTAGAGTATAATTTTCATTGGCAACGCAGATAAAAAAAACAGGAAGAGAGCAAAAACTCTCTTCCCTACATACAAACAAACCTGTAATATTTAATTTGAAGAAAAAACACGCAGGAGGTTTGTATG
>Ga0334896_1000954_pt1 | contig 28337 bp, 25 predicted proteins | sample GraSluR3_MG_8_FD_207734 | JGI IMG/M metagenome (GOLD analysis project Ga0334896, IMG submission 207734) | Sludge microbial communities from methane-producing bioreactor in Wageningen University, Netherlands - Granular Sludge_27_06-R3 | ecosystem: Engineered > Bioreactor > Anaerobic >... | reverse complement strand
TTTATCACCTATTGAGAGAAAATTAATTCCTTTATTAAATAATGAATTTCAAGAATTAGATAAATTAATTAAGGACAATTTAGATAAAACAACCATCTTAAGAGCAAGTACTTTTTTAGAGTCAAAAGGTTTAGTTGAATTAAAGTCTGAAAATAAAAATATTATAGACTTAGGTGTTTTAGGAATTCAATATAATAAAACAAATTTACCTGAAAGAATATTACTTAATTTTTTATTTAAAAAAAGAAATGTTACTTTAGATGAAGTTAAACAAAATTGTAAATTAAATGAAAATGAAATTAAAGTAGCTATAGGTACATTAAAGAAAAAAGTCTTTATTAATATAAATAATGATTCTTTAGAACTTATTGCTTCTGGTGGTGATGTTGCAAAGAATTTTTTGGAAGAAGATTTTATTAAAACATTACCAAGAGAAATTGATTCATTAGAACCCCACGAAAAATTAGCTTATGAAAACTTAAAGAAAAGAAAACAAATTATTGAATTAAAAGAAAAAAAGGAAATTAAAATAAAATTAACAAAATTAGGTTTAGAAATATCCAATGAAAATTTGTCAGAAGAATTAATTGAACAATTGACTCCTAAATTAATTAAATCAAATTATTGGAAAGGAAGAAAATTTAGGAGATATAATTTGGAAAGTCCTGTTCCTAAAATTTATGGTGGTAAAAGACATTTTGTAAATCAAGCAACAGATTATGCAAAGCAAATTTGGTTAGACATGGGTTTTAAAGAAATGGTTGGTGATACAGTAATTACAGGTTTTTATAATTTTGATGCTTTATTTACTGCACAAGATCATCCAGTAAGAGAAATGCAAGATACTTTTTTCTTAAAAGATTTTATTGGTGAATTACCTGATAAAAAAATTGTGGAACAAGTATTAAAAGCCCATGAAGGAAAATGTGATAATAGTTTAGGTTGGTGTAATAAATGGAATGAAGATGATGCTAAAAAAGTATTACTTAGGACTCATACAACTCCTTGGTCAATTCAAACTCTTCATAAAATTGCACAATCAAAAGAATTCCCTGCAAAATATTTTGCATTAGGAAAGTGTTTTAGAAATGAAACAGTAGATTGGTCTCATGGTTTTGAATTTAATCAAACAGAAGGGATTGTAATAGACGAGAATGCAAATTTTAGACAATTATTAGGTTATTTAATTCAATTCTTTAATAAAATGGGATATGAAAAAGTCAGAATAAGGCCTGCTTATTTCCCTTATACAGAACCAAGTTTAGAATTAGATATATTTCATCCAGTACATAAAAAGTGGGTAGAATTAGGTGGTGCTGGAATGTTTAGACCAGAGGTTACAATTCCGATATTTGGTAGACATATACCTGTTTTAGCTTGGGGTCCTGGTTTTGATAGAATAATAATGGAATATTATAATATTTTAGATTTAAGAGACATGTACAAAAATAATATTAAACAATTAAGAGAAATGAAATTTTGGAATAAATAATTAATTAAGAAGCATAAGGTGTCCATTCAAGAGGTAATTGAAATAATTCTTCTTTGTCTTTTAAACTTTGATAAAATCTTAATAATTCTGAAAGTGATTTAATACTTTTTTCATAATATTTCGGATCAACTATATCTTTTGACCATTCTATTACTTTATCTTCAGAATTAGAAGAAAGTATTTCTTTTTTATGATAAGGTATTATTTTAATTGGATGTACACTTTCATCATTATAAATTAAAACAAAATTTATAGGATTTAAAATGTTTTTTGAGTTTTGTCTTAAATATTCAACAAAAGATGTTTCTCCTGAAATAGGTTTTTTATAATCTTGACTTTCTGATGGATTAATAATTTTTAATGAAGGCCTATTATAACTTTTACACATATCTTCTAATCTTTTAATATCTTCTTTTGAATGTTTAATGAATAAGCCAACCTGATTTAAATGATAATTATCAATTTCTTTTGGGTAATATCCATCACAATCAGATAATTCCCCTGTTTCATGATTCTCAGGGTGCATTCGAACATAAACTATCCTTTTCTTAGGATTAGAAATAATACATGGTTTGTAAGTGGGTATATTAATTCCCATTATACTAAACATAATATTTTATTTAAATATTTTATCCATAGTTTTTACTCTTAATAAGTGAGTATTTATTCTAATTTTGCTTTAATTCTACGGATTCCTGATGCGACAGACTCTTCTTTAATAATTTTAAAATGACCTAATTCTGATGTATTATTTACATGAGGACCTGCACATATCTCCTTAGAAAATTCTTCATTAATACTTCCAATACTATATACTTTAACTTTTGAATCATATTTTGAATCAAAAACTCCTTTTGCTCCTTTTTCTTTTGCCTTTTCTAAATTCATAACTTTACAAACAATTGGTAAATTTGATTGAATTTTTAAGTTAATTAAATCTTCAATTTTTTGTAGTTCGTCTTCTGTTAATTTTCTAGAAAAATTAAAATCAAATCTTAATCTTTCTGGTGTGATATTAGATCCTTTTTGTTGAATTGTTTCGTCATCTAATATAATTCTTAATGATTCATTTAATAAATGAGTAGCAGTATGAAGTTTTTTTGTCATTTCACTATTATCTGCTAATCCTGATTTAAATTTTCCTGAAGAAGTTGTTCTTGATAATTCTTGGTGAGTTTTACATTCTTTTAAGAATCCTTCAACATCTATTTTAATTCCTTTTTCATCAGCCATTTCTTGAATTATTTCTAATGGAAAACCATAACTTTGGTATAATAAAAATGCATCTTTACATGTAATTTCATTTTGTCTAGCAATCTTTTCAAACTCTTTTAATCCTTTCTCAAGAGTTTCTTTAAACTTTTGTTCTTCTTCTTTTAATATTTCTAAGATTTTTTGTTTATTCTCTTGTAATATATCATAGTCATCATATGTATCTATAACCTTTTTAGCAATTCTAGTAATAGAATATTTTTCTTCTCCAATATTTACATTTAATTTTCGAAGCATTCTAATTGCTCTTCTAATTAATCTTCTTAAAACATAACTTTGTTCTAAATTTCCTGGTAAAACTCCGTCAGAAATAATAAATGTTGCTGCTTTTATGTGATCTGCAATAATTCTTATTTCTTTTTTATTTTCTTCATATTTTTTATTTGAGATTAATTCAATTTCTTTAATTATATTAATCCACATATCTGCTAAATAATTATCTTCTAGACCATTTAATATTGAGATTGTTCTCTCAACGCCCATTCCTGTGTCAATATTTTTTTGTTTAGCTTCAATATATTTTCCTTTTTCATTTTTATTATAACCCATTAAAACATCATTCCAAATTTCTACCCATCTTGAATCTTTTGGATTAAATATTTTAGGTGGTTTTTCTTTATTATCTTTCCAATAAAACATTTCTGTATCTGGTCCACAAGGCCCTGTTTTTCCTGCAGGTCCCCACCAATTATCTTTTTTAGATAAAAAAATAATTCTTTCTTTTTTTACACCTAAACTTTCCCAAATTTTAGCACTTTCAATGTCTTTGGGTGAATTATCGTCTCCAATAAAACAACTCACAGCAAACCTTTCTAAATTAATCTCTAAAACTTTAGTTAAAAATTCAAAACTCATTTCAATTGCGTCTTTTTTAAAATAATCTCCTAAACTCCAATTACCTAACATTTCAAAAAAAGTATGATGTGTTGTATCTCCTACATTTTCTATGTCACCTGTTCTAATACACCTTTGAACATTTACAAGTCTTTTACCCTCAGGATGAGATTCACCTAATAAATAAGGAACTAAAGGATGCATACCTGCAGTTGTAAATAAAACTGTCGGATCATTTTCAGGAATCAAAGAATGATTTAATATTCTTTTATGACCTCTAGATTTAAAATAATCAATATATTTTTGAATTAATTCTTTTCTTGTAATAACCATAAAAAATCTAAGAATATGTTATTTAAAAAACTTCTTTTCTAAGACCTAGTTAACTCTTCTAATTTTTTATTAATTTCTTCTAATTCCTCATCAATATCGCTTCTTTCATTAACAATTTTATCCTTTGAAGGGATAACAACCTTTTTCTTTATTTCCTTAATATTAACTCTAACAGATTTTACTTTTGGTAAATCTTCTGTTTGCATTTCTTTCATTAAACTTAATACTTCAGTTGAACTTTTTTTTATTTCTTTTTTTACATCTTCTTCTTGCTTGTTTAGATTTTTTAAATTTGTTAAAATATTTCTAGAATAAAGAGCATATGATTTAGCTGCCAAGAGTCCTATTTTAGCTTTTTTATATTGTTCAATACCTGTTAAAAAATATAATGGTTCACTCTCAACCATTTTTTATACCTCACCAAACATATCAGAATCAATCTTTGATAATTTTTGATTCATTTTTCTCATTTGATCATCCCATAAATTGATTTCATCTAATTCTTTTGTTTTAACTTGCTTTAAATTTTGTACTTGTTTTGATAATTCTTTAATTTTTTCTTGCATTTCAGCTAGTGTTTGTTGTAATGATTTAAACTTATCTATCTTTACAAAAACAGTATTCTTTTCAGGTAAAGGGGTATTTTGTTGAGATTGTTGAGGTAAATTATATTCTCTTTGAGGGGTTAATTCTAAATTAGTAAACTTTTCTTTGATTTTATTTATTTCATCAAAATCATCTTCTTGATTTTCATAGTCATAATTATCTTCAAAATTATCATTTATTGCTGATTTTACCATTTGCTGATTAAACTTTTCATTTATTGAATTCTTAGAAGGAAGTGTTGGTAATTCTGGAATTGTTTTATCCTCTAAATCTATTTTTGGAAATCTCCTTAAATTAGGAGCTGGAGGAATTTCAGGTATTCTCTCATTATCACTTTTAAAAAGACTCATAACACTTAAATCCTTTTTTTATTTTTATATCTTATTATTAATTTTATAATGACAACAATTATAAAAGAAAGGTATTTAAAACAAATTTTTCTTTTTTATTGATGCAAGAAAAACTTCTATATGATTTGATTGAAGAATTAACTGGTGAGAACAATGGTAGAATTGTTAATATTTTATTTAATAAAAAAGATGTTAATGAATTTAATATTGCAAAAAAAATGGAATTAACTATTAACCAAGTTAGAAACATTTTATATAAACTTTCTAATTTTGGATTAGTTTCATTTATTAGAAAGAAAGATCAAAAAAAAGGTTGGTATATTTATTATTGGACTCTTGATACAACAAAATGTCTCTTAATGTTAGAATCTTCATTAAAGAATAAAATTAGTGACTTTGAAAAAGAGTTAATTGAAAGACAAAATAAAAGATTTTATGTTTGTAAATATTGTGATATAGAAGTAACAGAAGAAACAGCATTAGATCATGATTTTACTTGTGAAGAATGTGCAGGTTTATACGAATTATTAGACAATTCTAATTATATTAAAAACATTCAGGCAAAAATTACAAAAATAAATAAAGAATTAGAACAGATTCAAATAGAACTAAAAGATTTAAGAGAAAAACAAGAAAAGAAAATGCAAAGGATTGCTAAAAAAGAACAAAAGATTGCAGAAGAAGAAAAAGAGAGAAAAAAATTAGAAACAAAAAAGAAAAGAGAAGCAAATAAATTAGCTAAACAAAAAGAAACAGAAGATCAAATTACAACAGATTCAAAACAAAAAAAACAAATTGTTTCTAAGACTAAAAAATCTTCTATAAAAAGTGAATCTAGTGAAAATAAAACTACTTCAAAGAAAAAGAGAACTACAGTCAAGAAAAAAGGTACAAATACAAAACCTAAAAAATAAAATGAATTATTTTAAAAAAATTTTATCAAGTATTACAAATAAGATTATATTAATTAATGTAATTGTATTTATTTTAGTTTGGATTTTGATTTTAATTTTTGGTCAACAAAAGATTATTGAATTAATAGCATTAAATCCTTCAAATATATTACAAGGAAGAAATTTGTGGACTTTATTTACAAGTGTTTTTGTTCACTTTGCATTTTGGCATTTATTTGCAAATATGTTTAGTTTTTATTTTGTTGGGAATTTTGTAGAAAAATTAATCGGTAAAAAAAGAGTTTTAATCTTTTATTTAACTTCAGGATTTTTTGCTAGTTTATTCTGGAGTCTTTTATCTGGATTTTTTGGGACATCAATTATTGGTTCAAAATTATTTGGGAATCCATTAATTTATGGGATAGGAGCATCAGGTGCAGTATTTGGTTTTATTGGAATTTTAGCATTATTAACTCCCTATAGTAAAGTATATTTAATTTCAGGTCCACTTCTAGCAATAATATTCCAAGCATTAATTTATGCTATATTTCCTTCTTCTCAAATAATAGGAATTTTAGATTTTGTAATAAGTGCATATATTTTATTTTCAATCTTTTCAATGATTTCTTTTAATCCTTCAATGAGAAAATTAGCCTTACCTTTAGAATTACCTATGTGGGTATTACCAATAATTGCAATTATTCCATTAACAATTATTGGACTATTTATCAATTTACCTATTGGGAATATGGCTCATTTAGGTGGATTAATTTTAGGTTTAAGTTATGCAATTTATTTAAAAAACAAATATCCTAAAAAAACAAAAATTATATCAAGGAGATTTTCTTAAAATGAAAAAAGAATTTAATTTAAAAAAAGAATTTAATTCTGCTTTAAGTTTAGTTGAACAAACTAAATGGTATACTGTTTTAATAATTAGTATTTTTTGTTTATTTTTCTTAGTTGGTTTTATTTTTCCTATATTCTTTTCAGAAAAGATTTTAGAAATCATTAAAGATTTAATGTTAAAGTTTGAAGGATTGTCTTCAATTCAAACAATTTATACTCTTTTTTTAAATAATATACAAGCTAGTTTTGTTGTTTTGATTATTGGTTTATCTTTTGGTTATTATACATTATACGCTGCAATTCAAAATGCTTATTTAATTGGCTTTGTAGGAAGAAGTGTTGTTAATTTAGAAGGTTTATCTTCTTTATTACAATTAGTTCCACATGGTATCTTTGAATTACCTGCAATTTTTATTTCAATGGGTTTAGGTTTATATTTAGCTAATTCATTTTTAGAATTAAATCTTAAAATAAAAAATTCAAAAAAAAGAATAATAATCTTGTCTATTATTTCATTATTAATTTTACCTTTATTATTTTATCAATTTTCTGTTCTTCCAATAAATAATTCAGAATTATTATTAAATCAAATTTCAGATACAAATATCTTATTTTTAGGTTTTTTTAATTTTATTCAAATAATAGTTTTATTTTTTATACTAATTTCATCATTAAAAAATCCTGAAATGAAAAAAAGAATTATTCAATCACTTAAAGTTTTTATTTTAATTATAATTCCTTTATTAATACTAGCAGCAATTATAGAAGGCATCTTAATGACTTTAGCTTAAAGTTTATATATGAAATTATTTTATTCTTATTATGAAAATAGCAATTATTGGTAAGACTGAAGATAAAATAAAAAGTCTTGCAGAAAAAGTAAAAGAGTTTGGTTTTATTTATTCAAATGAAAATCCAGATATTGTTTTAAGTTATGGTGGAGATGGAATGTTTTTAATTAGTGAAAGAGTTTTTCCTAGAGTTCCAAAAATAATTATTAAAGATAGTGATATTTGTAATTTAGCTTGTAAATATGATATTGAAGTAATCTTAAAAAAATTAAAAGAAGAATCATATAACCTCATCGAAGTTCCAAAATTAAAAGCAATAAGAAAAGGACAATTTGAAATTAGAGAATTAGTTGGAATAAATGATATTGTAATTAGAAATACACTCCCAACAGAAGCAATAAGATTTAGATATAAAATTAATAATAAAGAATTTAGCCCTATTTTAATTGGTGATGGTGTTGTTATTTCTACTGCATTTGGTTCGAAGAAAGGTGCATATTTCTATTCAATTACAAAAAGAGAATTTGAAAAATACTTTGGTATAGCTTTTAACAATATAACTGAAGAACATAAAGAAATATTACTTAAAAAAGATGATATTTTAGAAATTGAAATAACTAGGGGAAATGGGGTTTTGGTTGCTGATAATAATAGGGATTATATAAATTTAGAAAGAAATGATTTAATAAGAGTTCATTTAATAGATGACTTTGCAAAAATAATTAGATTTGAATAAATTTTTAAGTAAAAGAAATTTCTTTAATATATGAAAATTAATGAATTATTAAATGAATTAAGAACAAGAGATTCATATAAAGAATACATTGAACAAAATCCTTCTTCTTTTTTTTGTGCAGGTTTTTTTATCTTAGGAGAAGATCAAGATAAAATTCAATTAGATTATTATTCTCCTTCTTCAAAAAGAATAACTAGTTTTGAATATCCTTTTGTATCATATCAAACATATGAAGAAGAGATATTAAAAATAAACCAAATTAATGAAGAAGATTTTATCCCAGATTTAAATGAATTAAAAAAGTTTATTAAAGAAAAGATAAATAAATCTTTTACAAGATTAATTGCAATATTAAAAGATGGTTATTGGAATATTACTTTATTAAATGGTTTAAGTATGTCAAGAATAAAAATAGATTATAAAATGGGTGAAATAATAGAAGATAAAAATGAAAACTTGTCTGATTTTATAAAATTTGACAAAAAAAATTAAATTTTTTGAACAATTACATTAATATTTCTTTCTTCCCAAATCTTTATAATTTTAAAATTGACCTTTTCAATTTCTTTTTTTAATTCTTCTAAATCATAAACATAAGTATATCTCTTTGTTTTATCATTCTCTTTTGTTGTCCAAGGAATAAAACATTCTTTTTCTTTATTTTTTAGTCTAGGTGAATTTTTACTCCAAACAGAAATCAGAGCATAACTTCCTATTTTAAGTGTTCTATAAATCTCTTGTAATGTTTGAGTTCTTTTTTCTTTTTCACGAATACAATGTAATACTGCATAACAAATACAACTATCAAAAAAATTATCTTCAAAAGGGATATTATTTGTTTCAGATAAAATAAATTTTACATCTTGATTTTTTAAATTTTCTTTAGCTTTTTTTAACATTTCACTTGAAAAATCAAGACAATAATATTCTTCATTTTTATTTAATTTAATACAATTTCGACCAGAACCACAACCTAAATCTAAAATCTTCCCTGATTTATCTTCTAAAAATCTCTTAACTGTAATTGGAGTTTCAGTTCTATACTGTGCCCACTTTTCAGCAATTTTATTCCATACTTTTTTTTGATTTTCCATATAAATTATTTATTTTTTAACTTTAAAATACCTTTTCTAAACAATATTTTATATCTAAAAAGATTTATATATTAATTTATTTTATTAAAATAATGAAAAAAGGTGATACTTCTAAAAAGAAAATTAAAGTAAAACCAAAATTCTCTAAAAAACAAAAAATAATTTTATCTTTTGTAATTTCTTTTATAGTTTTATCAATTATTCTTGTTTCTTATTTTATAAGATCTGGAAATACATCTGATTTAATTATTCCCAATTATTCATTAAGACAGAATTATTCTTCTGATGATAATGATATAAAAGATAATACTCCTACTAATATTATCCCTCCTAAAATAGATCCATTTAATTCTAATAAGAAAGTAGGTTATGATAAACCTGTTTTAGTAGAAAATTTAAGTGAATATAATAATGATACTGATATTTTTGAATTAAGTGATGGGGTTTTTTATTCTTTAAATCTCTGGAATGAAGGTACTTGTTATAATGGTTCTAAAGATAATTCTTTTACTGATTCTTGTAATGGAAACTTACTAAAAGAATATTATATTGAAAATGAATCTTGTATTTCTAAAGAGTTTGATTGTACAAATATATTAATGACTTTTTTTCCTGGAACAAAAAATATTGATGCTGGTTGTTATAAAAATGCTTGTGGTGGAAAGGTTTATGGAGTAGATTATACTAAAGAATCTTATTGTCAAGATGCTAATTCTAATTCTATTTACAGAGATATTTGTTTAAATAATACTCATTTAAAGGAGTATAAATGGGGTGTAAGTGGTGGTTGTGAATTTGAAACAATTAATTGTCAAAATTATGGTTATGATGTTTGTTCTAATGGAAAATGTGTTAATGAAGTTTATGAAAGTTGTGAATCTGTTTGTTCTAAACAAAGTTATACTTTTTTTCCTGAAGATTATTTAACTGAATCAGAATGTAATATATGGTTAGAAGCTAGTCAGACTAAAATAGGCGGCGGAGTTAGTTTTTCTGATTATATCATAATTTCTGATACAAAAGGTTGTTGTTGTGCTAATGCACTTCCAGAGGATATATGTATGAAAGAAGGTTATACAAATGGTGTATTCCAACCAGATGATGGAGAATGTGAAAATTGGATAAATAATAATCATTATGAAAATTTAGAATGGGAATTTATTAAATTTGGTGGAAATGTTGAAGATGGTTCTTGTTGTTATTTTGAGTCATATAATGAAGATAATCAAAATTATTTATTAAAATCAAAATGTTTTGTAAATAGAACAAAAACTTTTGAAGATTATTGTTTTAGTAATGATGAATTGATAGAAGTAATTTTATTAGATACAATTTATAATGTTTCTGAAGGTTGTTTATATGATAAAATCTCTTGTTCAGAAGAGTTTGGTATTGGATCTTATTGTTCTAATGGTGCATGTATTTTACCAGAACCTATTATTGCTATTGATAGTGATAATCGTAAAGATACTTCAATAAAAGGAATTTGTTCTTATAATAATGGTACCTTTTACGAAGATTCTTGTTATGGTAGAACTTCTCCTTATACTTATATAAAAGAATGGTTTGTAGACTCGAATACAAATTTATGTAATTCTGAAATTATTTATTGTGGTGACAATTATAGATGTTCTGATGGTGCTTGTATTTTTGGTAGAGGTTAAATTACAAAAATTTAAAACACTAATTTTCTTATTTTAATTATGAAAAAACCAACAAGAACAATTTCTGGTGTTGCTCCTATTGCTGTAATGCTCCCACCAAAACCATGTCCTCATGGAGCTTGTCTTTATTGTCCTACATTAAATGCTCCTCAAAGTTATACTCCTGAAAGTCCTGCTGTCCTAAGAGCTATAACAAATAATTATGATTCTTACAAACAAACAAAAGCTCGTCTTAAAATGTATAAAGATATGAAACACCCAACAGATAAAATTGAGATTATAATAATGGGAGGAACTTTTTTAGCTTATGAAAAGAATTTCAAAGAGAGTTTTGTTAAAGGTTGTTATGATGCACTAAACAACAAAAAATCAAAAACATTAAAAGAAGCTAAAAAACTTAATGAAACAGCAAAATACCGTTGTGTAGCTTTATGTATTGAGACTAGACCAGATATTTGTAACGATAATCATATTAAAGAAATGTTAAATTATGGAGCAACAAGAGTTGAATTAGGTGTTCAAGCAATTGACGATAAAATATATAAAATTGTTAATAGAGGACATAAAGTAAAAGATGTTATAGAAGCTTCTCAAAGACTTAAAAAAGCAGGATTTAAAATTGGTTATCATTTAATGCCTGGAATAATTGGTTCTAATCCAAAAAAAGATATAGAAATGTTTAAACAAATATTCAAAAATCAAAATTATAAACCCGATCAAATAAAATTATATCCTTGTCAGGTTTTAGTTGGTTCTAAATTAGAAGAATTGTATTGGCAAGGAGAATATGCACCCTATACAAAGGAACAAACTATTTCAATATTAAGGGAAATGATAAAATTAACTCCTCGTTATTGTAGAATTATGAGAATAATGAGAGAAATTCCACCTGCTTATTTAATTGCAGGAATAAAAAATATTGATTTAAGAAAAGATATTGAAGAAGTGATTAGAAAAGAAAAAACAAAAATAAAAGAAATTAGATTTAGAGAAATTGGCTTTGCATTAAGAGATAAAAGAGAAGTAAATAATCAAATTAAGATTAAAAAAACAAAATATAAGGCAAATAATGGAATAGAATTTTTTATAGAAGCGATAAATAAAGATGATATTTTATTTGGGTTATTAAGATTGAGATTAGATAATAACAAAGTTGCTACAATACGTGAATTACATGTTTATGGGCCTGCTTTAAAATTAGGTGAAAAACAACAAGAGAAATATCAACATACAGGAATTGGTAAAAAATTAATGCAAACAGCAGAAAAAATAGCTAAAACAAAAAAATCAAAGAAATTAAGAATTATCTCAGGTGTAGGTGTAAGAGAATATTACAAAAAATTAGGCTATAAATTAGATAAAGAAAAAATATATATGGAAAAAGAGTTTTGAACAATCCATATTTTTAAAAATGTACATTTGTTTTTTTAAATTAAATTAGGTGATTTTTATGACATGGTCTTTATATGAAAAAAATAGTGAAGGAGGAATATTTGATTATTCAGGAGATTTATTAAAACCTTTGAAGTTTTCAAATGGAAAAACTCAAGAAGATATAGTAAATGATGTTTTAGATTTAATAAACAAAGGTAATAGAATTATTTTTATTCATGGTGTTTGTGGAACTGGAAAAAGTGCAATTGCACTAAATATTGCTAAAAATTTTAAAAAATCTTCTATTGTTGTTCCAATAAAATCGTTACAAGAACAATATGAAAAAGATTATACTCAAAAGAAATTTATTTTAAAAGAAGATAAAACTCCATTAAATATTTCAATAATAAAAGGAAGAAATAATTTTCACTGTCCTTATTTAGGTGGAAAAGCAAATGAAAAAAATCTCCCTTGTACAATTGAAATTAGAGAAAGAAATTTAGATCAATTATTAGATTATATTGATAAAAACCCAGAAGTTCAAAAAGAAGACTTCTCTTCAATAAGTGATATAAAAAGAGCAAATGTTGCTTGTGCCTGTCCTTATTGGTCCCCAATAATACCCTCTGAATTAAATATTAAAGGACTTAAACAAACAAATAAAGTAAAATTTCAGACAATTTCAGGAAAAGAATTTGCATTATTCCAAAGAAAAAAAGGTTGTGATTATTGTGATCAATATAAACATTATGCAACAAGTGATGTTTTAATCTTTAATTCGGCAAAATATTTAATTGAATTAGAAATGGGAAGAAAACCAAAAACAGAAATAGATATTATTGACGAATGTGATGAATTCTTAGATAGTTTTTCAAATGAACGAAAAATAAATTTACAAAGATTATTAACTTCTCTAACAAATTTAAATCCTGAGAAAAAAGAAGATAAGCAATCAGTAAGAGATTTAATTTATTTAATTAATGATTTTGTTTTAGAACATAAAAGAGAAGTAGATTGTGAAAAAGTAAAAACAATTTCTTTTATTAAAATAATTGATAAAATACTAGAAAATACTCATCTTGCTTCTGAAGAAGAATTAAATTATTATAATAGAGTTGTAGAAATTTTAATTAGTTTTGAAAAAGTTTTAGAAGAGACATATATCTCAACAGAATTTATAAAAAAAGATGAAAAGCAATCAAGTTTATTTGATAATCCTTATTTAAAGGAAGACAATATTTATGTAACACTTGTTAGTATAAATTTAAAACAAAAAATGCAAGAATTAACTTCTCAAAATAATGTTTTAATTTTAATGAGTGGGACTCTTCATTCTGAGAAAGTCTTAAAAGATATTTTTGGCTTAGATAATTTTAAGATTATTAAAGCAGAAACAAAAAATCCTGGAAAAATAAAAGTTTATAGAACAGGAGTTGAAAGAAATTGTAATTATTCTAATTTTAAAAGTGGTAATATTACTCGTGAGAGATATTTAAAAATGTTAGACTGTGTTTTAGCAAATACAAAAGAAAAAACATTAGTTCATGTAAATTCATTCTCTGATTTACCAAATGAACAAGAAAAAGAAAGATATAAATTTGATAATTTAATTACTCAAAATGATTTAAGAGAAATTCAAGATAATTCAAATAATGCAATTAATGATTTTTTGCATGGAAGAAATAATATTCTTTTTACTACTAAATGTAGCAGAGGAATAGACTTCCCAGGAGATAAATGTAGAAATATTATTCTAACAAGATACCCTTATCCTAATATACAGAGCAATTTCTGGAAGATTTTAAAAAAAGAACAACCAGATTATTTCACTGAGTTTTATATGGACAAAGCTTATAGAGAATTAATTCAGAAAATTTCGAGAGGTATAAGATTTGAAGGTGACTGGATTAATTTACTTAGTCCTGATATTAGAGTTTTAAACACTAAATTCTTCTAAAACTAAAATATATAAAGAAAATAAGTATTTAATTAATATGTCTAACTTTAAAGAATATTTACTTTTAACTGGAAAAAAAGTTTTAGCTGGAAAAAATGCAATTCAAAATGATGAATTAGTTTCTTTAGCAAAACAAAATGATTTTTTAATTCACACAGTAGAACCAGGAAGTAGTTTTATTAATTTGGGAGAAAGTCCTACAAATGAAGAAATAAATCAAGCAAGTTTATTTTGTGCACAGAAAAGTCAATATTGGAGAGATAATAAAAAAGATGTATTAGTTCATTTATTTTTAAAGTCTGATGTTTATAAAAATAAAAAAGATAAAGCTGGATTATGGCATGTAAATAAAATAATTAAAACAATTAAAATAAAAAAAATAGATATATTAAACTTAGAAAAAAATGTTAAATAAAGGTTTATATTTTATTAATGGATTAAATTTACTTAAAATTACAAATATAGATTTGTCTTTATTCTCTTCTATAGAAGAATTAAGATTAAATAAACCAATAAAATTAATAGATCTGATTAGGGATAAAAGTTATAAAATTCCAAAGGGAGTTAAAACACTCAAGAATCATTTACCTTTTTCAACAGGAGATATATGGTTATCTACTAATTTACATGAAAGTTCTGAATTGTCCTTTCCTTATTTATATTTTGGAAAAATTTATAATCATTATGATTTATGGATTAATTTATACACTGAGAATTCATTTGGACTCACATATAAATCTTATATTGATTCTTTTTTTCCAGAATTTAAAATTTATCCTACATAATTATTTAAACTCTCAATAAATTCTCTATATATGGTAAAACCAGTTAAAAAAATACAATTAGGAAAAAAAGGAATAACTCCTGAGTTTATTGACCAAATAAAGACAATATTTCAAAAACAAAAAATCTTAAGAATTAATTTATTAAAATCAGCTTGTAGAGATAAAGAACAAAAAATAGAATTTGCAGAAGAAATAGTAAAAAATCTTGGTTCAAATTACAAATACAAAATAATTGGTTATGTAATTGTTATATTAAAGTTTAGAAAATAATTACAATTTAGATTCATTAAAGTATTTTCTCTTTTCTTCACTTTGTTCTTTACTAAATGCTTTCTGTAATTCTTTTGCTCTTTCAATACCTTGTTTTTTACTAAAATAAACTGTTGGAATACCTTTATCACCTAAAAGAATATTTTTTTTAAATTTCATTAAAATTTCTCCTTCAAAAGAATTTCTTGCAACAATATAAAATATTTTTTCGATTAAAAATGCTCTACCTAATCTTGTAATCTCTAAATTTTCTGAGCTTAAAATATTATTTTTGATTAAATATTCAAATCTTTTTTTGTATGCTTTTTCACATAATAAACAACCACCACTTGGATTTGGATATTTTATTTTCCATTTTTTTGCTAATTCTAATTGTTTAACTCTTCTTCTACCATCAATATCATATAATTCTTCTTTTTTGATTAAACCTTTTTTTTCATAAATTGTTTCGGGTAATAACTTTCCAGATAAAGGTCTAAGTATATCAAATTTAATTTCATTATCTATCAAATTTCTTTTCTTATTTGTTTGACTCATTGGTCTTTGACCTAAAACTTCACCACTAGCAACAATATCAAAATTTTCTTTATTATAAATATCTTTAGCAATTTTAAACATCCAAATTTTGCAATCACTACAAGGATTAAAACTAGCACCATAACCAAATTTAGGTTTTTTTAAAACTTTCAAATATCCTTTTAGATAAGGCTCTTTTTTGACATCAATAATTCTTAGTTTAATATTTTCTTCTTTGACAAAAGAATTAATTTCATTTAAAGAAGAATTACATCCAAAAGGTAAATTAAAATATAATGCTGTTACATCAAAATTTTTCTCTTTAAAAAATTTAATTACAAGTCTACTATCCAATCCACCTGAAAATAAAACTAATACTTTTTGTTTCATTGATTAGGAGAATTAGCTTGTTATTATAAAATTAACTCTTATTTTTTACATAAAGCCAAAGCATAAGAACCATCTTCAGAAATTTTAATATCCACTTGGTCAAAATATAATCTTAAGAAACTAATAAAATCATTTTTATTATATTTATAAGATACTCCTACTATTATTTGATCTCCTGTATTAAATTTAATCTCTTTTTCTAAAAATTTAATTTTGCAATCTTTTAAAATAGTATAATACATTTCAACTCTAGAATTCTTAAATCTTGCTCCATATTTTAAGTTTTCTTCTTTAAAACCAATTTGTAACAATGTTTTAACTAATAATTTATCTAAAAATGTATTATTATAAGCTTCTAAAATCTCTTCTTCCTTTTGATTATCTAATCCATTTCCAATTAATAAATAATCATCACCTTTCATTGCACTTCTCATCTCATATAATAATTCATTAATTTCAAAATTACCTAATGTATTCCCTAATAATAGGAAGAAATTCTCTTTAAATTTATCATATCTTAATAAATTAGAAACATTACTAATATTCTCAAAATCAGATATATTCCATTGAAATTTTATAACTTCCTCAACATCTGTTTTCTTTATTTTTTGTAAAGCTTTTTCAACCATATAAGAACTAATATCAATAGGACAATATCTTACTTTAAAATTACCCTTAAGTTTATTTAAGAAAATAACTGCTTTTTTACCATCACCACAACCAATATCAACAATATTCCAATATTTTCCTTTTAAATCTTTAACCATATCATCTATATTTTCATTGATTAAATCTATTTCTTTTTGGATAATATCTTTTTTATAGTCTTGAGAATTTTCTAAGTCTAAAAATGCTTGAGCTTGTTCGGGCTTTAAATACCATAACTTTGAATCAGCTATATTCCAAATACGAGTATTACCATCAAGAGAATATCCTCTTTTAATTAATTCTTTAAAAATCATCCCATTAATTTCTGTTTTTTTAGTCATATTATTATATTGTTTTTTTAGTTTTTATTTGTTTTGTTTTCATTTTATGATTAAACAATAACAATTATTTACAATATTTCTCATTTAAATTAATTTATATTCTTATAAATAGTTAGTTAAGTTTTATAAACTAAATAAGATTTCTTTTTTTATGAAAATAATTGGTATTGACGACGCAGGAAGAGGGCCTGTTTTAGGACCAATGGTTTTGTCTGGGATTATAACAGAAGAAGAAGAAGAAAAAAAGATTAAAGACTTAGGTGCAAAAGATAGTAAATTACTTACACCAAAACAAAGGAAAATTTTAGCAGACTATTTTAGGAAAAATTATACTTATTATCTTGAAAAAGTAGAACCAAAAGAAATAGATGAATTCCCAAATTTAAATAATCTTGAAGCAATTAAAACAGGAATTATAATTAATAAATTAATGTCTAATTTAAATGAAAAAGTAAGAGTCTATGTGGATTGCCCTAGTGTTAATACAAAAGCATGGTCTGAATATCTAGAGAACACATTAATAAAAAAAGAATTAATTGAATTACATTGTGAACATAAGGCAGATTTTAAATATCCTATTGTTTCTGCAGCTTCTATTATTAGTAAAGAAACAAGAGAAGATGAACTAAAAAGATTAAAAGCCGAATTAAACATTAATTTTGGGAGTGGATATCCTGCTGACCCCGTAACAAAAGAATTTTTAATAAAAACATTTGGAGAAGAGAAATATAATAACTTAATTAGAAAATCCTGGAAAACTTATAAAAATATTCAGGATAAAATGGATCAGAGAAAATTATTTTACTTGTGATTTAAATTCTAATAACCCTTAAAAACCTCGGTTACTTAAAAAAAATATGACTCATATTAAAAAGATTGTGATACAAGGCTTTAAGAGTTTTGCTCGAAAAACAGAAATACCTCTTGAGAATTCTATGAATGTTATTGTTGGTCCAAATGGGAGTGGTAAGAGTAATATTACAGATGCATTATGTTTTGTATTAGGGAGATTATCTATAAAATCAATAAGAGCTACAAAAGCTGCGAATTTATTATTTAGTGGGAATAAAATATATAGAGGAGCAAGTGAAGCAAGTGTAGAATTAGTATTTGATAACTCTGACAAAAGTTTTAGTTTACCTGAGCAAGAGATAACAATTAAAAGAATTGTAAGAACAAATGGACAATCTATTTATAAAATAAATAATCAAACTAAAACAAGACAAGAATTATTAGAATTACTTTCTTATGCTGGAATTGATCCAAATGGTTTTAATATTGTTTTACAAGGAGAAATTGCTTCAATGATCAAAATGTCTTCAGAGGATAGAAGAAAAATTATTGAAGAAGTTGCAGGAATTTCTATTTATGAAACTAGAAAAGAAAAGTCATTAAGAGAACTTGAAAAAACAGAAGAAAAATTAAAAGAAGTAAGTGCAGTTTTAAGAGAAAGAAAAAGTTATCTTAAAAATTTAGAAAAAGAAAGACAAGATGCACTTAATTTTCAGAAGTTAGAAGAAACAATAAAGAAATGTAAAGCTACAATTATTGATAGAACAATTAAAGATAAACAAAAAGAAATTTGGGGAATTGAAAGAATAATTGAAAGTCATAATAAAGAAATAGATAAAATAAAAAAACAAGTTCAAGATAAAAAATTAGAAATAGAACAATTAGAATATCATTTATCTGAAATAAATAAAAAAATTCAAGATTCTACAAGTAATGAACAAGAAAATTTACATAGAGATATAGCAGATCTAAAAGCAGAATTAGCAGGGTTAGAAGTAAGAAAAGAAAATTTTGAAAATAGAATTAAAGATAGTCATAATAAAATTAATCATTTAAAAGAAAAACAAGAAAGATTAGAACAAGAAATAAATAATATTCAGACAACAAGCCCTAAAATAAAACAAAGACAAGAAGAACAAAAAAAGATTCAAGAAGAATTAAACCAACTTGAAAAAAAAAGAAGAAGATTTTATGTTTTAAAATCAGAATTATCAACATTAAATAGACAATATGAAGAAAAACAGAAAAATATAATTGAATCAAATAAAGAAATTGAAATTACTCGTAAATCATTAGATTCATTAGAAAAAGAAATTAAATTTGCGAAATCAATAAATCATGGAGAAAATTTAAGACTAGAATTAAAGAAAAACCAAGCAGATTTCTTAGAAGAAATAAAAAAATTAAAAGAATTAATTATTATTCATCAAAATAAAAATGCTGTTTTAGAAGAAAATATTCGTCAAGAAGAAAAATTAGAACAAGAAATTTTAACTTTGGATAATTGCCCTTTATGTAAACAAGATGTAACTGAAGAATATAAAGATCAAATAAAAAAGACCTCACAAGAAAAGATTACTAATTATAAAACTGAGAAAGAAAATAATAATAATCAATCAAATAAAATAAAAGAGAATATTACAACTTTAGAAGAAAAATTATCTCAAGTAATTATTAAAATTAATGAGATAGATATTGATATTATTAAATTAAAAACAATTGAAGAAAAAAATAATTTAGTTAATAAATTAATCCAAAATCAGAATATCTTAAATGAAGAAATTAATATTATAAATCAAAATATCTTAAAATATAAAAAAGAATTTGAACAATTAAAAGATATAGAAGAAAAGTATGATGAATTAAGATTAAAATTACAAGAATTTAATTTTCTAGATATAGATGTTGATAGTCAAATTGTTATAAAACAAAGAGAATTGTCAAGAATAGAAGTAGAGATAAAATCATTAACACGAGATATTGAAGAATCAAATGAAGAATTTAATAGAATTTTTGTTTTAATAAAAGAAAAGCAAAAAGTTTTAGATAAAAAACAAAAGGAAGAACAAATTTTATTTGAAAAATGTGAAATCTTATTTTCTCAAAAAAATGAAATATCTGACAAACAAAAAGCTTTTGAAACAGATATTATTGGTTTTAAACATTTAATACATAATATTGAAGAGAAAATAAATTCTAATAAAATTATTATCGCTCAGTATAATGCACAATTAGATTCATTATTAAAAGAACAAGGAGAGTATAAAGGATTAGAATTATTTAATGGGAATATAGATGAAATAAAAGAAAGATTACAAAAATCACAATTTAAAATTAGTCAAGTAGGAAATGTAAATTTAAAAGCTGTTGAAGTTTTTGATCAAGTAACAGAACAAGTAAATTCTATTGAAGAAAGAGTTAAGATTATAGAAACAGAAAAACAAAAAATAGTAGAAATAATAGAAGAAATAGATAAGAAAAAAAGAAAATCTTTTAATTCAACATTGGATTCTATTAATGAATTATTTACTCGTAATTTTAATTTATTATCAAATAAAGGAGAAGTGAGTTTAGAATTAGAAGATAAGAAAAACCCTTTTAATTCAGGACTAAATATCTTAGTTAAAGTTGGAAAAAGTAAATATTTTGATATTACTAGTTTATCTGGTGGAGAAAAGACTCTTGTTGCTTTAGCTTTAATCTTTGCAATACAAGAATACAAACCTTACTGTTTTTATATTTTTGATGAAATCGATGCTGCTTTAGATAAACATAATAGTGAATTATTAGCTGCTTTAATTAAGAAATATAAAAATACAGGTCAATATATTATTATAACTCATAATGACACTTTAATAAGTGAAGCAACAACATTATATGGAATATCTATGCAAGAAAATATTTCAAAAGTAATTAGTTTAAAAATTTAAAATTATTTTTCAAATAAAGATTTTTTTCTTAATAATCTATTATAATTTATAGCAAATCTATGAGCTTCATCTCTTATTTGTTGAAGTAATAACCTTGCTTTATTTTTATTATTTAATAAAATAGAATCCTTTTTATGAGGTAAATATATTTCTTCTAATTTTTTAGCAAGACTAATAACAGGAATTTTTAAATTTAAACTTTTTAATACTTCTAATGCTATACTTAATTGTCCTTTACCACCGTCTATTAAAATTAAATCTGGAAATTCTCTTTTTTCTAAGAGGAGTTTAGAATATCTTCTATGTATTACTTCTTTCATTGAAGCAAAATCATCATTTTGAGAAACACTTTTTAATTTAAATCTTCTATAATTCTCTTTAGAAGGGAGGCCATTTCTAAATTGAACCATTGAAGCAACAATATTTGTACCACTTAAATGAGAAATATCAAAACATTCAATAATATAAGGTACTTGAGGCAAATTTAATAATTTTTTTAATTCCTTTAATGTTTCTATTTTCCCAAAAAAACTAATTTCAATATTTTTGTTTACTAATTCTAATAAATTCTTTAATTCACCTTTAATTGGAGTTATAAATTTTATCTTTTTATTAGTTTTAGACTGGAGGTATAATTTTAAACTGTCTTCAATTTCATATGGTAATATTATTTTAGAAGGAATTTCATTTTCAGAATAATACCTATTTAAAAATTCTTCAAAAAATTCTTCACTAAAATCAAAAATAAATTCTTGTTTATTTTCTAATAATCCTTTATTTATATTAAAAACTAATAAATAAACTTTATTATCGGAAATTTTAAAATTAATAATATCTTCATTATATGTTTTTTGTTTCTCAACATTTTGTTTTTCTTTTAATAAATTTAAGGAATCAATTTTTTGTTTACAGATTAAAGCTAATTCATAATTTTTTTTAGATGAATAATCTTTCATTTCTTTTTCTAAATTTTTTATTAATTCATCTGTTTTACCAGACAACACTTTTCTTGCAGAATCTACATCTTTAAGGTAATTTTCTTTTGTAATTTTATTTATACAAGGTGCACTGCAAATACCTAATGAATATCTTAAACATTCTTTTTTTGGGAGTCTTTTACAAGTTCTTAATTGAAATGTTTTGTTAATAATATCTAATAAATAATCTCTTAATCTCGCAGAAACATAAGGACCATATAATCTATTTTTTGATTTATTTATTCTAGAAATCTTAAACATAGGATAAATATCATTTGTTTCTTCAATAAAAGCATATCTTTTAGAATCTCTCAAATTTATATTATACCTTGGTTTATATTTTTTTATTAAATTGTTCTCTAATAAAAATGCTTCAATTTCATTATTTGTAACTATAAAATCAACTTTTTCAATATTTTCAACTAAGGCTTTTGTCTTTGAATCTAAAACTTTTTTATTAAAATAAGAACTAACCCTTTTTTTCAAATTTTTTGCTTTACCAATATAAATTACTGTTCCTCTTTTATTTTTATAAAGATAACAACCAGGTTCATTTGGTAATTTTGAAGTATCCACTTTTTTATCCATACAATAATATCTCTTTTTAATTTAAATAATTCTCTTTTTTATTCAATTCTTTTTTCAAGAATTTACCAGTCCAACTTTCTTCACAATTTGCAACTTCTTCAGGTGTTCCTGAAATAACTATTTCTCCTCCTCTTTGCCCACCTTCAGGACCTAAGTCAATAATCCAATCAGCACATTTTATAACATCTAAATTATGTTCAATAATAACTACACTATTTTGTTTATCTACTAAATAATTAATTACATTTAATAATTTTTTAACATCATGAAAGTGAAGTCCTGTTGTTGGTTCATCTAATAAATATAATGTCTTACCTGTTGATCTTTTAGCTAATTCTTTAGTTAGTTTAATTCTTTGACTTTCTCCTCCAGAAAGTGTAGTAGAACTCTGTCCTAATTTAATATATCCTAAACCAACTTGAAATAATGTTTTAATTTTTCTTTTAATATTTGGATGATTTTCAAAAAAAGTTAAAGCTTCTTCAACAGTCATCTCTAAAACATCAGAAATATTCTTTCCTTTGTATTTTATTTCTAAAGTTTCTTTATTATATCTTTTACCTTTACATTCTTCACATTCTACATAAACATCTGGTAAAAAGCTCATTTCAATTTTAATAGTTCCATCACCATTACATTTCTCACATCTTCCACCATGTACATTAAAACTAAATCTACCTTGATTATATCCTCTTAATTTTGATTCTTTTGTTTCACTAAATAATTTTCTAATTTCATCAAATACACCTATATAAGTGGCAGGATTACTCCTTGGAGTTTTACCAATTGGAGATTGATCAATTACAATTACTTTATCAATTTCAGAATTTAATTTTAATGATTTATGTTTTCCAGGAATTATTTTCGAATTATGAATCTTTTTCATCATAGCTTTGTATAAGATTTCATTAATTAGAGTAGACTTACCACTTCCACTAACACCTGTAACAACAGTTAAACAATTTGTAGGAATATCAACATTTATATTTTTTAAATTATTCTCTAAACATCCTTTTAATTGAATAAAAGGTCCTTTTTCTCTTCTTTTATTTGGAACTAAAATAAATTCTTCTCCTCTTAGATATTTTCCTGTTAATGAATCTTTATTATTTTTAATATCTTCTAAATTTCCTTTAGCAACAATTTCTCCACCATGAACACCTGCACCTGGACCTATATCAACAATATAATCTGCATTTTTTATAGTATCTTCATCATGTTCTACTACAATTAAAGTATTTCCTAAATCTCTTAATTTATGTAATGTTTCAATTAAACGATTATTATCTCTTTGATGTAAACCAATACTAGGCTCGTCTAATACATATAATACTCCTGTTAAATTAGAACCTATTTGAGTTGCAAGTCTAATTCTTTGAGCTTCTCCACCTGATAATGTTCCTGCATTTCTACTTAATGTTAAATAATCAAGACCAACATTATTCAAAAAACCAAGCCTTTCTTTAATCTCTTTTAAAATTTGTCTAGCAATTTCTTGTTTTTTATTATCTAATTTTATATTTGTAAAAAAATTTAATGCATCTTTAATAGATAAATTTGTAATATCAATAATATTTTTTTTGTTTATATAAACTGATAATACTTTATCTTTAAGTCTTTTACCTTGACAAACAGGACATTTTTTTTCTTGCATAAATTTTTCTAATTCTCTTTTTCTATAATCTGATTGAGTTTCTCTGAATAATCTTTCTTGTTGAGGTATTAATCCTTCCCACCCATTTTCAAAATGCATTTTAGCACCACTATCCCAACTTCCATGAATTGGTTTTGAGCAACCATATAACAATGAATTTAAAGATTCTTTACTAAATTTATTTATTGGGCTAAAAATATCAAATCCACAATGTTTTCCAATAACACCTAATTGTTGTATCCTCCAAGAATTCTCCATTTTACCATATACTTTAATTGCTCCATCAATAATTGATTTATCTTTATCAGGTATTATTAATTCAGGGTCAAATTCAATCTTAACACCTAAACCATGACATTCAGAACAAGCTCCAAAAGGAGAATTAAAACTAAACATTCTTGGTTGTAATTCTTCAAATGAAAAATCACATTCAGGACAACTCATTTTAGTAGAAAACATTTCTTCTTCTTTCTCAGAATTAATTATTACTAATCCATTACTCATAACTGTTGCATTTTCAATTGCTTCAATAAGTCTTATAGAATCTTCAATATCAATTCTATCAATAATCACCTCAATATCTTGTTTTTTATATCTATCCAATTCTATTTTCTCATCAGTTCTATATATTTGTCCATTTACTCTAACACGAATATATCCACCTTTATTCAAATCTTTAAATAATTGTTCATATGTTCCTTTTTTTTGTCTAACTATTGGAGAAAGAATATTTATTTGTCCTTTAAATTTTTCTTTAATTCTATTAAAAATTTCATTAGGTGTTTGAGAAGTAATTGGAATATTATGATTTGGACAATATGGAGTACCAATTCTAGCAAATAAAAGTCTTAAATAATCATAAATTTCAGTAATAGTACCAACAGTTGAACGTGGATTTTTATTTGTTGTTTTTTGTTCTATAGAAATTGCAGGACTTAAACCTTCAATAGAATCTACATCTGGTTTATTCATAACACCAATAAATTGTCTAGCATAAGAACTCAAACTTTCAGCATATCTTCTATGTCCTTCAGCATATAATGTATCAAAAGCTAAAGTAGACTTTCCTGAACCAGATAAACCAGTAAGTACAATAAATTTATTTTTAGGAAAATCAATTGAAATATTCTTTAAATTATGTTCTCTTGCTCCACGAATCTCTATTTTATCAATCATATAATAATACCAAAATAATTTCTTTTAAATTTATCTTAAAAAAGTTTTAAATAAATAAATTAGCAATTCTTATTCCAAAATTCATAAAACCTAATTTTAATCCTTGCATAAACCCATTTGCTTTTATTTCAATATTCCCTGTTTTTTTATTTTCTAAATAAAATTTAATAGGATTTTCATTTAATAATTCAATTTGTTCTTCAGTAAAAATAGAACTAGATAAATAAACTTCAAAAGTTGGTTCAGATTCGTTTGAACAATCAAAAGAAGTTAATTCTTTATTTTCTAATTTTACACTTGCAATAAGATTAGTATCAATAAATACAATAAAAACTTCATTACTAAAAGGAACTTCTTTAGGCAAAACTTTTCCCACTAATTCTGATTCTACTTGACTTTTTATTAAATTACATGCATCTGGATGACTAATAAATGAACTTAAATTATTAAAATTAACATCTTGCATTTCCTTTAATTGTTCAATTTCTTCTTCATTCAAATCAGAAAGATTATAATTTTCATACAATTCCTCTTCTAAACCTAAAACAAGATTAAAACTAATAAAAATCAATAAAAAAAGACTCATAATAATTTTCATAATTAAACTAGTTATTTTTATTTTATAAATTTAATCATCAACAAAAAAAGCGTAGCAAAGAATAATACCATAAAGGTACTAAATATTAACCAAAATCTCAAAATACGAGACCTTAAGATCTTAATTAATAATTTAACTAAAACCAAAAAACCGAAGTTTCAAGATTTTAATTAATTCTTTGCTACAAATATTAAAGTCAAAACTATTATATAAATGTTTTGTTTAAAATTCTTTTTAAAAAAATTAATAAAGTTCATAAAATAAGTTAAAATATGAAAAATTTATGTGTAATAATAAATTCTATTCTTGCAATTATTTGTTTTGTTTTAACATTTTCAATTCATTGGTCTTTTATAATAGTCTCAGTATTTTTAATTGGTTTAAATCAAAAATTATTGTTTCCAAAAATTAAACTTAAACTTTCCATCTTGCCATTCTTTAATAATTTGTAAAGCAGTTCTTGTAATATCTACTTCACCACCTTTCTTAAGAAAATTCTTTTTTTTACCTACTCTTTCTAAAAATATTTCAGAATCACCCTCTGAGTCTATTTCATAAGACTTTTCTAGTTTTTCTCTATATTCATCTATTAAACTTTGAATTACAACCTCAGGTTCTTTTATTTTACCAATATTCCTTGAACCAATTTTAGCATGTTTTGACATTTTGCTATTATCATGCATTGAATAATCCTCATTAGAAATTACACCAGGAGTATCTAAAATCAAAATATTCTGTGTTAGTCTAATCTTTTGCATTCCTTTAGTAAATCCTGCTTCATTTCCTTTTTTAGCAACACTTCTACCAGTCAAAAAATTAATTAAAGAACTCTTTCCTGTATTTGGATAACCAATAATTCCAACTTGTGCTCTTTTTTTATTTTCTAAATCAATTTCATTAATAATTCTCTTAATTAAATTTCTAAGTCCAAAACTTCCCTTTCTTTCAGTACATGAAATAAAAATATAAGGTTTAATCTTAATTTTCTCTTTAATACTCTTTTTATCAATTAAATCTGCTTTATTCAAAACATAAATAATTCTTTTACCTTTTCTTTCAATTAATTTTTCTAATTCTAAATTTCTAGTTTCATCAATAAATCTAGCATCAAGAACTTCTAAAATAACATCACTAATCTCAATAACATCTAAAACAATCTTCGGAAACTTTTGTCTTTGTTTTCTAATATTCTTTAAATTACCAGTATGCCTTGAACCAAAAGAATATCTAACTCTTACCATAAAATAAAAAAAGAAAATCAAGGTTTTAAGGCTTCGTTTTTTATCATTTTCACTTTTTAGGGGTTACACAACAAAAGTTTTATAAACTCTTCAGATAATTTTTTATTATGACAAAAACTATTGATTTTATTTTCAAACCAATTGAAGAAGAAGAAAAAGTCTTAAATTTATTACTTGATGATTTTCAAAAGCAAGATTTTTATTCTGCTTCTCAAAAACAAATTCAATTAGGTTATTATATTGATGCAATTGGAATATTAAAATCTTTGAATAAATATGATGAAGCCATAAAATTAGCAAGAGAAAAAGGACTAGAAGGAGATGCTTTAAAATTAGAATTAGAATATTTAAGAAAATTAGAAAAATCAAATCAATACAATAAAGCAGGTTATATTTCTAATAGACTAGGATTTGAGACAAGAGCAATAAAAAACTTTAATCTAGGATCTAGAATTTAAATCAGAAATTTTTTTATAGAGAATCTAATGGTGATTTTATGTTTTGTAAATTTTTATCTGAAACATGTGTATAAATTTCTGTTGTTTTTAAGTCAGAATGTCCTAATAATTTTTGAATATAACGAATGTCTATACCAGATTCTAATAAATGTGTCGCAAAAGAATGTCTAAGCATATGAGGTGTAATCTTTTTACCAATTTTTTTACCAGAAGATTCTAATATTTTTTGTACAGATTTTTTTGAATATTTTTTATTTCTACCTTCTAAAACATAATCTGTTTTAAAATTAAAACTACTATAATATTTTAACAAATCTAATTTAATTTCTTGACTCAATAAAGTAAATCTGTCCTTTTTTCCCTTCCCTGATTTAACAAAAATTAAATTTCTATCAAAATCAATATCATTTCTTTTCAAGTCAATTAGTTCTTGTAACCTTAAACCAGAAGAATATAAAATTTTTATAATAAGCCTATGTTTTAAATTAGTATTCAAATTAATAATCTTCTGAATATCTTCTTTGGATAGTATTTTTGGTAAAATTTTATGTTTTTTAGGATTTGGAATATTAAAATTATTTATTGGATTTTTCAATACTTCTAAAAAGAAAAATTTAATAGCCATAATTTTTAGACGAACAGAATTATTTGATAAATTAAGAGAAAGTAGATACAATTTAATCCCTTCTTCGTTCAGATTAAGCCTACTTTTATCTAAAAATGATAAA
>Ga0334896_1000951_pt1 | contig 28358 bp, 26 predicted proteins | sample GraSluR3_MG_8_FD_207734 | JGI IMG/M metagenome (GOLD analysis project Ga0334896, IMG submission 207734) | Sludge microbial communities from methane-producing bioreactor in Wageningen University, Netherlands - Granular Sludge_27_06-R3 | ecosystem: Engineered > Bioreactor > Anaerobic >... | reverse complement strand
CGAAACCTACGGGGTTCAGATGGTCTGGCCGTCGCCAACCTGGCGGTCCGGCGGGAAGTGGCTCTCGTCCCGGTCCATCCCGATCAGGACGTTACGACCGATCACCGCGCCGTCGGGGAGGATGGCTTCCTTGCCGACCACGGTGATCCCGGCGTAGATCTTGTCGGGATGCAGGGCGTTGGGGACGCTGGGGTCGCCGGTTCCCAGCACCACACCGCCTCCCACCACCACCTGCTTGTCCACCACGACCCGATCCAGCCGGGCTCCAGGCCCGATCCAGGTGTCGTTCATCACGACGCTGTCCTGGACCACGGCGCCGGGGCTAACCTGGACGCCGGGGCTCAAGACGCTGTTGATCACCGTGCCGCGGATGACGCAGCCGTTGCTGACCAGACTGTTGGAGATCCGGCCCTGGGGGCCGACCTTCACGGCGGGTCGCTCTTCCGAGCGGGTCAGGATCGGCAGGTCGTGGCTGTACAGGTCCAGACCTGGCTTCGAGCCCAGAAGCTCGAGGTTGGTGGCCCAGTACGAGTCGATGGTGCCCACGTCCACCCAGTATCCCTCGAAGCGATAGCTGAGCACGCGATCGCCGCCCGTCACCATCGCGGGGATGATGTCCCGCCCGAAGTCGACGCGGACTCCGGGTTCCTCGTTCAGGCGGCGCTCCAGGGCCGAGGCGCTGAAGACGTAGATGCCCATCGAGGCCAGGTTGCCCTTGTCGCGCTCTTTGGGCTTCTCGTAGAACTCGGTGATGCGGCCCTCGCCGTCCACGACCATGATGCCGAAGCGATGGGTCTCCTCCAAGGGAACCGGCATCACGGCCACGGTCAGGTCGGCCCCTCGGTCGAGGTGGGCCTTGATCATGGGGGCGTAGTCCATCTTGTAGATGTGGTCGCCCGACAGGATCACCACCAGGTCGGCCTGGTTGTCGCGCAGGAAGCCCAGGTTCTGGTAGATGGCGTCGGCCGTGCCGGCGTACCAGTGCTGGCCGCCCCGTTCCTGGTAGGGAGGCAGGATGCGGACTCCGCCCCGAGCCCGGTCCAGGTTCCAGGGCTTGCCGATCCCGATGTGGTCGGCCAGGCTGTGGGGCCGGTACTGGGTCAGCACCCCGACGGTGTAGATCCCGCTGTTGACGCAGTTGGAGAGGGTGAAGTCGATGATCCGGAACTTCCCGGCGAAGGGAACCGCGGGCTTGGCCCGCTTCTCGGAGAGGACCGTCAGGCGCGACCCCTCTCCGCCGGCGAGGAGCATGGCAACTGTTCTCATGGTTGTCTTCTTTGCGATTGGAACCCTGAGCGCCTGCCGGGAGACCAGAGGATCCCGAACAGATTCCCACACCACCCCAGGCAGGAGGAGAAACCTGGAGCGGGAAGAGGGCGGGTCCGGGGATCGCCGCCGCCGCACATCGGGGGCGCGCCTCTCCGCCACGCCGCGATGGGGGCACAGTGGCAGTCTTGGGGGTCGACCCTTGCGGAGGAGGAGCGCCGTGGAGATCGCCGACCAGCACCCGTCGCCTGCCGGGGCTCCGCTCAGGGTTTCCCCCGATTCCTGGCCCCCTCCCTCCCCCCTCAGCCTGGCCACCCCTCGCCCCCGGGGGCTCGTGCGCTGCGAACCAGCGCCACGAGCGTGGCCTGCTCCACCGCCGGGAAGGCCGTGCCCTGGGGTGTGGCCCCGGCCCCAAGAGTGAGATGACTGAAAAACTCAAATCCCTGCTTCCCCCTCATCCCTTCCACATCCCCGCCGACCAGGCGACCCGCCTGGCCGAGACCCTGGGGCTTTCCGCCGAGCAGTTGATGCTGGAGCTGATCCCCGTGGCCCGCTCCTACGCCCAACCCCCGGTCTCCCGCTTCCAGGTGGGCGCCGTGGCCCGAGGCCGGAGCGGTGATCTGTACCTGGGCGTGAACCTGGAGTTTCCCGGCCAGTCCCTGATCCAGACCGTCCATGCCGAGCAGTGTGCGGTGACCAACGCCATGTCCCACGGCGAGAAGGGACTGGAAGCCCTGGCCGTCTCCTCCGAGCCCTGTGGTTTCTGCCGGCAGTTGCTCAACGAGCTGGCGGACGGCGGCCGCCTGACGGTGCTGATCCCCTCCCAGGAGCCCATCCCGCTGGCCGAGCTGCTGCCGCGGTCCTTCGGACCCGGCGATCTGGGCATCGAGGATCGGCTTCTGGCCCAGACCGTCGAGCCGCTGGAGGTTCCCCCGGAAGCCCCCGAACTGGTCCGCGAAGCCTTCCTGGCAGCCAACCGTTCCTACGCCCCCTACTCTCGGAACCCCGCCGGAATCGCCCTGCGCACCGCCGACGGGAAGGTCTTCACGGGCGCCTACGCCGAAAACGCCGCCTTCAACCCCAGCACCTCGCCCCTGCACGCGGCCTTGATCCAGATGGTCGGCCAGGGTCGGGACTTCAACGAGGTCCTGGAAGCCGTCCTGGTCGAACCGGAATCGGCCCAGGTCAGCCAGATCGGCGTCACCCGCCTCCTGCTCGAGCAGGTGGCTCCCCAGGCCCGCCTCACGGTGCATCGGGCCCGGCGCTGAGTCGGACGCCCTGCAGGCCGGCCACCCGCCGAAGCCGGTCGGCAGGGCGTTCATCGTCTGTTCACGTCCCCGAAACCTCCTGTTCACGCGCCGGCAAGGAGACGTTCATCGCCACCCTCCAGACTTGAAGTCAGGAGGTGCGCGCGATGTCACAACTGCAGGAGATTCTGGAAGAGCGCTTTGGCCTGAGCGGATTCCGTCCCGGACAGAGGCCGGTGATCGAAGCCGTCCTGGAAGGCCGGGACGTCCTGGCGCAGTGGCCCACAGGGGCCGGGAAGTCCCTGGCCTTCCAGTTGCCGGCCATGCTGGCGCCCCATCCCACCCTGGTGGTCTCGCCCCTGGTCGCCCTGATGCACGACCAGGTCCAGCGGATGCGCCAGATGGGCCTGGAGGGGGCCGCCAGCATCTCGGCCCACAGTCCCCCGCAGCAGAACCTCCAGACCCTTCGTGATCTACAGCAGGGCAGGGCCCGACTGGTCTACGTGGCCCCCGAGCGCTTCTCGACTCCCGGATTCCTGCAGGCCCTCCAGGGCCTCTCGTTCTCGCTTCTGGCGGTGGACGAGGCCCACTGCATCACCCAGTGGGGGCACGACTTCCGGCCGGACTACCTGCGCCTGGGCCAGGCCGTGACGGCCTTGCGTCCGCGCTCGGTCCTGGCCCTGACCGCCAGCGCCACCCCGGCCATCCGCCAGCAGATCGCCCGTCGGCTGGAGATGCGTCAGCCCCAGGTCTTCGTGCTGCCGCTGGACCGTCCCAACCTGCACCTGGAGGCTTTGGAGGTGCACCACCAGACCCGCCGGCAGGTCCTCCTGAGCCACCTGGGCCGCCGCGGGGCCCTGCCGGCGGTCATCTACACCAGCCGACGACAGGATGCCCAGGAGGTGGCCGCCTTCCTGCTGGCCAGCGGAATCCTCAGCGAGTGCTACCACGCAGGGCTCTCGGCGGATCGACGACGCCTGGCCCAGGAACGCTTCCTGGCGGGAGAGGTGGCCGTGATGGTGGCCACGGTGGCCTTCGGCATGGGCATCGACAAGGCAGACGTGCGCTCGGTGGTCCACCTGGCTCCCCCCCCTTCACTGGAAGCCTACTACCAGGAAGCCGGGCGGGCCGGACGCGACGGAGACCCGGCGCGCTGTCTGCTGCTCTACTCCAAGGCCGACTTCGCCCTGCGGCGGACCTTCGCCCGTCGGCGCTACCCCGATCGCGAGGTGCTGCACGCCATGTCCGCCGCCCTGCCCAAGACGCCCCCCACCGAGCTTCGTGCCCGCTTCCGGCACCTCAGCCCCGAGTGCTGGCGGATGAGCCTGACGGCCCTGCTGGGACATGGCTGGAATGCCGGACAGGTCCCAGCCAAGCGGAACACGCCGAGATCCGCCTGGATGTACCTGGAGGGGCTGCGCCGGGCCGAGGTCGAGCGACTGGACGGGATGGAGCACTTTGCCCGGACCCCAGGTTGCAGACGGCGGGTGCTTCTGAGCTGGTTCGGCGAGAGCCCGGCCCCGGCGTGCGGCAACTGCGACCACTGCCGGCGGCCTGGGAAGCCTGGAGATTCCCCCGCGTAGGGAACCCGGGCCCGGGCCAGAAGATCCTCCAGGATGAAGAGACTGCTGCTCCTGCTGCTGGCGCTGCTGTGCGCCGGATGCGCCTGCCAGACGAAGACCGGCACCCCGGTCCGGGTGGGGTTCCTGCTGACCTCCCTGGAGAAGGAGCGCTATCACAAGGATCGCACGTTCTTCACCCGGGAGGTCGAGAAGCAGGGGGCCCAGGTCCGCTTCGAGTCCTCCCGTGGCGACGCCTCGGTGCAGATCGAGCAGGCCCGGCAGGCCTTGTCGAAAGGCATCCGCTGCCTGGTCCTGCACGCCGTAGACCGTCAGGCCGCCCAGGCGGTGGTCGAGATGGCTCACCAGGCCAAGGTTCCGGTGGTGGGCTACGACCGATCGCTTCCAGGGATCCCCTTCGACTGGGCGGTGGTCCACGACTCGCAGGCCGTGGGCCGGGCCCAGGCCGAATTCGCGGTGCGGGCCCTGGGCCCGTCTGGCGGAGAGGTGGCCATCCTGAAGGGCACCGAGGGGAACCCTGTGGCCGAAGCCATCACCCGCGCCAACCTGGAGGTCCTGCAGGCGATCCCCGGCGTCCACGTGGTCGAGGTGGTGCCCCACGCCCACTGGGTGGCCGAGGAGGCCCACGCCAGCACGCGCAACCTCCTGAAGCGATACCCGGACCTGAAGGCCCTGCTGGCCAACAACTCCAGCCTGGCCCGGGGCGCCATCCAGGCCCTGCGCGAGAGCGACCGGGAAGGTCAGGTCTACGTGGCCGGCGCCGACGCGGATCTGGCCAACTGCCAGTTCGTGGCCCGGGGCCTGCAGGGCATGGACGTCCTCAAGGAGATCGAGCCTCTGGCCCGAGGGGCCGCCCAGGTGGCCGTGGCCCTGGCCCGGGGCCAGGAACCCGTCCTGCAGGTTCCCCAGCACCGGGTCGACCGGGAGGGCCCGGTCCCGACCCTGGTGCTGCCCGTCCGCCCCTTCGACCGGCAGACCCTGGAAGAGGTCGTAGTAGGATCAGGCTTCCACCCTCGCGTGGCGGTCTTCCCCACGGCCAGCCCGACCCGGGGAAGCTACCCCGAAGACTGATCCCCCCCGGCCTGGCGGAACTCGACGAAGCTGCGGACGTACAGCGAGTAGATAAAGGAGAGCGCGGCCGGTCCGAAGCGGCGCTCGATCTCGCCCAGGTCGACCTTCCCGTTGAAGGTCTCCAGGATGGCCCCCGCCTTGTGGCTGACGGGAATCACCTGGTTGCCGCGCACCAAGGCCCAGCCGAAGTCCTCTTCGCGCACCGCGTAGCGCGGAATCGGACAGAGTTCCTCTTCCAGGGTCACCTCGTGCAGGGTCGGCTCTTCCGAGGGCACCGCAGCCCGGATCAACGGGTCCTGGGTGCCGCCCAGGTGCTCCACGGCGGCCCGACAACCACCGGGGCAATAGCTCACCCGCGAGCAATCCTGGCACGAGGGCGGCATGATGGCCCGCCACCGACGCATCTCTTCCGAGCGCCAGGCCTCGGTCACGCCGGTTTCCAAGAGGTTCGCGGCCGGGCGGGTCGAGCACGAGCAGGGCAGCAGGTTCCCCTGGGGATCGACGGCCCCCGACAGGATGCCTCCCATGCACCCGTAGGAGTCCGACAGGTGGAAGCAGTTGGGAACGCAGTTGCCCAGCGCCACGTTGTACCCGAACTGGCGCATGTCGTGGATCTGCTCCACCGCCCGCAGCAACTGATGCTCGTCGGGCGCCAGCGGCGAGTCGGCAGGCCCCACGTAGCGGTTGAAGACCGCATAGCGGGCCCCCAGGCGGAAGGCCTCCTCGGCGATCTCCATCACCTGCTCGCAGTTCTGGCGGGTGATCAGGGTGCGCGTGTTGACCTCGAAGGCCGAGGCCAGGGCCTTCTGCAGCGAGGAGACCTGGCGGGCGTATCCCTCAAACCCCTGCTCCTGGCAGAGTTCGGCGGTGTGCCCGGGGAACTCGAAGACGAAAGACCCGAAGTGGGACAGACGCCGCAGCTTCCCCAGGAAGCCCTCGGCATCGCTCCACTGCCCCGGGGTGACCAGATGGAAGAACTTGCGGGTCCGGTCCAGCGCCGCCAGGATCTCGAAGAGCTGGGGGTGCTCGACCGGCTCTTCGCCTGCGATCCGGAACTCGTTGACGTACTCCCCCAGCTTCTGGATGATCCCGACCCAGTCGGCAGCCGGCAGCCCCCCCTGGGCATCCCGGAGGAGCAGTTCGATGCTGACGGGACCGCGAAGTTCGAGCATGTTGACCTTTCCTGGAAAACCCGCGACGCCCTGGCCTGGCCCGGGGTCCGGAAAACTGGTGCGGCAGGCGGGCGGGCCTGCCGCACAGGCGGGGCGGGACCCGGCGCCGCCTCAGAACACGTAGTCTCCCTGGACCATGTTGGTGTGGAATCCGCCAGTGGGTGCGTTGCCGTGGTTCTGCCAATGGCCGTTGGCGTGCCCTCCAGGCACGTTGCTGTGATTGGCCCAAGCAACATTCCCGTGCGACACTTCCGGCGAGTTCGAGTGGTTGGTTCCAGGCAGGTTCGAGTGATAGGCGGCGATCAGGATCGGATGGCCGCTCTGGTCGGTCAGGGGTGCCCCGGGCGTGTAGCGCAGGGAATCCGCTCCTCGCACCTCGCGAGCCTCCAGCAGCACCACCTCCGGGGGCCGGTCTGTGGGCATGAAGGAGGCCTCCGAGGAAGACTCCATGGCGGGCGGCGTGAACAGGATCGCCTGGGGCGAAGCCTGGGCGCTTCCCGACAGGCCTCCCAGGACCCCTGCCGTGGCCAGGGTGAAGGCCGCCGCTCTCCCCAGCAGGGGCAGTTCCCAATCGGCAGGCGGCACGACGGCCCGAAGCGACCTGGACAGGCGGACCCGGATGGGATCCGGTCGGAACCAGGCGTGGTTTGAGGTCAGCGCCCCCAACTGCCCCAGCAAGGTCGCTTCGGTCGGCGAAACCGGGCACTCGGCCCCCGCCCCCGGCCCGCGCAGCACCACTCTGAACTGTCTCATCGTCAGGGAACCTCCTGGAATGCGGGGCTTACTTGTAGGGCCGGGTGTCGGTGTTGGTGTGGGGCACCAACGGCGTATTCGAGTGGGCCACCAACACCGTATTCTGATGCACCTGGAAGTGGGAGACCCAACCTCTCCGGAAAGTGTGGGGCCTGGGCGCGGAAATGTCGGCAAGAAGAACTTGTCCGGGCCAACGGGCCGGTTCCAGAGCCCCTTCTTGACTGCCCGGCATCTGCGCAGCCTGGGGGGCTGCCGTCAGAGCCGCCAGACCGAAGGTCAACAACCCGGAGACCGCCAAAGCCTGGGCCGGGCGCACCAGCGCCGCCTCGAACCCCCGCACCAAAGAGCGGGCAGCCCGACGGGCCAGACTCTGCCGGCCAGGCAGCAGTCGCACCGGGAGAGCTGGAAATCCACGCACCCCAGGGGCCAGGAAGGTCTGGAACTCTTCAGCCAGGGCCTGGGCAGAGGCCTCGGATCGCCCCACCAGGCGCAGTGTCCCCCCTCTGGGGCGAACCTGCGAGCAGGCCTCGCCCTCCAGGTCGTGCGCGGGCGGACTCCCTTTGCGGACCAGGCTGACGCTCAAGAGCAGCCGACCCGAGTCCAGCGGATAGAGCGAACCGGAATGGCGCGCGGAAAGCAAAGGGGAAAGGGCCATGGCCGCTGCCGCGGCCACCGCCTGACTCAATCCGAGTGAGACGTCCACTTGCCGGAGACCTCCTTGCCTTCCCGAGCCACCTCGGGCCCAAGAGAATGGGTTCGACCTGCCCCGGCCGGTCCCTTCACCAGCCCACCTCCGAGGCCCCGACGCAGGCTCGAGGAGGGCCGGGCCGACCCAGGTCGGTGACGGGAGCCAGGGGCTCGGCGATGGCGCTGAGGCGCGGCCTGGTCACGTCCAGGGAGGGGGTGGTCCGCTGGGAGGTCCAGGTGACCATCGAGAGGCGCTGCTCCTGGGCTCCGCTATACTTCATGCCCGTCAACCGCGTCTCCAAGGTGAAACTGTTCCGGTCTTCCTCTGGCCCATGGACGGGGTTGGCGGTGGCCCGGAAGTAGGAGCGGTACAGGTCTGAAGCCGTGCTCTCGCCGGGGCGGGCCCCCACCAGGATGTTCTCGGCCACCAGGACCTCGTGGGTGCCGTCGCTTCGGGTCAGGAAGTTGGTCGTGGGGTCGATCTCGTAGGTGATGGTGACCAGGTCGGCGAGCTCGTCGTCGCCCTCGAACACAGCGCGCCGGAACTCCAGCACCACGTCGCGCTTGTCGACCCAGGAGGCGTAAGAAAACGAATCCTTTGTCGACTGGCGGAAGTCGGCCGAGACCAGGTCCAGGGCCGAGCGGAGATCGCTGCGCAGGACCGAGATGGCCTGCCCCCGCTGGAAGGTCTGCATGCCCCCCATCATCAGCCGCGTCAAGGTCAGGGTGAAGATCGAGAAAAGTCCCACGGCCACCACCACTTCCAGCAGTGAGAAGCCTGCCCGGCGGGATGGGAGGGATCTGCGCATCATCATGGCCACTCCTCCAGCCTCATCAGGAATCGCACCCGGGTTCCGGTTATGTTACTCCCCGAAACCTGACCGACAGGATAGCCGAACTTCCCGTTGTTCCCATTCTGGAACTCATTGTTCTTGGTCTCGAGATCCGTCGTTTCATCGAGCAGAGGACTTCTCCGCAACGAGTCATCTTTTCGGAGGGGAAAGTCCCCATCTGAGATGATCAGCGGGTTGAGCAGGTCCAGGCGCCACAAAGTGGAGGTGTAGGTGTAGGGATAGGGAGGATTGGTGAAGGTGGTTCCCGGCGGGTGGATGGCGATGACCTTGTTGCTCTCGGCAATGAACCCCCCATCTTCCGTGTCGCAGAAGATCACCACGTTGTCCAGACCCGTCAGATTCTGGCCGAGCCCGTTCAATCTCTTGGTATAGCTCACATCCGTCAGGTATTCCTCCCGACGCTTCACCTCTCCGGCCACCACCACAGTCGGTCCGGTATCTTCAAACTCATAGAGACTTAGGGAAACCCGACGGGGAGCACCATCAACCCGGTTCACGAAATGACGAAAAACCGTGAAGTTCTCGGGGAAGGGATAGCCTCCGTCCAATCCCACGATGTGGACATAGTCGGCACCGAGTGCTGGGCTTCCGTCAGGGAAGGCACCATCTCGAACCGGCTTGGTCCCACTCTTGTAACCAAGATTGTTCGTACCGGTCGCAGCGTTCGGGTCAGCGGAGTCCTCAGCCAGCAACGCGTCCCCCAACTTCTTGTTTGCCACGTAGGTGACCAGCTTGACCTCGACGGCCCCCTTCTGGGCCAGGCTGTTGGTCCACTGGTCGTCCTGGGCCTCGGCCAGGGTCTTCAAAGGGCCTCGGACCGTGACCGTCACCCGGTACATCGAGGCGAAACCGCGCCAAGTAGCACCATCATCCAAACTGTAAGGAAACTCCATGTATTTGGAAATCGAATTTGGATCCCCCGGATGGGGAGGATCGACCACCGGGATGCAGTGGACCCGATAGTAGAATCGGCGCTCGGGCGTCAGGTCCCCCGGGAAGGCCCGGAAGGCCCCGTCGGTGTTCACCTCGACGTAGGTCGCGTCATCCGGGTTGGGAGCATCCCGTCTACCCCAATACTTCCACCAATCCGTAGACAACGAGCTTGCCGAGTTGGGAACGCCGCCGAAGAGGTGGTTGTTGCGCACGTCCTCCAGCTTGCGGGCGGCCAGTTCGTAGGCCGTGGTCTGGGCCGAACTCTTGGCCGAGGCGGCAAAGCCCATCGGGAAGATCTGGAAGATGGTGGACAGCCCCACCGCCAGCACGGCCACGGCCACCAGGATCTCCAGCAGGGTGACGCCCGAGGCGCGGGTCCCCTTTCGACTCAGCGGAAGCGCTCGTACCATCTGGCCTCCTCGATCTCGGCGGGTTCGGTGGTGGTGGTCAGGGTTCCGGTGGAGGTATTCAGGCGGACCTCGGTGTAGAGCGTGCGCTTCGAGCGGACCTTCCAGTCGGCGCTGGCCAGGTCCGTCCGTTCCAACACATCACTCTCCCAGGACCAATCCTGGGGGACCTGGCGGACCCGACCGATGGAGACGATCCGGACGATCCAGCGGTCGACGTCGGCCTTATCCTTTTCGACGGTCTGATGGACCTCGAAGGTGCCGCAGTGATGGTTGTTGCGGAGCCAAGCATCCGTGAAGTCGATGTCGGGAGCGAAGGCCAGGTCATTGATCAGCACTCGTTCTTGAGGTTGAATCGCATCCGTGGCGAACAGCGAACTCAGGCTTCCCCTGGTGTCGACGGTGCCATCATCGTTCACGTCATAATCCATCGACGGATAAACGGCCATGTTGTGCTTGTTCAGCCACATGGCGTACTCCAGCCCCGCCTCGGCCAGGTACAGGGTCAGAAGCGAATCCCCCACCGTCTGGGACGAGCGGACGTCCCGAGCCGTCAGGTGCACGAAGGCCGAAGCGATGATCATGAGGATCACCAGCACCATCAGGCCGGAGATCAGGGCCACGCCTGGGGGGCGTGAAGGCCGCAGCAAGCGACTCATCAGCGGACCTCGATCCTTCCGTTGAGGTAGATGCGAACCGGAACGTCCACCACCCCCGGAGCCGAGACGGTGAGGGTGTAGATCCGAACCCCGGCCGAGTCGTGGTGGTCCACGTCGGACTTGTCCGGGTCCACCCAGCCCCGGGGCCCGAACAGCAGCTTCTTTCCTGGCGAAGACAAAGTCAGGCTCTCCTGGGCCACGTTGACCCGCCTGAAGAGCTCACCGGACCCGGTGGCGGAGTCGGTCACGTACACCGAATACTGTCCCTCGTTGTCCACCTGCACCCAACACTCGCCCTCCAGGTCCATCGCGCGTGCCTGGATGTAGGTCAACTCGGCCCGCAGCTCGTGGGCCGAAGAGTAGGCGCGCATGCGGGCGCGATACCGGGCCCAGGGGGGAGCGACGATCGCCGCCAGGATGGCGAGAACCGTCACGCTCACCGCCAGCTCCAGGAGGGTGAACCCTGCACTTCGCCGGGATGTACTGCTGGCCCGGATCATCGTTCCTCCCACGCGGGGCAATCCGTGGAGTCGACGGGGCCGATCCCGAATTCGACTCCCGGTAACCTTAGCAGCCAGACGCTGGCACTTCAAGGGTTCCCAACGGTTGCCAGGGTCCTTCGAGGCCGCCTCCGGCAGCCCTTTCCACCTCGAAGAATGCCGGCCCGGACGCGAAAGGCGAAAAGCCACCCTTCCTCATGGAAAGACCTCCGACTCCGTGCTAGAATACCTTCATCATGCCTGAGTCAAGACAAGAGACCGCCCCCCGAGGCCAAGCTCGTGCGTCCCATGTCGAGGGGTTCACGCTGATCGAGATCATGCTGGTCCTGGCCATCCTGGCCATCCTGGGCATGGTCACCCTGGGCTACTTCCGCAGCATCAATCGAGACGCCGAATTCCAGCAGTGCCAGGCCAACATCCTCCTGATCAGCCAGGCCATGGAGAACTACAAGGCCCAGGCGATGTTCTACCCCGAAACCCTTCAGCAGATCCTCTACGAGGAGTACGGACTTCCCGAGCTTCCCCGGTGTCCGGGAGACGGCAACCACCCCGCCGGCGGAGACTATAGCGTGGCCGTACCTTCAGGGGAAGGTCTGACATTTACCCCTGAGCAAGGCTACCACTACATGATCTACTGCAACGACGACCGCCACAAGGGCAAGGCACCCGCAGGTTTCCCCCAATACAAGAGCACCACGAATAAATCCTATACCGGGACGAACGACTAGGAGCCTGTGTCGAGGTACGGGGCCGCCCACCTCTCCAAGGTGAGCTCCAACCGGTCGGGGGACTGCTGGACCCGGCCGTGCAGCCGGTTCAGCGAGGCCAGGGTCAGGGGTCCGCGCTCCTGACACTGAAGGCGAATCCACAGGTCGTGGTCGAAGAGGATGGACTCGCCCAGGGCCAGGCCCAGGTGCTTCAGGCAGAAGGCCAAATCCACCCAGGCGTCCAGATTCTCGGGTTCCTGCTCCAGGGAGGCCATGAGGGCCCGGGCCGCCGCGGCCCAGTTCCCCACCAGGTACTCCAGGTAGCCCGACAGCTCCCAGGTCCGGGGTTCGGGCCAGCGCCCGACCCACTCGCCGGCTCGCCGGCGCAGGTCCTCCAGCGCCTCCGGGTGGTCGAAGGCCCATGAGGCCAATGTCTGAAAAAGCACATCCAGGCGCGGCATGCCAAGTTCCAGACGATTTGAGACCCGCGGCGGCAGGAGCCACCCCGTGGCGGCCTGGAACTCCGCCTCCAGGGCCCCTTCCTGAATCTTCTTCTCCATGAGGTTTCCTCCGATGAGCCCCTTCGACCTGGTCCTCCTGGACCTGGACGGAACCATCCTGGACCCGGGCGCAGAACCCTGCATCGATCCCCGGGTCGTCCAGGCCGTGGCCCGGGTCCAGCAGGCCGGAACCCCCGTCACCCTGGCCACGGGCCGAACCCTGGACGACGTCCGCCCCCTGGTTCGACACCTGGGCATCCGCCTTCCTGTCGTGGCTTCCCAGGGAGCCATGGTGGGCTGGGCCGAGACCGGTCAGATCCTCCACGAAGAGCCCCTGGACCGACCGACCAGCCACGAGGTCATGGCCTGGGCCCGCCGGGCCCGCCACGTGGTGGCCCTGTACGTCCACCGCCAGGGCCACCCCCTGCGGGTGCTGCAGAATCGCGAGGAGCGCCAGCCGTCCTACTATGATCACCTCTTCGGCACTCCCCGCTGCCTGGTCGGCTTCGGGCCCCTGGGGCCCGACGAGCGGGTCCTGAAGTTCATCGCCGTCAACCCGCCGGGTCAACCCGACTTGCAGGGCTGGCTGCGCCGACGCTTCGGCTGCCGGGTCGGGCTGGCCCGCACCCACCCCCACCTTCTCGAAGGGACCGCCCCGGGCGTGGACAAGGGCTCGGGGGTGGCCCGGCTTCTGGAGAATCTGGGCATCCCGCCCCAGCGGGTGCTCTTCATCGGGGACAACGAGAACGACTTGCCGGTCTTCCGCCTGGTGGGGACCGGGGTGGCCATGGGGACGGCCCCCCAACACGTCCGGGAGGCGGCCGCGTGGACTGCGCCCCCCCTGGCCCAGGCCGGCGCGGCGGTGGCCTTGGACCGCTTCCTGCCGGACGAGGGCCGCTGAGGGCTTCAGTCCCGATCGAACTGGATCAGGAAGGGGTGCTCGGGGGCGAACCCTTCCGAACGCGCCTGGATCCGGTCCACCAGCTCGCCGTCGCGAAAGACCCGGACCGTGTCGCCCTCCAGCTCCAAGGCGTCCCCCCTGGCCAGCCGAGGCAGGAGGGCTTGTCCCGTGAGGTCCCCATCCGGGTAGTAGACCTTCCGATACGTCAGGCGATTCCCTTGCAAGGTCCCGTCAAAGACGAAGTGCTTGCGCTCGTAGAAGACCAGGGCCGGCAGGCGCAGGTGGCGGTCCACCTGGCGCACCAGCTCGGGCTCGCGGAGGGCCACCTCGCTGCGAAGCCGGCCGGCCAGCTTGCGCGTGGCCGGGCAGTCCCAGCGACAGGGCATGTGGTAGATGTAGGAACAGGTGCGGTCCTTGGTCAGGGGGTTGCACAACCAGTGCCGGGGCGCACCGCGCGATTCGCGGTGAATCTCGGCCAGGAAGCTGAAGCGGCTCCAATCGTTGCGCTGGCGGAAGAAGCGGATGCAGCAATCGGGGTAGCCCAGAAGCCGACCATAGGTCAAGATATCGGCGTAGGGAGGCCACAGGACCCGGTCTTTGACGATCACCGGGTACCACATCCCGTGACGAAGCAAATCCCGGTCCCGGCTTAGGAACACGTGCGTGCGGACGTTGGCCCGAGCCCTCTCGGGAAACCCAGCCCCAACTGGAAGGCCCACGGCCACCGTCGAAGAGAGGGTTGTCCCGCCCATGGCCCGCGCCTCGGCCCGCGCACGCGACACCAGGACCTTGGTGACGTCCGCTCGGACGTGCAGCCCGTGGCGCCGGCACATCTGCCGGTAGTCGTCCAGAAGCCCGACCGGAATCCAGTCGTCCATCAGCGGCTTCAGGCCCAGCACGCAGGCCATGAACATCAGGAGCTGCGTGCTGCTCTGGCGAACCTCGACGAAGTCCCGGCAGAAGCTTCGGGGGCGACAGGTCGCGAAGAGCGGGGGCTCAGCGGACATCGGGCCGGGTCAGGGCCCAGGGCCCGAAGCGCAGGATGTCCACCGTGCCCCCCAGGGGATCGACCCGGAAGGGGATGGCCAACTCCATCTGCTTGTTGGTGTAGGCGGCGGGCAGGAAGAAGTCCCGGGTCGTCACCCGCAGCAATCCGGTCCCCGAACGCACGGGCACCGCCACGGAGTACCAGGGCCCCGTCTGAGCCTGCAGCCCGCGCTCGCCCAGTTCCAGGTTCACGAAGCCCCAGGGAGCGGTAGCGACCGAGTAGCGCATGTTGACCGTGAAGGTGTGGGCCTGGCCGGTCTGCAGCGAGCCGACCTTCGGGAAGAAGGAGAGAACCTGCAACGAGTTGCGCACGGCAGACGCCTTCTGGGGGCGCACCGAAAGCGAGCCCCTCAGAAAGTTGTGGCTGGTGGCCCAGCCCAACTCCTTGCCCGAGCCGTCGCGCAGATTGACCACCACCGCGATCTGGGCGTTCTTCTCCGAGGCGGACTTCAGGCTGACCGGGTCGGTCTTCAGGACCAGGGTGTGCTTGCCCTGGACGACGGCCTTCTCCAGGGGGGGAGCCAGGGGTTCAAAGCCAGACCCCTTGGCTCCGGGGCGCAGGCGGAAGACCCCCACCCGCACCTTCCCGCGCGCGGCCGACTTCAGGATGCACGAAACTTCCAGGTGATAGGGGACCAGGGTGGGAGTGGGCAGATCCGCTCCAGTGCGGGGCGTGATCTTCTGGATGCGTACGAAGTCCTGCCCGGTGTGGCTCTTCTCGCTGCTGCACAGGCCTGCCGAGCTCGCCAGCAGGCTCACCCCGATCGCCGCTGCCCAGACCAGCATGATCCACCGCGTCGTGCGCTTCACACCGCCTCCTGTTCCGACCGTCACCCGGGGCCGTTCGTCCTGACCCGATCGCCGGCCCGTGGGTTCTTTTCCGGAAAGGAGGATTCCTCCCCTGCCCGCCTCGACAGACTGGCTATAATACTGGCGTGAGCCGCGTTCTTCCGCTCTTCCTGCTCCTGGTCGCCCTGGCGGCCTGCACTCCCGGCCGGGTTCCCGAGGCGCCCCACCCACCCGGAGCCCGCACCTCCCCTCAGGGCCCTCTGCTGCTCGAAGAGGTCACCTGGAAGCTGCGCTGGGAGATCACCTGCCGCAACTCCGGGTCCAAGCCGAACTCGGTCCGGGTCGAGATGCCTCTTCCGCAGGACCGCGGAGGCTGGCAGACCGTCCGCCAGACCTCCCTTCAGCCCGCCCCGGACCGCCAGGTGACCGACTCGTTCGGCAATCGCCTGGCGGTCTACGAATGGAACGAGATCCCCGCGGGCGCCTCGGTCCAGGCCCAGGTCGAGACCGTGGTCCAGCGCCGGGGCGCCGCCTTCTGTCCGGACGCCAGCCAGGTCCGCTCGCCGGGAAGCGGGCCGGCCCGCTTCCTGGTGGCCGAGCCTGGAATCCTGGCCGACGACCCCGTGATCCTCCGGACGGCCGCGGCCGTGGTGGGCGACGAGCACAACCCCTACTACCGCCTGGTGCGCCTGTATGACTTCGTCCGGGGCCTGGACTACCAGTTGACCCGCCCCTCCCAGGACGACCACGAGTCCCTGGCCTCGCGGGTCGTCCAGTGTTCCGACGCCGCGGGACTGCTGGTCAGCCTGTCGCGGGCCGCCGGAATCCCGGCGCGCTACGTCGCCGGGGTCTTCCTGCGACCCGAGACCCCCCAGCTCCGGATCGCCCACGCCTGGGCCGAAGCCTGGATCGAGCCCTATGGCTGGCTGCCCATGGACCCGACCATGGGCCGGTTCGCCGACACGCGGACCACCCGGCTGGGGCAACTGGACCCGGCCTACGTGGTGGCCTGGGAGGGGCGGGGCAGCCGCGGATTCGCCGTCCAGGGGGCCCGGGACTCGGAGGTGGGCCTGGTCCTGCATCAGGAACTGGTCTCGCGCAGAGCTCCCTCGACCCCCTCGCTGACGCTTCCCTCCCTGACGGGATCGCGGGACCTGACCCCGATGCTGCCGACGGGGCGGGCCCTGGAGCTTCTGAAGAAGGCGATGGACCCCGGACTGGACCCGCCCTCGCGCATCCGGGCCTGTCGCGAAGGCCTGAAGCTCGACCCCGAATCCAAGGCCCTGATGCGCGCCCTGGTGGTCGCCAGCCCCGCCGGCCCGGCGCGCCAGGCCCTGGATGCCGAGCTGGCAAGGCCCCCCTCCTCGTCCAACGCGCTCTTCGGACGCGGCCTGCTGGCCCTGGAGGACGAGCGCTGGACGCAGGCCGAGGACTTCCTGAGGGCTGCCGGCGAGGATTTTCCGGTCCAGCACGCCCTGGCTGACCTCTTCATCCGGACCTGTCAACCGCGTCGGGCCAGCGAGGCCCTCGCCCAAGCCACCCGCCAGGCGGTGACCTTCCGCCTGGCCCAGAGCGCCGCCAACCTCTTCGCGGATCTGGGGGATTGGGCCGGCCTGGCCCGGGTCGCCGAGGAGGCAGCCGGGATCTATCCGGCCAGCCCCGAGTTCGAGCTGGCCCAGGCCCAGGCGCTCTTCCGCCTGGGAGACCAGGACGCCTCCGAAGCGCTCGTCGCCCGGATGCGCATCGCCCGCCCCGGCGACGGCCTGCCCGACGCGATGCTGGGTCTCCTGCACCTGGAAGACGGCCGGCCGGACCGGGCCCTGCAACTTCTCCGACGAGGCCTGCGCACGGGCCTGGATCCCGCCGAGCGGGACTTCTTCGCCGACCTGGCCCGCCAGGTCCAGGAGATGCCCGACCAAGAGCCTTGAGCCGCCTCCAGGCGCACGCGCGCGGTCGAAACCACGGCCCACTTCCCGGGAATCTTTGAATCGGCCGGGAGGGGATGGTATATTACCTGCACAACCGGCAGGCCCGGAACCCAGACGCTGGCCCCGAAAGCCAGGGAGGACAAGACTTGAAGCGCTACGTCGTCGTCGGTGCGGGCGCCGCCGGACTGACCCTGGCCTATCTCCTGACCAAGGCGGGCCTGCCCGTCACCGTGGTCGAGAAGGAATCCGAGGTGGGCGGACTGGCCCGCAGCTTCCACTACGACGAGTGGCACTTCGACATCGGCCCCCACCGGTTCTACTCGGCCAACCCCGTGGTCGGGAACTTCCTCACCGAGGTGATGGGCGACGACTTCCTGGAGATCTCGCGGACCTCCGCCGTCCACTTCATGGGTCACTACCACTCCTGGCCCCTGCGCCTGGAGACCCTGCCCAAACTCCCGCTGGGCATCGCGTTCCGGGCCGGACTGGACCTGCTGGGCAAGGCGGCCCGGACCTCGGAGGACAGCGTCTCGTTCGAGGACTACGTGCTGCGCCGCTACGGGCGCACCCTGTATCAGACCTTCTTCCGGGACTACACCGAGAAGTTCCTGGGGATTCCCGCCTCGGACACCCACCAGAACTGGGCCAAGGTCGGAGTCGAGCGCGCCACCATCGACGAGAAGGTCAACACGGCCTCGCTGGCAGAGATCTTCAAGCTCATGCTGATCCCCAAGCCCCGCGAGCTGAACTTCCTCTATCCCCGGCGCGATGGGGTGCACGCCTTCTGGAGGCGCTGCGCCGAGAAGGTCGTCGCGGCGGGCGGCGAGATCCTGACCGGCAAGGTCCCCCAGAGACTGGAGACCGGCCCAGAAGGACTCCAACGACTGGTCCTGGACGACCGGACCCTGGATTGTGAAGTCCTGGCCTGGAGCGGCCCCGTCCCGGAGTTGGCCCGGATGCTGCATCGACCGGCCCCGAACCTTTCCTATCGCTCGCACGTCGTGTACAACATCCTGCTGGACAGCCCTCCGGTGCACGACTATCAATGGTGCTACTTCGGAGCCAAGGACCTGGTCTTCTCGCGTCTCTCCAACCCGGCCAGCTTCTCGCCGCACACCGTGCCCTCGGGCCGGGGGGGGCTGTGCCTGGAGATCCCCTGCCAGGAGGGAGACCTCCTGTGGGAGGACCCGGCCCGCGTGCGCCGGCAGGTGGTCGAGGATCTGCTGCGGGTGCAGGCCCTCCGCGACGAGGCGCAGATCCAGGCCATGAAGATCGAGAGGGTCCGCGACGCCTACCCGGTCTACCACGTGGGCTACCCCGAAAGGCTGGACCAGGCCTTCGAGGACCTCCAGGATTTTCCGAACCTGCACCTGCTGGGGCGAACCGGACGCTTCTGGTACAACAACATGGACCACTCCATCGAGAACGCCTTCGCCCTGGCCGGCGAGCTTCTGGACGGGATGGCCCAGGCCAACGAGCGCACCCGCCAGGTCCGCGACGAGCTGCTGAAGTCCCGCCCCCCGGCGACGCCAAGACCTGAACCCGCCGTGGCCAGGGCCTGATCCCGATGAGCCGATTCGCGCTTCCCCTGCCGCGCTTCGGGCTGGCCCTGGAGCCCTCCGACCTGACCTGGGCGCTGGGCCGGATCGGGCGCCACGGCCCGGAGGAACTGGCCCGCCTGGAAGCCGCCTTCGCCCAGGAGGTCGGACTGCGTCGGGCCTTCTTCGTCCCCTCGGCCCGTCTGGGGATGTACCTGGCCCTGAAGGCCCTGAACCTGCCCCCGGGAGCCGTGGTCCTGATGCCGGCCTGGACCCATCCCTCCATGCCGGCCATGGTGGTGGCGGCCGGCCTGACCCCCCGGATCGCCGACATCGCGCGCGGCACGTGGACGATGGGCTGCGAGCAGATCCCCGAGGAGGCCTGGCAGGGCGTCCGGGTGGTGGTGGCCACCCACATGTACGGTTGCCCGGCCCCGGTGGCCGAGCTCACCGCCGAGGCCCGTCGGCGCGGCGCGATCCTGCTGGAGGACTGCGCCCAGGGCCTGGGAGCGCGCTCCGGACAGCTCCCGGCCGGCGTCTCGGGGGTGGCCAGCTTCTACTCCTTTGCCCTGACCAAGAACTACACCACCCTGGGTGGAGGGATGGTGGGCGTCCAGGATGCCGATCTGGCCGAGAGGCTGGAGGAGCTTCTGGGAGACGCCCCCCTCCTGGCGGACCGGCGCGTCGTGCCCACGCTGGTCAAGGCTGCGGCCTTCCGCGTGGCCACCGCCCGGGCGCTCTTCGCGGCCGGGGTCTATCCCGCCCTGGCCGCCGGCTGGCTGGGCGCCGGCCGGGACCTGCTGCACCCCCTCTTCGAAGAGCGCTTCAGCATCGAGCCCCCCCGTACGCCGAGCCGGCCCTCGCCGCTCCAGGCGGCCCTGGGACTGCGCCTGCTCCCCCGCCTGGAGGAACACAACTCTCGCCGCGCGGCCAACGGCCTGGCCCTCCTGGAGCGCCTGCAGGCGCTGGACCTTCCCGAACTGGGCCTGCCGGAGATTCCGGCCGAGGGTCGGCACATCTTCATGAGCTTCGTGGTCACCTGGCCGGATCGCCAGGCCCTGGCCCGCGAACTCTTCCGGCTGGGGGTGGACTCTTCGCCCGGGTATCTTCGCCCGGTCACCCGGGTGGGCGTCCTGGCCGGCCGGGTCGAACAGTTCGGCCCCTGTCCCGAGGCCGAGCGCCTGGAGACCCGGCAACTGCACCTGCCGATCTACCCCGGCCTGAACGAGCGGGATCTGGACCGGATGGCCGAGGCGGTGGGCCGAGCCGCCCGGGTTCGGCCCTCCACCATGAAGTTCTCCACCATGGTCCGCGCCGGGACCGCGGTCCTGAAGAGCCGGGTGGCCGGGGTGGACTACCCTCTCTTTGCGATCCTCTCGACCAACAACACCTGCCAGTCCCGGTGCCGCTATTGCCGGATCCCCTCCCGGGCCCAGAAGGAGATGAGTACCGAGCAGATCCTCGGCCTGATCGACCAGATGGCGGAGATGGGAACCCAGAGGCTGGGCCTGTGGGGCGGGGAACCGCTGCTGCGCCCCGACATCACCCGGATCGTGTCCCATGCCCGGCAGCGGGGCCTGTATGTGACCCTGGACACCAACGGCTACCTGCTGCCTGAGCGCCGGGAGCTGCTGGACCACCTCGACCACCTGATCCTCTCGCTGGACGGGCCGGAAGAGGCGCACGACGCCAACCGCGAGCCGGGCTCGTGGAAGAAGGTCATGGCGGCCCTGGACTGCATCCCGCCCGGCCGGACGGTGTGGACCATCACGGTGCTGACCCGCCACAACATCCAGCACGTGGACTGGATCCTGGACGAAGCCGATCGCCGGGGCTTCGTGCCCACCTTCCAGGTCCTGCACCACAACGAGCTCTTCGGGATCAACGACGAATTGCGCCCCAGCGCCGAGGAATACGCCCAGGTCCTGAGGTACCTCGCCGAGCAGAAGCGTCGAGGCCGTCGGATCGGCACGTCCGTGGGCTGCTTCGAGCACCTGGCCGCCTGGAAGGACTACCAGCGCAACACCTCCCCCGAAGGCGGCCTGGGATGGAAGAAGTGCTGGGGCGGCAAGTTCTTCGTCAACATCGACACCAACGGCGACCTCTACCCCTGCTCGCTGACCGTGGGCGAACTGCCAGCCCCCAACGCCCTGGAGCTGGGCTTCGCCGAGGCCTACCGCCAGGTGGCTCCCCCACCCTGCCAGTCCTGCCTGGCCACCTGCTACTCGGAGTACAACCTGCTGTTCTCGTTGAACTTCAGGACCATCCTGCAGTGGGTCCGAGCCCTGGGCCGGAGAGCCTGAAGTGAAGGTCCTGCTGGTCAATCCGCCCCGCGAGCACAGCATCTCCTCGGAGGTGCCGACCTCGGTGAACGCCGAGGTCAACACCATGCCTCCCCTGGGCCTGCTGTACCTGGAGGCCTGGCTGGCCAGCCAGGAGCGCCACCAGGTGCGCATCCTGGACTGCCTGGCCGAAGGCTGGGATGGGGCCCGACTGGAAGAAGAGGTCCGCCGGGAGGCCCCGGACCTGGTGGGGCTGACGGGCCACACCCACGACCTGGTGGACATGCTGGAGGTCTCGCGACGGGTCAAGGCCCTCTCGCCGGAGATCGCCGTGTGGTGGGGCGGCCCGCACGTCTCGGACTTTCCCTCCCAGACCATGCGTCACCCCGAGGTGGACGGCTGCATCCCCGACGAGGGCGAGCAGGCCTTCGCCGAGGTCCTGGACTGCCTGGCGGACGGCCGCGAGCCCCATCAGGTCGCCGGGGTCCTCTTCCGCTCCCGCCGGGGCGAGGTGATCCAGACCCCCAGGCGGGCCCCGATCCGGGCCCTCAATACGCTCCCCTTCCCCCGTCGCAGCGTCCTGGACTACCGGAAGTACTCCTACGTCCTGGGGAGCCGGGCCATCGCCACCTCGCTTCTGACCAGCCGGGGCTGCCCCTACCACTGCAGCTTCTGCAACACCCCGGGCCGGGGTTCCTGGAGGTCGCGCAGCGCGCACAACGTGGTGGACGAGATGGAACAGTGCGCCGAGCTGGGGATCCACGAGATCTACATGGTGGACGACACCTTCAACGTCCAGCCCGAGCGGACCCTGGCCATGTGCGAGGAGATCCGCCGTCGGAACCTTCGGGTCAACTGGAACTTCCGGGCCCGCGTCAACCTGATCACCCCCGAGACGGTCCAGGCCGTTCGCCAGGCCGGATGCACGCGGGTCCACGTAGGCGTCGAATCGGGAACCGACGAGGGCTTGAAGATCCTCAACAAGAACCTGGACACCGCCCAGGTCCGCCAGAAGTTCCGGATCCTCAAGGACTCGGGCCTGACCACGGTGTGCTACTTCATGATCGGCTGCCCCCACGAGCGGACCCGGGACGACGTGCTGGCCACCATCGACTTCGCCCGCGAGCTGGACCCCGACTATGCGCTCTTCGGGGTGTTGACGCCCTACCCCCGGACCGCCCTGTATGAGGAGGGCGTCCGCCGGGGCATCCTGGACCCCGGGCACTGGGAGAGATTCCTGCGCGATCCCCGGTCGGACTTCCGCCCCCAGGTCTGGACCGAGTTCTTCACCCCCGAAGAGCTGGGCGAGCTGTGCGAACTGGCCTTCAAGCGCTTCTACCTGCGGCCTCGGCAGATGCTGCGCAAGCTGCTGGAGATCCGGAACTTCCAGGATCTCTCCCGGAAGCTCAAGGCCGGCTGGGGCATCGCGAAGCTTTGATTCCATGAGATACCTGCCCCTGGCCCAGGCCCTCCTGACCCGCCGGGTCCCGGTGTACGTGCACTATGGGATCACCCACCGGTGCAACCTGCGCTGCCGGATGTGCGGACTGTGGAAGATCGGCGACAGGCAGAGTGAGCTCGGGCTTCCACAGATCCGGCAGGTGGCCCGGAACCTCCGTCGCCTGGGTACCGCCGCCATCTCGCTGGGTGGAGGCGAGCCCTTCCTGCGCGCGGACCTGCCCGAGATCATCCAGGCCTTCTCGAGCTCCGGAATCGAAGTCCGGGTGCTGACCAACGGCCTGGTCTGCGACCCGGATCTCCTGCGCCGCGTCATGCAGACCGGGATCCGCCACGTCTCGTTGTCGCTGGACACCCCGGACCCGAACCGCCAGGCCGACATCTGCGCCCGGGAAGGGGTCTGGGTGGGGATCCTGGAGGCTGTTCGCCGCTGGGCCGAGTATCTGCGCCCGCGCCGCGGCCTGGGCGTGCTGAACTGCGTCGTGACCCGACTGAACCATCTCGAGCTTCCCCGCATCGTGGAACTGGCCGAGGCCTTCGGCTTCTACGCTTCCTTCGTCCCCTTGGAGCTGCACCACTACCGGGACGCGGATCTGGGCTGTCGCGAGGCCTTCCACGACATGCCCTTCACCGCCGAGGACCATCCCCGGCTGGACGCCGCCTTCAACGAGTTGATCCGGATGAAGGCCCAAGGGCGACGCATCTTCAACTCGACCCCCTTCCTGGAGTACACCTTGAGGTATCTCAAGGGCCAGCCCACCGGATGGCGCTGTCGGGCAGGCTCATTGAGCTTCTCGCTCAGCCCCGAGGGCCTCTACTCGATGTGCCACCGCTTCCAGGGCACGGGACGCTTCGGGACCGAGCAGGTCTCGGCCGCCGACCCCGACTTCGTGGACTGGTTCCTGGAAGAACACGCGGCCCGTGAAGCCGAGCGCGTGGCTTCGAAGTGCCAGTCCTGCTTCCGGCCCTGCTGGCAGGAGGTGGCCCTGGCCTTCACCCACCCGCGCGCCTTCCTCGAAGCCGCCGCCCTGCGCCGCCCCGGCCCGATCCCGGAGGACCTGCCGGATCCCCACCGGCTCGCCGACCCGGCGCCACGGGAGGGCCCGGCATGACCGCTCCCTGGGCTCCCGAGCGGGGCTGGACCGGCCCCCCCAGGACCTTCCACGTGGCCCTGGTGGCCCTCTACAGCGTCGAGAACGCGGGGCTGCGCTACCTCTCGGCCGCCTTGCGCCGGGCGGGTTTCCAGACCACGCTGGTCTTCCTGCGCGACTGGGTCAACAACCGGCTGGAGATGCCCTCCGAAGAGGATCTCGCGCTGGCCCTGGAGATCCTGTCCCAGAAGAAGGTGGACCTGATCGGCCTGGGATTCATCTCCAGCCTGCACCAGATGGCCCGCGAACTGACCCGCAGGATCCGCTGCGAGCTCCCCAGGACGCCCGTGGTCTGGGGTGGCATCCACGTCACCTCGGCCCCCGAGGACTGCCTGCATCAAGCGGACTACCTGTGCCTGGGCGAGGGCGAAGCGGCCCTGATCGACCTGTGCACGCGGCTGGACGAAGGGCTTCCGACCACCGACATCCCCAATATCTGGGCTTGCCGGGATGGGGAGGTCCACCGCAACCCGGTGCGCCCCCTGGTCCCGGACCTGGACGTGCTGCCCTGGCCCGACACCGACGACTTCAACAAGCACTATATCGAGAACGGCCGGGTGCGCGTCGAGGAGCCCTGGAAGCGCACCGCCGAGTACCGCATCTACCTGTCCCGGGGCTGTCCGTACAACTGCTCGTACTGCTACGTCTCGATCCTGCGCGACCTGTATGGAGAACAGAAGACCCCCTTCTACCGGCACCGCTCGGTCGAGCACGTGCTGGGCGAGCTGGAGAGGGTGCGCGAGACCTTCCCGCGCCTGGCCCGGGTCAAGATCGACGACGACACCTCCTTTGCCTTCCCCGAACCCTGGATCGCCGAATTCTGCGAGAAGTACCCCCGCCGCATCGGGGTCCCCTTCGAGTGCCTGCTGATCCCGCCCATGCTTCGCGAGAACCTGCTCGCCCGCCTGAAGGCGGCGGGACTGGTGCGCGTGCAGACGGGCATCGAGACCGGCTCGGCCGAGGAGAGCCGAACCATCCACAACCGCACCCCGGGAAACCAGGCCATCCTGAAGTTCGGCGAGCTGAACCGGAAGCTGAAGCTGTCGGTGGTCTATGACGTGATCGTGGACAACCCGTCGGCCACCGAGGAGATGAAGGCCGAGACGGCCCGCTTCCTGTTGGAGATCCCGCGCCCCTACGACATCTACTTCTACTCGCTCAACTTCTTCCCGGGCACCGCCCTGACCCGACGCCTCCTGGCCGAGGGGGCCCTGCATCCTGACCAGGTGGAAGGGCGCAACTCCAAGGCCTGCCAGCAGTTCCGGGTCTCGATGGACTGGCCGCGAAGCCCCGAGGACAAGTTCTATCTGGCCCTGTACTGCCTGGCCAGCAAGTCCTTCATCCCCAAGGGCTGGATCCGCCGGATCCTGGAGAACCGGACCTTCTGGAAGAGGTACTGGAAGCCGCTCTTCTGGCTGGCCTGGCTAGCCAACCTGGTCAAGATGGGCGGAGTGGCCCTGCGCTACCTGCGGGACGGCGAGCTGACCTGGTTCAAGATCCGCCAGTATGGGGATCTTCGCAAGCTGATCAGCCAGTAGCCGCTGCGGCATGCCGAGGGCTGGAGAGAGGACCTGCGCCGGCTCCTGGAGAACCCGAAGGCGTTCGTCCAGGCGGTTCCGTGGTCTTCTGGGCGAGAAACCTTCGAACGGAGGATCCGACGCATGCGGTCGCTTCTCAGACGGGCACTTCCGGTCAAGATCAAGATCCTGTCGACACTCCCGGCCCTGGGCCTGTTGCTGGCCATGACGGCCTGTGGTCCCAAGCCAGCGGAGCCCCCGGCGCCCCCCTCTCCGGCAGGCCCGGCCACCCAGACCCAGGCCGCCCCCGCCGAGCCGCAGGCCCCCACCGAGCCGCAGGCGCCCGCGGAGCCGCAGGCCTCTCCAGCCGAACCCCAGGCCGCAGCCCCCGGACAGCCGGCCCCGCCGGAACCGATGAACCCGCAGCCCGGCAACCCCGTCAACGGGGCGCCCGCCGACACCACCGACAGCGCCGCGTTGTTCGTCCGCAAGGTTCAGACGCACTGGCAGGATGTCAATGCGGGAACCCTTCCGACCAGGGCCATGGAGGTCTACGAGAAGCGCAGCAAGGATGGATTCCTGCAGTTCAAGTCGGAGAAGGGAATCGTCCCGGTCAAGATCACCGAACCCACCGTCCTCGGCCCTGAACCGGACTTCAGCCTGCGGCTCTCGGCCAAGGCGCAGGTGGATGGCCAGGAGCGCGACGCCTTCCTGGTGGTGATGAAGGACGAGAAGAACGGTTTCCACTTCGACAGCATCGTCCTGGTCGAACCCCAGGGCAGGGTCTCCTACGGGTGGTCTGAAGCAGAATCGGTCTGGGTCGCTGGCCAGGGCGCAAACCCCAACCCCTAGTCCTTCCAGACCAGGAACCGCAGTCACTTCCAAGTCGTCGTGGGGGGGCCGTCCAGAGGATCCCGGGATCCTCTGGACGAGGTCCCCTCGAACGGAGGCTCCAAGAAATGTTGATGTCTCCCAAACCAACCGGCTCATTCCGGAATCGGGTCCTGTCAACCATCCCCGTCCTGGCGCTGTTGGTGGGCCTGACGGCGTGTGGCCCGAAGCCCACAGACCCTTCCCCGACTCCTCCGCCGGCAGGAGGCCCGACCGAGACCCAGGCTTCTCCTGACCTGGCCTCGGCTTCCCCCGACGTGACCCAGGCCTCCCCGACCGAGGCCCCGGCTTCCCCCGACCTGGCCCAGGCTTCCCCAGGCCCGGCCCAGTCTCCCGCAGCCAGTCCGCAGTCTCCGGCCCCGGGGGACGCTTCCCCGGGGGCGCAAGGTTCGCCCTCCGCCCCCCCGGAGGCGGCCGTCCAGATGGACCCTGCAGTGCTCGAGCGCTGGAAGGACGTGGACGCAAAAACCGTCGTGACCCAGGCCACCAAGGCCATGCAGGAACGGAGCAAGCAGGGTGTCGCGCTGTTCCGCCAGGGCGACAAGGACCACAAGGTCCAGTTCGGCGCGATGGAGGTGCTCGGCGTCGAGCCGGACTCCAGCCAGCGCCTGGGCGTCAAGATCGAGTTCGATGGCAAGGAGGTTCCGGGCCAGATCGTTGCCACCAAGGACGGGCCGAAGTTGTCCTTTGATGCGGTGGCCGTCGACTTCCCCGACGGTCGGGTCACCTTCCACTGGAACCAGGGAAACTCGGCCTGGATCGCCGTGGAGAATCCAAAGCCCTGACTCGGGGCCTCGGCCCATCGAGATCGCACGGACCCGCCCTTTCGGGCGGGTCCATTCATTTGGGTCTGCCCGAAAGGGCGGGGCCAATCATCCAGGTTCGCCCGAACCCAGGGTGGGACGGGGTCAGCCCGGTCCCAGCAAGACCTCGACTCGGCGGCGCACGGCCGCCGCGTCGCGCTCTTCGAGGTCCAGTTCCAAAGCACGGTTGTAGGCGGCCAGGGCCTCCTCGGCCCTCCCCAGACGGTCCCAGGCTGAGGCCAGACCCAGGTGGGCGTAGGCGTAGGTCGGATTGAGGTCGATGGCCTTTTCGAACAGCTCGGTGGCCTCGGAGTAACGCCCCATCCGGCCGTAGGCATTGGCCAGGTGCAGATAGGCGGCCGGAGCCTCGGGATCGCAGTCGATCCCCCGGCGGTAGGCGGCGATGGCCTGACCCAATCGGCCCAGGGCATGCCAGGCCAAGCCCAGATTGGTATGAGCCGACGCGTGATCCGGAAAGCGCTCGACCACCTGCTGGAGGACCTCGGCGGCGGCCTCCAGGTCGCCTGCTTCCAGCAGGTTCAGGCCTCGCTCATAGAGGTCCAGGGCGCCGTGCATGCTCATGGTTCAGCCCTGCCGGGAAGGCGCTTCCCAGTTCACCAGCTCCTGGGTCAGCGTGGTGGTGGTGTCAAAGGTGTAGTCCTGGATCTTGGGAATCGAGCGGGTCCGCAACTCCATGCGAACCAGCAGACCTTCCTCGGGAGCGAAGAACAGGGTTCCCTTGTTTTCCAACAGGACCTTCGCGGTCTGCTGGCCATCCGGCAAAGGCATGTCGAACGAGACCTCGGAGGTCGACATCTCGATCCGAACGCACTGGAGCCCTTGGACCTCCTCGACGCCAGACACCGCAAAGAAGTTGGTCGAAGGGACGGGAGCCACCATGCCCGGGAACTGGACCTCGGACTGAGCTTCCCAGGCCGTCCCCTTCTTGACCGGCTCGTCCGGGAACGAGTAGGTGCTGCCTCGGACCCCACCCGAGACCTCCAGGAGGTTGCCCAGGGAATCCATCTGCGCGTACATGACCTGGCGGCGCACCTGAATCCCAGGGACCAGAATCTCAGGGGGCGGTCCGTCCGGCTCGGAGAGGGTGACCATGTGGCCCGTCTCGCCCTCCAGTCGGAGAACCCGCTGATGGATCCGGGTCGCCCATTTCTGCTCGTTGCGCCCCAGCAGAGCGCCCTTGTCGATGATCTCCTGAACCACGTGGGTCTGGGCCTGGTAGGTCAAGGTCAGGTCCTGCTCCAGGCGAAGTCGCAAGGTCAAGCCGTTGTCCAGGTCCAAAGCCATCTTCAGCCTCCTGTGCCGGGTCGTTGAGAGGTCTGCGAGGACGCGAATTCCTCGCGAGTCCGCAAGAAGTCCGGGGAATCGGGTTTCAATGCCAGCGCCCGGTCCAGGGCCTGATGGGCCTCGAGCTGACGGTCCAGCATCCACAGGGACAAGGCCAGATTGTGGTGGGCCTCGGCGGCTTGAGGGTCCAGTCGCGTCGCGTGGGCGAAAGCCTCCGCCGCCTCCGCGAATTCGGCCAGGGCCAGATGGGCAAAGCCCAGGTTGTAGCGATGCCGCGCGTTGCCCGGTTCCAGCACGATGGCCGTCTTCAGCGCGACCCGAGCCTGTTCGTACTCGTCTCCCTGGAAGTAGACTCCGGCCAGGAGGGCGTAGTAGGACGGGTTGTCCGAGTCCAACGAGATGGCCTTGCGCA
>Ga0334896_1000943_pt1 | contig 28574 bp, 19 predicted proteins | sample GraSluR3_MG_8_FD_207734 | JGI IMG/M metagenome (GOLD analysis project Ga0334896, IMG submission 207734) | Sludge microbial communities from methane-producing bioreactor in Wageningen University, Netherlands - Granular Sludge_27_06-R3 | ecosystem: Engineered > Bioreactor > Anaerobic >... | reverse complement strand
CCGGGAGTAGACAGGTAGAGCTCGGCCCCGCATTGATAGACCACCCTGCGTCCGTCGCTGTTGGGATGGCGCAGGTAGAAATCAGCGTGGTGGGTGTGGCGCACCAGGTCCGAACCATCCGGGAGGCACGAATAGAGGTTGCCGATCCCCTCGTGGTCGGAGCCGAAGTAGATCCGTCCGGCCACCCACAACGGCCGCGTCACGTTTCCCGGCAGATCCAGCAGGGTCCGGAAATCACCCGACCCCTCCGGATCGATCCAGAGCTGGCCCACCGTCCCCCCGCGATAGCGCTTCCAGCGCGCCGGGTCGGCGGTGAAGCGCCCCAGGACCTGCCCCCCTCCAGGCCCGAAGCTCAGGGCGGCAGCGGGTCCCCAGGGCAGGGTGAGCGAAGGCCCACCCTGGCGAGGGACCTTGCCCAGGACGGTGGAACGGCGGAACGGCTGACCTGCCGTGGTGGCGAAGAGGATCTGCTGGGAATCGGGGGTCCAGCCCGCCACGGCGGTCTCGGCGCCCAGGAAGGTCAGGCGCCGGATGGCCCCTCCCCCGGCGGGCATCACGTGCACCTCGGAATGCCCCTCGTCGCGACAGGTGCAGGCCAACCAGGCGCCGTCTGGAGACAGCCAGGGGTCCGAGACCCGACCCGGGTTGGACGTCAAGCGCCGGGCGAGTCCTCCGCTGGCGGGGACCTCCCAGAGATCGTCCTCACAGACGAAGACGACCCGGTCCCTCCAGAGGGTCGGCTTGTGATAATAACCCTGCATCGCGCGCTCCAAGACGAGGTCTGCCCGGATTCCCGGGCCGCCAGGCGCAGCCGCTTCGGCGACAGGCCAGGGCGCCCTGCCGAGAGTCACCGGCTGCAGGGAACCTGAACCCCGACTGAGAAATGCGGCGGTCGTGAAAGCTGCGAACGATCATCCGTCCTTCCGCACCCGGGTCTACCACGCGTCATTGACCACGGAGCGAACGCTCGTCCTCTGCGCCGTGGGCCTGGCCTGCATCGCCATGATCGGTTACGGAATCGGGGCCAACGTGGCGGGTTCCTCGGCCGGCAACGGCTTCATGGGGCTGGGCCTGGTCCTGATGATCCTGGCCGGCGTCTTCCTGGGCCCGACTCACCGCTCTTCCCTGAAGATCACCGAGGAGGCGGTCACCTGGAACACCGGCCGGCAGACGGTGACGGTTCCCTGGGAGGCGGTCATGAAGTTCGACGCCGACCCCCCGGGCAAGCGTTGGTTCCGACATGCCTTCATCAGCGACGGCACCCGGGCCATCGTGGTCTCCAGCTACGTGTTCCGGGAATACGACCAGATCGTCAGCCTCCTGGAGGTGGCGATGCGGACCCATTGGCGGGGAGCCGGCACCGCCAGTTCCAACTGAAAGGACCCGAAGTGGCGCAGGACAACGACGAACGACGAGGTTTCCCCCGTTTCCCCATCGAGGGCACTCTCGTGCTGGAGAAGAACAACGAAGAATACCCGATCCGGCTGCTGGACATCTCCAAGGCGGGAGCCCGCTTCGAATCCGATCGGCCGTTCCCGCCCGAGAGCCTGATCCGGATCATGCTGGACCACTATCCGGTGGACGTCCCCCTGCGCGCCCTGGTGGCCTGGTCCCGCCCGCTCGGCGAGGGGCTCTTCGAGCAGGGGGCCGAGTTCATCAACCTGCCCCGGGCCGAATCGCTTCTGGTCGCGGACTTCATCGTCGAGAAAGGCGGAGAGGATCCCGCCTCAGCCTGAAGACTCAGCCCGCCTCGGAGACCATCACGGCGTCGATCTCCTGCTTGAGGCCAAGGACTCCCTGGCCCGCCACGCGGCACACCTCCAAGCCCTGCCAGGCCGCCGAAAAATCGCCTTCTTCCAGGCCTTTTCGGAGAAGGGCCAGACCCTGCGCGTCGTCACGGGCCAGGGCGCGGAAACGTCGGGCGAAAGCCGCTTCATGATCCGTCTGGATCCGGGGTTCATCCTGTTCCAGGGCGCGCAGGACCCGCTCGGACATCTGCTCCAACGCAACCAGTTCGGCCAGCACCTCCTCGCCTTCCACCTGCCCGAGCTCGTACCCGGTCAGCAATCGCTCCAGGCTGGACAGGCGGGTCCCCGCCTCGGCAGCGCCGCCCCCCAGGATGTCGGTGTATTCCGTGGGAGCCTGGAAGACCTCGGGCAGGAGCGCACTGCACGCGCCGCAATAGCGGGCACCTGGAGGGTTGGCATGCCCGCAGCGCATGCAGGCCATCCCGGTGGGGGCGGCCGGGCGTGCCTTCTCCAGGACCTCGCGCATCCCCCGGACGATCTCGATCATCCGAGGCATCGTGGCCTCCAACAGATCCCACCCTCGGCGCAGGACCGCCAGGTCCGCCCCCTCAAGGGAGGAGAGCATCACCTGCCAGGCCTGCTCCTGGACCGCCAGCAACGCGCCCAGCTCGCTCCCCAATCCCCCCTCCAGCCCCCCCTGAGCGGCCTGATGGGCCAGCTCCTGCTGGACCTCGTAGAAGCTCGACAACTGCTGGCGCAACAACAGGCCGACCGGCTCGCCCGAGAGGGCGCGACCCACGCGCTCGCGCAGCTCCTGGAAGGCCGGAGCCTCCGAGTAGCGCCCCATCTCCTCCTCGATGCGGTCCCACAGGTGCGCCACCTGGGAGGCCAGCGCGTCGAAGGCCGATTCCAGGTCCGCCAGATCGGGCGTCGATTCCTGTTCGAAAGCCGGCTGCAGGCGCTCCAGCTCGGCCTGGACCCGGTCCAGGGCCGCCCGGGCGGGAAGCTCGTCGGCCTCCAGGAAGGGATACAGGGGAAAGCGCCGGAAGGCGTCCAGCTCCTGGCGATAGTGGCTTTCGGCCCCCCGGACCAGTTGCCAGGCATCCCCGACCAGCGTCCAGGGCAGGCGCCCCTCGGCATGGCAATCCAGGGCTCGTCGCAGCTCGTCCAGGTAGGCATGCCCGCTGCGGCGCGAGGCGGCCGCCACGCGATCCATCTCGGGCAGCAGCTCGTGCGCAGCCGCGCTCCCCCGGCCCAGGAGCTTCAACCCGTCGGCCAGCGCGCTCCGGTGCCCCGACTCGAAAAACTCCACGAGGGCCCCCAGGCCAGCCTGCATGGCCTTCACCAGGCCCGCCATGGGCCGGGCCACCTCCTCCGCCCCATGGAGGGCCTCGAAGCGCCGGTGGTCCCGCTCCAAGCGGCCCACCAGCGCGACGACCGGAGGAAAGCGTTCGGTCAATTCGCCGCGACCCACGTGCCCCTCCAGGACGTTCAGGCCCACCTTCAGGAAGTGGTCCACCGCGGGGAAGGGCGAATAGATCCGTTCCTTCTTCTCTTCCTCGTGCAGGGCTCCATAGCCCCGAGCCAGGCGACTCGCCGCCTCGCGCAGGCGCTCGGCCGCCCGCCCGACTCGCGACACCTCCGAGCCCTTCAATGCCTCCTCCAGGGCCTTCAGGGCCTCCTCCTGGGCGTCCAGGTCCTCGCGGCACTCTTTCAGGATACGGTCGACCTCGGGTGAACGCAGCAGACCCGGGCTCACCAGGGCGAAGAGCGAGCGGCCCTCAGCACAGAAATCCCGAGCCGGGGGCAAGGCGTCGTGGACCTCCGCAGGCGTGGCCCGGCCCTCGGCCAGGCGTTCGGCGGCGTCCAGGATGCGGACCAGGGGAGCGGCAAGAAGTGTCATGGTAAGAAGTCCTTCGCAGGGAACAGCCCCATTCCTCGGTCGGTCAGGCCATCATGAAGGAGGCGCCCCCCGAAGGAGACGCCCCGCTCCGGAAGGTTCCGGGTTCCGGTCTCAGCAGCCCAACTGGAAGTCCTGCAGGACCTGCCCGCCGATCACCATGCGCGAGCCCACGCCGTAGGTGTTGGAGCCGGCATAGGTGCCGTGCTCGACGTAGCCGATCTCGTCGCGATGGTGGATGGTCTCGTAGCCGACCAGCTTCTTCTTGGTGAACGACCCCGTCTGGGTGTCGATCTTGACGATGCCCAGCTCGTCCAGGCTCTTGAGCTCGCCGGCATCGGTCTTGCCGTCGCCGTTCTCGTCGGCCCAGATCTTCAGGCTCTTGAGCTCGTCGCCCTCCAGGATCCCGTCCTCGTTCGCGTCAAAGAGCGAGCGGGCCTTGTCCCAGCCGCTCTGGTACTTGTTCTGCTCGCCGTCCAGGCCGGTCTCGTTCATCAGCTCGCGGCCGTTGATCTTCCCGTCACCGTCGGCGTCCATGACCAGGAAGCCGTCTCCGCCACCCTTCTTGAGCCACTCGGTGCGGTCGGTGGTCCCGTCGCCGTTGACGTCGAAGTCGATCTTCTTGTCCCAGTTGACCAGCAGGTCCCACTCCTTCTGGGTGGTGGTGGTCGTGATGCGACGGTTGCCGGACTCCGCCACCGAATTGGTGGACGTCTGCTTCTCGTTGATCCGCTTCTGGGAGTTGTCGGCCCCCGTGACGCCCAGCTCTCCGTCCTCGTTCAGGTCCAGGATCACCGGGTCCCGGTTGGGCAGGATCTCGATGCGCTGGGACGCCGTCTGCTCGGTCTGATGGATCTTCTGGCCGGTCTGGAACTTGTAGTCCCAGGCCTTGTGCTCGGTGTACTCATAGACCGCCTTCTGCTCGTAGCGATCCTGGTAGATCGGCATGCGGAAGACCGCCTGGGCCGGACCGTCGGTTCCCCCCATGTAGCCGAACATGCCCCCGGACATCTGGGTGAAGGCGTTGCCGGCCGACATCCCGCCCCAGCTCATGCCGCCGTCGGCATTCTGGGTGGCAGGAGAGGTGAAGATGGTGGCCAGGTTCGACATCGACATCAGCGGGGACAACGCGGAGAAGCCGCCCGCGAAGTTCATGCCCATCCCGGCAAGAGGCTGAATCCCGTTCATGAATCCGAGCAAGGTTGTAGACCTCCTATGACGCCTTGAAACATAGATCACGCCGCCGGGTCAGGAAGTCAAGGGGGAAGAGGGCAGTTCGGAGGATTCAGGCGCCGAGATCCCGACCGCGCGGAGGGCGCAGAGCCGCCAGGACAAGCGCAGGCGCCGCCCCTGGGGAGGAGGCGACGCCTGGATTCCGGGTGCAGACGGCGCGGCCGGGCCGCACCCGGGAGGGTTACTGGACCTCGATCCGGGTCGAGGAATCCTTCTCCTGGGGCGCGGGGATCCGCACCTTCAGCACGCCGTCCTTGCACTCGGCCTGGATCTGCTCGGCCTGGACGCCGGCGGGCAGGCGGATCGTGCGCGAGAAGCTTCCTGTGAAGATCTCGCGGCGGTACATCTCCTTCTCGCGGACCTCCTCATCCTTCCGGGTCTGCCCGGAGATGGTCAGGTTCTCGCCCTCCAGGCGCACCTCGATGTCCTTCTTGTCGACCCCGGGCAGGGCCACCTCCACCAGGAGGTTGCCTTCCTCGCGGGAGACGTTCATCGCCGGGTTCCACGCCTGAGACGGAGAGGCGTCCAGGAAGGTGTCGAACATCCGATCGAAGACGCTGCGGAAGCGCCGCATCTCGCCGAAGGGATCCCACCCGGCCAGCCCGGTGACGGGCTCCCTCCAGGGAGCGAGACTGCTGGGGTTGGTCTTGTTGCTGTCCATGATGACCTCCTTTCGAGCCGATCATGCACCGCCTCGGATTAGAGGGACATCAGAGCAACGCAGGAGTTTCGTCAGAGCCGTGCTGGACCCGCCACCCCGCTTTCCTCCATGAATCGGCAGAATTTCCACGAAATCACAGCGGAAAAGGGGAAGAGGGGCGGGGCTGGGTTACCCCCAAGAAGGAGTCGGTGCGCCAGCATGTCCGACTTTCCATCCGCCCAGACCCTCGCGGACACTCCCTGTCATCGCCCAGCGCTATCCTCCTGAACATGCGCCGAGGACAGAGGGACTCCGCTGTCGCCTTCGAGAATCCGGCCCGCCTGACGCCGACCGGATGCGCCGCCCAGTTCGCCCGTGGAGCCTGAACGCTTGAGTCCGAGCCCTGAAGACCCCGTCACCCTTTCGGTGCTGAAGTCCCATCTGTGGGAGGCCGCCAACATCCTGCGGGGCAGCCCGGTGGATCGCACGGACTGGAAGTCCTACATCCTGCCGCTCCTCTTCTTCAAGCGCATCTGTGATGTCTGGGACGAGGAACACGAAGCCATGCTGGCCGAGTACGGCGAGGACTACGCCGACGAGCACCGCTTCCAGGTGCCCGAGGACTGCCACTGGCGCGACGTCCGGGCCACCCCCAGGCACGTGGGCACGGCGCTGGCCAAGGCCATGCGCGGGGTGGAGGCGGCAAACCAGAAGCACCTCTACGGGGTCTTCGGCGACGCCCCCTGGACCAACAAGGACCGCCTGCCCGATGAGTTGCTCAAGGACCTCCTCGAACACTTCTCGGCGTTGGGGTTGGGCAACGAGCGGGTCGCCTCCGACGTGATGGGCGACGCCTACGAGTACCTGATCAAGCAGTTCGCCGATGCCACCAACAAGAAGGCCGGAGAGTTCTACACGCCCCGCAGCGTGGTGCGGCTGATGGTGGACCTCCTCGACCCCCGCGAGGCCGAGAGCATCTATGATCCGGCCTGCGGAACGGGGGGCATGCTGCTGGCGGCGGTCGCCCACGCGCGGGACCGCGGAGGGGATCCGCGCACCTTCTTCGGCAGGCTGTACGGCCAGGAGAAGAACCTGACCACGGCGGCCGTGGCGCGCATGAACCTCTTCCTGCACGGGATCGAGGATTTCGTCATCGAGCGGGGCGACACGCTGCGCAACCCCGTCTTCACCGACCCCAGCACGGGAGCCCTGGCCACCTTCGACGTGGTGATCGCCAACCCGCCCTTCTCGCTGGCGCAGTGGGGCCGGGAGATCTGGGAGAGCGACCCTTGGGGGCGCGCCTTCGCCGGCCTGCCCACGGACAGCAACGCCGACATGGCCTGGGTGCAGCACATGGTGAAGTCCATGGCTCCCCGGACGGGCCGCATGGCCGTCGTGCTCCCCCAAGGCGCGCTCTTCCGGGGGGGCGTGGAAGGCCAGATCCGCCAGCACCTCCTGAAGAAGGACCTGGTCGAGGCGGTGATCGGGCTGGCGCCGAACCTCTTCTACGGCACGGGCCTGGCCGCGTGCATCCTCTTCCTGCGCCAGCACAAGCCGCCTGAGCGCCAGGGCAAGGTGCTGATCGCCGACGCCTCCACCCTCTTCCGCAGGGGACGGGCCCAGAACTTCCTGGAGCCCGAGCACTCCGCGGAGATCCTGCGCTTCGTGCAGGACTTTGCCGAGGTGGAAGACCGCACCCGGGTGGTCCCCCTGGCCGAAATCGAGAAGGAAGGCTGGACCCTGAACATTTCGCGCTACGTCCTGCCGCCCCTGGGGGCCGACATCCCGCCTCTGCCCGAGGCCGTGGCCACCTTCAAGGAGGCCCTGGCCCGGTGCCGGGAGGCGGAGGAGAACCTGCGCCTGGTGATGCATGAGGGAGGGTGGCTGGAGTGATGCGGACTGCCGGGGAACTCTTCGAGGAACTCTGCGCGCTCGACGAATCGACCACCATCGAGGCCAAGGCCGGCTCGCGCATCGATCGCTCGATCCTCGAGACCGTCTGCTCCTTCTCGAACGAGCCAGGCCTGGGCGGGGGGCACCTGCTCCTGGGCGTGGTGCGCACAGAGGACCCCGCTTCCTCGGAGCGCTACGAGGTCGTCGGCGTAGACGATCCAGACCAACTGCAGTCCGACCTGGTGACCCGGTGCGCGTCGGCCTTCAATCGTCCGATCCGACCCAGCGCCCGGACCCAGCCGTTGCAGGGGAGGACAGTGGTGGTCGTGTTCGTCCCCGAGGCCGCCCCCACGGACAAGCCCATCTTCCTGGAGAAGCTCGGGCTGCCGCGCGGCGCCTTTCGCCGGCTGGGCCCGACGGACCACGAGGGCACCGAGGACGACCTGGTGGTGCTCTACCAGGGCCACCAACAGGAAACCTACGACGGCACGGTCCTGGCCGACTCGGATCTCTCGGACCTGGACCCGGAGGCGCTCCGGATGTATCGTGTCCTCCGGGCAAGGGTTGCGCCTGCCGCCGAAGAGCTCGCCTGGAACGACGAGGATCTCCTGCGCGCCTTGCGGTGCGTCGTTCCGGTGGGCGGGGTGCTTCGCCTCACCGTCGCCGGGGTGTTGCTCTTCGGCACGTCCAAGGCTCTCCGCCGCTGCTTCCCCATGATGAGGATCGATTACCTCCGGCTGCCGGGACGGCGCTGGATCGAGGACCCTGAGAAGAGGTTCGACGCCGTGGAGATCCGGGCTCCGCTCATCCTGGCCGTGTCCCGGGCCGTGGCGGCCGTCATGGACGACCTGCCCGCCTCGTTCTCGCTGCCCGAGGGCGCCCTCTCGCGACAGGACGAGACCGTGCTGCCCCTGCGGGTCGTGCGCGAAGTCGTGGTCAACGCGGTGATGCACCGTTCCTACCGCATTCACGGCGCAGTGCAGATCCTGCGCTACGCCAATCGGATCGAGGTGCGCAACCCAGGGCACTCCCTCAAGGCCGAGGAGCAACTGGGCGAGCCGGGCTCGGAATGCCGGAACCCCCGCCTGGCAGCCGTGCTACACGATCTGCAGATGGCCGAGAGCAAGGGCAGCGGCATCCGGGTCATGCGGGAGCTGATGCGCGAGCATGGCCTGCAGCCGCCGGCTTTTGAGAGCTCTTTGCGGCCAGACCAGTTCGTCGCAACCTTCCTCTTCCACCATTTCCTGGACGCCGGCGACCTGAACTGGCTGCGCCGCCTGACGGATGAGCCCCTGTCGGACGAAGAGGCCCGGGCGCTCATCTTCGTGCGCGAAGTGGGCGCCATCGACAACGCGGCCTACAGGTCTTTCGGCCATGCGGACACGCTGGGTGCATCAGCCCGGCTACGCCGTCTGCGAGACCTCGGCTTGCTGGAAATGCGCGGATCGGGAAGCCGCACCTACTATGTTCCGGGGCACGCCATGGCGGTCGCGACCCAGCGGGCCTTGAGGGACGGGCTGGAGGAGAGCGGCGAAGCTCAAGAGTCGAACGGCGATCGACACCAGTTCCCCCCGGGTCTGCACCAATCCCTGGGGGTTCTTCACCGGCCGCCGACCGAAACCCACAAGCTCCACGCCCAAAACCACAAGCTCGACCACGAAACACACAAGCTCGACCACGAAACACACAAGCTCGACCTGCCCGCGGATTTGCGGGCCCGCATTGCCCAGGCCGGACGACGTCCAACCTTCCAGGTGCTGCGATCGCTTGTCTTGGACCTCTGTCGCGCCGTGCCGATGTCTGCGCGCGAGATCACCGAGGCGCTCGGTCGCAAGGACCCGCGGGAGCTGACGCGGAGGCACCTGCGCCCCATGCTGGCCGATGGCCGACTGGCCTACACGATCCCGCAGATGCCCAACCACCCCGACCAGAAGTACACGATCCCCAAGGAAGACGAAGCATGACCCAGCCAGAGCTCGAGTCCTATCTGTGGGGGGCAGCGGTGATCCTGCGCGGCCTGGTGGACGCGGGGGACTACAAGCAGTTCGTCTTCCCCCTGGTCTTCTTCAAGCGCCTCTCGGACGTCTGGGACGAGGACTACGCAGCGGCCCTGGAAGAGTCGGGCGATCCCGACTACGCCCTGGCCACGGCCAACGACCGCTTCGTCCTCCCCGAGGGCTCCCACTGGAAGGACGTGCGCGCCACCGCCAGGGACGTGGGGCGGCGACTCCAGACCGCCCTGCGGAACCTGGAGACCGCCAACCCGGGCCGGCTGGACGGGATCTTCGGCGACGCCCAGTGGACCAACAAGGAGCGCCTGCCGGACGTCACGCTGAAGAACCTCTTGGAACACTTCTCGCAGCACGCCCTGTCCCTGGCGAACGTGCCCGAGGATGAGCTGGGCAACGGCTACGAGTTCCTGATCAAGAAGTTCGCCGACGACAGCGGCCACACGGCCCAGGAGTTCTACACGAACCGCACGGTGGTGCACCTGATGGTGCAGATGCTGGACCCCCAACCCGGCGAGCGCATCTACGACCCCACCTGCGGAACCGGCGGCATGCTGATCTCGGCCCTGGCCGAGGTCAAGCGCAAGGGGGCCGAGCACCGCACCCTGAAGCTCTTCGGGCAGGAGCGCAACCACATGACCGCCTCCATCGCCCGCATGAACCTGGTATTGCACGGGGTGGAGGATTCGGAAATCGCCCGGGGGGACGTGCTGGCCGCGCCCGCCTTCGCCGAGGACGATCGCCTGAAGACCTTCGACGTGGTGCTGGCCAACCCGCCGTACTCGATCAAGCAGTGGAACCGCGAGGCCTGGACCACCGATCCCTGGGGCCGCAACTTCCTGGGCACCCCGCCCCAGGGTCGGGCCGACTACGCCTTCTTCCAGCACATCCTGAAAAGCTTGGACCCCCAGACGGGCCGCTGCGCCATCCTCTTCCCCCACGGGGTCCTCTTCCGCCAGGAGGAGGCCGACCTCCGGCGCAGGCTCGTCGAGGCCGACCTGGTGGACTGCGTCCTGGGCCTGGGCCCGAACCTCTTCTACAACTCGCCCATGGAGGCGTGCGTGGTCTTCTGCCGGACCCGCAAGCCCCCAGAGCGGCGGGGCCGGGTGCTGCTCATCGACGCGGTGAACGAGGTGGCCAGGGAGCGCGCCATGAGCTTCCTGAAACCCGAGCACCAGGCCCGCATCGAAGCGGCCTACGCGGCCTATGGAGACGAGGAAGGCTTCGCGAAGGTGGCCACCCTGGAAGAGATCGCGGCCCAGGGCTTCAGCCTGTCGATCCCACTGTACGTGAAACGGCCGACGACGCCGTCCGGGGCTGCTGGCGAGGGGGCGCCGACTCTGCGCGAGGCCTGGGACGCCTGGGAGACGTCAGGCCGCGCCTTCTGGACCGAGATGGACGCCGTGGTGGACATGCTGGATGGGCTCGTGGCGGACGAGCCGGAGGTGGAGGTGGGCCGTGGGTGAGCTGAAGCCGGGGTGGAGGCGGGTGAAGTTCGGGGAGGTGGTGCGCCTGAACAGGGAATCCTGCAGGGAGCCAGCCGCAGAGGGTATCGAACGTTACATCGGACTGGAGCACCTGGAGCCCGGCGACCTGCGCGTGCGGTCATGGGGCGACGTCTCAGAGGGGACCACCTTCACCAATCGGGTCCGGCCGGGGCAGGTCCTCTTCGGCAAGCGCCGGGCCTACCAGCGCAAGGTTGCCCTGGCCGATTTCGACGCGGTCTGCTCCGGAGACATCTACGTCTTCGAGAGCGCGAATCCAGAGGTCTTGCTCCCTGAGTTGTTGCCCTTCCTCTGCCAGACCGATGCCTTCTTCGAGCGCGCGGTGGGAACTTCGGCGGGTTCGCTCTCGCCGCGGACGAACTGGTCCGGCCTGGCTGGCTATGAGTTCGCCCTGCCGCCGCTGGAGGAGCAGAGGCGGATAGCCTCGCTCTTGGGAACTCTACGAAGCGCAATTGATCATCACGGGGATCTTCGTGACGCCTGTACCATGGTTCGACGGTCTCTTGGTAAGCAACTGTTCATCTCCGCGCCGGAGGGCAAACGATGTTCCATCGGAGATGTTGCAGACGTTTGGACCGGTGCCACACCTCGACGAAATGTCGAGACCTATTGGGGTGGGACCATACCGTGGCTCCCAACTAGCAAAGTGAATGATCGCCAGATCGAGACGTCGGACGAGTTCATTACGGAGAAGGCCCTTCAAGAATGCTCGCTCGGCGGTCTTGTGCCAATCGGGGCGACGTTGGTCGCCATGATCGGTGAGGGCATCACACGTGGGAAAGTCGCGCGGCTCGAGTTTCCAGCCTGCATCAACCAGAATTTTGCCGCGGTAGTTCCGCGCGCTGGCATTGAAAGCTGGTATCTCTTCTACTATCTCGAATCTCACTATGAGGCGCTCCGCCGCTGGAGCCAGGGAACGAACCAGCAGGCTCTGAACGGCTCATTGGTGCGGTCGTTCCCGATCAGCGTTCCATCCATTTCTCGACAAGGGGAAATCGTGACGATTCTTCGCCATATTGACGAAATGTCTGCCCGGGTGGCCACGCGGCTGAAATACGCCAAGACGCAGCTCTGTCTCACTTCGACCAAGGCACTGTCGGTGGGTTGCGCATGAGCACCTTCACCGAAGCCTCCACCGTCGAAAACCTCGTCCGCGACCTCCTGTGCGGCGGCGCCACCCACTTGACCGCCGCCGGCCCGGGACTGGCTCGCCGGCACGGCCAGGTTGCGGGCCTGGGCTGGCACTACCTGGCTCCGGCCAGCGTGCCGCGCAGGCCTCACGAGGTCCTGGTGGAGGACTGGGTCCGCGAGGCCCTGATCCGCCTGAATCCCGAGATCGCCGAGGTGCCCGACCGGGCCGACGAGGTCCTGTACAAGCTCCGCGCCATCGTGCTGGCGGTGCGATCCGACGGGCTGATCAAGGCCAACGAGGAGATGACCGCCTGGCTGCGGGGCGACCGCTCGATGCCGTTCGGGCCGAACCACGAGCACACCACGGTCCGCCTGGTGGACTTCGAGAACCTCGAGAACAACCAGTACGTGGTCACCAGCCAGTTCACCTTCCGGGCCGGCCCGGCCGAGCGCCGGGCGGACCTCGTGCTGCTGGTCAACGGGCTGCCCCTGGTGGTGATCGAGGCCAAGACGCCCGTGCGCAACGCCGTGAGCTGGCTGGACGGCGCGATCCAGATCCACGACGATTACGAGAAGAACGTCCCCGAACTCTTCGTGGCCAACGTCTTCAGCGTGGCCACCGAGGGCAAGGAACTGAAGTATGGCTCGGTGCGGATGCCCCTGGACCTGTGGGGCCCCTGGCGGGGTGACGACGAGGCGGCGCCGGGCACGCTGGCGGGCGTGAAGGCCGCGGTGCGTGGACTCCTGCCGCCGGCCGTGGTGCTGGACATCCTGGCCCACTTCACGCTCTTCGCCACCGACAAGAAGAAGCGCCGGGCCAAGGTGGTCTGCCGCTACCAGCAGTACGAGGCGGTGAACCTGATCGTCAGGCGCGTCCTGGAGGGTCGGCCCAAGAAGGGGCTCCTCTGGCATTTCCAAGGCTCGGGCAAGTCGCTGCTCATGGTCTTCGCTGCCCAGAAGCTGCGGCTGCAGCCGGCGCTCGGAAATCCCACGGTGGTCATCGTGGTGGATCGCATCGATCTGGACGCCCAGATCAGCTCGACCTTCCACGCCTCCGACGTGCCCAACCTGATCCAGGCCGAGACACGCGAGGACCTGGAGCGGCTGCTCCGCCAGGACACGCGCAAGATCCTCATCACCACGATCTTCAAGTTCGGCGAGGCCGAGGGCGTGCTCAACCAGCGCGGCAACATCGTGGTGCTGGTCGACGAGGCCCACCGCACCCAGGAAGGCAACCTCGGCATCAAGATGCGCACGGCCCTGCCAGGGGCCTTCCTCTTCGGCCTCACCGGCACGCCCATCAACCGCCGGGACCGCAACACCTTCTACGCCTTCGGCGCCGACGAGGACGCCCACGGCTATATGAGCCGCTACGGCTTCGAAGACTCGATCCGCGATGGGGCCACCCTGAAGCTCCACTTCGAGCCCCGCCTGGTGGATCTGCACATCGACAAAACCGCCATCGACCAGGCCTACCAGGAGTTGACGGGCGAGCTCTCGGACCTGGACCGGGACAACCTGGCCAAGGCCGCCTCGAAGATGGCCGTGCTGGTCAAGGTACCCGAGCGGGTGCAGAAGATCTGCCAGGACATCGCCCGCCACTTCCAGGAGACCGTGGCACCCAACGGCTTCAAGGGCATGGTGGTCACCTTCGACCAGGAGTGCTGCCTGCTGTACAAAGCGGAACTCGACAAGGTCCTGCCCCCCGAGGCCACCGAGGTGGTCATCTCGGCCACCGGCTCGGACGAGCGCTTCAAGCCCTACGCCCGCGGCCGGGACGAGGAGGAGAAGCTGCTGGATCGCTTCCGGGATCCCCACGACCCGCTGCAGATCCTGATCGTCACGGCCAAGCTCCTGACCGGCTTCGACGCCCCCATCCTGCAAGCCATGTACCTGGACAAGCCCCTGCGCGACCACACCTTGCTGCAGGCCATCTGCCGCACCAACCGGACCTTCGGCAAGGCCAAGACCCACGGCCTCATCGTCGACTACCTGGGCGTCTTCGACGACGTGGCTCGGGCGCTGGAGTTCGACGAGGAAGGCTTCCGCAGCGTGGTCAGCAACCTGGCGGGGCTGAAGGACCACGTCGAACCCGCCATGCAGAAGTGCCAGGCCTTCTTCCCCGGCGTCGACCGCACCCAGACCGGCTACGAAGGCCTGATGGCCGCCCAGGAGTGCCTGCCGGACAACGACGTGCGCGATGCGTTCGCTGCGGAGTACAGCGTGCTGGGAAGGCTCTGGGAGGCCCTCTCCCCAGACCCCATGCTGGGCGCCTTCGAAGCGGACTACCGCTGGCTCACGCAAGTCTACCTGTCCGTGCAGCCGACCAGCGGCACGGGAAAGCTCCTGTGGCATGTCCTGGGCGCCAAGACCATCGAGCTGATCCACCAGAATGTGCACGTCGAGACAGTGCGGGACGACCTGGAGACCCTGGTGCTGGACGCCGACCTGCTGGAAGCGGCCTTGGCCACGGAGCCCGACAAGAAGGCCCGCGAGTTCGAGTTCAAGCTCACGGCGCGGCTTCGCAGGCACATGGGCAAGCCTGCCTACAAGAACCTCTCCGAGCGCCTGGAAGCCCTCAAAGAAAGGCATGAGCGCGGACTGCTGAACAGCGTCGACTTCCTCAAGCAGCTCCTGGAGCTGGCCCGGGACCTGGTGTCCCTCGAGCGCCAGACCCCGCCCGAAGAGGACGAGGACCGCGGCAAGGCCGCCCTTACGGAGCTCTTTGCCCAGGTGCGGAATGAAGAGACGCCGGTGGTGGTCGAGCGCATCGTGGCCGACCTGGACGAGATCGTGCGCCTGGTGCGCTTCCCCGGCTGGCAGCAGACCAGCGCCGGCGAGCGGGAGGTCCGAAAAGCCCTGCGCAAGACCCTCCTGAAGTACCACCTGCATCAGGACACGGAACTCTTCGAGCGGGCCTATGGCTATATCCGGGAGTATTACTGAGCCCCACCGGTTTCCGCAGTGAATCTGCGGCATTTCCGCAGAATCAAGGCGGAAACGTGGAGCAGGGGCGGAGCCGGCCCGAGCCACCGACTTCGATTTCAGGAATTTTTCAGGGCTTCGATCCAGGTTGATTCTACAGGCGGGGGACCAAGGAGTCTGCAGTGAGCATTCCGATCCATCCTGCAAGTCCGAGTCCGTCCTTCACGAAGAGCGTTCCCACCGAAGCCGCCCAGGCCTCGCCAGAATTCAAGCTGCCCGACGTCGACGACCTGTTCACGGGCAGCAAGCCGAACTTCGGCCAGACCTACGACAAGTTCATCGCGGCCTCGCAGGTCCCCCACCCCGAGCCCGGCCCGGCCTACTACGATGAAGCCGCCGATGCAGCCCTGGCCAAGGCGTATTATGGGGCCGTCGCCGACGAGTCCCAGCCGGCCGAGCGCACCCGGCTCTTGCGCGATCTGGTCTCGTCGACCCACACCCCCGAGCCTCGCGGGTATCACTACGTCGTCGCCAAGACCCTCTACTCCGAGATCGACCGCCATCCCGACGGCACCGTCCGCAGCGTCTACAGCCGCGAGCCGATCAAGTTCCTGACCTACCCGGACATCTCGCTGGAGACCCTGGCCACCAAGGAACTCAGCGCCATCGCCGGCGCCAGCTCCGCGGCCCCCGAGGTGATCGGTGCCTGGCTGGCCTTCCAGAAGGGCGCCGCCACCATGAACTGCGAGCACGTGGTACCCCAGAGCTTCTTCGACGAGCGCGAGCCGATGCGCAGCGACCTGCACCACCTGTATGCCTGCGACATCCAGGAGAACAGCGCCCGCGGGGCCACCCCCTACGGCAAGTTCGTCCCGAAGGGCGGCAAGGGCGAGGTCGCGCGCGCCACGCTCTACTTCATGCTGCGCTACCCCGAGGTCCGGCTTCCCTACAAGGGCAACAGCCTGCAATTGTTGAAGGACTGGTCGGCCCAGGATCCGCCGGACGCCCGCGAGCGCCACCGCAACTCCGAGGTCCAGAAGGCCCAGGGCAATCGCAACCCCTTCATCGATCACCCCGAGTGGGTGGCCGACTTCCAGCCTTAAGGGGCCTGGCCACGCTCCCGGGATCTCGAACCCGAGCGACGGCGCAACCAAGGGAGGAGGCAAAGGCCCATGGAAGACACGGAGTTGGAGAAGTGCCTGGAAGCCCACGCCACGAAGGGGAAGGGCCTCAAGCGGGGCCGCGGCCTGTGGCACCGGTTCTCGGTTTTTCAGTGTGAACAGTGCGAAGGGAAGCGATTCCAAGCGGAGGCAGAGATTCCCATCCGCAGCCGGAGCCTCTGTTTCGTCGGGGTCCTGAGCCTGCACTGCAGCAACTGTGGAACCACAAGGATCGCCCAGCGCGTCACCGAGGGTTCCTCGCGCCGGAAGGAGACCCTCACGTATCGCCAGTTCTGCAAATGCGGTGGCACCGAATTCCTGGTGGCGGACTTCGAGCTCCTCTTTGAGAGCGACCTCGAGGGATGCAGCAGCTACGGCGCCTGCACCCGATGCGGGGAGTGCTATCTCCTGGCCAACATCAAATGACTCCTGAAGGGTCGCACCATCCGCGGCTCCCTCCGTGAATCTGCGGCATCTCAACAAGACCCTGGCGAAAACTCCGAAGAGAGGTGACCGCGAGAGGCGCGGCAGTCAAGAGGAGCCCTGGCGCCCGGCCCGAAAGCGTGGCCTCTATGGCCAAGAACATCGTTTCCCGAGCCCAGGACTACCCCCAGTGGTACCTGGATGTCATCAAGGCCGCCGAACTGGCGGACTACTCCCCCGTCCGCGGATGCATGGTGATCCGCCCCGCGGGCTACGCCCTGTGGGAGGCGATCCAGCGCGACCTGGACCGCCGCTTCAAGGAGACCGGGCACGTCAACGCCTACTTCCCCCTGCTGATCCCGGTCAGCTTCCTGGAGCGGGAGGCCCAGCACGTCGAGGGCTTCGCCATGGAGTGCGCCGTGGTGACCCACTCCTCGCTTGAGAAGGACGAGACCGGGCACCTCAAGGCTCGCTCCGAGCTGCCCGAGCCCCTGGTGATCCGCCCCACCTCCGAGACCCTCTTCGGGCACATGTATGCCCAGTGGATCCAGAGCTACCGCGACCTGCCGGTCCTGATCAACCAGTGGGCCAACGTGATGCGCTGGGAGATGCGCACCCGGCTCTTCCTGCGCACCGCCGAGTTCCTCTGGCAGGAGGGCCACACGGCCCACGAGACCGCCCAGGAGGCCCAGGAGGAGACCCTCCGCATGCTGGGCGTCTATGCCTCCTTCGCCGAGGACTTCCTGGCCGTGCCGGTGATTCAGGGACGCAAGACCGAGAGCGAGAAGTTCCCGGGCGCCGACACCACCTACGCCATCGAGGCCATGATGCAGGACCGCAAGGCCCTGCAGGCGGGGACCTCGCACAACCTGGGCCAGAACTTCGCGCGGGCCTTCGACGTGAAGTTCCTGGGCCGGGACAACCAGTTGCAGCACTGCTGGACCACCTCCTGGGGGGTCAGCACCCGGTTGATCGGCGCTTTGATCATGGCCCACTCCGACGACGAGGGGCTGGTCCTGCCGCCCCGGGTGGCCCCGACCCTGGCCGCCATCGTGCCCATCTTCAAGACCGACGAGGAGAAGGAGAGGGTCCTGGCCTATTGCCGGGAGCTGGCCGGCGCCCTGTGCGGGGCCGAGCGCCTGGCCGCCGCCGAGAAGCGGGACGCCGGACGCGAGCTGCTGACCGTCTTCACCGACGAGGCGGCCTGTCAGAAGGTGGTCCTGGACATGCGCGAGGGTCGCGCGGTCGAGAAGCACTACCACTGGGAGCAGAGGGGCGTGCCCTTCCGCCTGGAGGTAGGCCCCCGGGACGTCGACAAGTCCGCCTTCGTCCTCAAGACCCGTTTCGACGGCTCCAAGACCTTCCACGAGAAGAGCTGCGCCAGCCCCGGCTGGCTGCGCGAGCAGGCCGACCAGGTGCAGGCCCGCATGTTGGAGCGCGCGCGGACCTTCCGAGAAGAAAACACCGTCGTGGTCGAGTCCTACGACGAGATGAAGGCGGCCCTGGCCCAGAGTGGATTCGTCCGCTGCTGGTTCCGCGAGGATCCCGAGGTGGAGGCCCGCATCAAGGAGGAGACCAAGGCCACGGTCCGGGTGATCCCCTTCGAGCAGCCCGGGGGAACCGGAAAGTGCGTGGTGACCGGCCGCGAGACCTCCGAACAGGCGATCTTCGCCCTGGCCTACTAGAAACCCGGCCGGAAACCCTGGACCGCCCTCCCCGGGGGGCCGACCCGCCAGCCCCGAGCGCAGGCCGCGCCCGGGGCTGGCTTCGTCTCAGTCGGCCACGTCCACCCAATCGAAGCCGTGCACCCTCTCGACGCCGTCCACCGAGTGGTGGCCCACGGCGTCGCCTCCGCGCACCAGGACGTGGTCCAGCCCCCCGCCGCCGGTCCCCTCCTCGAAGCCCATCTCCCCGGCGCTGGGATAGCGGTAATCCCGGCCGAAGGGGTTCCAGCCCCACAGGCCCCCGACGGTATAGCTCTCGCCCGGGGCGGAGTTGAGGTCTCCGCCCAGGATCACCTCGGGCTTGCCCTGGCAGATCTCATCCAGCGAGCGGTACTCCGCGCTGCGGGCCTTCTGCTTGGAGTCCTCGCTGCCGGCGGTGAAGTGGGTGCTGATCACGGTCTGGCCCTCGGCGGTGTTGACCTCCAGGGCCGTCCGGCGCTCCTTGCTGCCCCGGTCCTCGCCGATCTCATGGACCTGGATGGCGCCCTCGCGAATCTGCCCGTTCTCGTCCCGGGGGAGCTCCTGGCCGGGGCCCAGCAGGACCGAGTTGCCGAAGGTCCCCCCGTCGTGGTCGATCGAGCGCCCGTGGACCATCGTGTAGCGGACGTCCTGGCCGGCCTCGTCCTGATAGGTGGCGGTGTAGACCGTCACGTCGCCGTTCCCGTCGGCGGGCTTCTCCTGGGTGATGGTGGCGATCCGGCGGGTGCCGTCCGGCAGCGTGGTCTGGTAGCGGCCATCCCCCAGGGCCTGCGTGTCGCGCCCCCCCAGGTCGGCCTCGAAGACGGCCGAGAGGATCTCCTGGTTGTAGTCCTTGCCGCCCACCCGACGGGTGCCGACGTCCACCTCCTGGAAGGTGGCCAGGTCGATGCCGTTGTGGACCACCTGCTCGCCGACGGTCTTCTTGATCTCGTCGAAGCGCGAGCGGGCCTCCGCGTTCCCCCCGCCCAGGTTCATGTTGCCGACCTGGAGGTTGGCCGCACGGGCCTCGGGACCGGGCGAGGGCGAGGGCTCCAGGGCCTCCGGATCCACGTCCGCGCGGTCCTGCGGAGGTTTGGTGACCTCGTCCGCCCGGGGAGCCCGGGACGGCCCGGTCTGAGGAGCGGTCGAAGGGGTGGTTGCCGGGGTGTCGTGGATCTTCTCGATTCTCATGGCGTGAGTCTAGAGGCAGGGGAAGCCCCCGGACCCGGGTTCCAGGTAAAATTCTGACGAGGGTTGTTGCCGGGGTGTGACAGTTCTCGGATACGCCGGCAACATCCGGATCCGGAACCCGGTCTCTGGAGGCATGCCAGGCCCGTCCGCTCAGGACCCCAGGACTCCCCCGGTGTGGCGCGCCCCGGTCGCCGGCGCGGACCTCAGTTCACCCAGACGGTCTCCCGTCCCAGCAGATCCTCCACCTCGCCCACCAGACGGGGGCCATGCTCGACGCCGAAGGCCTCGGGAAGGTGCAGGATGGTCGTGCCCTGCGGGCTCTCCAGGTGCAGGAAGACCTCCCGGGCTCCCCGATGGCGCAGCAGGATGTCCCGCAGACGCGACAGGGAGTCCCCCTGGAAGAGCTGCACGCGGATGTTCAAGCCCCGGTAGCGGGAGTCCAGATCCGAGGCGCTGCGGGCACTCGAGACGTTCGAGGCCAGCTTCTCGACCGAGAGCATCTCGTCGGCGGTCAGCTTGACCTCCTCGGCCGGGGCCTCCTCATCCTCCTCCTCGTCCCGGGCCTGACGGGCCTGGCGAACCTCGGTCACGCCGCGAGCCACCACGATGGCTCCGTCCACGCACAAGGAGGAAAACTTCTCGTAGGCCTGGGGGCGCAGGGTGACCTCGGTGGTTCCCGAGAAGTCCTCCACCTGCAGGAAGGCCATCTGGGTCTTGAAGCGGGTCATGATCTTGCGGACCGAGGTGACCATCCCGGCGATGGCCACGCTGGCTCCGGCCCCCAGCGAGTTCAGGTCGGCGATGCGGTGGGTCGAGTAGCGCGTCAGGATCTCGCGATACTCCGAGAGCGGCGAGTCCGAGAGGTAGATGCCCAGCATCTCCTTCTCCATGTCCAGCAGGACCCGCTTGTCGAACTCGTTCTCGCGCAGCTTGCAGACCTCCGCGAAGGTGGTCCGGCCCAGGTCACCCTCGTCGAAGAGACCGAACTGCCCGCTCTGGGCCTCCTTCTGGAGCCTCTGGCCGTGGTCCAGGCAGCAGTCCAGGTTGGCCAGCAGGGTGGCCCGGGTCTCGCCGAAGCCGTCCATGGCCCCGGCCTTGATCAGGCCTTCCAGCACCTTCTTGTTGACCTGGCGCAGATCCACCCGGGCGCACAGGTCCGCCAGGTCCTGGAAGGGGCCTTCCTTCTCGCGGGCAGCCACCAGGCAGTCCACGGCCCCCCGGCCGACGTTGCGCACCGCCGCCATGCCCCAGCGGATTCCCGCGGGCACCACCGTGAATTCCGCCATCGACTCGTTGACGTCCGGACGCAGGACCTCCAGGCCCGACTGCGAGCACTCGGCGATGAAGAACGAGACCTTCTCGATGTTGCTCATGACGCTGGTCAGCAAGGCCGCCATGTACTCCGGGCGGTAGTGCGTCTTGAGCCAGGCCGTCTGGTAGGTGACCACCGCGTAGGCCGCTGAGTGGGACTTGTTGAAGCCGTAGGCTGCGAAGTTCTCCATGGTGACGAAGATGTCGGCGGCCACCTTGGCGTCCACGCCCCGCTCGACCGCGCCATCGACGAAGATCTTGCGGTGTTTCTCCATCACGTCCATCTTCTTCTTGCCCATGGCCTTGCGCAGGCTGTCGGCCATCGCCATGGTGTAGCCCGCCAGGACGTTGGCGGTGAGCATGACCTGCTCCTGATAGATGAAGAAGCCGTAGGTCTCCTTGAGGATGGACTCGAGCTTGGGGTGGGGATAGACGATCTCGCCGCCCTTGCCGTGGCGCTTGCGGATGAACTCGTCCACCACGCCACCTTTGAGCGGGCCGGGCCGGTACAGCGCCAGGAAGGCCACCACGTCGCTGAAGCGGTCGGGCTTGAGCGACCTCAGGTAGCGCTTCATCCCGTCGGACTCCAACTGGAAGACCCCGTTGGTGTCGGCGTTGCCCAGCAGCTCATAGGTGGCCGGGTCGTCGAAGGTCAGGTTGTCCAGGTTCAGCTTCTCGCCGCGCGAGCGCTCGATGTTGCGCAGGCAGTCGTTGATGACCGTCAGGTTCCGCAGGCCGAGGAAGTCCATCTTGACCAGGCCCACGGTGGCCGAGTCGTTCATGTCGAACTGACAGACCACCTCGTCGCCGTTCATCCGCTGCAGGGGAACCAGTTCCGAAAGGGGCTGGCTGGCGATCACCACGCCGGCGGCGTGGATGCCCGCGTTGCGGGCCAGGCCCTCGCAGCGCCGGGCCAGGTCCACCAGCTTGCGGCAGGTGGGGTCCCCGTCATACATGGCCCGGAAATCCGGGGCCTCCAGGGCGCTCTCCAGGGTGACCTTCAGGTCGGCCGGAACGGCCTTGGCGATCCGGTCCACGTCGGGCAGGGGCACGCCCAGAACCCGCCCCACGTCGCGGATGGCGGCCCGGGCCTTCATCCGGTTGAAGGTCACGATCTGGGCCACCCGGTCGGTGCCGTACTTCTGACGGCAGTATTCGATGACCTCGCCGCGCCGCTCGACGCAGAAGTCGGTGTCGATATCGGGAAGCTCGGTCCGCTCGGGGTTCAGGAAGCGCTCGAAGAGCAACTGGTGGGGCAGCGGGTCGAGCTGGGTGATGCCGATCAGGTAGGCCACCAGGCTTCCCGCGGCCGAGCCCCGTCCCGGTCCCACGGGGATGCCCTGGCTGCGGGAGTAGCGGATGAAGTCCCAGACCAGCAGGAAGTAGTCGGCGAAGCCCTTCCCGATGATCACGTCCAGCTCGGTCTGCAACCGGGCCTGATACTCCGGCCCGGGGTCGGGGGTCCCGAAACGCTCGACGAAGCCCTCCCGACACAGTTGGCGCAGATAGTCCTCGGCCGTGCCTCCGCCGGGGACGGGGAAGCTGGGCAGGAAGACGCTCTCCAGGTCCATCTCCAACTGGCAGCGCTCAGCCACCTCCAGGGTGTTGTGGACGGCCTCAGGCACCCAGTTGAAGGCCCGCAGCATCTCCTCTCCCGACTTGAGGTAGAACTCGGGAGCGAAGAACTTCATGCGCCCCTGGTCATCCAGGTTCTTCCCGGTCTGGATGCAGACCAGGACGTCCTGCAGGGAGGCATCGTCCCGGGTCAGGTAGTGGGCGTCGTTGGTGGCCACCGTCTTCAGGCCGAAATCCCGGGCCAGCCGGACCAGCTCGGGGTTGGTCTTGCGCTGCTCGGGAAGGCCATGATCCATCAACTCGACGAAGAGGTCCTCTCCGAAGACGTCGCGATAGAACCCCAGCCTCTCGGCGGCCAGACGGGGATCGTCCTGCATCAGGGCGTCGTTGACCTCCCCGCGCAGACAACCGGAAAGCGCCACCAGCCCCTTGCTGTGCCGGGCCAGCAGTTCGCGATCCGCCCGGGGCTTGTAGTAGTAGCCCTCCAGGTGGGCGGCGCTGACCAGTTGGGTCAGGTTGCGATAGCCCTCGCGGTCCTTGGCCAGCAACGTCAGGTGGAAGGGCCGATCATCCTTGCGCGGCTCGCGGTCGTGGCGCCCCCTCTGGGCCATGTAGATCTCGCAGCCGATCAGCGGCTTGATCCCGGCCTTCTTACAGGCCTTGTAGAAGGTGACGGCCCCGGACATCACCCCGTGATCGGTCATGGCCAGCGCCGGCATGCCCAGCTCCTGGGCCCGGCCCACCATCTCGGGGATGCGGTTGCAGCCATCCAGCAGGCTGTACTCGGTGTGGCAATGGAGATGGACGTACGACACGGGGCAGGGACCTGCTTTCGATGGGGAGGCTTCGCGCGGAGGAAACCGGATGGGCGAAGATTAGGCCGACGGGCCTGTCGATCCTTTCGAACGGACATGCGCCCGATGCGCCGACCGCGTGCGTCGGGACCTGGATCTGCGCCGATGCAGGAAGACGGTGGCCGGTCCCCACGAGAAGGCCATCTCCCGGCGGCCCAGATCCTCCCATTCCGCCGAGGGCAGGGCCTGGCTCAGCGAGACCGCGCGGGCTTTCGGGGGGGCCGCGTCGGCCAGGTTCCGGGTGACGGCGGCCCAGGAGGAGGCCTCCAGGCAGGTCCCCGCCAGGAAGTAGACCGTCCCCCGGGGCAGGGGCCCTTTGCGAAAGTCCCCTGTCTGGAAGTCCACCCCCTCCAGGCCCAGCAGCCCTGCCGCGAGCCTCCCCCGCATGACGAAGCCTTCCAGGACCTCCATTCCCACCGCTCGCGCCTGGAAGGCCAATCCGGCCACCAGCGGCAGCACCCCGCGCCCGCAGCCCAGATCGACCACGACGTCCCGAGGTCCCACCTCCAGGGCCTCCAGCAGGTCGAATGCGGTCCCCGGGAGGGTCTCTCCATAGACCAGGTCCTCCGAGGAGATCCCCGAGGCCGGGCCCTCCCTGCGGACCACTCCAAGAGGGGTCTGGCCCACCCAGGCGCGAATCATGGCCCACCTCAGGCGCCACCACCAGGAACTTCGACCGAAGCGAAGCAGTTCGATCCCGGTGCGGGTGGTCACCCAGGCCGCGTTGGCCAGGCCCACCCCCACAAGCTCCAAGGATTCGGTTGCTCGCAAAGGCCCTCCTGAGGTTCCAGGTGGGCGGGTTTTCAATCGGGGTGGACAGGTTCCTCCGGGCGGAAGGCAGCGCGGCACCGGCTGCGAAGGGGAGAGACAACGAGGAGGAAGTCCAGTGGCAGAGTTCGAGACCGAAGTCCTGGTGGTCGGAGCCGGCCCGGTGGGCCTGATGATGGCGGTCGAGCTGCACCGTCACGGCGTGCCCTGCCGGATCATCGAGCGCTCGACCGAAGCCTCGGTGGAGTGCCGGGCCCTGCATGTCCAGTCCCGCACCCTGGAGGTCCTCGAGCACCTGGGGCTGGCCGAGGCGGCCATGGAACTGGGGGTCCGGGTCCGCGCCGAGAACATATGGAAGGACGGCAGCCTGCTGCAGCGGATTCCCATGGACTGGGACCCCTTGCCGGACATCCCCTTCCCGATGATGCTGAACCTCGAGCAGAACATGATGGAAGCCCTGCTGAGCGACCATCTGACCCGCCTGGGGGGTCGGGTCGAGCGCGGCGTGGCCCTGACGGGCGTGGCCCAGGTCCCGGAATCGGTCACCGCCACGGTGTGGACCCCCGACGGCGTGGACCACATCCGCTGCCGCTACCTGGTAGGCTGTGACGGCTCGACCAGCCTGGTCCGCAAGGAGATGGGGCTGCCCTTCGAGGGCCACCCCTATCCGGACACCTACATCATGGCCGACGTCGAGGTGGAGGGATGGCTGGCTCCGGAAGAATCCCACCGCTTCATCCGGGGCGACGAGGTCCTCCTGGCCACCCCGATCCGCGGCAGCCACCGCTTCCGGATGACCACGCGGGATAACGGCCCCTCCCAGGTCTCTTCCTCCGAATACGGGTTCCTGGGTGAAAGCCGCCCTCCCGCCCTGCAGGAGATGCAGAGAGCCCTGGATCGCGTCGCCAGGCCCGGCCTGCACCTGGTGAACAGCCGCTGGACCTCCCACTATCGGGTCAGCCGCCGACTGGCCTCGCGCTTCCGCAAAGGACGAATCTTCCTGGCCGGAGACGCGGCCCACCTCTTCCCCGATGCGGGTGGGCAGGGCATGAACACCGGAATCCAGGACGCCTGGGGTCTGGCCTGGAGGCTGGCCAGCGACCTGCGCGGTTCCGGCACCTGGACCCTGCTGGGAGGCTATGAGGTCGAACGCCGCCACGTGGCCACGGAAGTCGCGGCCCGGACCGACCGGGCCTTCCGCACGCGCACCGAACTGCTCGACCAGGAGGCGGAGGGTTCTCCCCAGCGCTGGATGCAGAGCTGGGCCCAACTGGAGACCAACTATCGCGATCTGCCGGGATTCGAACAGCACGGCTCGAGGCCAGAACAGGCGGCCCTGGAGGCAGGAGACCGGGCACCCGACGGCCGCCTGGAGCTTCCCGGCAAGGGAACCCTGCGCGTCTTCGATCTGCTGAAGGGGACCTCCAGCCACGCGCTCTTCTTCTTCCAGGGCCTGGAACTGCCCGACGAGCTGGCCCGGCTGGCGGACTGGCTGGTCCAGCATCGCTCCCGCCAGGTGTGCTGCCACTTCATCCGGGAAACCTGCTCGCTGCCCCCCGAGGGCCTCTCACCCCTGTACTGCGACCCCGGCGGGGCCGTGGCGACCAGCTACGGAGCCCGGGAGAGCTCGGTCTTCCTGATCCGCCCCGACGGCTACGTCGGCTTCCGCGCCGACGCCGAGAATGCCGGCCGGCTTCTGGGTTGGCTGGATCGCCTTCTGGGTCCGGTCGTGGACTGAACCGAGCGGGTCGCGGACCCTCTCGACCAGCCCAGGACGCCAGGGCTCGACCCCCGACGGGTCGAAGCGCCGGGCATGCTGGACCGCCGAATCCTTCGCGAAGCCCGACGCCTGGTGATCAAGGTGGGCACCCGGGTCTGCATCCGCCCCGATGGCCTGCTGAACGGGGAGGTCCTGGTCTCGCTGGCCCGCCAGGTGCACCGGCTGCGCGGGGAGGGTCGCGAGGTGGTCCTGGTCAGCTCGGGCGCCGTGGGGATGGGCCGCGCCTTGATGCGGGGAAACTCCGCCGAGGAAACCCTGCCCACCAAACAGGCCCTGGCGGCCCTGGGCCAGGTCGAGCTGGTCAACGCCTACAAGCAGCTCTTCGGGCTGCTGCACATCCCGGTGGCCCAGGTCCTGCTGACCCGCGACGACCTGGGGGCCCGCGATCGCTATCTCAACGCCCGCAACACCCTGCGCACCCTCCTGGCGATGGGCGTCCTGCCGGTGGTGAACGAGAACGACTCGGTGGCGACCCAGGAGATCCGCTTCGGCGACAACGACAGTCTGGCAGCCATGGTGGGGGCTCTCCTGGACGCTCCGGCCGTGATCAACCTGACCTCGGCGCCGGGAATCCTGGCCCCCGACCCCCAGAATCCAGGTCAGGATCGGGTCCTGGACGTGGTCCGACGCATCTCGCCCGAGATCGAAGCCCTGGACCGAGGCACCCTGAGCGCGGGCGGCACAGGCGGACTGGCCTCGAAGCTGGAGGCCGCCCGGATTGCCACCCGCTACGGCGCCGCCATGGTGATGGCCGAGGCGGCGGCGGAGGACATCCTGGTGCGCCTGGTGGCCGGCGAGAAGGTCGGGACGCTCTTCACCCCGGGTTCGATTCGCCTGCGGGGTCGCAAGCGCTGGCTGGCCATGGGGGCACGCACGCGAGGGACGCTGCACGTCGATGCCGGCGCCGCGCGGGCCCTGCTGGCCCAGGGTCGCAGCCTGCTGCCCGTGGGCATCGCCCGCGTCGAGGGGCGCTTCAAGGTGGGCGACCTGGTGGGCGTGTGTGACCCGGAAGGCCGCGAGATCGGCCGGGGCCTGACCAACTATGCCTCGGAGGACATCCTGCGCCTCAAGGGGCTGCCCAGCAGCCGGATTTCGGAAGTCCTGGGCCACCCGGGCTATCCCGAGATCATCCACCGGGACAACCTGGCGGCGTCCGAATCCCCCTGAGCCATCGCACGGCCCCTGCCCCCAGCGGGGACCGCTTCAAGGAGACACCATGTCCGAGAAACCCACCCTGCTCGAACAAGCAAGCGCCGCAAGGAAAGCCGCCCGCCTCCTGGCCACCCTGCCGGGATCGGCCAAGGACCGGGGCCTGTGCGCGATGGCTGGCGCCCTGCGCCAGAACACCGACGAGATCCTCCAGGCCAATGCGCGCGACCTGGAATCCGGAGAAGCCGCCCGCATGAGCCCGGCCTTGCTGGACCGGCTGAGGTTGACCCCCGAGCGGGTGGAGTCCATGGCCCGCGGCGTCGACAAGGTGCGGGACCTGCCCGACCCGGTCGGCCAGGAGGAGGGCTGGACCCGCCCCAATGGCCTGGCGATCCGCCGGATCCGGGTCCCGCTGGGCGTGGTGGCCATGATCTATGAGGCCCGCCCCAACGTCACCGTCGAGTCGGCCATCCTGGCCTTCAAGTCGGGGAACGCCTGCCTGCTGCGAGGCTCGACCTCGGCGGTGAACTCCAACAGGGTCCTGACCGACCTTCTGCGCCAGAGCCTGCAGGCGTCGGGCCTGCCGGTGGAGGCCATCCAGGCCGTCGCGGACATGAACCGGGAGGCCATCGACGAGATGGCCCGGATGAGGGGCATGATCGACTGCCTGATCCCGCGGGGCGGCGCCGAGCTGATCCAACGGGTGGTGCGCACGGCCAGCGTGCCGGTCCTGGAGACGGGAGTGGGCAACTGCCATCTGTACGTGCATTCCCAGGGCGACCTGGACATGGCCCTGGCCCTGGCCCTGAACGGCAAGACCCAGCGCCCCGGCGTGTGCAACGCCCTGGAAACCCTGCTGGTGGACCGCGCCGTAGCCCCCAGGTTCCTGCCCATGCTCGCCGCCGCCATGAGCGAGCGCGGGGTGGAGCTGCGAGCCTGCCCCGAGGCCCGGGAGCACCTGCCTGAAGCCCTCGCCGCCAGCGTCGAGGACTGGGACACCGAGTATCTGGACCTGATCCTGGCGGTCCGGGTGGTGCCGGATCTCCCTGCGGCCCTGGAGCACATCTCCCGGCACGGGACGGGGCACTCGGAGGCCATCGTGACGGGCGATCTGGCTGCCGCCCGCCGCTTCCAGCGCGAGGTGGACGCCTGCGCGGTGTACGTCAACGCCTCGACCCGCTTCACCGATGGAGAGGAGTTCGGTTTCGGGGCCGAGATCGGGATCTCGACGCAGAAGCTGCACGCCCGGGGACCGCTGGGTCTGCGGGAGCTGACCACCACGAAGTACCTGGTGGAGGGTGAAGGCCAGATCCGCTCCTGAACGTCCGGCCGCTCAGTTCTCGCGGACCAGCCGCACGGTCTGACCGTCGGCTTCCAGGACCATCTCCCCCGAGGAGATCCGACCGGTGAACATGGTGGCCATCCCGTCCTCGAGGTATTCCCCGCGCAGAACGTCGCCGCGGCGCTCGATCAGGTGCAGGGCCTCGTCGGAGGACCCCGGCGGGCGAGCCACCAGGATGCCATCCTCCGGCACGAACTCGACGCGGTTGGCCTCGGGGTCCTCGGGGTCATGGCCCGGGTCGCCGGGCCGCAGCGTCCACACGCCCGCCAGGGCCTCCAGCCCGGAGGTGGCCGAGGCCCCCTCGTCGAGCGAAGGAACGTCTGGCCCCGCTCCAGGGTCCTCTCCGGGGGAAGGG
>Ga0334896_1000919_pt1 | contig 29095 bp, 23 predicted proteins | sample GraSluR3_MG_8_FD_207734 | JGI IMG/M metagenome (GOLD analysis project Ga0334896, IMG submission 207734) | Sludge microbial communities from methane-producing bioreactor in Wageningen University, Netherlands - Granular Sludge_27_06-R3 | ecosystem: Engineered > Bioreactor > Anaerobic >... | reverse complement strand
CACACTGGGCCTTTGGAAACCACGATTCCAGAAACGGAAACTGGATTTGGTTTGAAGAACTATCAGGAAAGAAAACTTACTACACAAGTCATTACAAGGGAATTACCTATATGGTGCTGAATTCCACGCTAACGCCTTACCACTGTGAGCAACTGAACGACCAGTATCGCACCATTGTGAATCTGTGCGATACCATCCAGGAGTCTTCGCATTTAATTTTTCTGGTGCACCATTGCCTTTGGGAAAACGTGCCCGGGCTGCCTGTTCCCTATAAATACGCTCAGAGTAATTTGAGATATTTCAGTTTTACCTGCGACGACCTAAATGCCACCTTCCTGAACGACATTTACCCACGGTTAATTGAAGTAAAGAACCGGGGAGTTGAAGTGATTCTGATTATGGGCGACATGGGTTCGCAGCGCATAAACATTCTCAACCCCGATGGGATTCATTTTGTGGGAACCGGCCTGAACCGCAGCAAATATCAGGATCCCGAAGTGCGCGAAAACTCAGACCGCGACTGGTTTATCGAGTTCAAACATGTGCCGGAAACACGCTGGCTCGACTGGAAGTTCCACGATTTGGACTCCACGATGCAAGTTCGGGGACTTCAGTGAAAAATCAGTTTGCTGTTAAATACCGTTTGCCGGTCGATTTGAATACTCAGAAAATATATTCCCGGAGATAATTTTTTATGAAAAGTACATTCCACATTGGGCTCTGCCGTAGCCTGATAAACAATGGCACCGTGTATGTTGAAAAGTTTAACATCAAAGTTTGAAGTTACTTTACCTTCGATAAATACCGAAAAGCGATTAGTTGCCGGATTTGGATAAACCTTTATCTGCTCAATGGAGTCATTCAGCGGAGTGATGTATGAAATGGCTTTTGGTTCGCCATCTTTTGAAATTTTATAGAAAACGATATCCTGCTTGCCGATGGTGCCGTTGTCGGTATAGCCCGTAAAAGCACAGCCCGAGTCGGCAGTGCAAACCATCGCCATTCCGTAATCCGAACCTTCGCTGCCATAAGTATTCTGCCAGATAACCTCCCCGTCCAAATCGGTTTTTACAAGCAGATGGTCAGGCTTGTAATTTCCTGAATAACTGGCGCTGGTGCCAATTAGAAACAAATGCTGGTCTGTGCTGAGCCTGACCATTTCCCCGTATTCCCATTCCGGTCCGCCGTACGTTTTAAACCACAACTGGTTTCCGTCTTCGTCAATTTTCATCAGGAACATGTCGAAACTGCCGGCGCCTTCGCTCTGGGTCGAACCGCTCACATAGTAACCTCCGCCGGGCGCATGAATGATACATTTAGCCCAGTCGTGGCTGGTTCCACCGTACGTTTTCTGCCATATTTCCTGCCCCTGAGCATCGGTTTTAATCAAATATATTTCAGCATTCGGATTCAGGTAATCGGTGCTGGTGGGATTGTAAAACCCGCCTTTTGTGCCGGCAATAATAAATTCTCCTGCTTCGTTTTCAACCACGCTGAACCCATGGTCGATATATTGGTCCCCAAAGTGGTTTTCCCAAAGAATTTCCCCGTTTTTATCGGTTCTTACAATGTAAACATCGCCGAAGTTGTCAACCGTGCGGTTGAATCCAACCATGGCAAATCCGCCGTCGCGTGTTGAAATGAATTTATGCCCCAGGTCGTTTTTTTCGCCACCGTAGTATTTCTTCCATAACCGTTTCCCGTTGAAATTAAGTTTCGACAAAAGCATGTCGTTGTTGGGGTAGCCTCCGGTCCAGGTTTTTCCCAAAACAAAAATGCCGTCGTCGTCCACTATAATATCATTGCCTGTATCGCGGTGAATTTCACCATAAATAAACTCGTTTTTTAAACTGCCGTTTTCATTTAGTTGAAGCACGTAATAATCTGCCGGGCTTTTATGCGTTTTTCGGGTGGTACCCACAATGTAAAAATGATTTTTGTATTGTGTAATCGATCGGGCAATATCCTCTTCTGGTGTACCGTGAAAAAGCACATTCTGGGAAAAAAGTACCAAAGGCAGCAGCAAAGAAGTTATAAATATGGAAAAATATAGTTTTTTAAAGCTCATTTTTATAAAAGTTGTTTTACAAAACTAATAAGTTTCTTTTTGAATTGTTAAATTAGCGGCCAAATTTTGCAAGTGGATGTTTGATTCTTTAAAAAATACGTTAGCAATTTTGATTGTTGTTTTAATTGCGGTTGCATGTGCACCTGAAAGCAGGACTGCCGACGGCGGTTTTGAAAAGGTTTATTCGTGCAACGCTGAGAATCTGGAAAACAACGGTCGCAGCTTTTCCGAAAGCGACGGTAAATCACTCACCTTTGGCAACGTGGAAACCCGTACCTCAGAGGAAGCTTTTTCGGGAAACCATGCCTTGAAACTTACGCCTGAGGACCGGTTCGGCTTTACCACAGAATTCAGGGCCGGCGCCGATGAGTATGTTCAGGTAACTGCATGGCGTAAAAGCAGCAACAGCAGCGGAGTGATTGTAATCGACGGTGGTGAGGGATTTTACAACGCCGGTAAATTTGTGGTGGAAGAGGGCGAAAACGGATGGGAAAAAATCTTTCTCGAGGTATTTACGCCTCCCCATTTTCTGTTTGGAAAGGTAAAAGTTTATGTATGGAACAATAGCGGGGAGCCGGTGTATTTCGATGATATACAGATTGTGCACAGGCATACCAAAGATTATCCTGAATACGAACCTTTCAGCGCTCTCCACATTTATGCCGAAGAGCAGCATCTGAACTTTTTTAACCAGAAACGAATTGAAGCTTTTGCACAAGGGGTTCTGGTAAACGAAGATGCTGATTATTCCGGCATCGTCATTTTCGATGGCAACGATTTTTTAAACGGCGAATTCCGGCTGAAAGGCGACCTGATGGACCACATTCAGGGCGATAAGTGGTCGTTCAGAATAAAACTGAAAAAAGACTTCGCATGGAATAACGTACGTACTTTTTCCGTGCAGGATCCCATTACACGCAGTTTTTTACATGAATGGCTGGCACACCGGATTTTCGACCGCGAAGATGTACTTACCACACGGTACGGGTTTGTGCCTCTGGTGCTGAACAACCAGTCGAAGGGAATTTATGCCTGGGAAGAACATTTTGAAAAGCACCTGGTGGAAAGCCGCAACCGGCGCGAAGGTCCTATTGTGAGGTTCGACGAAACCCTGTTTTGGAACCGCAGCATGGAATTCAACAAAACTGAAAAGCTGTGGGATGTGGATTATTTTGGCGCCGCTAAAATTACCCCGTTCAAAGAAGGTTCAACCACTTCCGACTCCCTGAAAACCAGGCAGGCCGTGGAGGCTCAAAAATTGCTGCTGCAATACAAAAACTGGTCGATGCCGGTATCGGAGATTTTCGATATCGATATTCTGGCCAGGTATTACGCTTTGATGGATATTACACAGGCTTACCATGGTTTTACCTGGCACAACCAGCGGTTTTATTTCAACCCGGTTACCTGTCTGCTGGAGCCCATTGCATTCGACGGATTCATTGAAAACGGAGTTTACCGGCGCATTGAAGAACCGGTTATTTCACTACTCGACCCGGCGAAAATTGAAAGCTTTAGAAAGGAAGAACTTTTGCTTTATCAGGTTTTTACCGACAGCCTGTTTAATAAAAAATACCTGAATTACCTGAAAGCCTATTCCAATCCGGTTTATATTGAACAGATGATTGATGAATACAGTCACGAAAGTGATTCGCTTGAAAATCTGATACGGATGGAATTTCCGTATTACCGCTTCAGTTTTGATTTTATAAGGCAGCAGGCTGAATTAATCAAGGAAAATCTGGAAGACATTGCAGCAAATATTCCCAAATTGGGCAAAGCTTTCAGCGAGGTAAACCGTGAAAAGTTTAAAAAACAGTTTACTGCCGAAGCTAATCCCGAACTTACCCCGTTGATGGTTCATGCTTATTTCGATAAAAGCACAGGTAAAATGGAGATTTTAAACTACCATGGAAGTGAAATCTCGGTTTTTGGAGCCCTCATTTCAGACAATCTGCCGGTTAACTTTTCTCCGCGGGTTGAGGTAACTGCTTACGACGGACTGAATCCCGGAAAGGCTTCTGTTCAGGTACAGGGAGAACCTTACCGGCTGGTTTTTTCGGTGGGTGGACAAACCCTGGAAACCGATGTCAGCCACTGGCCGTTTTCCGATGATTTAAGCGCCAGACAGCGGCTGGTCAGGTCGGCCAACACCGGAGATTTGCCTTGGTCGGGCGATTCCGTTGTTTTTAGCGGTGAATATACCTTCGCATCCGATGTTTATATTCCTGCAAATAAAAAAGTTATTTTTCAGCCCGGCACAAAAATAAACCTAACCGGCGGAGCAGGTTTTTTCTCGTTTTCGGCATTCAGGTCGAACGGGGAGGAAGATGCCCTGGTGGAATTTTTCTCCAGCGACCGGACATCCCAGGGGGTACATGTGCTTCAGGCTGCCGAACGCTCAGTTTTGAGTTATACCCGGTTTTATCAGCTGGGCAGCATTGACCGCGGCGGCTGGCAAACACCGTCGGCAGTAACCTTTTATGAAGCCGATGTGGATTTTTATCGCTGCATGTTCGAATCGAACGTGAATTGCGACGATGCTCTGAATACTGTACGTTCCGATTTTGTGGCTGAAAATTGCCGGTTTGAAAATACCTTTGCCGATGCGTTCGATTCCGATTTTTGCACAGGCGAGGTTATCAATTGTACCTTTGTAAACATTGGAAACGACGCCATCGATTTTTCGGGCAGTGTGGTTACCATATCGGGTTGTGAAATGACGATGGTTGATGATAAGGCCATTTCGGGCGGTGAAAACTCAACCCTTTTTGTTGAAAACTGCATCATAGAAAAAGCTACGATAGGTGTGGCCTCGAAAGATTTATCGCATGTGGAGCTGAATAATATTGAAATGACCAATACCGTTTACGGGTTTGTGGTTTTCATTAAAAAACCCGAATACGGGCCGGCTACCATTACTGCACGTAATATAGAAATGAAAGACAATATGGTTCTTCATCAGATTGAAGAGGGTTCTAAACTCACTTTTGAGGGAACCGACATACATGGACGGGAAAAAGATTTAGCAACAAAATTATATCAGTAAAATTTGAAAAATGGATAAGTGGAACCTGTTTCAGCGGTTTTTAATAACCGAAAGCTCTCATATCTCGATTCGGGAGTTTCTAATTAATGCGCTCATTGTTTTAATTTTATCGTTTGCGCTTGAATGGACCTATTCGCGCTGCGCCAAAAGTCTGTCGGGCAGAAAAGCATTTGCAGCCAATTTCTTTTTGATTGCCTTTACCACCATGCTCATCATTTCCATTGTGAAATCGTCACTGGCCTTGTCGCTGGGTTTGGTAGGTGCGTTGTCCATTGTCCGGTTTCGTTCGGCCATAAAAGAGCCCGAGGAGCTGGCTTACCTGTTTTTTACAATTGGCATCGGCCTTGGTTTTGGCGCCGACCAGCGTGTGGTAACCATTGTGGGCGCCGCTGTTTTGCTGGCAGTTATCTGGGCACGGTATTTATCTTCGAAAAAAACGCGCAAACAAAATCTTTACCTTACGGTGAGCGGAACCGGTAAAGGTAAGCCTCAGCTGGAAAATATCGACGGGCTGGTGCAGGAAGCATTTAAAGCTTCCAAACTGGTGCGGTTCGATGAAACACCGGAACTGATTGAAGCCGGCTTCTGGATTGAAATCAACAAAGCCGCCGACTTGCAGCAGTTCAAAAACAAGTTGAACGAAATTAGTCCCGACACGCGCGTTTCGTTTGTCGATAACAATTCCTTTTAAAAAATGCAAGACTACACCCGGTTAGATACCTATCGCTACGAACGGAAATTTGTCGGGGAAAAAGTTCCGCGTTCGGTTGCTGAAACTTATGTCAGGCAAAACAGCGCTTTTTTCACACCCACGTTTCCGGCGAGGCAGGTAAACAATGTTTATTTCGATACGCCGGGAATGGACTGCTTTATGGATAACCTGTTCGGAGTGGGAGACCGCTGGAAAGTGCGCGTGCGATGGTATGGGGAGTTGTTTGGCGATATTTCTTCGCCGGTGCTGGAATTCAAGATAAAAAAAGGGTTTACAGGAACCAAAAAATCGTATGAACTGCCTCCTTTTCAAATTCTGGCGGAAGGTTTTGACGGCAGCGTCTGGAAACAACTATTTTTGACGGCAGATTTACCCGATGAAGTGAGGGAAAGGCTTGCCGGACTGCAGCCGGTTTTGCTGAACGCTTATCAGCGAAGCTATTTTGAATCGGCGAATAAGAAGTTCAGGGTTACGGTTGACGATAAAATGAAATATTACAACCTGCGTCAAACCTGGAATTATTTTTTGCATGTGCATCGCGAAGAGCTGAAATCGGTCATCGAGTTGAAGTACGATCATAACTGGCAGGAAGAAGCCGATATAATTACCAATCAGCTTCCGTTTCGTTTAGATAAAAATTCAAAATATGTTGTGGGAACAAGTCATTTCCGCAGTGAAATAGCTCATTAAACCTATGCAATGGACATTTACAAGGAAAAAAAGCAACAACTGAAAGCTTATTTTAACAAGGTAGCGCCTACACGCATTAAATACCGCAAAAGCAAAAGGTATTACTGGGACAGCATTACCGACTATGTGAATTTTTTTGTGCACGATGAATCGTCGGTGCTGGAGGTAGGTTGCGGAACCGGTGAGCTATTGGCAAAAATAAAAGGAAAGGAAAAAACAGGCATCGATTTCAGCGAGAAGATGATTGAAGAAGCCCAAAATCAATTTCCCAACATTGAGTTTGTTTGCTGTCCGGCAGAAGATATCCAACTGGATAAAAAGTTCGATGTCATTATTCTTTCCAATCTGATTGGGCATTTGACAGATATTCAGCAGGTTTTTGAAGAGCTGCACAAGGTTTGCCACAACGAAACCAAAGTTATAGTTACCTATTACAATATTTTCTGGGAACCGTTTATAAAATTTGCCGAGTTTGTGGGAATCAAGAAAAAAGGGCCTAAGCAAAGCTGGATTTCGCGGAAAGATTTGGCCAACCTGTTGTATCTGGCTGGTTTTGAGACATACAAGCAAAACGCTTCCATGCTGTTTCCGTTTTATGTGCCGCTGCTTTCGCCGTTTCTGAACAAGTTTTTGTCGAGGTTACCGGTGTTTAACTGGTTTGCATTGAATCATTACACGTTTGCGTTGCCCATTGTCCCTGTGAATGAAGAGGAAGCTGCAAAAAAATATTCTACAACAGTGTTAATTCCTGCCCGTAACGAAAGCGGCAACATCGAGAATGCCATTTTGCGCATGCCCGATTTTGGCAAACACATTGAAATTATTTTTGTGGAAGGAAATTCCACCGACGATACCTGGGCAAAAATTCAGGAAATACAGCAGAAGTACAAGGAAACGCATGACATAAAAATTCTTCAGCAACCCGTTAAGGGGAAAGGCGATGCGGTACGTGCCGGTTATGCCATTGCAACCTGCGATATTCTGATGATTCTGGACGCCGATTTAACCGTGCCGCCAGAGCAGTTGCCTAAATTTTACAATGCCATTGCCACAAACAAAGGCGGTTTCATTAATGGTACCCGGCTTATTTACCCTATGGAAAAAAATGCCATGCGGTTTTTAAACACGCTGGGCAACAAGTTTTTCAGCATGGCATTTAGCTGGCTGCTGGAACAACCCATAAAAGACACGCTATGCGGCACAAAGGTAATGTTCCACAAAGATTACCTGAAACTGGTGGCCAACCGGCACTATTTCGGCAATTTCGATCCGTTTGGCGATTTCGATTTGCTGTTTGGGGCGTTCAAACTCAACCTGAAAATCATCGATATGCCCATCCGCTACCAGGAACGTGTGTATGGCGATACCAACATTTCGCGGTTTAAACACGGGCTGTTGTTGTTGAAAATGTGGTGGTTTGCGTTGTTTAAAGTCAAATTCAAATAAAGATTAAACGGCGTTTTTTGAACGTTTTCGGATAACCAGATCGTCGAAAAACCCAGGCTGTTTATCTTTGTTCCAAAGGTAAATTTTGAGTGTTTCTCCCTCCATCTCCGGAGTGGCTGTAAAGGTGATTCGTAAAAGTTGCCAGCCGTTTTCGTCGGTAATGGTGTGATCTGCCTGGGCCCGGTAGAACAGCCGTGCATCGGCCGAGGAAACCACCAGTCGCCCGCTGTTGTTGTCGGCTTTTCGCCAAACCTCCACTTCGTATTCTGTGCCAGGTTCGGGTTCAGTTAACAGGTATTCCAGGGCAAATTCAACCGATTCGTCCATTTTAACCGAATAGCTCCCCGAGCGGGCCTGCTCCCGTGACCGGGTATTGGCATTTGCGAATTTTTCACCGGTGGGTCCCCGAAAATACTGACGGTCTGTTGTTACATCCTCTGCATCACATTCAGCCAGTATGTTGGTGTTTGATTCTTTTTGCTCAACCTGCCGGTTGTATCTCAACGTATCGAGCAGATAAATGGCCTGCAGCCTGCCTTTGTAAATATTTTTCAGTGGAAAATCTTTTTCTGATATTTCAGCAGCTTCAGCTTCTCCGCGCGGCCCGCCAATGAGCATAATTCTGTTTCCATGTTTGTAAATCAAATCATCCACGTGCGTTTGTGCATTCCAGTTTTGAATGGATTTTTCAATGGAATTATAGAAATACACTTCGGGATAAAGCTCTTTTATCTTGTCAAGCATTCTGCGTTGGGTATATACATCCCCAAAGTTCAGTGCCGAAAATTTATTCAGCGAAACCGGATAGTAATAAATTTTTGTGTAGTCCGGGTAGTCGGCTTCAACCATGGCCTGGGTTGCGTCCAACTCTTCATTGGTAAGCCGGTAGCCTTCGTTAATGTATTTCATTTCAGGAGGGAGCTTCCATGCTAAAAACAGCACAAGTACAAGGAACAGGGAAGGCCATATAAATTTCTGCAAATGCGTGATTCTGATTTTTTCCAATACGATTTTCAGCACAAAATAAAAGGACACACCGGTTAACAGCAAAACAGGTATTAAGTAGTGATTGGAATGGTAATGTTTGGCAACCATTAAAATACCGCCTGCAGAAGATGCCACCAGTCCGGCCAGGATTTTAACCTCTAATGTAAACGGTTTTTTGGTTTTGTAGTTTCGGACCAGCAAATATGCGGCAACACATGCTCCGGCAATGAAAACGATGGCGAAAACGGGGTTGTTCAGCATAATTTTTAGTATGTTGGGGAAATAGGTGCTGGCATCAATCACTCCCTTCTCGCCGTGACCATAAATGCCCGAGTGGCTGATTAAATCCCTGAACCAGTAATACATTTGTTTGTATTCGGGAATGATGGGAATGGTGAACAAAACAAATGCAGGAATGAGGGATGCGAGGTAAACCATTTTCTTTTTTACCTCAGGAATTATGAATAACGGAAAAACAACGAGCGGCAAAAATGTGGCTTTCGTAGCTAGTCCGGCACCTGTGATGAAAGCAAAAGCAATCACCCATTTCCATGAATTCTTTTCTTTGTCGGTGTAAAAACAGAGAATTGCGATAATGTATATGCAGGTGATTAAAAACAGCAGCGGTTCGGGCGATATTTTGGTCCAGGCGTGGTCGAGGGTGTTGGCCGAAATGAAGGTGAAAGCTTGTAAAAGCAATGCAATCCAGACCGATCCGGTTTTTTTTACTGCCATCCATCCCAAAAAAAACAAACCGATAACGTTCAGAAAAAGCAAAACGTTTCTGATGCTGATAATAAACTTGTGGGGCGAAGTAAGTACATGTTCGGCAACGGGCTTTTTCCCGGGGTTTGAAAAACTGTGTTTCAGGAAAATGGTGGCGGCGCCAATTTGCATTACGGTTGTTCCCGGGTGATCGATGTATCCTACATTTTTCCCGTCGCACATGGCAGCGGAATTGAGCAGATATACATACTGCGGATCGTTGGCAAATTTTGCCAGGTGCATGTTCAGTCCTGCCCACAAAAAGAGGGCGGGGAGTAAAATGACAGAATATCGCAGGTACTTCATATCCATGGCAGATTTTATTTTTCTTCAAAAATCGGGAATTTTCCAACTTTCCACTTTTGCAGCCTGTACTGCAGCGAGGTTTTCAATACCCCGATTCCGTAAATACTGCTGTTTTTAAAATTGATGCTCGATGCATCGTCGAAATATTTGGTGGGGCAAGTGATTTCAGCAATGTCGTAACCGGCGTACCATATTTGGGCAAGCATCTGGTTGTCGAAAACAAAATTATCGGAATTGGCTTCGTAATTCACAGTTTCCAGTACTTCGCGCGAAAAAGCCCGGTAACCGGTGTGGTATTCCGACAGTTTGGCGTTCATCAGAATATTCTGAAAAAGGGTGAGCCCGCGGTTGGCAATGTACTTCACCAGCGGCATTCCGCCTTGCAGCGCTCCTTTGCCCAGAATGCGCGATCCCAGAACCACATGGTAAAGTCCGCTTGAAATGAGGTATGTCATGGAAGGAATAAGCTTGGGCGTATATTGATAATCGGGATGGAGCATCACTACAATGTCGGCGCCAATTTCCAGCGCTTTGTTGTAGCACGATTTCTGATTTCCGCCGTAACCTGTATTTTTTTCATGAACAATGATGTGTTTGATGCCCAGTTTTTTGCCCACTTCCACCGTGTCGTCCTTGCTCAGGTCGTCCACCAGAATTACATCGTCAACAATCGAAAAATCAATTTCATTATACGTTTTTTCAATTGTTTTGGAAGCATTGTATGCCGGAAGCACAACTACTACTTTTTTGCCGTTAATCATTCGTTTTGTTTTTTGTGGGGCAAAAATAGTAAGAAATTGGGAGAGGTAAAGGGTGATTGGATTGGAATTTTTTAAATTGGATTTTTGTGATTCACAAAGAACAGGTTTGTTTTTACGTTGGTATTTGCTAAACTTGCATCCAATATACCAATAAGAATAAATGAACTCAACCGGCTTAACAGAAACTGAAATCTGGGCTTCTTTCAAAAAAGGGGAGGAATGGGCCATTTCGTTTATTTATGCTGAACACGCTGAAAAATTATACCGTTACGGATTAAAATTTACTTCCGATATATCTTTTATAGAAGATGCGCTCCAGGATTTGTTTGCCGAACTCATTAAAAACCGGAAAAATATTGGTGACACCGACAATATTCTCTTTTACCTGTTGAAATCCTATAAACGAAAGCTGCTGCGTAAAATGCAAACCGAAAAAAGGTTTATGAGCGATGAAGAGTTGCAGGAATACCAATTTGAAGTCACCTGGTCTGTTGAACACGAATTAATTCTGGAAGAGGTTTCGGAGCAGAAATCGAAAATGTTACTGATGGCGCTAAACGAACTCACCCCCCGACAAAAGGAAGCCATTTACCTTCGGTTTACCAGGGAATTGGATTACAATGAGGTGGCCGGCTTGATGGACATCAGTGTGGAAGCCTGCCGCAACCTCATTTGCAAAGCCATTTCAATCTTAAAAAAATGGATTGAAGAAAAAGGAGGTGGCCCGGCTGTGTTTTTTGCTTTGATTTTTAAGTAAAAAAATAGTTGGTACAACCACCCCGCCACTGCAGGCCGTGGCAATCCTTCCTTTTTACCCCTTTCGGCATCAGCCACCACAAATTCCCTGCACTTCTGCCAAATTTCCCCCGCCAGCTGGCGGAGGAAAAGGAAGCGGAATCTCAATTTTTGGAGGGGAAATTGGTGCTAAATCATATTTTTTCTGCCAACAATTTTAATAATGCAAAACATTAAAGCAGCACGAATTTCTCCTCCTGGTCAATTTCCTGCGTTTTGACCAGGAGGAGTACTCTGCCTTTGGCGAAGGGAGGTGGTTCTATTCTCTAAATGGCAGGTGCAATTATTCCAATGTTCAGGGGGATTTCAGGGGGATTTCGAAATAGAATTTTCAATTTTAATCAATCTTGAAACAATCAAAACTTCTCAAATTTATTTATTCGTTTTAGATATTTCCGGTATTGAATCCCCCTTGTGTTCCCCCTTTGAAATTAAAAACACTGCTTCTATACGACTTATGCGTTCAAAGGGGGACAAGCTCCGAACAACTTCCCTGCTTAACATCGGAGCAGTCCCTCGTCCCCCTTGATTGCCGAATAATTTTTGGAACCCCAAACATCAATATCAAAGGGGGTTAGGGGGATTGATGGCACTGAAAAAAATAAAATTTGTTTGCTTATGAGCTTACCTTATTTCCAATCCCTAACCTCAGTAACAAGCAGACCCCCAATGACTCATACCTAATTACCTTATTTTTTATCTTATTAATAGGGAAGTTGCTACAAATATTTCGCGGCGCTGCCGCTTTATTTTTGTTGTTACGATATTGGTTTAAAGATTTTTTTCAAAATAACTCAAATTTTTTGATGATGTTTTCCTCCCTCATGTCTTTATAGGGTATAAGCATGACATTTATGAATTACGAAAAATATATAAAATATTCCACCGAAGAATTCATCCTCGATGACGACTTCATGAAATGGGTACTGCACCCGACTCTGGAAACCGACCGGTTCTGGAACGATTTCCTGAAAGATCACCCCGAAAAAAAGCAGCAGGTAAAAGAGGCAGTTTTTATGATTAAAGCCATCCGGGCAGTTGAGCCGGCTGTTTCAGGACAGCGGCTTGATCAGGTTTGCAAAAATGCACAACCTTCTTCAACGCCTGTCCGCAAAATTGGATGGATGATGGCTAAAATTGCTGCCGTATTCCTTCTACTGGTTTCTATTGGAGGTGTTTGGTATTATTTACAAACCGACAGGGAATCCTTCCCTATGGAGTTGGCAACTGCAGAACAACAGGAAAAAGGAAGGGTTATTTTACCCGATGGCACGGTAAACGAGTTTGAAACCGAAAAAACCCAAATCCGGCAAACGGCTTCCGGAGAACTGACAATTAACAGCGATACCGTTTCATTAGGGGATATTCCGGTAAAGGCTGAAAAACAGGCCATGGCCCAGGTGATTATTCCTTACGGGAAACGTTCGGAAATTACCCTGGCCGACGGAACCAGAATCTGGCTTAACGCCGGCAGCCAGCTTTCTTACCCGGTAAAATTCAAAGGAAATACAAGAGAAGTTTATTTGGCGGGCGAAGCTTTTTTTGAAGTGGAATCCGATCCGGCAAAACCGTTTCATGTGATTACCGGCGATATGAAAATCCAGGTAACCGGCACAAAGTTTAATGTAACATCGTATTCCAGCGACCAAACTACGCAGGCGGTGTTGCTTTCCGGGAAAATTGATGCGGCCAGAAACAAACGGTTTGCCCGCCCTGTGGAACTGGAACCCGGCGAACGGATTGTCTATAACAGGCTGGAAGATAATATGGAGAAAGACCTTGTGGATGTGGAACTCTATGCTTCCTGGGTAAACGGGTACCTGAGATTTGACAACGAACCGGTGGAAAACATCTTTAAAAAACTGGAACGGTATTACAACAAAAATATTTTAACAGAGAAGCTCTCCGGCCAACCTAAGTTCACTGGAAAACTCGATTTGGCCGACGACCTGGAGAAGGTGCTGAAAAATATCGGTTTTTCAGCCTCCTTTTCCGTGGACTGCGAAAACGATGTGTATCTAATCAGACCGTAAAACTCAAAAACGAATTGCCTATGACTTAGAACGAAACAAACGACCTGAAAAAATAAAAAACCGGGATGTGCGACCAACAGACCCCGGTTTCAAGCGAATTCTTATTTAGTAATAAAAATCAAAACAAAATTATGAATTATTATGAAGAAAAAGGAGATTTTCTGAAATATCTCCGTAAAACAATGCGAATTATGCGGTTAAGTCTGTTTTTGATAGTTATAAGCACAGCAATGGCATTCAGTGCCAACTCCTATTCGCAAAACACAAAACTTTCGCTGGACCTGAACAAAGCCACGGTTAAAGAGGTGTTAAAAGCCATTGAGGATCAAAGCGAATATCTTTTCTTTTACCAGAAAAAGCATGTGGACTTAAACCGGCAGGTAACCCTCCATGTCACCGAACAGGAGGTGGAAACCATCCTGAACCAGCTTTTTGCCGGAACCGATAATATTTACGTGATAAACGACCGGCAGATTGTAATTGGAGTAGCTCCAAGAAGAGAGTTGGAAAAACAGGCGGTCAGGCTCAATGTGAATATGAAACCGGTAATCGATCAACCCCAGCAAAAAGAAATTACCGGGAAAGTAACCGACACCGACAGGCTTCCTTTACCGGGAGTTTCGGTAATTGTTAAGGGAACAACCATTGGAACAGTAACCAATGCTGATGGGGAGTTTTCGTTGAATATTCCACTAAATGCTGAAACGTTGCAGTTTTCGTTTGTGGGGATGAAAACGCAGGAGATTCCGATTGAAGGAAAGACTGTGATTTTGGTGATTTTAGAGGAAGAGACGATTGGACTGGAAGAGGTTGTGGCTATTGGTTACGGAGTGCAGAATAAAAGGGATGTTGTTGGTTCAATCTCTAAAGTTGGATCCGAAGATATTGCAGGGAAACAGATTGTATCTTTTGAACAGGCATTACAGGGGCAGGCTGCAGGCGTTAGTGTGACACAAGGAACGGGGATGGCTGGTTCCGGATCGGTTGTGAGAATTAGAGGAATGGCCTCAATCAATGCGTCGGGCGATCCATTGTATGTGGTTGATGGAATTCCTATTTCACAGGATATGTTTGGTTTGAATGCCACTACCTGGGGAATGAATCCTAACCCTTTATCATCGATCAACCCAAACGATATCGAATCAATTGAAGTATTAAAAGATGCGGCGGCAAGTGGCATCTATGGTTCGAGAGGGTCGAACGGTGTTATTATAATTACTACAAAAAAAGCTAAAGGAACGCAGTTAGAAATTAATTTCAGCACCAAGCATGGTTTAAGTACACCCGCTAACAATCCGAATGTTGTTGGAACGGAGAATTGGATGCAAATGTACCAGGAAGCCTGGGAAAACGACGGAAATACCGGAGTGCCTCAAAACCTTCCCGGAAACCTTACTTGGGAACATGCAAAACTAAACAACACAGATTGGTGGAAAGAAATTACACATGTTGGATACAAGCAGGAATATAATCTGTCTGCAAGTTTTGGGGTTACTGAAAAATTGAAAGCCTACATAAGTGGTTCGTATAACAACAATGAATCATATATTAAACGAAATGCTTTTAACCGCTATAACGGAAAAATTAACTTGCTCTACAATCCTACACCGAAACTCACACTTACAGCCTCAACTATGTTGGCTAATACCAAGACCGATCTGGTTGGAGATCCCTGGTCAGGAGGAACTGGTGCCGCAATGGGAACCGCATTACCAATATATCCGATTAGAAACGAAGATGGGACATATTTTAAGGGAGCAGGAAACGATGCCAACCCCGTAATGGTAAGTGACTTGATGGATGTATTTAATGATGAAACAAGAACGATAAACAGTCTGTCGATCAATTATGTACCAATTAAAAAGCTAAGTTTTTCAGTTAGTGGTGCCATCGATTATCTGAAGTTTATAAACGATGGATTTCAGGATAAATATTTGAGAAGTGTGGACGGGGATTATATTTGGAAATCTCAGACAAATATTTTCAACTACAACTATAGTGCAATCGGAACTTACAATACGAGTATCGAAGAAAATGAAATTGTATTTATGCTTGGAAATGAAATGCAATATTCAAAAACCACTGGTGAAAGAAATGAATATGATTATGATCCTGAAAGTACAAATCCCGAAAACTTAATTGATTACGGTATTCAAGAATGGCGTTTTTTAAGCTTTTTTGGAAGGTTAAATTATAAGTATAAAGATCGATATATCGCACAAGTATCGTTAAGGTTTGACGGATCATCACGCTTTGGTGCCAACAATAAATTCGGAACCTTCCCGACATTTGCACTTGGATGGATTGCAAGCGAAGAAAAATTTATAAAAGAAATTATCAGCGAAGATGTGCTTAGTTTTCTGAAATTTAAGGCAAGCTACGGATACACCGGAAACTCAAATATACCGAATTATGAACACCTGGGTACCTACGTAACACCAACAAACAATAGTTCTTATTATAACAATATGCCTGTGCGTTATCCCAGTAGGTATTCGAATCCTGATCTAAAATGGGAAATAACAAAGAACCTCGACCTGGCTGTTGAAGCTCAATTCTGGGGAGGAAGAGTGGCTGCCGAATTAGCATACTTCCTGAAAAGGTCGGAAGATGTATTTATTAATGTCAATATTTCTCAAACAACCGGTTTTCGCGATCAGTGGCAAAATATTGCCAAAATCAGAAACGAAGGATTAGAATTTAATATTACCACCAGAAACTTTGTCGGGAATTCTCTGCGTGATTTTAGGTGGACAACCAAATTCAATATATCTACAATAGACAACAAAATTACTGATTTAGGAGGGCTGACTTCTGAAGAAATTGGAGGCGGAGCAAATGATACCCGGATTCTGTTAGGCTACCCAATCGGGACGATGCGAATGGTACGGTTCTCCAGAATTGATACTGAAGATGGACGTCCAATTTATTTGGACAGAGAAGGAAATGAGACTAAGACCTACATTTTTGCCGGTGAAAACGGCTATGCCATGCCAGCAGGAAAACTGATTCCTGATTTTACCGGAGGTATTACCAATACTTTCGAATACAAAGGTTTCTCACTGAGCGCGTTGTTTATATTTAGCTATGGTGCCAAACTGTATGATGCTGCTGCAAAACGACAAATGACATTGATGTCGAACTGGAATTTCAGGACGGATGGATTCGACCGTTGGCAAAAACCGGGAGATGATGCCAAATACCCAAGATTGACACTGGATGGTAATAACTGGGGTGCTTCAGAGCAATGGTTTAATACCAGCATGTGGATATATGATGCATCCTATATCAGGTTAAAGAATTTAAGTTTTTCTTATGATATTCCGTCTAAATTCCTGAAAAAAACACATCTTTCTTCGGCAAGAATTTCAGTCACAGGAACAAATCTTCTCACTTTTACCAACTTCCCGGGAATTGATCCTGAAGTAGCCAGGGATTTTAATGATGCAAGAGATAGAAATATGAGTCCAAATGCGACTTACTTAACTATTCCTCAGGAAAAAATATACTCTTTAGATCTTAATATTTCATTCTAAAACTATCAAACATGAAAAATAATAAATCCATAATTTTACTCATCATCATTGGACTTCTGCTTAATGCTTGCGAAGATATTTTGGAAATTAATCCAAGTAGCAGTGAAGAAGTTCTTGAAGCGAATGCATTAAAAACCGAAAGTGATATAGAAGAACTTTTAAATTCTGCTTACGATGCACTTTCAGGGATTTATGGGGGAACTTTCCAGCGCTCAGTAGATTTGCTTGGCGATGATATGACATTTAAACCAGGAGTTACTAGTAACCTGGTAAATATTTATAAACGGTTCTCAACAGTATATTTTACCGACCACGATACCTATACGAACTCTTATGTCAGCATTATGAGAGTAAATACTGTTCTTGAAAACATCGACAACATTTCGATACCGGGTGATAAGAAAAAGGAGTTAATGGCAGAGTGCTTCTTTATACGGGCAATATGTCATTTTGCTTTGGTTCGCCTCTATTCCCAGCCATACAATTATACTTCTGATAATTTGCACAAAGGAATTGTACTAAAAACAAATACTAAGATCGAATTATTGGCAAGAAATACGGTTGAGGAAGTATACAAACAAATCGAAAGTGATTTGAAAACGGCTGAAAATGATTTGCCAGCCACAAACTCCGATTTTGCCCGGGCGACAAAATGGGCAGCTAAAGCCTTTCTGGCTCAGTTATATTTTCAGAAACACGATTACGATAATGCATTTACAATGTCAAACGATGTGGTGTCAAATTCAGGGCTACAACTGGATCCTTCGCATTATCAGCGCTTTTTGTCAACCAGCGACACAATTGATTCTGAGATTTATTTCCCATCCTCCGAGGCGCTTTTTAAACTTGTTTCTACACCGGGAAGAAATAAAACAGTGGGTGGTTATTTCGATGAATACAAGGCTGATGAATCAAATATTCCGAATATAAGAATAGATCCTGACCTGTATTACGATGTTATTTCGGCTAACAGCCAGGATAAAAGGTTACACTTGTGGTATAAGATTTTTAATGCCAACCAGGACAATGAATATATAGGATGCACAAAATTTAACAAATCGTTCAAGAATATTCCATTGGCTTATATTACCGAACAAAAATTTATCCGGGCAGAATCGGCGCTTCTTAAACAGAGCGTCAATAAAACAATTGCAATCGAAGATCTTAACGACTTCCGAGAAAGAGCTTTCGGAGATGAAAGCCGGAATGTCAGCTCCGATATCTCTGAAGAGAATTTGTTAATTGCCATTCATAAGGAAAAAAGACTTGAACTGATTTGTGAGGGATTCCGCACACAGGATCTTAAAAGAAGAGGCTCGGGTGGTGAAAGTGGACTTTTGGTAAGAGGAGTATCCTGGGATTATCCCGGAATGGTGTTGCAAATTACCGCATCTGAAGCGAATGAATTATTCGAGCTGAATGAAGAACCTCAATAGAAAATCCCAAAGTATAAATCTTAAATAATTGATTATGAAAAATTTAATTATATATTTATCCATTTTAATTCTCATCATTTCATGTACCGATGATATCCCTGAAATAGGTGAAAAAGCAAACCGAAAAGAGCAGATGGTTGGCACCTGGCAATTGGAAAAATTTGTTCAAACCGATCTAAAAGCCAAAGCCAATGCTTATCCTGATTTTGCCACTGAAAAAGACTTAACAAATATTTTTGAGAACAATCCTTATACCGATTTCTCAATCAGTTTCAATGCCGACGGAACATTCACGACAGAAACCGGAAATTCTTTTATTGATATGCTGGAAGCTGGAAGCTGGGCATTTGATGATAATGACGCTCCCAGCAAAATACTATTACAAAATGATTCTGAAAACCAGACAATTGTAATCGGTAGTTTTGCCAATATTATATACAATAAGATTGAGTTTAAAATTGTAAAAGTTGATGCCAACTCGCAAAAGGAAATGATAAATTACACTTATTACTTAAACAAAATATAGCATTATGAAAAAACTAATATTAATTATTGTGGTGATGTGCATCTGGCTTACCACATATTCACAAAAGCCTACCTTAAAAACCATTCCCGCTGATATTGACGCATTGACAGAAAATGTAGCGCTTATTTTCGATGTAACAGGAACCAGCCTCGAGGGTATGACTGACCTGTATATCTGGTCGTGGTGCAACGATATCAAATCAGGACCAACAGAAATGAAACTTTGTTATGACGGAAGCGCGGGTGATTGGGGAAATGTTTCGGAAAATGCAAAACTTAAATACGTTGAGGGAAATACTTTTAAAATACAGTTACCTGTTACTGTAACCCGTAACGAAGGTGAAGTAACATTTTCTACCATCGCCGATTTGTTTGGCTTTACTGAAAATCCCGGCGGAATTAAAAAGTTTGGTTTTCTAATTAGGGATAAATCTGGCGATAAACAGGCGTCAGGTGATGATTTTACCCTGGCTCCCCTGGTTTTTGAAGAGAGTCTGTTTCGTACTTTCCCCACTTCTGTTTCAAACACCGATGTCGTCACAATATTCTACAACGTGAATTTATCGACGGACTATAAGATGTTAAGTGCCAACGAAATTAGCGCTACCGTAATATTGATGGATGATAATAATAATGTCCTGCTCAGGGTTGATAATTTACCATGTGCTGAAGAAAGAAGCAATGAATATTCCTGTACTTTTTTAGCTGAAAAACTGGGTGATTTTCCTACCGGAAAATCAGTTGTTGATGTAGTTGAACTGGAAGCTTTTTTTACAGGAATAATAGAAACGAATGGAATTAGAATTACCGTTGAAAGTGATGCTTTCTCAAAGAGTTTCTCTGTTTTTGAATAGTAAAAATACATTCTTAAAACTACCGTTTATGAAAAATTTAAATATATATACATTATACGCATTCATATTTTTATTCGCCTCTTGCGCTCGAGACCTGGAATTTTTTAGTGTCAATGGTGAAAAAATGCTGGACTTCCAGTTAACAAGCCCTGCTTCCAACGATTCTCTTAGCATAAACATGGGAACACCAAACGAATCGATTGACTTTAGTTGGGAAGCAACAACCTCGGGTTTGGGAAGCGCAATTAGCTACACCATCAAATTTGATAATATTGACGGCGATTTTTCCGATCCATTGTTTTCGAAGGAATCAAATGAAAATGGAAGTTCAAACATTGCATCGATTACTCACCAGGAGTTGTTCGATCTGGCCACAACCATTAGTTCAAGCGAACCTTATGTAAAAACAATCTGGACAGTTACGGCGAATAATGGTTCTCCGAATATTGTAAATGCACAATTTAAACACATGGTCTTTATTTCTACCAGTTCTAATGGGATTTCCAAGAATCAATTGCTTTTTCCTGCTGACAACAGCTATATGCTCATTGACGGAAATAAAGCTGCTGAGGAATATGCTTTTAGTTGGGGGAAAGCCAATGCGACTGACGAAAGCGAAGCAGTTAAATATAAATTGCTGATTGATGAAATTGACGGTGACTTTTCGAAACCTATATTTTCTATTTTAGCTGATAATTCGGGATTTGACAATAAGGTTACCAAAACACACGAAGAATGGTATCAGTTGTTTGATAAGGAAGAATATAGTTTCGGAGCCTTTAAATGGACCGTTTGTGCCTTTACCAATACAATTTCTGTTGAATACCCAAGTAATGTTTTTTGTTTCGAAACAACTGATTGGGTCTTGCCTGTATACATTGTTGGCGATGCTATTTCGGATATTGAAGGAAACAGCGGATGGTTAATCGACCAGGCAATTTTAGTGAATGGCTTGTCCGCAAAAATAAATGCAGGCGTAATCAATTTCAGAAACGACAGGAACAACGCCGAGTTTAAGTTCTTCCCGAATGTAGGAAGCTGGGACAATGGAATTGCAGCTACTGATGACCTGGCATATATCGGCAACTGCGAGCAAGGCAACGATGGTAATTTTGTTTATACCGGAGACAATTCAGCAAACGTTGTGTATCTGAATCTTAAAGGGAAAATGTTAACTGTTACCGATGAAGTTTATTTAATCGGGGGGTCAACTGTTGCCGATGGTGATATGGAGAAGGCGATACCTTTTACATATATAGGTGACAACACTTATCAGGTATTTTCCTATATAACCACCGATAGTTGGGGATATAAATTTTTACCTACCCGTAGCTGGGATGGCGGATGGGGATTAACCGAAGGAACTTCAGATAAAATTACGCAGAACGACGCCAGAGATCTTAAAGTGAACGAAGAAGGTTTTTACAGGGTTACCATTAATTTTTTTGAAGGAACAACAAAAACTGAAAAAACAGATTGGGGCCTGATTGGTTCGGCTACTTCCGGTGGCTGGGATACCGATTCGGATATGACGCTTCTTCCGCTTAACGAGAACGAATATAAAGGAACTTATACCTGGGAAATTACTACCGACTTGCTTATCGGAAAGATTAAGTTTCGTGCAAACAACGATTGGTCAGTGAATTTTGGAGATACCAATGCCGATGGATCACTCGAATTAGGCGGAACAGATATCGATGTTTCTGAAGAAGGAAATTACACCATTCAATTGGTTCTGGAACCAACTGGTTACACGTATTCAATGGTTAAAAACTTCTGAATAAAACAGAATTAATATTCCCCACTGAATAAAAGTTTCACAAAACGTCTTTTAAAATAGTGTATCCGGGAAACAACATCCCGGATACTTATGAATTCAAAAACAAAAAAAAACTGAATAGAAAAGCGATTGGTTCATCTTGCCAAAGCCGATCTATTTGTTTTAATATCAATATGTTCAAAATTATTTAACAACTAATATTATGAAACAACTAATTCTCTTTTCTGTGTTCCTTTTAATCTGCGTGTCATTTCAATTGTATGCCCAGAAAGAAAATGAATGGCCTCCCGAGAGTACTGAATGGTATTATCCGGTACCTCCAAATGTAAAACCCGGAGAACAAGGCAGTGCCCCGTCTGATGCTATTGTCTTGTTCGATGGAACCGATTTGTCAAAATGGAAATCGGAAAATGGCGGTCCGGCCGAGTGGACGATAATCAATGGTACACTCCAGGTTGAACCCGGTAAAGGAGGCATCATCACAAAGGATTTTTTTGGAGATTGCCAGCTGCATATCGAGTTCAGATCACCAGACCCGGAAGATTACAATGGTCAAAACAGAGGAAATAGCGGGATTATGCTTCAAAGTCGTTACGAAGTCCAGGTATTGGATGGTGACAACAACGAAACCTATGTAAACGGTATGGTTGGGAGTATTTACAAACAAAGTGCCCCGGCAGTAAATGCCTATACTAAAAATGGGGAATGGCAGGTTTATGATATATACTGGAAAGCTCCTCGTTTTGGCACGAATGACCAGTTCGAATCTCCGGCTATGATCACTGTTGTATTGAACGGTATTCTGGTACAGAACAATTTTATTCTTTTTGGGCACACGCCTTATGTTGGATTGCCAAAATATGAGTCACATGGCCGCTTGCCCCTTTTTCTGCAAGATCACGGGACAAAAGTTGCCTTTAGAAATATCTGGATCAGAAACCTTTAGTAGAATAGTATTCGACAATTAAAAATGATATATCATGAATACAAATAGAAGAGAGTTTTTAAAAAAGACTTCAACCTTAACAGCCGGAATAGGACTGTCGTCAGTCATTTCTGCAAAAACAGTTCAAAGTGTTTTTCCAAATTCTTCAACCCAAAAAGTTAATCTGGGAGTTATTGGTGTTGGAATGGGGTGCCGCGACCTGCAGGGAGCACTTACCGATAATCCGTGGGTTCATTGCCTGGGATTGTGTGATGTTAACCAACAGCGACTTGAAGAGCAGGCTGCACGTTTTAAAACAGAATTTTATGAACAGACATCAGAAATGGTATTGTATACAGATTTCAGAAAGCTACTGGAAAATAAAGATATCGATGGTGTAATTATCGCCACACCCGACCATTGGCATACATACATGTTTGCAGAGGCACTTAAGGCAGGAAAGGCTATTTATGTCGAAAAACCTGTGGCAAACTCGATTGAGGAATGCAATTTACTTATCGATTTGCAGAAAAAATACCAAAAAGTTATAACCACCGGTTTGTGGCAAACCAGCCAGCGATATTTTCTGAAAGCAAACGAGATTTTAAAATCGGGAGTTCTTGGGGATGTTTACAAAGCACAACTCTGGATAAACGAACCGACCAATCCGATAGCAAAAGTGGAGGATGCTCCTGCTCCGGAATATATCGATTACGACATGTGGTTAGGGCCGGCACCGAAGCGATCTTTTAACAACCATCGTTACTGGAGTTGGCGCACATTCTGGGACTATGGAGGAGGACAACAAACCGATTGGGGAGTACACTGGATCGATTCGGCCTTTGATGGATTAAAAGTTCTGGGGCTTTGTGACCGTTCATATCCGGAGGCTGTTTTCTCGTCAGCATATAAACACCCCGAAAGTTTCAATGAAACACCAAGTTGCCAGACTACGATTTTTCAGTATAAAAATTTTCATATTGAATGGACCCAACAAGTGGCTCAGTTATATAATCGAAACCAAGGTGTAGCCTGGATAGGAAGTAAGGCGACACTTGTTTGCAACCGGGAGGGGTATGAACTGATTCCTGAAAAAGACCGGTACGGTAATCCCATGGTAGAGGCGATTCTTCTCAAAGGAAAATATGAAGATGGAGGTATTGAAGCACATGCCAGCAATTGGTGCCGGTGTATCCGGGAGCAATCGAAAAAAACGAATAGCCCGGTTGAGAAGGGAGTGTTTGCTACAATTTTAGCTCACTTGGGGAATATTTCATATCGCTCAGCCTCTTGTATATTATATGAGCCAGTAACAAGAAAGATTGTGAATAATCCTAAAGCCAGTAGTTTTATTCAAGCAAAATACCGCGAACCCTGGAAAATTCCAATTGTCTGAGTTGGTACAATTTTTTTCAATACTGGGAGACTTATTACCTTTTTAATATTGAGATTTACTAGCAATTTTTGCTGAAAGCCTGTAAACTTCATGGGAAATGGAAGATGTAACATTTGAAAAATATCAGAAATTTCTAATGAATATAAAACCGTAACAAACGGTCTGCCCAATATAGTAGAGGGGAGGCGAAAAGAAGTATTTTGTAAATATGGTAGATAGGAAACCATGTGTAGTTTCGATCCAAACTACGTGTAATCCCGACCCAAATCAAGTGTCTTTAAATTGAGCCCAGGCGTGGCTTTTAAAAGCAGCTTTTGTTTATGTTACTTTTCCCTGATTTTCATAATTTCAGCCCTATCAATCATTATTTATGGAATAGGCAATTGATTGCAAATTCCGGTGAATGTTGACAGTTTCATTTTTTCGATAGTTTTGTGTTAAAAAAAGTCGAATAATCTTTTTAGATCCCTTCCACCAACTCTCGTCTTGTTATATGAGTTTCCGGGGTCTAACTTCGCGCCATGCGAAAAAATCAGAAGTATAGTAAAGAGGAAATGTACCTTGCCATAGAGTTTTGGCAGGAAAGCAGTTTATTCCAGAGTAAGTTTTGTTCCCGTGAAACGAGTGTGGCAAAATTTTGCCACACAACTGGATCATAATAAAGCGATACCGATAGCTATCGGTACCATCGAATACCTTAAAAAATTAACAATTATAATGAGATGAAAATTTGTCGGTAAAAACATTCAGTAACCGGCATAGAAATTACGAGTAGAAATGGGACTTTCGGTTGAACCAAAAATGAAGTAAGCAAAACATATTTTTTCAATGATGTAATCTGTTTCGGCGCTGCTGCCTCTTTACATATAAATACAAATTAACTTTTAAAAATCAGGGTTATTTTTGAAATATACTTTAAAAAAATCAGGAATATGGAAATGGCTGCTAAATTTTTAGGTGAGATGAGACTTACTCTGCCATTGCACCTGCCCTTCCGGATATTTATGTCGGAGTTTCAGTGAAGGTAAGTTTCAGTTTTACAAATTCAATACTTTTTGGCAAAATATCGCGTATCGTTGCAGTCTGAATTTCAGCTATTCTTCCTTCTCTTCCGCTTCCAGTTTAGCTTCGTATTTTTTTACTGCCCATTTCACTGCATAGTAAGAAATTAAAACGACTACCGGCCAGCTTATCATCCATAATATTGGTGTGGTGTACATATTCAAAATTTTTAATATACATGTGATTCTTCATTCATCTCTTCATCTGTAATTTTCTTCCGGTTCATCACCTTCCAGAAATAGTAAATGTAGGCAAATACAAACGGAATCATCAGCGAAACATAGCTCATTACTGTAAGTGTAAATTTACTCGATGAGGCATTCTGTATGGTTAGCGACGACTGCAAATCGGATACCGACGGGTAAAATGCGGTATTGTTGAACCCGGCAATCAGGAATAATGAAAAAACGGTCAGCACCGTTCCCGGACCGGCAAACAGAAAGCCTTTGCTGCCATTGAAAAAGAGGGTTGAAAAGATTCCCCATAAAACACCTGCAACACCAACCAGCATAATGATTAGCACGACCGGCATCTGCAACAGGTTATTCAGGTATTTGTATTTTTCCATAAATACAACGCCTGACTCGGGATTAACAGCAAATCCTTCTTTCAGAAGTAGCCAGCCCAGGAAATACAGAAAAAATACCAGGAATAATACTGTTGTAAAAAACAATTGTTTTTGTGAACGCGCCACAATCAGGTCATTATCGATGGTGTAAATAAAATACAACAGTCCTAAAACCCGTGCCAGAAAAAATACAGCAAGGCCTAACGACACATTATGGAATGTTAAAACAGCTTCCAGTCCGCGGGCCTGATTTTGCCATAATACCTGGTTCATATCGTTCAATTCAAATTGAGCGCCGTTGAAAAAAGTTCCTACAGCTGTTCCAATCAGAATGGTGCCCAGTAAACCATTTAGCACAAGAAAAACCTCGTAGGTTTTTGCACCCAGAAAATTGGCCGGCTTTTTCCGGAACTCGTAGGCCACCGCCTGTATGATGAAAGCTGCCAGTATGAGCAGCCACACCCAGTAAGCGCCTCCGAAACTGGTGGCATAAAATAGCGGGAACGATGCAAAAAATGCTCCGCCAAAAGTTACCAGTGTTGTAAATGTAAATTCCCATTTCCGGCCCAGTGTATTCAGAATGATGGTTTTCTCTCCTTCGGTTTTTCCAATGGAATAGAGAAGCGTTTGTCCGCCCTGCACAAACATCAGAAAAACAAACAATGCGGCCAGTACCGAAATGATTACCCACCAGTATTGTTGCAACGCCAAATGCGATAAATTTTCAAACATAATTTGGTTCCTCCTTTTAGTGTTTCGGTCCGATTTTAATTTGCCTGAACATGATTTTCAGTTCTGCAATCAGCAAAATAGTAAACAGCACAACAAAAAGCCAGAATGTAGTTTGTACCGAACCCGCACTGATGCGAGTTACTCCGGCCATAGTTGGCATCAAATCCTGTACAACCCACGGTTGGCGGCCCATTTCAGCTACAATCCATCCGGCCTGACTTGCAAGGTAGGCCAGCGGAATGGAAAAAATTGCCAGGCGCAGGAACCAGCGTTTTTCTGTAAGTGTTCCTTTCAGCAGAAACATAAGCGACAAAATAAAGAGAAGAACAAACATAAAACCCAATCCTACCATCAGGTGAAAGCTGTAAAAGGTAATGGGTATGTTGGGAATTAAATCGTTTACATCTTCAAAATACCCGTAGCCGAAGTATTTAAAGTAATTTTCCTGAAAATGGTCGCTGGTGAGTTCAGTCCTTAAACTGCCTGCCAGGGCCTCATTCCCGGCTTTTTTGGCTTCCTTGAATTCAAACAGCTTTCCAATGGCTATTTTCCCCCTTTCAATTTTTTCAGTAGCCGGCATATAGCCATATTTCTTATTGCCATTTATTAAATCATTCACTCCCGGCACAAATGCATTCCAGTCGAGGAAAGCCATGTAAGAAAGGAAGTTGGGGATTTCAATCTTCATGGTAAAATCTTTCAGGTTTTCGTTGTTGGGGTCGGTTTCCGAAGTAGAGAAAAGCCCCAGCGCAACCAGGCCAGCACCTTCACTTCCATTGTACAAACCCTCAATAGCGGCAAATTTCATGGGTTGGTCGTGGGCAATGGTACGGGTGGAGTTGTCGCCGGTAAGAATGAGGTAAAACGACGAAATGAGCCCGAAAACGCTGGCAATCAGAATGCTTTTCTTCGCCAGTAGCAGTTCTCGCTTTTTCAGGATAAACCAGGCGGAAACGCCAATGACAAAAACAGACGCCAGCACAAATCCCGACGAAGTGGCATGTAACCATTTATCCACAGCAACCTGTGAGAACAGTACGTCCCAAAAGTTTTGCATTTCGTTGCGGGCGGTATCCGGGTTGAAAACCATGCCCACCGGTTTCTGCATCCATCCGTTGGCCACCAGAATCCACAATGCCGACATGTTGGCTCCGATGGCTGTTAGCCACGTTGCCAGCAGGTGCATTTTTTTGCTCACCTTGTTCCACCCAAAAAACATAATGGCAATAAAGGTACTTTCCATAAAAAAGGCGAAAATTCCTTCAATGGCCAGCGGGGCGCCGAAAATGTCGCCCACAAACCAGGAGTAGCTCGACCAGTTGGTGCCAAACTCAAACTCGAGAATGATTCCTGTGGCCACCCCAATGGCAAAATTAATTCCGAAAAGGGTCATCCAGAATTTGGTTATTCGTTTCCACTCTTCCTTGCCGGTTTTTACATACAACGTTTCCATAAACGCGATGATGAATGTAATACCCAGTGTGAGCGGGACGAACAACCAATGGTACATAGCTGTAAGGGCAAACTGCGCCCTCGACCAGTTCACTAACGCTAAATCTGCAATTTCAACCATAACTATTCTTTTGGTTCAGTTAATATTTCCAACACATAATTGCTCCGTTCCTGGTCGGTTTCAAAATTGGTTTTCAGAAAGTTGGGAAAGAAAAACAGTTTCAGGATGGCAAACATGATAAAAAGCTTGATTAAGATTATAAGCCACACCTGCCGGCCCCAACCGCTCAAGTTCCGGAAACCGTTGATATAGAAACGCCAGACTTGTTGAACGATATTTGGTTTTTTATTCGTCATTGCGGACTAAAAATAATCTTTTTTGAGAAATATCTTTTCGGTTTCAATTAAATTGTTTGGACAAGTTTTTCACATAGAATGATTTTATGTGTTTATGTGCGCATCTATAAATAATGAGGAGAAAGAAAGAACAGGTAAAAGAGTTTTATGCTTTGAATAATAGTTCTGTTAGTTTTTTTTCTTCAGTTGATCGTGATTTTTTTTATTGTAAGCCTGACCCCGTGGCACCAGGTATTCAAAAACTACAGTATTATTGTCAACTTCCAGACGCAAAAAAAAGAATGCCCTTAAATCACCTATCCGTAATCGGTACACATTTTTATACCCCACTAATTTTTCGCAATTATTCAGGTTTCCAACGTTTTCAGCTTTTTTTACTTCAAGGATGGTTTTTTTTACCGAATCCAGCATTTTCCCGGATAATTTTTTAACTGCCTTTACAAACGCTTTGGAATATTCAACTTTCATAATCCAAGCCAATTTTCAAATTCTTCCTTTTCCAGGTTGTTAATAGTATCTTTTCCTTCGGGGTAATTTTTTAACAGGTAAGAATAGAGTTGCGAGTCCTGGATGTTTTCGGCCAGTTCGTCAAGCGATTTTTCAATCAGAGCTTTTAAGTTTGTTCCTTCTTCAGCAGCTTTAACCGATAAAATTTTAAAAGTATCTGCATTTAAATCAATTATTTTCCGTTTCCTTTCTTTTTCCATTTTTATTTGTTTTTTTGCAAATATACATTAAATATATGATATATGCCATATTCTTAATGTATTGATTTTTCTTAACAGATTTTGAAATTGAACATTTTAAGCAACCGCACTCATAAAAGGGAATTATTCATTTTGTGTTAAAGTTTTTCAATA